>Ga0307515_10005396_pt1 | contig 25909 bp, 6 predicted proteins | sample 17_EM_MG_FD_194513 | JGI IMG/M metagenome (GOLD analysis project Ga0307515, IMG submission 194513) | Populus trichocarpa ectomycorrhiza microbial communities from riparian zone in the Pacific Northwest, United States - 17_EM | ecosystem: Host-associated > Plants > Roots > Unclassified | place... | reverse complement strand
CGCGGCTGCTGGTGAACAGCTGGGGTGGTGCCCGTAAGCTTGGTGCAATTCCAGCTTAATGATGCTCACTAAGACGGCAACGAAAAGCACTCTGCGTTTCTTGAGCTTTGTCCGCCTCCACGTCACACCTCTAGCCTCGAGAGAGGTCCCTGCCTCGCCATGGCCTTCTTGGCATGTTCACTGAATTCTAAGCAAAGCTGAGTAATGATCAAAGCGTTGTACAAGGGGATACCACGAACGGGGCAGACGCCCCCCTGTCAGTGCCCGTGCGCAACAGGGGGTTATCTGCACTTGATGCAACTCCATACGATTTCTATGTACAATTCACCACTTCGTATGACCTCCATTTGCAAGAATCACAGCCTCGCAGCATCGTGCATCTGATCTATATACTTTTTAAAGTCATCTAGCTGCAGCTTCTCCCATTCCTCCTTAATATATCGTCTTACTTCCTTATCAGTCTTTGGAAATCGCTTGCCCGCTCGATACTTTAGTAAACGCCAGACGTTATTAATATAATTAAGATCAGGCGAATTGGCTGGCCATTTCATTCGTATAAGCCCGTTGCGATTGTGTAGAGCCTTCGTAATCTTAGCCGTATAGGAGGAAGCTCCATACTCCATTAAAATGGCAGTGCCTCTGCCCGTATACTGCTCCACTACGTCCTTATATTCGCATATAGTAGGGTACATGTGCTGCGTATATACGTGGCTTGATCTATTACCCTACTCCTTTTCGAATACCACCAATCTACCTTTTCTATATAAGGATATCGTCCCTTGTATTATCCAGGAGCTGTAGCCACGGAACTTAGGGAAGCAGCAGCTATCTAAGCACTTCTCCTCTAGCCGCCGAGTTACGTATACCTTTCTAAAGCCTCCCGTTAAGGAGGAGGCCTTATCCGTCTAAAGAACTCGTGCCTATAACTACGGAGGCTAGTTACGGTGGAGCAACTCTCTATTGCGACGCGGCGGTGATACTGCTCCTTCTTAAATATAGTAATTAGTATACGTCTATAGGCCTTAATCCCTTCCATTTAGGTAATCTCTTTAAAAGGAAGGCGACGGTGGAAGGTATTAATCGTTACCCGTGCGATAAGACGTCGTCGAATGGGCGTATTAAGGATAGGACGTCAACCGGGGTGCTTTCTTGGTGTCTCAGAGCACGATTGAACGGCTTTATAGACGGTTGAATATGGAAGCTTCAAGGGCGATGCGATTGTGCAGTAACGCCAACGTCCAAACCGATATAACGAGAAGACCTGAAGACGTTCTCTATAGGTAAGACGCGTCCCTAGAGGCCTATATGGATTGGGCGACGCATACAACGAGTTACCGGGGGGTGGTGGCCTCGATTTTAACGAACGAGAGACGGCATATCAGCATTAGTTTTGTTACTCCTAATTCTATCATCGCAGGGGTCATTTACAGGGGATATATACTGCACTTTTGGTTTCTCGAAGACTGCAGCCTTACAAATATAGGTGGCGAATTTGGGTGACAAATCCTCTATATTACGCACGGGTGCTGACAGGGGGAGCGTACCCCCTTGTAGGTTTCCAAGTGAACCTCCCAGCACACTCTTGGACAAATAAAAGACGCTATAAGTGCATATCCTTCCAACAGTAGCATCCTACTACTAGGTGATCCGTGCGCACGCACAATTGTGACTGGACGTCTTGACTTAATTGTATTGGTTCTATTGGCGAGACCCTTATCGATAACCGTAGGACGAATTGGAAGTTGCACCTTCGTGGGATGAACTTGCTGCAAGTGAGACGTTTTCCTAATGCAGGTATACTAAAGTAGCAAATAGGAGGCAACTGCGCTGGAGGTGTGGGGAGGGCGCTGTGGCGACTTGGATCGTTGGTTTGTTGCGCTGGCTGTTCGGGGGCCTTGATGCTTTTTGGGGTGGCGATACGGAACGTAACATGTTATGCGACGGAATAAGCGAGTCCCCAACAGACAAGTACTGGCTGTTTCGCACGCACTTGCAGGGGGCGCTCTGAGCCTTAACCTAATCGGACTTTCCTCACTAGGCAATCAACGAGTTAGCAGTATGATTATAGCAGGCCAGAAAAACTGTTCGTCTTGCCAGTCCTACAACAGAGTACAGCCCTGAACTTTCAGCACAAAACATACATGGAATAGTTCTCTGCTCCCGAAGTTATTATATTCTTCGCTACTATTACTCTTGATAAATATTTAATTCTTCGTTATTATTTCAGTAGACAACATCAAACGGCTTCTTCCCTAGCTTGTTCGAAACCCCCACAGCACACTGTGAGGCTAGTTGCCTCACTTCCCATGCTCCGATATTAAGCATTGGAGAATTAAATATATCTACAGTACATGTACGAAATCCAGCGCAGCCCCTAATTTCAGCTCTGTTCGTTGTCACATACCGGAGACACGAGGACCATAAGAGAGTCGTGTCCAATTATTCACAAAAGCGCCTCAGTCGTGCGTATCCATTGGAAGCAAACTCAAGGAAAAGCTAACGCGGCAGAGAATAAAAAGTAGAGCCAACGCGATCGTTATCCACCGACGATCCTATTTGCTATAGGCCGATCCCCTAGCTAGAAAGATTAATTATGTTACTGAACAGTAAGTTTTACCTTAACCAAGCAGTCGAATACGCTAATAAAACTTGTTATCTTCAGATACTGCTCCCTTCGATCCCCAAGCAGCTCTCGCCACCCCTCATCCGTCGTGGTCGAAAGAAGCTATAATAGCATTAGTGGCACTATCATTGATGGTACTCGTTCCTTGCTTTGGATACGCGTATAGGGCTGGTATATTACGGGAAGCGTGGAGGATCGTTGTAGGCCCCCCCCACAGTGGTATGTTTATTTTATATTTGATGTTCTTGTGTTAGGGCCTAGTTAATATATTCTTGGGATATACATTTACCTAAAAGATGGGATAATGGGGGACATATGCACCACCCTAGCTTTAAGCTGAAACTCGAATAAGTCCCTAACTATTAATAGATGACGTTCAAATAACGGATATCCGCCTCGGTCCTGTCCCATCCATAACACCTGAAGAATTGTCACAGGCCGAGCGAAACAGTTGGTTAGAACTGTCTGTGATCAGGGGGCGCAATTCCCACGGAACGGTGGAAGATGAATGGAATTATACAGAAAATATAGTATAATGTGTTTCCTATTATATAAGCAAACCCAGAAATGAATGCAGTTGATAATAAGTAAGCAAGCAGTAAGAATCGCAGTGAAATCTCCCCAGGGGCGACCTTAACCACCAGTCGCTATCTGGATGTCCTGTGCTCTGAATGGGCCTGGCCCGTAGCATGTCACTGACACACTACCTAAAAAAAAGGGCTGGAAACTGGCTCGCACAATTCTCCTCAGGCTGCACGCCAGGAATTAAATCCTTTAGGCACCGACCACTAAACCACGCTCCCGGGAAAATACTGGTGGATTTGCTAGTACTGTGCTCAGATACCCTCTGTATTGTTCTCGGAATTCTCCCCAGGCATGGCGGAGACCGGATTCTCACTAATACCGTCAGGTATGCTCACAATATAAAAGATTTTGGGCCACTCGAGCTCATTTCCTCAGCCACTCGAAAGGATCAGGCTTGATCTTGTTAAAGCAGTAAAGAATTTGCATATTGTTTGACATCTCGGTTGCACCAATCTTCAAAAACGGAGGAATCAAAATTGCCGCAAATAGGCTCCTATCATGCTTGACACGCTTGCGTTAGAGACCCCGAGGGAACTAGAAGCCTAGGCTTCGACCAAGAGACAACGCTCGGCCCTGAACAGGAAGCAAAGCCAGAAAACGGATTGAGTGCCGGGTCAGAAGCACAGTCGGATGTTTCACCTACATTCCTTCCGGCGGGCACTGAGGGTAATAGCGGCCGTTTAAGTGTTATTGGAGCGTGGAATATCGACCCATAGACAGCAAGGGGGCTATCGCGACGAAGTTAATCGAATAAGAAGTTTTAGGGCCGATATCATTAGTCCAATGAGAAGGATAAGTTAAGTTGGATGGAGATGTTGCCGTTTTTTCGGAGCGAAAACATGCGACTGGGCCGGGCTGGAGAGGATGATTTTAGATTGCGACAAGCTGATGTAAGGAAACAATATTCCGGGTCGCAATATAATGAGGCCTATGTTGTAGGTGAATGATGTGTTTGGGGGCATAGTGTGATGACTATGTGGTAAGAAGGGCCGAAGGTGCGAAGCGCTGATGCGCAAAATCGCTGGGACTGTTAGGATGGCAGGCTCGATCTTTTGCGCGAAAAATTTGCGTTCATTTCGAGGGAAATTGGCTGGTAGGGTGCGACTCTTAAAATCGAAGATAAAATCCTCGTTGATGACTGCATTGAACAGTCTTGAAAGGTGGAGAGAAATACTGTCGATTTCGAGAGAAGATGGTGGAAAGAAATATTTTTGGCTTGGACAGATTCGAAAAGGTGCGAAATAGTAATAGGTGCTAGCGTATAACGGCTCGTGTACATAAGTGAAGGAGTATGCAGAAGATTTTACAAAATTGTACAACACTCTTCAACTTGACAAGAAATAAGAACATCTAGGACATCGTAACCAGAAATAAATGGATGAGATTTGCACGACTAGCTTGCACAGCTGTACGCTTGTCTCGTTCCCAGACCTTCTTGCCAAGGCTTACCTTGCCGAGCCGCTAACCGCTTTTGGCAAGACCTTCGTAAGAAGGTCTGGTACACGGTTCGGATTTTTGTTAGTCCCGCGCGGGGTATTTAGGCCTATATACACCTACTTTAAGCCAAATTATCTTAACTTCCACAGCTCCCTAGGCTATTCCTAATGGCCAGAATTACCAAGTTAAACCTGGCGAAGAAGACTATATTACCCGATTTGCCTAATTCCAATTTATTGTCTCGTTATTACGCCTAACGCCCCCAAGTCGTAGCAGCCGTACCTCTCCCACGACCACCACCGCCCTCTTCCTACCGTAGCTAGAGTACCCAAACCGATGAGCCAGCTTTAAATAACAATCGAGGACTATAAGCCTTTTATTTAGAACGCGAAAGAGCTAATTTAATATTAGAATAGCTGTATAAGCACCGCTAGAGCTTTGTAACTTTTATTAAGTATTATATAACCGCTTCCAGCCCTTCTAATTATAATATGCCAGAGCGACGTATAAATAGGCTATAAAAGGCAATATTTAAAGAGCTAGAGGTTAAGGAACGGCTTATAGTGCATAGTAATCGCCAGCTAAGAAGGCTCTATTAAGAACCTGTTACGGGACACCCCTATAACACCTTATACACGTCCACCTGTTTCCACCGACTTAGCAACTAAAGACTAACCACAAGACGGCAATTTGCGGCAATCTAACGGCAATCTGCCATATTCTACCATATTCCGCTAAGTTCCACTAAATCCTACCAAGTTCTACTAGGACTACTACCTAAATCCTATTCTGCTCTATGCACGTATTAACTAAGCAACTAAGCTTACAATATATACCCTTTCTCCCCGTTTTCCTGCCTTCTCTCCTTATATAACGTCTTAACTTCTTATACAGTTTATATATATAGCTTAATAATATCTACCTTGCTATATATTATCGCCGCTTATACTTACTCTATAACACTACGTTGCGTCTACTTTATATACTACCTCTAAAATATAAAATAACCCCAAAGCCTCTATAACGGCCGCTAGTATTATATCCACACTCTAAAAACAACTAGTAGAAATATAGAAGTCTTTTATAGATACCCTTATATAAAACTAAGCTACTTTAAATTAATAATAAGCCGAATAAGAAACACGACACTAGTAATTAATTAAGGACCTCTAAGAAGAGATCCGTATACTTAAGACGCCTATATTAGGGCCTTAAGACCGAATACTATCTTTAGAGATAAATATACGGAATATAAGCCCCGAACCTATAGCAGCTATCCACCTTAAACTAACTACTATATTAAAACAATCTAAACAACTACTAGATCCCCTGGTATTTACTAATAAATAATAAAAACTCTAATTATTTCTAAGCTAGCTTAAAAATAAGCTAACTGGTAACGCTAACCGTTACCTAATTAAAGCTAACTAACTCTGTTACGCCCTAAGTTAACTAGGAGGAGAGGTAGCTAACCTTATTAAACCTCTTTAGCTAACCTTAGTATAAAGCCTAGTTGTCCTTCTTAAAGCCTTATATAGTAACCTAAACCGCTAAGCTACTACCTAAAGAAAGATAAACCACATAGCTTAAGGAACGAAAAGTTTCCTAGTATACTTCTCTAAATTTAACCGTTACGTAAGGGAAACAGGCTAAAATAACTCCGCACTAATTAACAGCCTTATTAAATCTCTAAGCCCTAAACTAAAAACCTCCCTAATAGGCGTAGACCTACTAGGAGCCCTTAACACCTACGTAAACGTTATTAATAAATGGTATAATAATATACTACGCCTAATACCAAAACATGCTCCTTAATACAATACAATAGCCCCGCAAACGTCTACTAAGTTATCTTAGCCTAAGCACTCTAAGGCTATAGATATTAACACTAGAACCCTAGAGTATACCTTACTAGGGTCCCCTAAATAAGAAAGACGTATTAAGCTAGGCCTCTACTTTAAATACGGAAGTAAGGACTACATCTTAAAATATTATCTTATCCCCTTACCTACGCCCTAAAACAATTTATAAACAGCTAATACTAGCAACCGTTTACCGTATTAATCTTTTGGTTACCGCCCCCAATCTTTACCTAGTTCCAGCCCTATATCTAGTAAGCACTACTTATAAGGGCGAAGCTATAACTAACGTTCTATAGGAACCCCTTCCCGCTTACTACTAAAAGGCACATTTTAAAGTTAAGTCGCTCTCTAAAACGGCTCTACCTTAGGATTTCATTAAACGCTTTAAATATTACAAACTCTAACTCTTAGGATTATAGTATAACTATTAACTATTATTTTTAGTAGAATAATTAATAGGCTAATACTTAAGTCCTAATTAATATAGGAGCTAGTAGCATAGGATTTATTAATAAAATCTTTATATAAGATAATAGTTTTACCCTAACCCCCCCTAACTAGCATATTAACTTATTTAGATTTAATAGTAAACGTATAGTCTTAGGCTGAATTACCTACGTAGTATACCTAAGACTCTAATACCTAAACTATAAAGAACTAATTAAGCTTTTCGTTATTACCTTAGGTTACCTAGTAATCCTCAGATAACCCTAGATAAAGCTATATAAGGTGACTATTAATTAGAACAACTTTAAGCTTCTATTTACCGCCTTCTGTTATAAATAGAAGTGCTTTATAACGCACTATCCTAACCCTAAACTAAAATCTAGAAAATCCACTAAAATCTATTAGCCTAAGATTTCCACTAATATCTACCCTACGCCTAAGAAATCTACTATTACGGACGCTTTAAGTACGATGTTACGACTACTTAGAGAGGAGTTGGACAAAGCTAGTTAGTTGATTTAGGCACAGTCTAGAATGGATCCAGTAGAGCTATGTAATAAGAAATAGTAACTAAGGTTATATAACGTTGTACGCAGTATACGCAGTGTATAAGGGGAACGTATATATAATATATATAACACGTACTTTATATATAAAGGGGATTTCTTAGGAGTATGGTTATGTATTTAAAGGACTATAGTCCCTACCTAGATAGTTCTTTTCTTTGTAGTAAATCTTAGAATATAATTAGAGTTAATCTATTAGGCAACTACTCCACCAGTTATATTTATGTTATTAACTATTCTATACCTATATACCCAGCCTATTAATAAGTCCACCGTGGTATTTCCTACAAGGCTTTATTATATATTTACTACTAAGGTTACGGTAAAAGAAGTTAAATAATATGCTACTAAAAGCAGCAGCTATAACGGCGTCCACAGCGGCGACTACCTTAGGATTAGGTAATAATACTAATATAATAGATACTAACTCGTAACTAGTTACTGTTGGACAGCTATAGGAAATAGTTAATTAATTAACAGATAATAATAGGATACTTAAAAAAAGGATTAATGGCATCGCATTAAAGTTATAAGACGCCGTTCTATTATAAAGAGGAGGTCGCAATTAAGTCCTTTAACGCCTAAATTACTGCCTACTTTCTTAGTCTTCTTCCTTAAAATATTAGGGACGAGGGTAATAAGGGGGTTAATAATTAGATTACCGGATAAGATATTAGAAGAGGTAATAAAACGGTAGTAGTAAGAGTAAGATTCCTTACTACCTTACAGCGTATTTAAGAGGAGTTCTTCTCGCCTAGCTAACGGTCTTATGGTAATAAACTAGTTAATAAGGTATTCTAAAACTATATTCGATTTATATAAGATATAGAGGTCTACCTTATATTAAAGTTTGCTATTAAGTACGCTAATATAGGGCTTATTAAACGGGTAATTGTTTACTATTGTCTTCTCTTTACTAGTAGTGTAAAGAGTTAATATATATAGTTGGCTTTATACCTTACTAGATTACTTATAACTAAAGCCGCGGAATAAGTTCTTTAAAGATTATTACTTGCTAGTATATTAGTTAATTATAGAGGCTAGCAAGATAGTTAGTTTAAAATAGATTAACTTAACGAATATTATAATCTTATTCTTAAGCTTCTTCTTTAAGGCCGATAGAGAACTAGCTTAGATATAACTAAGTTATTTACTTAAGTATTACTTACCGCTAGTTACTGCCTAGATCTGCGGTATGCTATAGAGGACGCGTTTAGCCAGTTTAACAGCACACATTATACGCTAGCTGACGTAGCTACTAATATATATTACCTTGCGCTTAAGCTATTAACTACTATTATAAGGCGGCCTAGTGGACGAAAGAGTTACCTTAGCTGTAAGGATATTATTAATATTGGAACTTAGAGGCTCTCTAGGGGTTTAAAGAAAGGATAGTCTATCCCTTCGCACGTTGGAGTCCTACACTTGGCGCCAAGCCTAGGAACATCGTGCCCAGCTGTACACACGGGCGCCCAATACGCGCCTCTTATTGGCCAGGCCCTTATCAATACCGTAGGACGCAAACCAACGTGCGAAGGGATAAAGCTACCTTCTAAATTAACCTTGTTATAATTAGAACCTTCTAGAGCTAGAAAGTAAAGAATCCTAAAATAACCAACTTACTACGACTTACTTATTAATAGCTTTAATATAAAGCTGTAAGGGCGTACTACTATAGTAGAAGGCCTTAACGATATTAACACAGATAAGCTTAAGACAACACTAATTAATACCTTACTTAATAGAGCTGCACTTAATACCTAATTTTGCGGACTTCCTATCTAGTTCTAGTGTTTTATTTAATTAGTAAGTTAACTATCTACTTATAAGGTACAACACTAATTAATATATAACTATTTAGGTACTTATTTAGGTATTTATTATTTACCGCTGCTAGCTCTCTATTATTTACTACTATAATTAGATTAGTATCTATATATTACCTTCCCTTTTAAAAAGTAGCTAGATTTAATTAACCTACAGCTTTACCTATAAGCTTATTAAAATATTAGATACTTAGTTTAGCTTTAATAATATTCTTAATAAGATTCTTAAATCTATTCCTCTTCCTTAGCTTCCACTATAGCTTCTACCGCTTCCTTTACTACCTCTATAGTGGCCTCCGCAACAGCCTCCGCAACTACTATTCTCTACGCTAGCGTTATCCGGCCGCTTATCTCGCCCCTTATGCTCTTACTAAGTAGCTAGCTCTAAAGACGTGTGGGATTTTCCTTTTTAGATAAGGAGAATCTTAAACGCGGCGGGCCTGCTGGCGGGCTTAGGTATATTATATTATATTAACACTAGCGTTTTACTATTAATTATGCTTCTAGAGCTACTACTACTACTAAAGTGGTAGGGTCCTTTTGGATTAAAATAGTGTTAGAAAAGGGTTCTATAAAATTAAGGATCTTAATAGTACTAAAATAAGAGGTATATGGCATGGGAATAGGCTGAAATAATTCCGTGTATAAGATCCTAAGGAAATTAGGCTAGAAGACTATATAAATAAAAGCAACTATAGTATAAAAGAGGCCTTTATAGAAGAAGAGATACCTAAGGAGGAGGCCGTAGCCTAGGTGGAGAAATTAATAACTAAACTGCCGTTATAATAAACAAGGGTGTAAAAGCGAGTATAAGAACTAGAGAAAGCCCTATAAAGGAAGAGGTTAATATAAGAGGTAGAGATAATTAGGCTAGTAATATTTAATAGAAGTAAGTATAAATACTTTAACTAGGGGATAGTTAAATTCTTAGGTAAGGGAGGGGAACTTACTTTATATTTTATAAAATATAAAGTCGGGCTAAACTCTAGTAGAGTATAAAGTAATATCAGCTATTGGGAAAGGTGTTCTCTAAAAAGAATTAGCCGGGCCCTCGCCTATAAAGCCCTTCTACCTTCTTATTTAAATAACTTAATTATTACTACTTATTAAAGAGTTTCTTTACACCTATCCTTTATATATATCCCTCCCTCCTAGCTATATTATAATTTTACTGCGCCTTAAGGATTACAGTCCTACTAAGAGGTAGCCTTTTATAAAAATCCTTCTATAAGCAAGCTATTATTTAGAACATCTATTACTATAAGCAGCAACCCGTTTTCTTTCTTTTTTTTACCTCTATAATAAATACGCAAAGTAACTATAAGGACTAAAAATCTTCTACTATAAGCCCATTTTATCTTATTGCTATAAGGAATTAGAAAAAGAAGTTTAGTTCTTTAAAGTTAGTTTTAAATCCTGTCTTAATAACTATTCTTATAAGAAATGACTTTACACGTAGTCTTCTTCCTTCTATCTTTGTTGCCAATAGCTATCTCTTATAAGTATTTTATATTCTCACGCTCTATAATCTTTAAATTAACATTTTTATTTCTTTTTAAGTTAAGAGGAGAGCTGCTTTATAAGTATATCGGAGGTCAAAGTTAAGCATTATCTAAGTCTCGTCCATCCTTTTAAAAATTGTTAATGTTAATATTATTATTATATAAAAGTCTTGGCAAGGAAAATCTAACTAATTAAACAACTTTAACCGCTAGTTAAAGTTCCTTAATATTTTAATATTTCACGTAATAACTCTTTTTTAATTTACCTTTTTGGTAGATACTATAAGATCTTAATTTTAATTTTCTGTTATCCTGTCTTATTTAGTAATACGCGCCTATTTACCTTTCTTTCGCGTTAAAAAGGCACTATTATTACTCTTCTCTTAAATTACTATCTATATGCCCGTTACGCACGCGGAATTTTACTATAAAAATACCTAGAACTATAGAACTCCGTTTAAAAGAAAAGCTGCTACCTTTACCTCCTATCTGGTTAATAGCCCTTATATACTAAGGAAAGGCGCAGATAATAGAAGTTATCTTTAAGGCTGCTTTAAACCAGGAGCATAATATAGTTAAAGCTACAAAAAATATAATAATTAAGATTAAAAAGGATGGGGAGCCTAAAAGAAGTTTAGAAAGTAAAGAGTAGGAGAACGCCTTTGCGGACATTAAAAAGCTCTCTAGGATTACCTATAAAATTAATAAAATTAAGGCGGTACGGGATATAATTAAGGAGTAGGGAGATAAGCTTTTAGAAGGTCCCTATAAGCTCTTCTATATATATTACACACTAAAAAGCATTTATATCTTTATTTATTAGGTAAAAAGAAGTTAGATCTCTAGGGAGGATATATTAGAAATGGTTAATAATATAATACTAAACTGCCTAAAACTTTTAAAAACCGGAATCTTAAGAACTCTATACCTAATACCCTTGGACTTTCTTACCGCCTATAAGTTTAGATTAGTAACTAATAAGAAGCTAATTAAGAAGTAGAAGCTCGTTTATTATCTAAGCTAGGGCTATAAGCTCTTAGTACTAGCCTTAACTATTAAAACTAAAAAAGAGAAATCTGTACTAGAGCTAGTTATCTTAGCACCTCTACTATTACCTTTTAAAGAGGTTAAAGGCTTAAATATAAAGATGCTACGTAGCTCGTTTCTATTTAGAGGCAAGGTACCTAAGGCGTAAGGAGTAAACTCTAAATTTAATAAATCTACGTCTTTAGAGGATAACCTTTTCGTAAGCTCCCTATAGAAATGCTAGGCTAGAAAGGCTTCTAAGAGATCCCTAAGGAAGAAGCTAAAGATAGGGCCTATAAAACCTCTGGCTTCTAGTAGAGCTAATAGGTAAAAGGGAAAGGTAGCTATAATTACTAAAGCTAATAGAGAAATAATTATTAGGAAACTATAGCTAAAGCGGAAAACAAAATACTTATATTATTTTAAAACGCTAGCTAAACTAATTAAGACTCTTAATTCTAAGAAAGAGCTAGAGGACGGTATCCTTTCTATTTTATAACAGTTTATTACAGCCTAGTAATTATCTAGTAGACCGCGTAGGGTTAAGAAAGCTTATATTAGGCTTAAAGGGAGAACTTAAATAGGACTTTCTCAGAATCCACTATGCTAATTTATTTAAATAGTGGGAAGACGCTAGAATTCTAGGCATCTTTAAGGAAGAGTTTAATATATACGCACACCATTTATAAAAGACTGCTAGGAAAGAGAAAGATAGTATCCTCCGGACTATATATTATTCTTTACTATAATAGGTAGTTTATATAGATCTAGAGCATTACAGACACACTATAGCTTTACGCACTAATAATATTACTTATTTCATTGCATATCTAAGCTACACACTTTAGTTTCTTAATAGCTATCTCCTTAAAAAATAAAACTTAGAAATTAATCTTCTTTAGGTATATAAAGGAGTGCCAAATTTTAGGGAAGGCTGGCTTTATTCTTGTATTTCCTTAATTAATAAGGGGGGTTAGTCTTATACAGAACTCCTACCTAGAATAGATAGGCTTATTTTAAGAGCGCGGGGAACTTAATAATAGAGGGTGTATTAAGAATATAGAGATAGCCTAGACTAAGTCTAATGCTAAGAAGTTTAAACTTAACTAGATGCCCATTACGTTGAAAACTAGAGAAATATAATTTACAAAAGCTACTATTATATAAGGAGCACCTTAAGCAACATTAGGCCGCTTAATTGTTACTCTAGATTTAATTATATAAAAATCCCTAGGCTTAAGAGCTAGTAGGAAGTTATATAGATAAATCTAGCTAGCCTTTCCCTAGTATTGGCTCCTATTAGTAAACCTATTACTAATACTCCTCTATATAAATTCCCGGCCTATATATAACTGCGGGCAAAGAGTACCCTTTTAAATGCTTTAGTTGGAAGACTTTTATAGAATAATCCTTAAGTAAGGGCAGAACGGCAGATAATTCTAAATCTTACCTTAAATAATAAATATAAAGCATTTCGGGAGAGATATAGGGCGCGTATTACTAAGGCTATTCGGGATATCTAGAAGTAAAGATGGAGCTACTACACCTTAGAATACTAGGATTGCTACCCTAAATCTTAGTCCTAATATCCTTAATAATGGAGCAGTGCTTATAAAAGTTAACTAGGAGCTAAAAGATATAAGTAAACCTAAAGAAGATGGCTTCCGGAGTGCTGTTTCTAAACATTTACTAGTATTTATTAATACTCTAGAGGTTGCTAATAAACTAGTAGTATTAAGCCACCCGATACCTTTACTAATTTTAAAAAAAAGCACTATTTTAGGAGAACAGGTAATTAATTCTAGCGTTCTATAATCTTTTACGTGGAAGGAGATACAGACAGAAATAGATACTATTTAAGAAAGAGTGTCTTTAAGTCTCTAAGCTGGTGCTATTAGTACAAATAATAATATAAGTGCAGAGCTTAAGGCGGAGGGCGTTGTGGATAAGAATAATGCGGAAGAAATAGAAGTAATAATTAAGGAGGGAGTGTAGGCGGCTTTAGAAAAGTTAAAGGAGTGTTAGGCATTAGGCTATTTTCTATCTTTAGGTATTTATTACCTACTAAGGGGGTTATAAGGAAACGTTAGGGGATAATGTTTTAGGTAGGGGTGGTAATATAGTGGTATTAAATGCCTTAGTTATTTTGGTTAATTTTTTTATTATATATAGGAGGCTTGGGGTTATATATATTATAAAAGGAGCTTAGGTTTTAACCTTACCTTACCTTAATATAATATAATTCCTTCTCCCCTCTATTTATTCCTTTACCTCTCTAGTATAATAAAAATGTTTATTAGTAGATTATAAGCACCTCCCACTTCTACTAACAACATTGGACTTCTCCATTTTTAAGCTATACGGCTTTTACTTTTATATATAACTTATTCTATAACAAACGACGTTACCTATAGGAGGTATAAATTTAGTAGCCTAGTTCGTACTAGTAATTATAAAGATCCTAAAGAAGCATATCCCAAATATAGCAGCACCCTTTCTTAATAATATTACGGTAAAAGGAGCTAAAACAACCTATAGAGGTAAGGAGGCTTTATTAGGTATACGCCGCTATATACTTAAATATATCCAGTAGTTAGACGCTCTACTTACAGATTTAGAAAAAGTAGGCTGTATAATTTTTTGTGCCAAATCGCACTTCTATAAGTCTAAAATATTAATTATAAAATACCTTTGCAATAGTAACGGACGACTATTAGAGGCCTTAAAAGTAGCGAAGATTATTTTATAGAAAGAATATAAAGACGTCCGGTTAGTTAGAGCATTCTTAGGGATATATATATACTATAGGATATAGGTTATTACCTTTTTTATTATAGCGGAGCCTCTGTTACGGTTACTTAGGGAAGGCGTAGTGTTTTACTAGAGACTAGAGCAATTATAAGCAATAATAACTTTAAAGACAGCTATTACTATAGCGCCAATACTAATCTAAATTAACTATTCGCCTGGGGCAGGAGAAATTATATTAATAGTAGACTTAAGCGGTGCTGGATAGGGAGTAACGTTAAACCAACTTGATAAAGAAGATAGGCGCTACCCGTATAGGTTTAAGAGCGGGATATAGTTAAAGGGAGAACGGGAGTATAACTCTAGAAAGCTTAAGTGTAGAGCTTTACTTTATACGCTTAAGAAGTTCTAAGTCTAGCTATACGGAGCGCAATTTATAGTTAAAATAGATACTAATACCCTAGTAGCCTAGCTTAATAAGTTAGTAACGGATCTCCCTGGCTTATTAATAACTTGTTAGTTAGCTCAGATTTAGTTATAGGATTTTAATATGCGGTATATACCTAGAAAGGAGGATAGCGCAGTAGACGGCTTGCCCCGACGGCCCGCGTAAGAGGGAGAATTAAAAGATAAACCTAAGGAGGATTTAGAGGACTTTATAGATTTAGAGCTTGGGTATATTACGTATGTAATAAATTTAACAGTGTTGCGAAATAAAGATCTAAATAATAGCCCGCTTGATAATACGTACTCTAAAGAATGCTAGAAGATTACGCGATAGCTATTAACGCTCTAAAGACCTTAAGAGATAACCACAAAAGAGTTTAAAAGCTTTAAACGCAAGGCAGTTAAATTTAAGATTAAAAAACGACTTCTATTTAGAAGAATGAGCAAGAATATACTACTACAAAGAGTAGTAGATGGTGAGGAACACTAGAAGGAAATAGTGTAATAAATATATAACGAGAACGGACACTGTGGGAAGGAAGGAACGTATATAAAGGTATTAGCATAATATTAGTGGCCTAAACTCTATAAAACGGTTAAGAAATATATAGAAAAATATCCTAAGTACTAGAGACATTTATTAAAGTAAGAGGAGGAAGCCTTATATTTAACTTAGATAGCTATCCTTTAAAAACGGGTCTTAATAGATATTATCTATATACTAACGGCCAAATCTAGAAAGCAGTATCTGGTGGTAACTAAAGAGTACCTTTTAGGCTAGCCTACTATCTATAAGAATAAGGCCTAGTTAAGAGAGGATATTAACCCCTAGAAGTAGCGTTAGTAAAGTATAGAGGCGGCTAGGTATAGAACCTGCCAAAAGCCCTTTAGGTTAACTAAATAACGGTTAAGGTAATAACGGGAATAATACTAGCGTAAATAGTCTACGGATAAGAATATATACTCCTAATTAAACTCTGTCTCCCTATATAGTAGACACTCCCGTAAAATAAGGTAAAGATAATAGAAGAACTAATTATACTAAAAATAAAACAGTTTAAGCGGCAAGAAATAAATAATAAAGAAGCTTAGGAGAGGGTGCGCCGCTATTATTTAGCTAATAAAGAGTACTTTAATAAGATAAAGAATACCCGTAAAAGTGAGCTTAAGCCTAGGGAGCTTATGCTATTATAGGGTGTAAAGAAGGCAAAAGATATGTCGCGATGGCAAAAGCTACAGTTAAAATGGCAGGGCCCCTTCTGGATTAAAACGGCGTTGAAAAAAGGGTTCTATAAACTTAAGGACCTTAATAGCACTAAAATAAGAGGCACTTTATATGGGAATAGGTTAAAACGGTTCCTTATATAAGATCCTAAGGAAATTAGACCAGAAGACTGTATAAATAATAGTAACTATAATATAAAAGAGGTCTTTATAGAAAAAGAGGCACTTAAGGAGGAAGCTATAGTATAGGCAGACAAACTAATAACTAAACTACTGTTATAATAAATATGGGCGTAGAGGCGAGTATAAGAACTAAAAGAAGCCTTATAAAGGAGGAGATTAATATAAGAGGTAGAGATAACTAAGCTAGTAGTATTTAATAGGAGCGAGTATAAACGCTTTAACTAGGGGACAGTTGAATTCTTAGGTAAGGGAGGGGGGACTAGCTCTATATCCTATAGAAAGTAAAGTTAGGCTTCGGCATAGCATAAGGTAATGTTAGCTATTGGGAAAGGTGTCCTCTAGAAAGAATTAGCCGGCTCCTTGTCTATAAGGTCCTCCTACCTTCTTTATACCTATCTTTTATATACGTCCCTCCTTTCTAGCCACACCACGATTTTACTACGCCTTAAAAATCACATAAACCCTACTAAGAAGTAGCTTCCTATAAAGATCCTTCTATAAGTAAGCTGTTACTTAGAATAACTGTCTATAAGAAGCAACTCTTTTATTTTCTTTACCTTTATATAGAATACGTAAAGCAATTATAAGGACTAAGAATCTTCTACTACACTCCTACCTTATCTCGCTGCTATAGGGAATTAAGAAAAGAAGCTTAGTTCTTTAAAGCTAGTTTTAAATCCTTTGTTTTAATAACTGTTCTTATAAAAAATACGTGGTTTTTCCCCCCAATCTTTATTACTAATGGCTATCTCTTATAAGCATTTTATATTTTTATGCTTTATAGTTTTTAAATTAATATATTTATTTTCCTTTTAAGCTAAGAGGAGAGTTACTTTACTTTAAGGAATCTTAGTTAAGTATACTAAAGGCTAAAATTAAACGTTATCTAAGTCTCGTTAATTCTTTTGGAAAATTGTTAATGTTTATATTATTAATATATAAAAGTCTTGGCAAGGAGAATCTAACTAATTAGATAACTTTAACCACTAGTTAAAGTTCCTTAACATTTTAAGATTTTATATAACAGCCCTTTTTAATTTACCTTTTTCTAGAAAATACTATAAGGCCTTTGTTTTAATTTCCTATTATCTTATCTCGTTTAATTATACGCACTTATTTACTTTTCTTAAGCGCTAAGAAGGCACTATTATAACTCTTTTCTTAAAATACTACCTATACGCCCGTTATATATACGGAATTTTACTATAAAAATGCCTAGAACTATAGAACTCCGCTTAAAAAAAAAGCCGCCGCCTCTGCCCCCTACTATCTAATTAATAGCCCTTATATACTAAGGAAAGGCGTAAATAATAGAAGTTATTCTTAAAGCTGCCTAAAGCTATCCGGTTAATTAGCGCGTAAATATCTATTATAGTTTAACGTAGATTATTTTAAACTAGGAGCATAATGTAGTTAAGGCTATAAAAAATGCGATAATTAAGATTAAAAAGGATGTGGAGCTTAAGGGAAACTTAGAAGGTAAAGAGTGGGAAAACGCATTTATAGATATTAGAAAGCTCTCTAAGATTACCTATAAGATTAATAAAATTAAAGTAGTACGGGATATAATTAAGAAGGAGTAGAGAGAGGAGCTTTTAGAAGGTCCTTATAAGCTCTTCTATATATACTACGCACTAAAGAGTATCTATAACGGAACCTTATAGTAAGTACTACGGTGGGTCCTGTTATTAGGCTAGGTGTGTAGGAAATGCAAGTATAAAAGTCAACAACGTAATAATAACTGGTGGAGTGGTTGCCTAATAGATTAACTCCAATTGTATTCTAAGAATTACTATAAGGAAGGAACTATCTAGGTAGGGACTAAGGGTCCTTAAATACACAACCGTACTCCTATAAAATCCTTCTTGTATATAATATATATATACTCTATCTACTTTATTACGGATTATATAGATCCTATAGATTATACAGATTACCCTATGTGACCTTAGTTACCATTCCTCGTTATATAGTTTTATTGGCTCTATTCTAGACCGTGCCTAAATTAACTAACTAGCTTCTTTTGTCTCTTCTCCAAGTAGTCGTAATATTGTACTTAAGCTTCCGTAACACTATCTCCCTCCTCTCTATCTTCGTCCTTAAAGATTTAAAATATCTCTAAGTTATTTATTAGAGGTATAATATCCATCTAATTAATTTAGTTAATATTATTGTTTATTATACCTAAAGCAATTTCTTCTTCCTTAACTGCTTGTTGTATTCGCACTATTACTACAATATTATCTCTTAGTAAGATTATACCGTCTCCGTGTTCTCGCTGTTTAAAAAAGGGATTAGTTTATATTGCGTTGGCAAACCTATCTTTATAACAACCGTCCTCTTACTTAAAATGCACTAAAGCGAATATTTATTTATCCTGCGACGTTCGCTCCGTCTTTAATGCTAAATATATATAACCTTTTACTCTTAATAGTCGTCTAGTTCCCTAATTAATTTATCTTAGGGTCTCGTGTTTAATCTGCTGCTACGCGGCTAGATAATAAACTATCTATTACTCTTACCGAATTGCGTTACTCTCGGGATACTAAACGGGAGGCTGTTAATGCTTAGCAACGGGCCCTTAAGTCTTATCTTGCGGCATCCACTTAACTAATCCGTCTTAAGAAGGTGCGTAAGAAGGTCCATTTTAAGAAGTAGAAACTTATAGAATAAGGTTTATAGGAACTTAGTAATAAAAAAACGGATTCTCTTTTAATAGGGAAGGAAACAGATCCGAGTAGCTCGGTAACTGCTCTTCTTAGGTCCCCCTTAGGTGACTTATTCTTTAATAATCCTTCTTTATTAATACTGCCTAACCTAATTTCTTCTAATACTCCTGTACCTTTCTTATAGCGTTCTTTAAATTCTTTAGTAGCTCCTAGGTAGTCTTAGTATAGCCTATCTACTTAATCTCGTACCATATTTCGTTGTTAATGTCCTTATAACTAATAATCTTTAAAACTTACTATTTATCTTCTTCCTATCCTCTATATGTGTCTACTTTGTAAACTAATAGCTTAACATTTCTATATACTGGCTCTAGCATTATAATATACTATATAGGGTAGATCTTTATTTTAGCTAGTAGGTTTAACTTAAACGTAACTAGTGAAATCCTTTACGTAATTTTAAAAGGTCCTAGTCTAATATAGTCTAACTTTTTGCTTAGTCGTTAACTCTTAAAATTTTTATATAGTAGCTATACTTTATCTCCCTCCTTAAGATCTAGTCCCTTAGATCTCTTAGCGTCGTAGTATTTTTTTATTTTTTGCTATACTACCTTAGCTGTTTTTATAAGGTTTATATAAAGATTTATTAAAGTCTCCATTCTTTACTTAGCTGTGCTACTCGTCTTCTTTACTTAATATAGCGATAATAATATTCTTAGCTTATATCCATAATTCGCCTTAAATGGTAAAGTACCCATTCCTTCTTATAGTGTTATATTGTATACGAACTATATAACTAGTAATAATAATACCCAATTATTCTATACGTAATTAATATAATGCCTTAAATACTACTCTAGTGTCTAATTTAATCTTTCCGTTTAACCGTCTGTCTGCGGATAATATACGGTAAAAGTTACTACTCTAACTTCTTACTCCGCTAAGAATACCTCTTAGAATGCTGCTATAAATCTTAAATCCCTATCTAATATAATTTTACTTAGTGCTCTATGTCTTATAAACACTTCTTTAACATAGATTTTAGCAATATCTTCCGCTAAGATTTCTTCCGTATAGGCTATAAAGTATCCCTACTTTATAAGCTTATCTACTATTACTAAGATTATATTATAATCTTATCCTATAATAGGATCTCTTAATTTTAGTAACTTAATAATAAAGTCCTATAATATGACCTCCTATAGTCTTTCCGGTATTTTGATAGGTTGTAGCCCTCTATATAGCTTATACCTTATTAGTTTATTCCTTTAATAATTTAGATATTCTTTAGTGACCTTCCTGGCTATTTTTTAGATTCCATTAATAATATACTTCTCTTAGAGTCTTAATACTAAGCCCATAGCTCCGTTATGTCCTTAAGTTAATCCCTTATAGAAATCTTCTATAAAGTGCTCTGCTATACTTCTTAGGATATACTTTACTTCTTAGTTTTTATATATATCTATCTATAGATCTTCTAGCTATATTTTTAGAATTCTTTATACCTAAAAGCTTTCTAATATCTTATAGACTCTTTCTAACTTATTCTCTTAAGTTATTATTATTTTTAGATAATTATATCTAATCAGTCTATTTATATCTTTTTGCAATAAAGCCCCTAATGGCTTTTTATTATTTTGCAGTTTAGCTTTTTAACTTAACGCATTGGCTCGCGTGTTATCTATGCCCTTAGTATATTAAATCTTAAAATGGTATTCTATAAGCATCTCTGCCTATCTAACCTATCTTTAGTTAAGTTCCTTTATTGTTAGAAATTCTATTAAGTTCTTATAATCTATTTTAACTATAAGTAGTTTCTTTATACTTTATAAGAATACTCTTTATTCCTTTAATACTATAACTATACCTAACAACTCCTTATTATAGATGTTATAGTTTAACTCTAGTAGTGTTATTTTCCGACTATAATATGCCACTAGGTGCTATCTATCTAGATGCTTTTATATAAAGTACGCCCCTAGTATAAAGTCTAATACATTTATTTCTATAACCGTCTCTAGTCCTAGTTAATAGATCTTAAAAACTAGCTCCTAGGTAAATAACCTCTTAACTTCTTTAAATAGTTCATATTATTCCTTTCCCTATAACTATAGTTCCTCTTTCTTTATTAGTCGCGTAAATAGCTTAATATCTTTTAACTATTGCGCTATAAACCTTCTATAGTAATTGCAAAACCCTAAAAATAATCTTAATTGCGTAATATTCTCTAGTTCCTACCAATTCACTATAGCCTTAATCTTCTTTAGATCTATACTAAGCTAGCCTAGTTTAATAATAAATTTTACAAAATTGGTCTTTCTAGTAAAGAACTCGTATTTTTTAATTGCTACTAGCATTTTTTTATAGTCTCCTTAAGACCCATTTGACGTATTCTTTATATTCTCCCTTAGTTATTAAGTAGATAATAATATTATTAAGATATACTATAATAAATTTATCTAAGTATTCTTCTAATATATTATTAATATGCTTCTAGAACGTTGCTAGTATATTTATAAGCCCGAATTATATAACTAATAGTTTATATAGTCCTTCCTTTAACCTAAAGGCTGCCTTTTATTTATTGCCTTCCTTAATTCTAATCTAATAGTACGCCTATCTTAGATTAATCTTTATAAAGATTTACGCATTACCTATCCTATCTTAAATTTCGCTAATTAAGGGTAAAGGATACCTATCCTTTCTAATAATACTATTTAACTATCTATAGTTAATACACAGCCTTAGTTTACTGTTTTTCTTTAGTACGAATAGTACTGGATAACCCGCTAATAATTGTGATGGTTTAATATATCCCTTTTATAAGTTTTCCTAGATAAACTCCTTTAGTGCTCTACCTTCTTCTTCGGTAAGCTTATAGATTAGAAAGAACCTTAGACTTATTTCTAGTTCTAACTCTATTTTATAGTTCTATACTATATACTCTAACAGCTTCTTACTCTTAGGTAACTATAGTTTCTTGCTATATTTATGGTATTTCTTTAGTATATAGCTTAACCCTTTCTCTATTTCCTCGTAGGTCGCCCCTACTTAGTACTATACTAACTTAGCTTATTATTATATCTTGCGTTATTAAGTATCCTTAATATCGACCTAACCTATAATCTAATTAATCCTTAGATTGTATTTCTGTAACTAAGGCATTCCTAATACCGCCCCATTATTCTCTAATAGTAATATATTAAAAGACATCTTAATTTATCTCCCTTTAATAGTTAGCTAAATAGGTCCTGTTTTAAGATTAATAATACCTCCTCCATAGGCTATTGGATCTCCTAAAATTATTACTAATAGGTAAGGACGTTCCTTTTTCCTATATAGTAACCCCATTTTTTTAACTACTATTAGCAAGATATAGTTCCTTATTACTCCACTATCTATTAGTGCCTTAAACTGTTAATCTTACTATATTACTTATAAATTTAGGTATTATTCTTAAATTCCTTTAAGGGTCTAAGGCTCTACCACTAGTTCCCTTTAGTCCTATAGGCCTCCACTTTTCCTAACTACTAGCTGCTTAATTCTATTTATACTTAGTCTAACTTAGGCCAATACTTAGTTCGCTTTTTGTCTTTAATATACTATAGATACATACTTTTAGGATATTCCCACCACTATCGTCCGTCTAGGTATTCTTCCGTAAGGAATCTTCCTAGTTAAAGTATTAAGTCCCCTTATTTTTAAACTTCTACTAGGTGCTAACTATATATATATTTAGCGTTTTAATATTTCGCCTTATCCATTATCCAATACATCCTTATTAGATACTTTCGATTTTTGTCCTTAGGTACTCTATATATATTATATATATTATCTATATATACTATCCACAATAGTATATAATATGCTTAGTATCTTAGGTTAACTCTTAGCTTATCTTTATCCTTAAGTTTAAACCTTTTTTATATTAATCTAAGCGTTATAACTTTATTCGCAGGTACTAAGATTTATCTTTCGCTTCTCTAGTCCTCTAATTACTCCTCTAGATCCTTTAATGTTATAATTAAGGCTCCTTTAATATAAGTTATAGCCTTCTCTATAATCGGGTGGTCCTAAACAACTTTTTCGTCTAACTATATATAGAAATCGTCCCACTTATTATTATGTCGTTATCTATACTACTTTTAGTATAACCCTTTAAGTATATATAGCTCGTCCGTAAGAAAGTATCTCTTTATTACTATATTATAATAGCCTTTTATATATTATTTTTTGAACCTAGTTAAAATCCCTAGATCCTCTTCTTATTCCAGTTTAGTAAGCCACTTAGCTCTTAGTGTGCCTGCTCTAAACCTATTAGTAATTCTTTATACTAGTGCTCTATCCCTTATATAACCTAGTATACTAGATCTCTTATCTAGTTTCTGCTCTTGCTATAAGGTAATTCTTGCTCTAAATTCCTTTATAGTTTCTTTCCTTTTACGTCTTATAAGTAGATCCTTAAAGTCCTCTTACTTCTTAATCTTTATATTGACTTTTTAATTTTTAAACTAAACACTACATTCCCCTAGTAAGTCTTTTAGGTTTATATACTTGTCTTCTAGTCTAACTGCTGTTTATATTGCAGATTCTCTAATCTATAAAGAAGCCTCTTGCCTCTTGTCTATAAATACCTTTATTTATTCTCTAAATCTTTAGTTCCTTAGACTCTTTAGTCCTAAGCTTGCTTCTAACTTAAGCTTAGCTCCCGCCTTAGTCTAACTAGGCGTTTATAATGTTCTTATCTCATCTTAAGAGTCTTAAATCTTACTTATCTTGTCTTGAGAATCTTATGCCGTAGGAAACTCTTATCCTAAGCTTATTCGTATGTCTCTAAACTGAGCTACTGCTCTACTCCATCAGTTTTTATCTGTTGTGGGTCCTTAAGCTATCCTTATCCTGTCTTTGGGATCTTAAATCTCTCTTATCTTATCTTAAGAATCTTAAGCCTTTTGCCTTTTATCTTTATTAAGTAGTAAGCTAGTACTAGCAGTCGTCTGCTTGCTTAATCTTCTTTAGATATTACTCCTTCCGTCTTATAAAGCAATAGATACTATATCTAACAGTATTATAATACCCGTTACTAAACCTTGCTTTGTGGCGGTCTTAGTCTCTACTTCTATTACGTTATTAAGGTTTAAATACCCCTAGTTAGTTCCTTTACTGGCCTTGTCGCTGTTAATTAATAAGTACCCTAACTCCATTATTATTATTACTAATCTTTATCCATACGTTACTATAATATCTTAATTTAGCTTATAGAGTCGATCTTATTTTTTATCTAACTCTATAGTTCCTCTAAGTCCTCTTAACTCTAGCTCTTATAGCCAATAGCTTACGCTATACTTAGCGTCTTTATAAATTCGGTATACGTTATTATAACAAAACGTAAAACTTCTAATTAAACATTCTTTTGTTCCTTATAGTATACTATTATCCCTTTATATATATATATCTTCTACTAATCTAGTTCCCTTTATTATATAGTAACTCTAACTATCTTTATAATCCCTTATAAAATGACCTTATTTCCCGCAATTTATATAAGCTCTATCTTTAAACCATTAACTTTATTATAGAGTCCGCCTAAACGTCTTCTACTAATAAAATCCCTAGTTTAGCCTATACTCCTTAGTCCTATAATTACTAAATCCTTAATATAAGGGGACCTTATAGACAGGGGGCTATAAGGACACAATTGTAGAATAGGATAGATTGGTAAGAGAGACGAATCCTTGAAGAGGTAAGGCCTCTAGGATTGTAGAGACTATATACTACAGGCACGTGCCTTCGGCACGTAACCGGTAACCATCTAAGGGGCGTTTAGGGGTTATCTTAAGGGCAACCCGAGGTGTCCGCAATAATATCCCTTATATTGCCCCCCCCCTTCTTACGGTCAGCCCCCAATTGCTATTACCTAGCGGTAGGGAGATTATAAGGGCTCGTCCCGGAAGAGGTTCGGAGAGATGTCGGAGAGGTATTAGTATGCCGCTGTATATTATCTATCTATCTAACCCCTACTTTAAACTCCTAAAAAACCTCGATAAGGGAAAAACATAACTGGAGAAAAGACGCGAGGATTGCTAAAAGACCTATTAAAAGCCTACTGGAAGTATGCCGGTAACTACCTAGGCTAATATAGGGATTTTTATATAACTCTACTTCCAAGCCTTTATGCCGGTCTGTAATCAATTATAAGTATTATAGGCAATTTGGTATTCTAGTATAGTTCCGTAGAACCTTTTAGTATGGGATTTAACGTATAGAGCCTTGGCTTGCCGTCGTCTTTAACTGCTAAGATATAGTCTATAATTCTTTCTTATAATCCTTTTCTTATAATCCTCTGCGTTACTAACACATTACTTCCGCATTTGCCCTTAGGCTATTAGATGCGGTTAAGGTATTAATTAGTTAGTTAAAGAGACTTATCTCTTAAGATTTAGTGTATATGCTTTTAAATCTAGTGGTCCTATACTATATATTTGGCGTAGCTCTACTACCTAGTAAATAAGGACATTTCGTAATAGCAATTATAGCTATTATACGATTATTAAGAACGTCTATAACGTTATTCTTTAATACTATAGTATTGTTTTAGGTCTAATTTAACCTATATACGTCTTTAATTTAACGTCTTAATTGCCTTCCCCCGGCCGTGTAGTTAGTTTTTATAAGGAAGTGATGGTTAAATAACTTATACGCGTGTTTCCTTTCTTTTAAATAGCGCTATTATAACAGAGTTATATTAGCAAGATTGCGGCTAT
>Ga0307515_10005395_pt1 | contig 25914 bp, 6 predicted proteins | sample 17_EM_MG_FD_194513 | JGI IMG/M metagenome (GOLD analysis project Ga0307515, IMG submission 194513) | Populus trichocarpa ectomycorrhiza microbial communities from riparian zone in the Pacific Northwest, United States - 17_EM | ecosystem: Host-associated > Plants > Roots > Unclassified | place... | reverse complement strand
CCAGGCAGAATTTGGTAGATATTGCGGATATTATAGATATTATGGATATTGCAGATATTGCGGATATTGCGGATATTGCAGATATTACGGATATTGCAGATATTACGGATATTGCAGATATTATAGATATTATAGATATTGCGGATATTACGAATATTATAGATATCGCGGATATTATAAACCTTTTCCCCCCTAACTATATAATAGCTAAATACTTAAAGAAAAATTACTTATTTCTTTTATAGTTCTTCTCTGATGCCAATTCTTTAAATACTCTGTTTTCTTAAGAGTTTTAGAATCTATCTGCATTTTCTCCTATAATACCGTATAACGTCCTCCTGAAAAGACTTTTTCTGGCTTATTACTTATTGCTGGAATTAAGAGAATTTCAATTGCTATAAGCGAGAGCCGTAGCCAGCGCTTTCGTTGCTGTTCTTAAGACTACTACTAAAGTGCAGTTGTTAAGATCTTATACGGCGTCTTAGAGATAAAGTCCTTATACTTATCCTAACTTTTTAGTTAAAATATTATACTATTAAGATTCTCGGCAATCTTATTAAACTTATTAAGGTCTTAAGCTAGAGCTAGCTTTTTATACAACGATATACTTCTAAGCGTAAAACTCCTATTCTGATATCTTTCCTAAAGCTCTTTAACGCTGTTAAGTGCAGGCTTACGCCACTCCTTTTTCCAAACCTGCTTAATATATCTTGTATAACGGGCTAGATAAAAAATAAGTGTAGTGGCGTAAAGGGGCGAGTTATCTGTTTTATAGTAATACCTATTAAAGGTATTCTAAGCATTTCTAATGCGTTTAGAGAACTCCTTATTAGATATATACTCCTTCTATTATATAATATTAGCTAAATTAGGAAATAGAAAGGGGAGATAAACTAACTTAGGATTTATTAAGGTGCTTAATTATAATATTTATTGTAAAGAGTATATTCTTAAGCGTTGCTTCGTGTCCCTAATATTTTAGGGTTGCCTAGTGGAATATCTAAAGAAAACTTTTTATTATACGAAGCGCCTCCTAGTCCTTTAGATTAAGATAGTCCTTTTTAAGCGTATTAAGGTTACGCTTAGTATACGTATTAAGGGCAGACTCTTTCTAAATTACTACACTAAGCATAAAATACTAGCTATTCCATCTTATACGATTATTAAGCAGAATTCTTCTCCCTATAAGACCTTTAAACTCCCTTATACAACTAGCTAAGCTATGGGTATATATAGTAATGTTATAAAGCTTTCTAAGTGCACCAAGTTTCCGAAATATATTACTCTTCTCTTTCTCCTCTTTTAGATCTAACTCTTTTCCTTCTTTGTATAACTTAATATTATTAAGGCTAATTAAGCTTTTAAAGAGGAAAGCCTATATAGTAAGGTTAAGAATATAGCCCTAATAGCGGATCCGTTAGTGGACGGGATTCCATTTAATTTCTTCTTCCTAGAGAAGCTAGTTGCTTATTATACGATAAAGCTTATTATTTATAGTATAGTTATCAAATATAACGGCGCCTAGCTTTTATATAATCCCGTAGTCCTTAAGCACTGGAAGGAGAGTATTTTATTACTTGTCCCTATTATAAGAGGCTACCGTATAAAGGCCAAGAAGGGCGTTTATAAGCTTTTCCTGGCTATTAATAAAATGGCCGCAAATCGCGAGGAGAAGGTAATTATTTAGAGAGGTTTAGATATCGATGGAGAGATAAATACTTATTAGTGCAGACTGCAGCCTCTTTCGTATAATATCCTTTTGCGATAGCTATAAGTTATAGATCTTTTTACTAACTGCTAAATAGGCTATAGTTATATGGCCGTCTACTTTAGAATTAATTAACTATAGAAGAACATGGAACTCTAGCCACTTAATTATCTAAAATAGTAAGTTTTGTACGACAATTAATGTAATAAGGGCCTTATTAATAACTTCCTTATTTAGGACCGCTCGGAGTACTTCTAAATCTAGCTCTTCTATCTTGTTTTGAGACGACGCTTTAAGGTAAAGGTCTTTTAATTAATCCCGTATTGCTTCTTTTGTATAACTAGTTTTAGGCTTAACTGTAATACCATGCTTTAACGCTAAGTAGTTTCGGAAGTTGGAAGTTAACTATATAGCGTATAACTCCGTGCAGTGTTTATAATAGAATAAAAGACGGGCTTTTTTATTTTATACGGGCTCATTACTGCCTAGTGGATGGGTATGCTCCTATGTTAAAAGAGCTAAGCAACCTCTTGTATTTTTTGATTTAGAGGTATTAATAGAGTTAAGAGCTTCTGATTCCACTTCTAAAGCTATATTTATACGATAATAAAGAAGAAGAAGGCGACTGAAAATTTATTTGGGGTATGCCAAGACTTATCGCGATAAGATTTATCCAAAACTACCCTGGGCCCTGGCCATAAAGGCTATAGGAGCTACCTTGAATTAAATCGAAAATATTACCAAAATTAAACGTCGAGCCCTTCAGTATTTGTTCCAAAAGGCCATCAATCGCGGCTGGAATCCTACTATAAATCCTCTTATAATTGACGGTTACGTTGTTGACGCTCCTTATCCTGGCAGAAAAACTAAATGTACGCGCGAATTTGAGCAGCGAATCCTTAAGAAGGTCACCTCCGATTAATATGGTAGAGAGAAATCCTACGCCTATATTGCTGCCGAATGCGGCTGCTCTACTTAAACAGTCTAGCGAGTTCTTTAACGTCACGGATATTGTAAGACTAAGCCTACACGAAAGCCCGGCCTTACACCAGCTATAAAGGAAGCTCGCTATTAGTTTGCTTTGCGGTATTAGAATTGGACAATTAAGGATTGGAAAGCTATTATTTGGAGTAATGAGACGGGCGTTATTCTAGGCCATAGAAGAGGTAGATATAAGCTCTGGCGTTTGGCCAAAGAAAAAGTTAATAAATAGTCCATTCGACCTCGCTAGCAGAAGGCCTCTAAGTTTATATTCTGGGGCTGCTTCTTATACAATTGGAAGGGTCCTTGCTATATCTAAAAGAAGGAGACTAAAGCGGAAAAGAAGGCGGTAAAGAAGGACCTTTAGAAAATTAATAACGCAATTGAGCCAGAGCTTCGTCAGGCGTGGGCGCTTACTACTGGTATAAGTCGACTAGGCCTTAAAAATAAGCTAGGAAGGAAGCCATTATTCCGCCTTACTGAGGACACTAGTGCTTTTCAGCGTAATAGCAAAAAGGGAGGCATTGATTGGTACCGCTATCTTATAAATATCCTTCTTCCGAAACTTATTCCATTCGCAATTGAGTGCCAAATTAATCGCCCAGATATAATTGTATAAGAGGATAAAGCTGCACCTTATATGTTAAAGCACCAGCAGATCTACTTCAACGCGGCAAATATTTAGCGATTACTCTGGCCTAGTAATTCACCTAATTTAAATATAATTGAGCCTTACTAGAATTATATAAAGCGAGTTACTACACAGAAAGGAGCACTATAAACTCGCGCGGAAGCTGAACGAGCATGGCGGAAGGCGTGGGAGGAGCTTAAGCAGTAGCGAATTCAAGCTTGGATAGAGCGAATTCCGCGTTATATATAAGAGGTTATCCGCTATAGAGGAGGCAACGAATATCGCAAGGGAGCAGCTGATTGTACCCGAGACTGGAAGGCGTTAAAAAGGCAGGATCAATATCGTCGTCAGGTTATTGCTTACATGCGGCAGCAGGTGCTTATTGGGCTAAATAGGCTTAACTGGAATGAGCAGACGCTTTTAAAGCCTTAGCCGCCAAAGCTTCCACCACTCATGTAGATGGGCCCTCATCTACCGCACGAACTCGTTGACTTAGAACCTCTGCAGGACGATTAAGATCCGAAGATTCGGCGACGACGTCGACCTAAATAGGCACTACTTGAACCGCCTACTAGCTCAAAGACTTCCTCCCGCAAGGCTCCTCCTAAGGCTCTGCCACCCGTTAATCCTCCTCCTTCTTCTGCTCCTTAATCAATCTAAAATCGGCCGGATACAAAGGGAAGAAACTCGACAAAGCCGACGTTTAAAGTCAGCTTTGTGGAGCCTTAAACTGGGCAGCAGCAGCAGGCTTTAAATGGGCACAACAATCAACACCATAAGGCAGCGGATATTCAATGGGTTACAATTAACCAATCTACAAAGTGGGCAAAGAAGGATCAAGGTAGAAGCCCTACGGAAGGCTCTACTGGAAGCTCTAGAGGCTCTGCGGAAGGCTCTGCTGGAGGCTCTGCGGCAGGCTCTGTGGCAGGCTCTGTGGCAGGCTCTGCTGGTAGCTCTACTGGAAGCTCTGCTGGAAGCTCTAGAGGCTCTGCGGAAGGCTCTACAGAAGGCTCTACTGCTAGTAGCTCTGCTGGAAATCTGCGCCAAGCAGAGCCTCCTGCAGAGCCTCCTCCAGAATGCATTCAACACCAAGACTCTATACAAAAGCTTGCCAAGAAGGCAGAATTGAGGCCTCAAATCGAGGGCGCAGAGGACTCCGCTTAAGCAGTAGAGGCCCCAGCGGAGTCGTCGCAGGGCAGGAAGCTGCGCCCGCGCAGTCGTCGTCACCTTCCAAATAGCTAGTTCATTAATCAATCAATCAATTATCTATATATTGCCTTTTATTTGAAGCTTCAAGAGCGAATTTGATGCGTCTATTGTTGAAATTTATATTCTGCCGGTGGGCGGTAAGCCAATTTTCCTAATTAGGAAGGTGCAAATTTAGATGTTAGCGACCTCCGTAGAGCAATTGGATTAACAGCTGCTGCGTAATTATAAGCAGGATCTTTGACTTCTAAGCCCCAGCCAATTAGTATACGCGTTAGTGTAGCTTTAAAGGGACATTCTGTCATGCGAGAGCCAGTAAAGCGCGTTCTGGAGGTGTCGGTATAGGTGCGGCCTTTGGCACACCGAAGCCATATCTTTCGCACAGTCGGTAGTGTCTGCTTGTCGGTTTTAGATCGGAAAGTCGCAACCGTATAGCCTTGGCCTTTTGCAAACTCATTAATATCATCAATTGTAAGCTCCGGAAAGTCGTACACCTTCTGGGGGGGTGGGTTGAGAGCCATGGTGGAGGTAGGGCAAATGCGAGGTAATGTTTTGGGTATGGGCGCGCGATGGTCGCGACTGATGCAGATGCAAACAACTTAAATTCACGTGATATTCTAACTTAATCAGGAAGGAACTAAACTCAATTAATGGGGGGTGTCCGTATATCAATTGGGGGGTGTCCGCATATCAATTAGGGGGTGTCCCTCTACCGCTTCCCTTGTAATAAAGGTTGGTATTTGGTGGACAAAACGCGTATATAGACGCGACGGGGAATTTAGAGAAAACCATACAATTTAGTATAAATATCCCAGAGTTTCCCACCCGAATTTTAACCGGAGATCCGAAGATCCTCAACTTCTACAAAAAGCTTCAAAATACTACCAAATTGATCCTTTCTTACCACTTAAGCAGCGAGCTGTCAGCGACGCTGCCAGCGACGCTGCCTGTTGGCCACACTGGCAACTACTGGTTCTGAAAGAGGCACATTGGGCGAAGGCATGAGCGAATTTTGCAACGGACCATACGCCGTATAAAGTCGGCTGAGGTAGAGGTTGATGACGAGCAGCAGAGGATGAAGGTGCGGTAGAGAAACTGTCCTAGGACTACTAGCTGTGGAAAGTGAGACTCATGTGATGGTTGGTTGATTGATTGGGAGAGCTATTGAGACATGATATGATGCATAGACGGTGCCAAGTCGAAACAGGCAGTGGTGGCCCAAAGGCCGTTCTCCGACACCAGCAAATATATAACTGGAACCCCTGACCTGAGATCGCACCGGTATTATACCGCCTCTTAGGCCTCAATAAGCGGAGTTCCGCACGTAGACCTATTGTGGCCTAAGCTCTTCTCTAGTCTTCAGTGCTGCAATGTCAACACGCTTTCCCATCACAACTCATGGCATGGTCTTTCATCCAATCTACCAATTTATCAAATCTACGGCACTTGTGGTGGTTCGAGAAATCCGCCACATCGCCTAATGGATTTGAAGGGTCATGTCGAATCAAAAGCGGGGTAACATCGCCATGGCACATAATAGCAATTCTCAAGCTTTCGATGCAGTGATCAACGTGTGTTCGAGCAAACTGAGGAGTTCCCAGGAAGTGCTTTGGTGGGGTTTCGTAGGAGTCCAAATAAGTGTACTGTCGAATCTTGTTCTGTTTAAGATTGTACTGGTTAGCAAAGGCAACTTATATATCAAAGGGGAATGCAGCGGGTATACCAAACAATGCAACTGATGGAAAACTTCGAAATTGGCTACAACCCCTCTTCCATACTGTGGAGGTGTCAACTTCCACATATCATCTAAAGTCTTGTTGAGTAGATGCAACCCGTCGAAAGGGATATTTATTTCGCCAACTATAGTTATTATGCAAGTTAACCCAAGTCTCAAGGAACTAGATAACTTACTGTTCCAGAGATTATCCCACGCCTCGTCTCCTTCAGCGGTCGGTTTTCCCATATAAAGGGACGTTTTCCAAAAGTCATTGTCCCAATCCAGCTCGTAGTACTCGACAGCCTCTACCATTGGAGCTATTTAAAAAAAAACCAGGCCATAGAGGTTAGCATTTCACAATAACGGACATAATTCAGAAAGTTGAAGTGTCTGCTCACAATACGTGGATAGTTGCCTTGCACAACTAAGGTCAGTAGGTTTTACAATGGTGTAAGCCGTAATAAGCAGGAAAGCTCCCATTATAGTTAACGAAGCAGATAGGTAACGAGACCATCTGCAACAGTGCTTCTCGCGACTGTGATTGATGTCGGTTTGTTTAATTAGAGGAAAGTCTTGACCTTCCTCCCCTCCGCCATCAGTAGAAACATCCAAAGGCAGGAGCCTCTTATAGAACTTGTTAGGGATCATATTTTATCACGTTGAGGACGATTTATCTGTTGAGAGAGTTGCGAAGATCGTGTAATTGAGACGCCTGTGCACGGGTTTAACTAACATCACAGGAGAAATTCCGGAGGAGGATCAGAAAATAAAGGAAACGCGAGATGCATCATGTGAACTCTTAGGCATCCCGTATCGCCTCATCCCTCTGCAACGGTGGGCAGGTTTTAGTTGCTAACAGAGTTGATAATAAGCAAGTTAAGCAGGCTTGGGACTGTGCGCAAAGCCGTGCAAGCGCTATACACTGGTAAAAAACACAAGTGCAAGGCCATTAATATGGTCTGTGGTCTCGTGCAAGGTGCTCATGTCAACCTGTACACGGTTTTGCGCACGGCCTTCCAACCTGCTTGCTTGCTTGTTATCAACTCTGGTTGCTAAGAGCCTTCTTCAGACTACTAATGACGTAAGGTTATGCATACTAATAGGCTAACGCCGCTCCTTAAATCTGCTGAGCCATTTCTTCCGAAGAAAGGTGGCAGAACCGCTAGGATCTAGGTTGTAGTCTCTGTACCTTGGTAATGTACTTAGCTCACAGGCTAAACGGGGATGTCATAGCTAGAAACAGAGGGATAAAATGTGAGACAATTTAGAAAATGACTATATCCCTTGGCATGCGTCCTCTCGCCTATTGACCAATAAGATCGTTCAAATTAGTCATCGGATCGATAATTTTGAGTGGTTTGAATCGGGCAAATCCCAAGGCTTTTGGGGGGGCTTTTTCGCGGTCTAGGTAGGTGAAATTATATATTGGGTAGGCTGAATAAAGCCCTCATCATAAGATTAATAGTTTCGGATCATTACAGTGGCAAGACATTGGTCTGTCCACACGCGACAATATTGTCACCAAATTCAATTACCTACCACACCACAATGCAACGCTCGTTTGGCACAGAAATTAGTGGAAATTACAGGCCTGGAGCAGAGCTTTTAAATATACAAAGAGCTGGAATCCTTAGTGTAGTAGAGGTAGGGGAAGAGAAGACTAAAATCTCGGCTAGATACCGCGTTAGTCGTCGCGTTATTTATAATACAATCGATCAATAGAATAGGTACTATACGCTCAACTCTCTACTAAGGCCTAGAGTGTCCAAAAAGCTTAATTAATACTAGAAGTATCTGCCTATTTAAATTATATATAGAAACCCTTAAATTAACTATATAGCTTTTAAGTTATAGGGATTATCGTTTAGCATAAAACTTTATACTATCTCTTTAAAAAAACACTATATTATAAACAAGCGCGCTAAAATGAGACTAAAGCTAACGCTAGCAGTAGCTTAATTAAGACTTTATTAAGCTTAAAAGTATAAGGGATTTCTTTAAAAAGATATTAAGTTTTCTAATAAGTATTTCTATAAATATAGCTCTAGAAAGAAGCCTACTAAAGTCTTCTATGCGTCTCTATAAAAGTAGAATTATAACTTTATTAAAGAGGTATTTAATAAAAAGAATCTTACGTAGATAATCTACGCCATTTTCAGATATATAATGGCTATTTAAAGTTAATTGCTATCGAAAGGGACGCTTTGGCACGAAAGTAAGGCTATAATACCTAAAGCTACGTCTAGGCCTTAGAAGATGGCCTTATACTAATCTATAAGCCTTTAAATATATACTAAATAAATAACGCTCTAATTTATAAAGGAATAGTTAGAAATGTATGGTATTTAAATACTAAAATTCCCTCTATACTTACCTAATTAAGTACCTTTAGTAAGTACTAAAAAGGAAGGTTCTTAAGCTTTATCTAAAGCTTAAATAGATGAGATAAAGTAGGAAGGGTTTAGAGAGTTTAATTAAAGCACATAAAAAGGTATAGATGGCCCCCAATTAAGGCCTTATATGGTACTTAACTAACAGTATAAAATAAAGGCTAAAGGTAGTAAGAAAAGTATATAGCTAGCAGATAAAGTATTAACTATAATTAAATAATCTATATCCTGATTTGGCTGCATTTAATTGCTACGGCGTTATTATAGTTAGAAATAAAGGATAAAGCTATTAAAATCTAATAGGTACTATATATATTTTATATTAGGCCTAGATATTATAGTAGAACTTTTTAGATACGCTAGATATAGGATCCTTGTAGTAACCTATTAAACTAGCGTCGCGTAGATCTAAGGTTAAATTTATTCCAATGCTCTAGTCTAAATCCAATGCACTATATCTAAATAGGAATAATAGTTACCTATATAGCCCAGCCCGCCATTTTAGATCCAATTGGCACGAGTGTTCGCGTCGGTCCAAATAGATCACTAGATCCTTGCAATAGAGCTAGTTAGATCTACTATTTTATATTCTATTTCATATTCATTTATATACTATATAATACCTAAGAGCGCCGTGGCTTGTACTAAGTGTTATCCTTCGCACGGATAGATACGCTCTATAAAACGTGCTCCGTGCGCACTAATTAAGAAGTTGTTCCGCCAAACTAATGAGATTTGAATAAAGCCACGAAGATACTGTATTTTGTCGTAGATTATATATAGGGCCTCATTCGAGGGCGTTAAGTCGACCGACATGCCCCTGCCAATACGGGCCATCCTTGCATAGTGGTATTCGATAGTGTCGACACCCTTACGGCACTCCTATGCGAGAGTGTTGTAATTTTAATGCCGCGCACGGGCCACAAAAATACTACCTCATCTATGCAAGGGATAGAACAGGAAGGAATTGGGCAGAGACACGTAGTGACGCTACTGTGTATTGAGAGCGGGAATACCTGTAGTCTCTACGTCATTATCAATTAATCTCATACTCGGTCTTTCTTGACACTAAGTATTAGCTTGCAGCCCATTGCGCTAAAAAGTAGTATTGCCCTATGATCTATTATTTAGTCTATGCAAAGAGCGCTATACTTCTTGGCACTATGTCTTACAAAAATTGCGCTCTAAAACGACGGTCGCTTTAGATGGGAAAGCGCACAGCTTCAGCTCGTAGCCGTACTTTTAGGCTAAAAAAGATTCGGCCGATGGGGAGAGCTAAGGTCGTATAACAAACAATTAAATTTGGCGGCTAGGGAAGAGATTATAAAATAGTATTAGGAAGTGGGCATATAAATATAAGAATGCCCACGCCGAGTGAAGTTATTCCTTCAACCTATATTCATCTTTATTGACAGCCATTGTCTTACTATCATCTTGAGCTTCTCTTACACCAAAGGATCCGTTAGATCTCCATCTCAAGATGAAGGTTCTTAGCTTTGTTATGGCAGTTTTTGCGATAGCCCTTGTTGTGAATGCAGCACCGGCACCGGGATTCAGTTACTATTTTGAAGTGAGTATTAACTTAATACCGATATTACAAGACAGCTGATGGCTGTATATGGATATAAAATTAATAATCATATAGGATGACGTTAACGCTGAGGAAAACTCCGCTGCAAATGAATAGGACTTGGGGTAGGACTTGTAGATGCCATATCTGCAGTTATGTAAGTGCTCTTTATCTAGTGCGTCTAGCCATTGCTAAGCGCTATTTTAAAGTGGCACACTTTATTGCCAAGATTTATAGCAACGTTGTTTGTGGCAAGGATTATGTTATGTACTGTTATATACTCGGATACAGGGTTGCAAATCAATCAACTCAATTCGATTAAGGCCTTAAATCGGTTAAATTGAAAGCTTTGTAAACAGAGAGTCCAGTTAATTGAATTGATTGAATTAATATCGAGGTCTTGGCACTTATTGCAACTGAATTCAACTGGTGTAGTAGTCAGCAACTATTACGAGTCTTGGCATAGAGTTGATGCAGGAGGTGTTGACCAAGATCGGATTTGCTTACCCTGCCTTCTACCCTATATCTTATTACCCTATTGCCTATTACCCTATTGCTTACTACCCTCCTTTGTTGCCTGCACCTACCTTATATATAAAGGGCGCCTAGAGCCAGCTTAAATAGACAGAGTTCTTATTCTAAATTGTCCGGTCAACAGAAGGACCTATTTAATGACGCCGAAATCATTCCCTACTATCCCTCCTATCGCCCTACTCTCAATATACGTCTATTGCAAGTCTTGGCGTAGTGTTAGCCTTCCTACCGCATCAATACTGTTCTCCCTCGCACCCTTTAATACGCTAGCGTCGTCTTACGCGTGGGTATCTTTAACTACCTTAGTACCCTTAACTATATTAGTATTCTAACCGCTTCTATAGTCTTTACTATAATATCCTTATTTTCTATAATTTATATAAGCTTCTTCCTTATACTACTTATTATACTATAGAGTCCGCCTAAATGTCTTTTATTACTAAGATCCCTAGTTTAGCCTCTACTTCTTAGTCCTTTAATTACTTAATCTTTAACCTCTAGGTTTCTACAATTTTCTTTTTAACCCCTACGTTTCGCTAAGGTCTATTAGCTCTACGCTATATTATAGCTTAGATACCTATTATCCTTTACTTAACTTCTCGCTTTAGTATAGCTAGCTATTTATCTTAATAGCTTACTTAATTAACTCTCTTATATTTCTCAGATCGTCTATTAATAATAATATTTTTTAAACTTTAATCTAAGGGGACTATATAAATAGAGGGCTATAAGGCATAATTATAGGAATAAATAGATTATAAAGGACATGAATTCTTAAGGTAAGGCCTTTAAGATTGTGGAGACTATATACTATAGGTACGTGCTTTTAGTATATAACCGGCAACTATTAAAGGGGTATTTAGGGGTTGTTCTAAGGGCAACCTAAGGTGACTATAATAATATCCCTTATATTAAACCCCCCCTTTTTTTATATATAGTTAGCCTCTAATTACTATTACTCTATAATAGAGAGAGATTATAAGGGCTTATCCCAGAAGGGGTTTAAAGAGATATTAGTATACTACTATATATTATCTATCTAACCCCTACTTTAAACTCCTAAAAACCTTAATAAGGAAAAAATATAACTAGAGAAATGATATAAGGATTGCTAAAAAAAACCTATTAGGAGCCTATTAAAAGAGTGCTAGTAACTACCTAGCTTAACCTAAGGATTTTTATATAACTTTATTTCTAAGCCTTTATACTAGTCTATAATTAATTGTAAGTATTATAGGTAATTTAATGTTTTAGTATACTTCTATAGAACCACTTAGTATAGGATTTAATATATAAAGCCTTAGCTTACTATTATCCTTAACTATTAAAATATGGTCTAATTCTTTCTTATAATCCTTTCTTATAATCCCCTACGTTACTAATATATTACTTATATATTTACCCTTAAGCTATTAGATACGGTTAAGGTATTAATTAATTAGCTAAAGAGACTTATCTCTTAAGATTTAATATATATACTTTTTAATCTAGTAGTCCTATACTATATAGTTAGCGTAGCTTTACTACCTAGTAAATAAAGGGGACATTTTATAATAGGATCTATGGCTATTATATAATTATTAAGAACGTCTATAACGTTATCCTTTAATATTATAATATTATTTAGGTATAATTTAACCTATATATATCTTTAATTGACGTCTTAATTACCTTCCCCTGGCGGTATAATTGGTTTTTATAAGGAAGTAATAACTAAATAGCTTATATGCGTATTTTCTTTTTTTTAAATTACGCTATTATAACAGAGTTATATTAGTAAGGTTACGGCTATATACTAAAAAGGTATTAGAAGGTAAAGTATAAAGATACCTTACTTATTAAGCTTAATCCTTTTCCTTAATACCTTACTTTCTATTATTAATGTCGGAATGTTAGTCATGTGACGTGGTCACGAGACCACGAAGCGAGGCTAGCTAACCTGACCTTGGAGCAACCCCTTACTTCTAGATAATTAATTAACTACTAACTTCAACACCGCATACGTATTATACAGTGATATTCATGCCCGTTAATAAAGCGAGTATGCTAATACTAATCAGTAGACGTATAGATTAGGAAATACGCAATAAGCTAGAGCTTAAGAACCGTACTGGTAACAGTACACGGATCGCCTGGCCTTGTCTATTTTAGTTGCAGGAGAAAGCTATATTACCCTTAAAGCTTAAGACCACGTATTAGCTTAACTGCTAACGCGTTAGATCGCCTAGAAAATTATATCTTTACTCAGAGAAGATTACGACCTCCCTTAAGCTTGAGAGAATTTATACTAGCCTTATAGCTAATATAATAGATCGCTGAGAGAATCGCAGTCTTGCTAAGAATACTTTATAGGCCTAACGGCTGTAAAGGACGTACACACCCAAATACCCTTACCTTGACACCCTTACCTCAACGACCTTAACCTTAACTTTAACCTTAACCTTAACCTTAATCTTAACCTTAAACTATAACATATATAAGGACTAGTACACTACTTTATATAACAAGATGGATTCTAAATAGAAGGAGAGAATTACCAGATATAGTTACGGGATTAATATAATAACTGCCTCGGAGGAAGACCTGGAAGAATATATAGAAACAAAAATCTATAAGTATATATATGAGAACTTTACGGATTATATATTATGGTTACTATTCCAAGAAGAATTTAAAGGCTTTACCATTAAGGACTTTAGAAAGATACGCTCTATTACTAAAGTAAAGCTCCGTACTTACCTACTCTAAAGAGGAGTATATGTCGCCATATACAGCAATAGATACCCACTTTATAAGGTTCTGTATAATGTTCTTATAGAAGAGGAACCTTATAAATGGACAGATGAGGAAATTATAGGAGCTCTTAAGGAAGTCAGCCCTATGATTATAGTGGCACTATAAGAATAACTTAACTTAACATAAACAGCTTTAATATCGAATTAAGCTATACCCCCGTTAGTTATAGCCTCTTTAGCTCCTACAACCCCCCCCCGTAGCCCACTACCTTCCTATACGGTGCCGACGCCTGTAAACCATTAACTACCTCCACTACCTCCAACGCCTATAATCCAGCCTATAGCTATAGCTATAATACCTAGAACGCAAATACCTACCCCTATAATACCCTAACTAGCTGTTATATCTATACCCTAGTAAGCTGCACTAACCGCTACCTAATAGCAAGCTGCACCTACCTCTACCCAAGATTAACTACTTACTCTCCTTACTTAACTCCTATAGACGCAGAATTAGTAATTATCGCCTGCGGCAACTGCCTCTACCCTCCCTTTAGTAACCGCTCCTATCCTACTTAGTCTTCCTCCTGCCTAGCATCTTTACCCTAGTACTGCTAATACTGACCCTGCTATACACCTGCCTACGTATAGCAAAGAGGCAGCTACTATTGTTAAGATCTATATAGACGACCAGAAGTATAATAGAGTGAGTAATAGCTTTAACTTTAAGTTAACTATCTTCTATAATATCTGCAAGAGAGCTAGTCTACCTCCTGAAGGCTATATAACTGCATTTCTAACTATACTAAAGGGACTTGCCTAGGATCACTACTATAATAGCAGCCTTTTAACTAGATTATTTACTAAGGCATGTAACTATATGCGTTACTTCTTTAAAGGACTAGAGTACTATTGGAGAAACCTCACTAAATGGAACGCCACTAACTTTTAAGGAATTATTAACGAGAACCCTAATAAGCAAATCTATTAGAGTTTCTAACTACTCCTTAATAAGCTCTTAAAATATTGCTATAGATTATACCTAGAGTTTTATATAGACCTCTTCCTTACGAATAAGCTAGTTACCGCTTGCTAAGGAGTACTAGTATGCCGTATTGCCATTTCTAACCCTTTTAAAGACCTCTCCCAGTTAATTAGTAAGTTATAATCTTCTATAGTTGCATAGGAGAAGGAACACCCCTCCTAGGCCTTAATAAGACCGTCTTAAGGAGCCTACTTTACGGATCGCATATACCGCCATGATATCCGTAACAACTATAACCGAACCCGCCCCTATAGACAAAATACCGTCAGATCCCTAAAGGCCAAGTGCTATATCTGCTAAAAGGAGAGCTGCCGCTTATAGAAATATATAGAGGAGGAGCGGAACCGTTCTAGAAATAAATATAAAAGACGTTTTAATAATAATAAGGGCCGCAACGGTAACTTTAAAGAACGCTTTAGATAATACACTATCTACTATAAAGGAGACGACAATAATAAGTGCAATAAGACCTTTAAAGCTCTTATGCTAGATATAGACGCTAATAAAAACACTAATAATAATAACAGCGAGGAAGAACTAGAAGACCCTGACGGCTGCTACCTTATATCATTTGGGACTCTTACTATAGATAAAGTAACCTCTATAAGTGTAGAACTAGCTAATAAGGCTTATACTTACTTACTTACTATAACCTCTACGGAACCTACTACGGAAACTAACCCGTTTAACTATAATATAATAACCACCGCTTCACGCTATACTTCTATAGTATTTATAGGAATTATAATTAATACTAGTGCGTTAAAGAAGTCTATGGCTAGTTATAGATAATTTTAGGCACTACAGAACGCGGACTAATCTATAAGACTTAATACCTTAACTAAAGGATAAGTTAATGTGTAGTTCGGCATTAGAATTGCTACCTCTATTAAAACTACGGACGTTGTTACCCCTATAGGCAAGATACAGTTTTATATTGTCTATACGGATACCCCCTTCCTGCTTTATTTAGCGGATATAGATAAACTCTAAATCTACTACAACAACCTTAGAAACGTTATCATCACTCGCACTAAAAAAGTGCTAGTAGTGCAACGGTTTGGCCACCTATTTCTCTTATAGAGCTTATTACTACAGTTATATTTATCTAAATCCTTTAACGCGAACCCCTGCTACTTAATAAATATAGAGCTACGGCGCCTGCACCGTTAATTTAGATATCCCTTAGTTAAGAAATTATAAAAACTATTTTACTATACTGGCCATAAAACTAACAGAATAGCCATTAAGCAACTAACCAAGTTCTGCTACTACTATTAAAAGTTTAGTAAATTACTAGGTAGATTCCGCTTTACCCTATAAGACGACGTTAATTTTAACTATAATATTATTGTTAACATTATATACATTAGCGGATTACCCCTCCTATACGTTGTTGATAAAGGAACGCGATTCTAAGCCGGTAGATAGCTATAAGACATTAGCGCTAAATATACATAGGACGTTTTATAGATATACTAGATTAATATTTACTTAGGGCTACTAGACCTAATTACCTATAACGCTAGAAAGAACTTTATTAGCAAGGAATTTAAGCAATATACCACTATTATAGGAATTAGTATAAAGGGAGTACCGGTTAAAGCATATAACTCTATTAGAATAGTAGAGCGCTACTACGGTTTATTACGGCGAGCCTACCAGATTATTATAACTAAAATCCCTAAAATTAATAAGGAGATAGGACTTTAAATAGCGCTTAAAGTAATTAACGATTTAGCTAGCCCTAAAGGACTAGTTCCCACACTTCTAGTCTTTAGAGCCTACCCCCAAATGGTTAAATCCGATGCACTATCCCCTATAGTTATATAACGCGCTACCGTAATTAAAAAGGCTATAGTAGAGATATAGAAGCTATAAGCTAAACAACAGATTACTAATACGCCAAATATGCGAAACGGACCTAATACTAATACGATTTATAATCTCCCACTAAATTCGCCCGTTTTAGTCTAAAGAAAAGGAAATACTAGCCAAAGCGGCTATTAGGACGGGCTATTTACCTTACTTACCGTTAAGGGTAAAATATATACCGTTAAGCTGTCTAGCAGACCTATAGCCTTTTAATCTACGGTCGTAAAACCCTACCTTTAAGCAACTAAATTATAGGAGCAAATTGTCGGACCAGAATTACCACCTAAACCTTTACTTAGGTTAGCCCTTCCTAAGACTGTCTTAGAGAGACCTACTAAAGCTTAGCAACAACCCCCAAAATAAGGCAGAGGACGCCCTTATAAATACCCTCTACTTACGGCTATAACTAATATTACTATCTACCTATAGGATAATAGTTAATTTAGTACTTAATTTAGCGCCTCCTAACAGAAGGAGCTTACTGGTCTACTTAAGAAGGGAGTTTTTAAGATTATAAGACTTACGGACATACTATAAGGCGTACAACTCTTTAACTCGCAATTTATTAACAAGATTAAGAATAAGGGAACTAATAAAGCCTTTAAGAAATCCCAACTAGTTATATAAGCTTATAACGACTTAGAAAAGGAACTAGTTCTTACCTAATTACTAACTATTTAACAAGTCAGCCAACAACTAATTCTCTATATCGCCGCCATAAAGCTTCTATAGGCACGACTTTACCTCTAAGATATTTTATAGGCCTACGTACAATCAACCACTACACTAAATCGAGAGTTCTACGTACGACCTCCGCACAAGCTAATTAAGCAACTTGGGATTAACGAGGCCTCCGTTTTAAAGGTTATAAAATCACTCTACAGAGTACCGGAAGCCGGTAACTACTGGTTTAAGATATATTACTTGCATTACATCTAATAGTTACATATAGACTAGTCTACGTACGACCCCTATCCCCTATAGAGTAACAAACCCTTTAGTATCGTAGGCCTACAAACTAACAATACTCTATTCCTAGCAGATAAGACCTTTATAAGCGCAGAGCAAAACGAGCTGTATAAGGCTAAGTTTATAGCTAAAGAACGGGAATAACTCACCGTTAATACGCCCATTAAGTTTAATAGTAAAGTTATTTAGCTACTAACTAACGGGAGTATTACGCTTACTTAGGAACGACAATATATAAACCTTAGTACGATTAATACTAAGCTTGCTATAAGTATAGGATTAAGAGGAGCTATAAGAACCTTAACTCTAAAGGACTAGTATATTACTTAACGTGCTAGAGGTATATATATCGCTTTAGTTTACCAGCCAGAAGCCTTATTTAATTTATCCTTTACCGCCTAGGTAATTAACCCTAATAAGGAAGACGTAAAATAGTTAAATAAGCGTCTAAACTAGCAAATTAAAAACGCTAATAGAGGCCTTAAGTTCGTTAAGTTAGATATTAAAACCCTATAGCTCCTAGTGTTTATAGACGCGTTATTTGCCAATAATAAGGACCTCTCTTTATAGATCAGCTACGTTATTGTACTAGCCGATGCTATAAAGAAGGCCAACATCGTCTATTGGAGCTCGGTTAAGTGCAAAAGAGTTACTTAGAGCGTACTAGCTTCTAAACTCTACGGTACAGCCCACGGCTTTAATATCGGCGTTGCGATTAAGTCTATAGTAGATAAGATCCTATAAATTAACCTCCTACTTATACTTTATACTAATTCTAAGTCCTTATATAACTGTCTAGTACGACTTAGAACCACCTAAGAAAAGCGCCTAATAATTAACATAATGTGCCTTTAGTAAGCCTACGAACGGAGATAAATTATAGAGGTAAAATAGATTAACGGAGAGGCCAACCCTGCTAACGCTATAACAAAGGGAAAACCCTACGCGGCTCTTTAACGGCTTATTAATATAAACCGAATTAATCTATAAGTTATAGGATGGGTTAAACAAACAAACTTAGATTTAACTTAGTATTAGGTAACTAATTATGACGGTACGGACCCTGAATTTAACTAGCTAATTAGGATTTTCCATCCCCAGGATGGAAAATCGCTATTAGCTTGCTTACTACTAGCGCCTTAGTGACCCTCGCGATATATTAACCTGCTACCCCTAATAATTCTTCTTGTAATTACGGACCTATAAAAGGAGCGTGGAAGCTATTGCGTATTAATTAGATCTCTAACTATTACGTATACGCTACAAATAGTCTAAAAGTAAACTTAACTTTAGAGTATAGATTAGCCTTCTTTTTAGAGTTGCTCTAGTGTCGGAATATTAGTTATATAACGTGGTTACGAGACCACAAAGCGAGGCTAGCTAACCTAACCTTGGAGCAACCCCTTACTTCTAGACAATTAATCAACTACTAACTTTAACACCGCATACGTATTATATAGTGATATTTGTGCCCGTTAATAAAGCGAGTATACCGACAATTAACCTCTATCTAATTTTAGACGTATTTTTAATATATTATTAAGCTTTTCTTCTTTTTCTTATTAATTTAATATACCTTTTTATTCTCCTATTAACTACTATTTTAAGCTAATTCCTTAGCGTATTTTAGCCTTGCCGTTATATATAGAACCCTAACCTCTGCTAACTTATAATTAGTACTAGTCCTACTTAAATAACTTTGCTTATACGTCCTTAAGAGACTAAGAGTCTAATAAGAGGATTCTAAAGGCCTATAATAAGACCTATTATATAAGGTCTAATACCTTTAGTCCTTATAATTAATATATATATATATATATATTAAAAAGCGGTAATTACGTTAAGGTAAGCTTTTCTATTTTTAATAGATTTCTAATACTAATTTTAAGCTTTAATAGGCTAGGCCTTAGTAGCGATAATTTTTTATTATTTTTAACTACTATATCGCCTAGGCTCTCTCTTATTCTAATACTAATACTTAATATTTAGGTTAAATTAAAGACTATACTATAGCCATCTATATAGCCTATAATTCCTAGTAAGCTAGCTAGTAATACCTAATATAAAAGTAAGGCTAGTATACTAAGAATAGGGTAAAAGATAGAGGTAATAAGAAGAGGTCGCCGTCTACTATAAAAAGGAGTTTACGTATATACGTTACGTTTTAAAAGAGTATAATATAATACGTTATTAGGCAGGTTACCCTTTAGGTACCTAGCAAATAGGTAACTAGTAATTACTATAACGTTAAGAAAAAATTTAGCAGCATTTCGCAGCATTTCACAGCATTTAAAAAAGACTATAGGCCTTAAGTAGTATCTAGGCAGCTATATATATATATTATATATAAATAGCTACCTAGATGCTGCTTAAGGCCTATAGTCTTTTTTAAATGCTATAAAATTCTGCGAAATGCTGCGAATGCTGGCTAAATGCTGTAAAAAAAAATCCTGACAAATAAGGTCTTAGTAGTTTTAGACTATACTAGCTAGCTAATATTTCTATTTAATCTAGGCTTAAGCGTATCTTTATTAACTATAAGCTTACGCCTTAGGAGCTTTATTAATATTAGTTTAGACCTAATATTAGTATTAAGCGTTTAAGAATTTCTACTCTAGCTATACCTTATCGTACTACCCCTGTTTTTATACCTATCTATACTCCTATAAAGGAATCTTATTCCTATTAGGTGCTTAAGCATCTTATACCCAAAGCTTATTTTATAATATAGGGAGTAAAATATCTATTATCTACTATCTATTTCCTTCTCCCGTTTTAAAGCCTTTAGTATAGTCTGGCCGTTATAACGGTTTATTAGTAGGGTTATTTTCCCTTAACTTATATTTAACCTTAAAATTAAATCGCGTAAGCTCCTCTACCTATCTAGCTTATTAAGGTATAAGCTCCTTTATAGTTATAAAGTAGCGTAAATTATAGTAATTTCAGAATATATAAGTAGTATAGCTTACGTACTTAAGGTAGTGTCGCCACTATTTAAAGTAGTTAACTATAGCTAGTAGTTCCTTATTATGGGTATAATACCTAACTTTAGGTCCCTAAAATTTTCTATTATAAAATACTACTGGTCTCTAATAGAGCTAGGTAGCGTTTAGATACTTATTAGGTTATAGTAGAATACTAATAAGGGCAAAATTTAGTATCTTATTAATTATTATTAATAACTAATTTAGGTTAAAATGCTATAGTAATAAAGTTTTTATAAACTTTGCGTAAAGTTTCTAAAAGGCCTTCTAAACCTTTCTAGGCCATAACTATAGGTTATACTATTTAGTTAGTCCCTTTTAAGTTTTCCTCCTTACCGCCTTTAAGCTTTTTACTTCTTAGGTTAGGTCTTAGGAAGCTTCCGTAATATAGTTAAATAGATATTAGGCGACGTCTAAGTAGTTATAGATAAAGCGCCTATAGAAATTGGCAAAGCCTAGAAATACTTATATATCCTAGTAGCTCTTTAGCTCTAGCTACTCCTAAATTATCTGCACCTATACTAGGTCTATAACTATACCTATAGGTGTTATAATATAACCTAGGAACTCAACCTGCTTAGTATTAAAGATATACTTTAACGCCTTAGCGTAGAGGCCTTAATTATCTAAACGTTTTAGCACTTTACAGATATATTACTTATATTAATCCTTATCTTTTAAGTAGATTAAAATATTATTTAAATAGATAATATATATACGGTTAACTAGTCCCTTTAAGGCTCTATAAATATATAATTAAAATATTATAGGCGTATTAGCTAGTCTAAAAGGCATTATTAGATACTTAAAGTGGCTATATTAGGTCTTAAAAACGGTTTTTTTTACTTAACCCCTTCTTTAATACAGAGCCTATATTAGGCGTCTTATAAATCTAGCTTCGTAAAGATCTTTACTCTAGATAGTTAATTTAGCATTTTACTAACTAGTAGTAGTGGGTAACGGTTCTTAATTATAATCTTATTAAGACTATAATAGTCTATATATAGCCTTATAGTTCTATCTAGTTTTAGAATAAAAAGAATTAGCGTACCTACCGGCGACTTACTAGGCTAGATTTACTCCTTTTCTAGCAACCTATTAAGGTATTCCTATAGAATCTTAAGCTCTTTATAAGAGAGGTTATAGATAAGAAGGTTTAGCGGTTATTTGCCTTTTTTAGATTAATTATATAATTATACTCTAAGTTTTGCGGTAGGACTTTAGCTCTCCTGCCTAAAAATACCTTTAGTAAGTCCCTTAGGCCTACTAGAATATTTAATAAATTAGGGTTATATTTATCCTCTACGTTATTATTAGGTAAGTCCTAGAGCTCTCTTAAAATACTTATAGGCAGCGCTATACGCTATAGTAGTTACTTATATATAGTTGCCACTATATATTAAACTATTGCATATAGTAGCTAATAGAGGGTAGGGAATTCTTTAACGCAACGTTTAAGGTATTAAAGTATACTTTCTATATATTGCTTAAGCTAGAGTAACCTATAGCAGTTAAAGTATCTTATAAAATCTTTAAGATTGCCACCTCCCTATAATATCTCCGCGACCTATTTAGTAGTTCCCTATAAGGTCTCCATTATAGAGAAGTCATTACCTATACTAGGCTTTATATCTATCTTACTATAAAATAGGGGTTAGATCCGATACTCCTTTAGGTATAAAGCGTATACTATTTTTGCCTAGAGCTATATCCTTTAAGATATCTTTTAAGCTTATTAGTAATATACGCCCTTCTAATTCTTTATTATTCTACTATTTAAAAGCTCCTATTTTAAAGTGTATTTTAAAATCTACTTTTATAAGCTAAGGGTATCTAAGGATAAGGTTATAGCCTATAAAGTTAGCCGCCTAAAAGAGTTATAGGCCAACTACCTTAATGCGGTTATATATATTAGCTACTAATACTATAAGCTTATAGGCACTATATAGTTTAATCCAATACTTATCTAGAAAGCCTATAATAGGTTTCCGCCACCTTTATAATAGGATAAGTTTATACTTTTTTACTAAATTATATTATATAAGATTGATTTTAGCGCCGCTATTATATAGTGCTTAGAACTAACATACCTTGCCTATAGGGGGTACCGTTCCTAACTTAATAGTAATATAAAGAGTTTCTTTTCTATATCTTGCCCTAGTTATAGCTAGGAAAGATTTATAACTAGGGCTTTTCTTTTTTTAGATTATTAGTGCGATTATTACCCTATTTATTTTTCTAATAGAATTCACCTCTAGAGTTTTCTCTTAACTTTTTAGAGTATTTCTATAAAGGTGCTAAATGGGTATTAGGTTAGCCCTAGGAGTCTTTCCCGTTACTTAAAGCCCCTAACTTTAACCCTTTTAAAGTTTTCTTTAAAAACGGCTTCTTTAAAGGTTAGGTCTATCCTATATTACTATTAAAGTGCCTACGCTTTAGTAACCCCCTAGCTTTCTACTAAAAGAGGTCTAGTTCCTTACTATATCTTTAGCGTTTAGAACCGCTTATTTAAAATCCATATATATAGTAATCCGCAATAAGGCTCTTCCGCGCTTTATTTTATTATAAATTACTAGCTTAATTCTAGCCCAGATAAACCTAATCTTTTCCTTCTTATAGATGCTACTGTCTTTATTCTTAAAGGGTTCTAGATCTATCTATTAAGTATAAGTTTCTATAAAGTTTATAAACTAGCGGAAGTTATAGCGGTTAAGCTATATCCTATTCTAGAATAGCTTTATATTATTATATTATATAATATACGGATTTTAAGTCTATTTCTTTAGGAAGGTTTACCGCTATAGCTACATAGTAATTTGCTCTTTATTAAGCTAATTAAGTATAATCTAGTTTAGTAATTGGTCTTTAATCTTACCAATAATCTAGTGTATATACTCTTTAGTATTATCTTATATTATTAGCATCTTAAAGAAGTTGTTTACCTTATAAACCCAATTATCTAGCTACTAAGCGTTAGGTCTATAGCGGAGTTCTAAACTACTAAAGGCCTTAGCTAATTAGTTTATATCCTTTTTCTATTTATAGTGTAGATAACTCTCTAAATCTTCTATACCTTTTTAGGTAAATACTAAGTAGCCCTTAAGAAGCCCTTAGCCTTAATTAAGTTATAAAAGAATTTACTTAACTTAAATTAAACCCTACTAGATATAGATTTGCCCTTAAAAGGTTCTAATATATCTATTAATAGCTTCCTCCTATATGGCTTTTAAGAGCCTTATAATAGCTTCCCAATATCTATTTTAAAGGAGATTAGTATAGAGCTCTTAACCTTCTAAACTTAGGCTTAGGGAAGCTCCTACTATAGAGGTAGTATTAGTACTAGTAGCTAATATAGGCTTTCTAATAAGGCTTAGGTTTTAAGTTAGTAGTTAGTTTAAATTACCTAAAGGGGTAAGCCCGCTTAGCTTGTAAGTAGTCTATATACTACTACTATACTAATTATAGGCTGGTAGTCTTCTAGGAGGGTTTTAGTTGGTTCCCTAATTAGATATATTAGTATATTTCTTTAGCATTTCTAGCTTAGAAGAAGATCTTAAAGTTACCTCTAGCGTTTAATCTTCTAATTAGCCTAGGTAGGGCTAGAGGGGCTCTAGTTACTTTTTAGTAGCGTTATAACCGTTATAAAGGGTATCTATGTTTTCCTTAGCGGTAGCCATAGGTATATAAAAGTCTTTAAGCTCCTAGAGTATCTGGGTATTAGGGCTTATTTAGCTATTTTACCTAGAGGGTTATATTATCGCAATCTCTTGCTATAAAAGGAACCTTCTTACCTTAGCGCGACGGCTTTCTATAAGGTACCCATGGGGTTTCTATTTAGGTTATTATAAGATTTTTAAGGGAGAATAGTAGTTATAAATAAAAGATATAAATTAATAATCTAGTCCTTAAACTAACTGCCCTTCCAAAAAGGAGTAGGAAGGATTTAAATATAAGGGGACTTTATAAATAGGGGGCTATAAGGACACAATTGTGAAATAGGATAGATTGGTAAGAGAGACGAATCCTTAAAGAGGTAAAGCCTCTAGGATTGTGGAGACTATATACTATAGGCATGTGCCTCTAGTATATAACCGGTGACTATTTAAGGGGCGTTTAGGGGTTGTTTTAAGGGCAACCTAAGGTATCCGCAATAATATCCCTTATAATAGCTTAGTAAGGATCTTATCTATATTTTTAATTTCTTTAGCTTCCCTTATAGCGTTATAACCGAGTTTACTTCGGATAATGTTATATACCTATTTCTATTTATTAAGCTAGGTATCTAATTTAGTTTTATATACTGTCTCTAATAGGGCCCCTTACTCTAGTCTTTTTGCATTCTGTTTAAATAGATTCTTATATCTATTTATTAATAAGTAGAGGCGTATCTATTTATTAAACTCTATCTATTTTATAGTAGATTTTAGTTTCCTTATCTTATCTAGCCCCCTAGTCCCTTTTTTAGTAATAAAGCTTATCTTTACCTTAACTATAGGTGTCTTTAGTAAGACTAATAGAGAGTTCTTAGGCTTATTAGGGATAGGTTTAATTATTAAGGCTTCAGGAGTTTAGGATATTTAGGGAAGATAGGTAAAGGTAAGGCGTTTATAGTATTAGGTTTAGAGTCTTTAGCGGTAGTAGAGCTTTAAGGTTCTAGCGTCTCTACTTCTTTAAGTTTAATAGATTCATATATGGTTTTAGAGACTTAGGAGAGTTTTTTTATTAATTTTAGTTTTAAAGGTTTTTATAGTGTTTAATAAAATAGATATAACTAAGGTATTACAGGGTAGTTAAAAGGGGGTTCAGACTTTAAGGTTAAAGAGTTTAGTTAAGCTAGCTATAAAGAGGGTGCTATTAAAGACTAAGGAGCTATTTAAATTACTAGAGGAGTTAGGTATAGTACTAGGGTTAAAGTTGTTATCTTTAAGGTCCTCTATAAAGATATTTCTAGTATTTCTTTTAAAATCTTTAAATATAAAAATGTCTATTTAAAGCGAAGTCACGCCTTCCTCTGAATAGTAACATCAATATCTATTATAATTAGCCTTTTGGCTTTTTCGCTTTAAAATAAGGCTTATTTAATAGAGAATTTGTTATTTATTTATCTTATAGCCTTAATAATACTATGCCGTACGGCGTTGTGTTGTCGTCGCGATAAAACATCTTACCCCTTGGAGGATCGCGAAGTTTCGCGTCGCGTCTTTTCATAGCTGTTAATAAGTAGTCTTTCCTGACAATTTTTCCCACAGGGTTTTTAATAGGTTTTGAATTGACGCTTTCCAGCTTCCTCTTCCTTCCTATATCGTTGTCGCCGTTAATAGCCTTCGGTATTACCTAGGTTCTAGGTTACCTAAATAGTCTTTTAACAATACCCCAGGGGCGTAAAGAGACGATATATATTCCTATATTTATATTAGTTATTGGGTATAGGCCTCGTACCGCTAGGTTCTAACGGTACGCGTTATTTGGGGTAATGAGTGTGTAATTATCTACCATTGCTTAAGATAATAGGGAACCTACTGTGCAATACAGCGGGCTGGGCGAGATTACCCTCTCCTTGGGCCTATAC
>Ga0307515_10005394_pt1 | contig 25914 bp, 14 predicted proteins | sample 17_EM_MG_FD_194513 | JGI IMG/M metagenome (GOLD analysis project Ga0307515, IMG submission 194513) | Populus trichocarpa ectomycorrhiza microbial communities from riparian zone in the Pacific Northwest, United States - 17_EM | ecosystem: Host-associated > Plants > Roots > Unclassified | place... | reverse complement strand
AATTGAATGTGGCAATAAGCCAAATTTTGGATTCAACTTATAGCTAGTTGTTGATAATGATTTGGTTGATTAAGTCATGGTATTACAAGCTTTGCAAGCTATGATTTACCTATCTCCCATGCTAGGCTTTTACCTTATCCTTTTAGGCACCCAAATTTGAATTAAAACCTTTTTCCAATTACTTAAAGTATACCTTTTTTGGTAACAATGAGACATTACCTATGATCATTGCAAAAAACTTGACAGATATGCAAGAGAAGAGACTTGTACGCATGCTTCGTGACTATAAAACTATAATTGGATGAACCTTGACTGACATTAAAGGAATTAGCCATTCCATTGGTATGCATCATATACTTTTGAAAGAGAACACAAAGCCAATAAAAGAGATGCAAAGGCATTTGAATTTTTCTATGATAGAGGTGGTGAATGCTGAGATTTTAAAGCTTTTAGATTCTAGAGTAATATACCCTATTTTAGATGGTAAGTGAGTAACTCCAATTCATATGGTTCCTAAGAAATCTAAGATATATATTTTCTTGTTCTTGCCTTGTCCCGCAAGTGTGCGGGAAGTTTGTTCTTTTATAAGACATGCAAGTTTTTATCAAAGATTTATTAAGAACTTTTCAAAAATAACATTGCTCTTATGTAAATTTTTGGTGAAGGATGCAAATTTTATGTTTGGGGATGCTTACAAGTATGCATTAAATGAACTTAAGAAGTAATAACTTCAGCACCCATTATGTAGCCACCAAATTAGGATCTTCCTTTTGATATCATGTGTGATGCGAGTGGTTTTGCAATTGGAATTGTGTTAAGCCAAAGAGCTAACTAGAATTTATATGTTATCTCTTATGCATCACGCATATTTGATAAGGCTCAATGCAACTATCATACAATAAAGAAAGAACTCTTTGTTGTAGTCTTTGCACTTAAAAGTTTAGATCATACTTTCTTGGAATTAAAATTATTATTTTTTTATCATACAACTCTTAAACACGTTCTACATATAACGAAGTCAAAGCCTAGATTAATAAAATGGATCTTGCTTTTGCAAGAATTTGATCTTGAAATCAATGACAAAAAATGAGTTTAAGAACCAAGTTGTCAATCACTTAAGTAGACTATCACACAAGAATGACAATGATGCCACACCTATAAGAAAGCATTTTCCTGATGAGAAGTTCTTTTCTTTATATGGATTTTGTCCATGGTATGCGGATTTGGTTAACTTTTTACTTGCCAAAAAATTGCCAAGTAAGTTCTCTAAGGCATAGAAAGAGAAGCTCAAATCTGATGCAAACTATTATGTTTAGGATAAGGCTTATTTGTGGAAGTTTTGTTCTGTTTAGATTATAAAAAAGTATGTACCTGATAATGAGTTTCATTATATTCTTAGCTTTTTCCATTCTTATACTTGTGAAGGATATTTTGGTGCAAAAAGAACAGCACGTAAAGTATTAGAATGTGGTTTTTATTGGTAAAGATGCATATAAATTTTGCAAGACATGTGAAGGTTGCCAAATAACAAATAGTATTACTCATCATGATCAAATGCCTTTAACTTCTATACTTGTAAGAGAAATTTTTTATATAACACCCCGTTAACTAAAGGATGTTAAAACATGGAATTTTATAATAATTTAACACATTTCCATCGAATATGAGCCTTTATTATGGCTAAATTTTTTTATACTTATTTATACACGTAGTCATGCTCCTTTATTAATTAACAATACTACTAAAATTCTGGCAGACTTTTTCTCTATATGTAGACGTATCAATTTATCAACTACTTCTTCCATATTACAAGTTATTATCACAAATATGGTCCAATTGTCCTAGACCTGATTTCACATCATTTCAACCAAGAATCGACCCCTCATATTCTTTTAACCTCATTATATCTTATATCATTTAGTAATTACATCATTTTCATCCCACAAACAATTAATTATAAATAAAAGCTAAAAGAGAAATAAATCTAATCTCATACATGTATGTTTTGAATTATATATAAAAAAAAAGGTATAGTCTAACCACATGTTATAAATTTTTATTTCAAGAATGTATATATCATGCTTACCTTACTCAATCTCTAATTAATCCATTTGTTACTTATTCATACCTTTTTATTTTTATTTGAATTTAAATTAATATCCAACATAAAACACGATTATATTATTGATGCATGCCATGGGAAATTATGTAAGGATGTACACCAACTTGCGTAATAATATTTTATATATGGATTTCATACACAATTCGAAACATATATAGAAATGTCATTGAAGAATGAGAGAGAGTAAGAGAAAGCTTTTAGTTAGGCTTACAAAATTATTTACGTGTACAATAAAAGTTTTGAATTTAAAGTTCGACTATAACCTAACTATTAGATCTGCCGATTTGTTAAGGTCCTACAACAAAAATTTATTAAGCATAAGTTTATATTACAATATAAATTGTCTTCTAAACATGTATGATAGTAAGAGCACCCATCCTTTTTATCCAACCCTATAGAAAATTTCATGAACAATAGTCATAATTTCATAATAATAACACATCAAATATTTATACTCAACATGAGTAAGGTCTTTCTCTCAATTTCAAGTTGGTTAGTATACTTCAATTTACATAGTTATCAAATATTTCGTAGTGACTTATTATTGACCTTTGATTTATCGAAAGCAACTTAATTTACCATAATTCTCAAAGTAGCTTGGGCAATGACACAACATTGGCCTTCGTATTTGTACCATTCCTTCTTGGTCATAAGTTGATTTCCCAAACATGGAACATCCATTCCTTCCTGGTCATAAGTCATCCCTTTAACCATAGATATTCCCTTAATCATCAATATTTCAACAAAACATACTTTATTCCTTTAATCATCGATCTTTTGATAAGACATACTTTATTCCCTTAATCATTGATATTTCGATAATGCATCGACTTCACCAACCCTTGTCACTAATCTCCTGGTAACCACCTCTTCGTTTGCACCATAATCTTATCCACCCTTATCATAGTGCTAAGTATCAATATATACCCTTAGCCACCCTCATCATGGTGCTACGTATCAATATATAACCTAGCCACCCTCAGCATGGTGTTAAGTATCAACACATAACCTTAGTCACCCTCATCATGGTGCTAAGTATCAAAATATAAACCTAGTCACCTTCACTATGATCATTAAGTATCATAGTAAGGTATCCTTAGCCACCGACACTACGATGACCAACTATCCATCTTTTCTCCCCTACCCTCCAAGTTATTGTATATACTCAATCCATATCAAGGTATTTAATATACTCAGATCAATGTCAAATATATCGTATCTCCTTCACCTCCTCTCAATATACATAAGATAATCATATCCATTTCAAAGTTATCATAGTTAATTTGATACTTATCAATATATGCAAGGTATTCATATACATTCCAATATGATCATAATTAATTTGATACATAACAATGCACGCAAGGTACTCATGTTCATTTAAGCATTATCATAACTAATTTAATCCATACCAATACACGCAAGGTACTCATGTCCATTCAAACATTAATATAACTAATCCATACCAATGTACGCAAGGTACTCATATTCATTTCAATATTTATCGAATAAATAAAATAATGAATTCTAAAATTTATTAATAAATTTACATGGATTGAAAAGAAAAGGTGCGATGCAACTACTTGCTCCTCCGACTGAATGAGTCCCCCTAACCGCAGATGAACTTGCTCTAAGCACCTCTCCTGTTTTGGATTAAGAGGTATCATAAGTATCACTTCATAACTTTACCATAATGTGAATTCTCATATCATTGAAATTCCATTCATGAAAGTTCATGAATATGAATTTGTTGCCTTTCAACTAATTTCTTCATTACATTTTCTAACTCCATTTTGTTACTCAAGAACATTGTTTAGCATTTTGCTTACAAGTAAAGTTCTAGACCTCAGTTTTGAACGTGGCTTGATGCTTTTGCAAGCTAAGACACTAATATACAACTTTACTAAGGGTAGGAAACCCAATTCTACCCTTAACCTACCCAAATTCACCCGTTATCATACTTAATGAAATTTGTCCATCGAGGATCAATTTCGACCTTTCTTTGGTTTATAAGTCATAACTAGAGTTATATAGCTCCAATTAATTCAAGGTCAATTCTATTTGAAAGATAACACTCATACCTACACGATTTTGTAAGTAAATCACTTCCAAATTATATTGTTTTAGGGCTCAAATTAAACAATCACAATAGCAACTACGATCTGTCTAGATTTATACCGATTAGACTTTTACTCTGTTTTTGGCTCATATCTGGAGTTAGACAACTCCAATTAAATCAAGGCTAATTTTATTTGAAAGATAACATTCATACCTATAATATTTGTGAAGAATGTATCATAAATTCTATCATTTTTAAGTCCTAATCTCATCTCGGAGTTCAATACCAAAACTGTCCAATTTTCCCCATCTATAAGATTTGGGACACAATCATCTTAAGTTTTCTACTACTCCTTTAACCTTTTTTTTTTTTATCAAGTAAGGTCTTGTTGTCATTCTTATTGTATTCCCCTTAAACAAGAATCATGATTTTTATAAGAGTATCAATCCCAATTCTTTCTCATTTGTTTTCATATGCATAACTACATAACTTCTTACCATTTCCTCTAATACCTTAACATTTGTTCAATTACATACTTTCCATCCAACAATTCATGTTATAATGTAATGGTGTTACTAAGTAAGGATCAATGGCAACAATTGATCTTACAATCTTCTTACAATCTAAGTAATATCAATTCTAACCACATAAATCATACTATCATTATCACCGTGACAAGACCAACATTAAAGTTATTTCCTAACTTGTTCAACATTTCTCAATATGCTTATACAAGAACATATAATTTGCAACTTATAAGTTATGTTTCAACCTTTTCCCATGTTTATACACATGGTCAATGTTCTTTCATTTATGTAAAAGTTCAACTCATTAACTTAAAATCTTAGTTTTGAAACCTCACTTCTCTTTCAATTATTTCATGTATTTTACCTTATTCACATGTACACAACTTACTATTAACCTTATACATCAAGTTTGTTCAAGCAACAAGGTTTCTTCCTACCTTACATCATAATTATCTCTTTTTTTACATAAGGTGCACACTTTATCAACTTAACCATCCTCATACTAAATCATAAGATGTCCTTCCATTATTACTTAACATATTTGTTCAATCAAACTTCTATTATCAAACATTTATATAAACCCTAGCACCCACACAATTCCATTTACATCAAAATATGTATCCAATCAAGTTTTGTAAATTTTGCAAAAATTAGTAATAGATTCAAAAAGCAATAAATAATTAAATGTAGATTATATATTCAAACCTAATTATCCGAATATAGAACTCGAAGTCTTGCACAATATACCTCCAAATCAGAACGATCCAACAGTTAAATTAGACACGATTTCCTTTATACTAGACTAACTTAGAAATCAGGGTTTTCTAGACCCTTACAGTTAAAGGTGAACAATTTCTTCTTGGTGGATTTTTTTAAAATCTCCACCGTTTATAAGTAATAACTTGATCTTATGAACCTCTCTTCCAAATTTTATGGCAATCCAACGGTAGATGAAAGAGAAACATGGTGCTGATATTGACTATTATGAAACAAGAAATCCTAGCTTCGTACAGTTTCACCTTACTAGCTGTAACTTTCAAACAAAATCCTATTCCAATAGTCAGATTGTAGGTGAGGTTGATTAGAACATTATATCCAAATTTTAGATCGATTTAAAGGTGGAAGAGGGCGTAATGGGCTTAGAAACAGTTTTTGTCCTCCTTTAATTTTCTCTCCAGTTTTTTTTCTTCTTCTTAAGAATCCATTGCCTCACCTCCTAACTCTTTCACTCAACAAAACCATCCATCTCCCTCTCGATATCTCCTGGTGTACCTTTCTTCTTCTCATATACATAGAAACTCACTTAAGGCTCTTCTTTGCAAGGACATGCAAGTGGTTTTAGTAAAGAGAAAATGAAGGAAATAATGGCCAAGGGGGTTGTTCTAGAAAACACATGCTGGAAAAAAAGAAGCATGCATGTCCTATCCCCATGTAAGTATATCCCCCCCATAAAATGTCTTAAACCTTGTTTGGTGAAAACCATAATTTATTTTCCTGTTTTTTATGCACCGACTCAGTACTGACAATTTATCTTTATAACTTTCTCTATCTCTGATTGTCCTGCAATTTTAACCCAAGATAAAAACATATGTCAGAAGATCCCTTGTAAAATTTCATCCCGATCAAATGATCAGATTGTGAGATAATGTAAAACTAGACAGTCAGTAATTTCACGCCAAAAATCTAAATTTTGCATACCAAATAATTTACTTAAATCATCACGAGTCTTAGAATAATTTAGTGGAAATTCCTATTTATGATTATCACAATATTTTCCTCAGAGTCCTTACCCCTTATTCCAACCCATAGCACAATTGTGTGTGGGTTTGTACCGACATTTAAGTTTTCTTGCGCAAGGGTCATGCAATAACTTATTTGAAATTTCCTTTTATTTTTGAAATAACATCACTGAAGATTGCAAAATTTCCACCTTCCCATAATTATCTTGCCCGATTAGGAAATTTACATAATTTCTCATTATTTAATAATTCACGTGTTGGTTTATTTCTTTATCTCACCCGACATTTAAAGTAATCACCTGAGAGTGTTCATTCTGATTCCCCTAATAATTTTTCTCTCTAGTTTATTATTTTTCAATTAATATTTTCCCTATTAAGTCCAAATTTATCGAGTTTAGATCGGGGATTTACAATTTTATGCTCCAACTAACAATATCCTTAGGTTAACTTTTAAGGTATCCTAATATTTTATTTAATATTTTTCCTTATCAAGTCTTTTCTATCAAATTTTCACCATGTTTCTCAATTATCTTATTTATGATTTATCAGAACTTTACAACTAGGGAGCTATATGGATACAAAGCATCACTCCCATTTTGGATCTTCAATATATCATCAACTAAAAGATTTGGGGCCTCAACCAAAGCCTTACAAGAGTGCCCAAATACTTTGCAAGTGTCACAGGCTCAAGGCTTTCATTCATACTCAACCATAATTGTGATATGATCTAAAGATAACTTGCATTTCAGCTGAAAATTACAAACCATGGGTAACTAGGCATCCAGTTCAATACAGATTCGAGTGTAATCAAGCTTGGTGCTATTAAATGTTTGTTCATCATAAGCCAAAGGTGTTCCAACCATGTTAGCGGCCATTCCTAGGCTCGTTTCATTCAAAAAAGGAAAAGGTAACCCTTGGAAGTGAATCCATGCAGCCATTTTTTGAGATTTTATTCTTGTCAAGAATAAAATAAAGGTGTCGTGATTGAAGGATAATGATCTTTCCCCCAAACATTCACAGCCTCTTAAAATGAAAAATCAAGAAATCTTGTTGTGTTGTCATGACACTCTCAATGCCACAATTCTTCTATACCCGGAAGGCAATAGAGTTGGCCGTATGGTAGGGCATCATATAACCAGGGAAGAATCCCACCAAATAATGGTTCCATACATACTCTTATTGATTACATTATCTAAAATTTTCAAAATAGTATCAATCTCTTGTCATGATAAAAAGACTATATTAGCTTAGGTTGTTGAATTTGAAACTTTCACTTTATCAGCCCATGAGGTGTTAGGGTGTTGGTGTTCTTTAGTGCCATGGTGGCAATGTGGGTGGCGGAAGGGTTTGTCTTTTTTAGGTGGTTTCTATTTAGAGGTAGTTTTAATGTTTTGAGGAGGTTGAGGGATGTTTGAAGTGTTGGTGTTATTTGGGTTAATGGTGATGAAGGTTTTTTTGATAGCTATGGTGGTGAGAGTATTTTGCTGCATTAATCGATCGATTGTTTTCTGAGTTTGTTGAACCGGTCGATTGGTTCTTAGGTAACTGATGGCCATGCTTGAAACTAATAGAAGACGGTCTGAGGGGAACACAAAGTTTCAGGGTAGTTTTCTAGAAATAATGTGGTGATGATATCTCTCAAACAACAATAAATCAACAAAATCCGACCAGTTAGTTTGTAGATTATCACTAGATGCACAACATACTAAGCAATCAGTTGAATCCAATAATGGATAGTGGAGAAATAGGTTGTGAACTATTTAATTAAATTTTATTGTGGCAATTATTTATCATTTAATTCATACTTGCTATATGATGTTGCGATCGTTTATAATTTTTAAGTGGATATATAAAGAAGAAGAATTGCCTAGATTTGCGGGTTTGGGCTAGCAAGCTCGTATGCTTGGTTTTCGTTTTAAAGGCTTGTGCACATAGACTATTTTGTATTATTCATTTTCCAATTTCATTTATTAATTTTCTTATTGAGATTTTTTTTAATTTTATCATTTAATATTTTGTTGATTTTGAGTTAGTCTTCATAATTTGTTTTTTTTTATATGGGGTTATTGTAGTTTCAAACAAATAACCCAATATTTGGTTGATGCTTAATTTTACAAGCATCTATTTTTATCGTATAATTAAATAAAAAATAGTTTTAGAAAACAAAGTCATTAAACTTTGTTGAGTCTATGATTTAGTTTGTAAATTTAATGAGTTAAGCTATGAAACTAGGTTGACTAAATATGTTATCATCTCAATATTTTAAAAAATATCATCTTGAATTTATTTTAAAGCAAAATTTTTTTTTATAGTTGTTCGGGTTGCTTTTGGACCTACCAAGTTGATTGTATCACATCAAAGCAACTCTCACATGATTTAATTTGAAACTCAAGCTAGTCAAAAAATTAGGTTGAGAGGCTGCAAGTTTAATCCGCTGGACCAAGTTTAATAACATTGTCAAAGCATATGACTTGAACATTTTTTTACGTTCAATTTTTTTTTTGTCTGATGGCAATATAATTTGGGCCAATCAACTAGGAAAACAAAAATATATAACAAAGTCACTAAATGATGTAAAAAGAAAGCATCTTTTATACCTTGTGTAATTTAAGGTTGTGTTTGGTGTAGGGTTAAAGATTGGAGGGTTAAGTGTTAACAAGTTGTTTGAAACTAATTCTTTACTATAATTAAATTCAATTAAAATATTTAATTTGAATTCAATTGATAAATAAATTGAATTATATTTATGAGAGATAAAATTTAATTCATTTTATTTTCTTTATTACTTTTATCATATTCATCTTATTCTTTCAAATGTCTTGAAAAAAAAAGATAACTATTTTGGAAAACTAGTTTTAATATTAATTTCATCATTTTTCAAATGTCTTGAAAAAAAAAGATAACTATTTTGGAAAACTAGTTTTAATATTAATTTCATCTTTTTTAATATATTAAATCAAAGAAATTGATATTTGATTTATTTTTATATTATTTTCAGTGATTGAATTTCATTTAAAAGTTTTTAGTGAGTTATAAATAGCCTAGAATAGTTTTAAATAGTTTTAATTGTTTTTATGAATTTCATTTAAAATTCAACTCTTGATAATTAAAATAGTTTTAAATATAAGATTTCACTAAATGTTTTTAATTAAGTGAGTTGTAAATAGCCTGGAAGTGATAGAGTAATAATGGTGAGAAGTGTTAAATGAAATTCGGTGGGTGTAAAAAAATCGTAATAGATTTCAAATTAGTTGTTGTTAGTTCCTGGTAGTAGAATATGTATAAGTAGCAGAAATGATGGTCTCGTATCGTAAAAAAGCAAAACAAAAAACAAACAAAAAATAAAAATGAAGAGCATACACCTACTACGAGTGTCGTCAGCATCACAGCTCCTCTCAAAATCAAAATCAAAATCACCACATATCCTTTATCATCATCACTCTCCTACTCCAAATTCCATTTCCCTCGATTTCTGTTTCTCTCCTCCTCCTCGAAGCTTCTCGATCATGGCTGCCGCTGCCGTCGATGAATTCGTTAAGGGTAATATTCATCCAAACGGGGTCGCTGTTCTCACTCTCGATCGCCCCAAAGCCCTCAACGCCATGAACTTAGGTGCTGCTTTTTGGCCCTATCTTTCTTTAAATTATAGTTGATTTTTTTTTCTCCTTCAGAAAAGGAAACACATTATTAATTTTTTTTCTCCTTCAGAAAAGGAAACACATTATTAATCAAGTTATAAATAGATGCCTTTTCGTCGGTTTAAAAAATTTAATTCTTCGCTGATTGGATTTAGTAGTAGTAGTAGTAGTAGAGAACTCCTAGTTTTTTATTTTATTTTATTTTTTGGTTTGCTATTTATTTATGCTATGATTATTTTGGATGATGCAGATATGGATATAAAGTACAAAACATTTATGGATGAATGGGAATCGGATCCAAGGGTCAGATGCGTTCTGGTTGAGGGAAGCTCGCCTCGTGCATTTTGTGCAGGTAAAGAGGTCTAAAATATGGCTGCTTTTAGTTACAAGTGATTTTGGAGGGTGACCAGCCATGGAATATAAAAATATGCAGGAATGGATATTAAAGGGGTTGTTGCCGAGATTCAAAAGGACAAAAACACTCCTGTTGTGCAGAAGGTGCTTATGCACTTTTCTCAATGCACTTCGTTTTTTGCACACATTATTGCATAATTGTGCTTCTTGATTTGTGCTCTTCATTTTTGCAAATTATGGGTTCTTTCTTTCCTTCTTTTTTTTAATGGTTCCTTTCTGTTGTCGCTATTTATATATGTTTGGCATTTTTGTGCCTGATTCTTTGAATGCTTGTCTGAATGATTACCGATATCAAAGTTTTTCTGCAGGTGGTGATATCAAGGCTATTACAGGCAAACGCCAACTGTCGGATATGATTAAGGTCTTGTTGTGTCCTTCTAGTTACATGAACCCTTGACCATCACCTTGCATGTTGTTGGACCAAGTTCACACTTCTATGTTACCCATAATTCCCATTCCTTGTTTCTTTATTGCAATTAGACCACGGTTGGTCCTATGGTCAATTTTCACGGAAAAACACTTGTGACCATGCTCAGAACCAGTCTGTCCTACAATGTCCTGACCCCCCCACCTTTCTTTAAGAGTTTATGTCTTAAGATTCATAAGATAATGTTTGGCGGTATGTGATATAATGTGATGATATGTGTGATGACTGAGGAGATATTGATAAATCAAATTCATTCTACTGTATTATCCCAAACATAGCATAATTATTCTTCTCCAATATACTGTATCCATATGGATTCTGCTTGCTGCATTGCTATACTTGCATCCACACATGTGCACATGGATGTTGTTCTGTGCCTGCAATTTGAGCAGCTTTAATGAATTCAAGCATATTTAAGTTGTGCTACCTGATCAAACTCTCATACTCTTCTTGTTATATTGTGCAATCACATATTATTTTCTCATAATCCTTATGTCAACTCTTTGTGGCATGAGTTAGACATTGTATGTGTTCTTTGAATTTGATCAAATTTATTACCAAGTTCCTTACAAGAACTCCCTGCTCATCCTTATATTTTATTGAAAAAAGTAAGTAGAATCACTTGATTGAAAAAAAATCAATAAAGTTATGTATGTTTCTCTGAATAGTGCCAGGTTGGTCATTTATCAATTGAAATAGGATTCTCCTAAGATTTTTTTTCTTAATTTGCAATTTGAATATTACATAATTGTTGTCTAGAATGAAATGAAAACCAGTCCATAATAGTAAAATTAAATAGCCCTATTGTATTATACATAACTAAACAATCTAGATAACAGTTTTTTAAAGAGAAGTTTACTTAACACAATTGCCTTTTTACTCCTAAATTAAATCTCTGGCTCAATCTTGCATTATTTTATTTTTATTTGTATTGATTCAAACAATATATGTTTATAAATGTTTAATATTAGTCGGCACTTAATGCATTCAATCTTATGTTGTTACCAGAATTCAATGCTTTTTTTTTTTCCAGGTGTTCACTGCAGAATATTCTTTAATATGCAAAATTTCTGAGTACAAAAAACCATATGTGTCCTTGATGGATGGCGTAACAATGGGCTTTGGAATTGGGCTATCTGGTCATGGTCGGTACCGGATTGTAACAGAGGTATAGTTTCCTATGAAATTAAGGTCTTTTGATCTTGTATATATATAAGAATGGTGTTGTACATTTTTTTCCTGACTTCTAGCTTTTCATGAACTCATGTACAGAGGACAGTGCTTGCTATGCCAGAAAATGGTATTGGCTTGTTCCCAGATGTTGGCTTTTCCTATATAGCAGCAAAAAGTCCAGGAGAAGGATCAGTTGGTATGTGTTTTTTTTTTTAATTATCAAACTATTATCTGTTTCTTGAACTGGCATTTAGAATCTTTTTTTGACTCCATGATCCCATGATGAGATGGCAACAACTAGGGAATGAAAGACATGTTTATCTATCATGCATCTTTGGAAATAACTTATTCCTCCAAGATACGTTTATAATCTCTCCAAGTCAGTTTTTTTCTTCCATGAGTAGAAAACTCAAAAAAGAATCTGGTTAAAAGAATCTCTCCTTATGATTGGAGATTGAGTCAGTGCTCTTTTGGGGTAAGATAGTGATATATTTTCTGAAAACTTTTACAGGGTAAGAACATTTCATACATTGGATGTTTTTTACAAATCTATTATACAAGGATTGCACATTACACAACATAATGTGTTAGTTAAATCATTTGGGTGCCTGACTCTTTTGATTTCAGAGATCAAAAGCTGGGATATTGCTTTAACATTCAAAAATCTTGGTAGCAAACCTGCATCACCTAGGATCACAGTTCATATAATAGTTTATCAAAATAGGATTTTGTAAATAGATTAAGGCCCTGTTTGTTTGCTAGAAAGTAGTTTTCTTTTGGAAAGTGGTTTCCATGAAAAGTGGATTCTTGGAAAGTGAATTATTTTCCGATGTTTGGTAGTGTCATGAAAAATGAGTTGGAAAACACTTTCCAGTGTTTGCTTGTCATGGAAAATAAGTTGGAAAATAACTTATTAATGTTTTAATTTTTTTTCATGTTTATTAAAAGAATGAGGATTAGTTCTTACAAATAAAAAGGATGGAGGATGAATTAAAAAAAAAAATTATTTTATAAATTATTTTAAATAAACTAAATAATAATCAAAATATTACAGACTAAATCTGACAGATAAAAAAGTTGAAAGATGATGAAATTAAAATAAAAATTACAATTTCATAAATTATTTCAAAAAAATAAATAAATAGCAATAAAAAAATAGAGACCAAATCTGATAGATAAAAGATTTTAATTAAGAAAAGGATAAGAGAAAAGCAAATAACAATCAAAAGAATGAGAATCAAAGTTGATATAAAAGTCAAATTAAATGAAATTCTAAGGGATGATATTGAAGAAAAAAAAAGGATTCAAAACAAAATATATAGCAATTAAAAGATTGAGGATCAAATTTGATATAATAAACAAATAACAAAACATTTCTGAATTTTTCACAACTTCTAGAAAGTATTTTCCGTCTAAAATAAAAGGAAAGCACTTTACTGAAAACTAAGCCAATTTTTTCTTTGATTGGAAAGTGTTTTTTGTTGGCCAACTTTTCAAATGGTAAACAAATACAGTAAAGTTTAGAAAATGGCTTCCTGAAAACCACTTTCCATGAAACACCATGAAACAAATAGGGCTTAAATATTCATGAAGAGAAAAATGTTCTCTTCTCTGTAATTCATATTGTTCACATGGAGATTTGAATTTAGCTTTTGGTGATTTCTGATATTACGAGTTAAGATATGGTTAGTAAGATGATCCTGTGCTTAAATCTTGATGCCAACCGTTTATAATGTTGGCTCCTCACAGTTTTTAAATGGTTAACAAAGTAGGTTTATTCTCTTAAATTAATAACTGCTTTTTTGAGATCTAGTTAGTCATGTTTGTCATTACCTCATCTGCTGTTTCTTTTATGTTTTTCAGTGTGATGACTAATCTTACATTTTGCAGGCAATTATCTTGCATTGACTGGAAAGAGGATTTCTACACCCTCTGATGCACTATTTGTAGGTCTTGGATCACACTATGTTCCATCTGGGAATTTAGTCCAGCTGAAGGAGGCCCTTTTGCAAATTACCTTGTACATCCTTGAAAATCTCATTATTTTGAGCATCTTAGTTTTGGTGACAAAATAATTCATTGAGGATCTCTTGCAACCTAATTAGTTATGTCTTTTTTTTTTAATTTTCTATTTATAACAAATATTTGGAACTCACAAAAATAATTCGGCAAAAAATCATTCCCCTTGGTTGATTTTACTGTATCAATTTAGGTCGTAAAATAATGAAGATCCCACTTGTTTCATCTTTCTTTTACTTTAGATTTGCAGCTCATAGCATTTACATTTCAAGGTGGGCTATGCTGTTTATAGCTAATTTAAGCGATGTATTATCGTTAGGAAATTGTTTATTTGAACTCTAAATTTCCTACTATAAAAATTATGTATTCCAGTTCCAATGACCCACATCAGGACATCAACGCACTTTTAGCAGAGTATGGTCATGACCCTGAGTCTGAGTCCCAGTTGAAGTCACTTTTACCTCGAATAATCTCAACCTTTGGTCCAAATAAGTCAGTGGAGGAGATAATTGAAAAGTTGAAAAGTCATCAGCTGAGTGCTGATCCTAAAGGTGAGTATAATTAATACCAGTTGATTGGCATGTGTACTTGCTTATTTGGTACTCTATAGTCCTTGCATCTCTGTTTCTTTCTTTATTACTCTAGTATTTACGTCTGATCGATCATAGGACTGTGGCATTGTACACTGTAGTTTTCATGGATTTGTTTTTTGTTATCCTCTGTCTGCATTTGATTTCCTTGATTTCTTTTCACAGTGGTGGAGTGGGCAAATGATGCTCTTCAAGGTATTGGAAAAGGTGCTCCCTTCTCTCTATGCTTGACACAGAAATACTTCTCTAGAGTTGCATTTGCCTTTGGTAAAATCAGCAATGAATTATCTACGGTGAGTTTGCAATTGTGGTTTTCATCATCTTTAATTGTTAGATAATTTCCCTATCTAATGGATTGTAGTTTATTAACATTTGTGTTCCTCTTGCGATTTGTTGCACCCAGCTAAGTGGTGTGATGAAAACAGAATATCGCATTGCCCTTAGGTCTTCTCTGCGCAATGATTTTGCTGAAGGTGTCAGGGCAGTCTTGGTTGACAAGGATCAGGTTCTATTCTTCTTTGCCCCTTTCTTTTATATGTCCAAACTGGTATTAATGTATCCAAAACTTGAGTCTGCGACCTCTGTCTTAATGATTTTTCATTAACTTTTCAGACAATTTTTAGTCTTACCACTATAGGTTTGTAGCTTTCTTCTTCTAAATGTAATGTCCATTGGTATATTAAAACAATCATTATTATATCTAGTTATTTCGCATGTGGTTTGATATTATTAGATTTTATTAGAAGAGATATTGACACTGGTTTTCATTGCTTGTTAATGCAAATATTTAGATTTCTGCGGATTGTTTAGCTTGTTATGTTCTCTTTTTTGTTTTCCTTTTCCTGTTTCAAACCTTTAATATTTCATTGGAACTCTTCAAGATTTTTTCTTATCATTGAGACGCCTAAAGCATGTTTTCATTTTCCTCAGTTTTGTTTATATTTGGATTGTTTACTTAGTGGTTTTGCATGATTACTCCTTGGCAGAAACCAAAGTGGAATCCGTCAAGCTTGGAAGAAGTAGATCAAAGTGAAATAGAATCTCTCTTCAAACCATTGAGCCCAGAAGCTGAGTTGACAGCATGAATATTGCATGTGAAATTATCCTCTGAGACCTTGTTATTATAGGAATAAAACCGAAGCAGTGAAGATAAACAGTTGTAATTTGCAGAACAGAAAAACCATTCTGGAATGATGGTCCCAGTTTGGTGCCATAATGTTTCTTGTTTTGTGCTTGCCGTAGACGGCTGATTCTGAATCTTGTGGTCCTAATAAATAACATCTGGATCTGAGAGTTCCAAAATTCCATGGGTAGACCAGGTACGCGAATATTTTTTTTATGGTCATTATTTATTAAATTTAATTATTATTATTGTTAAATTAAATTTAATGATTTCATTTTAAGCACAAAAATGCGAAAAAATCCAATTGGACAAAACCTTTGTTATTTGTCTCTTCATGCAAAAACATACTTTAAGACCCTAAAAGATGCCTAAAATTGTTAGTAGGCTTTTTAAAGTATATAAATACAAAAAATCCAATACCACCAAACTTATATTGTAGATTTTACACGGGCATGTAAGAGCATACCATAAGATCCAACTAGGTGCCTAAAGTTGGCTCATATATTATTTAAAGTACAAAAGTGTGAAAAATTTGAAGGTCTTAAAAATGCCTAAAGTTTGCTTATAGGCTTTCTTATAGGCTTTTTAATGCATAAATCAGCAAAACGCTCAATTTTACATAACTTTAATTTTCACTTTGGTGTTCAAAAACATGCTATGATGCTGATAAACTCTTCTAAAGTTGGTCAGTAGGTTTTTAAAAGTATAAAATTGCAAAACCTTTAAGTTCAAAAAACTTATGGTTTTTGTACTAACATGCAAAAACAAATCATGAGGCTTTAACATGTGTCTAAAGTGTTAATATATGTACCTTATAGTTAATCAATTGATTAAATATGATATTAACTTTGTTCATGCAAAAATATAGTTGTTATTAATAAAAAACATTATCTTTAATATTTATTTATGTTAAATTAATGAATTTATTGGTTGAATAAAGAATTTAGAGTAAAGATAAAGTTAATGAGACAAAAATATTTTAAAATTAAAATTATAAAGCTTTTATAATTATGAGATTCATCTTACATCATAACATTGTTTATGAATGTTTTTAGACGATGCTCTATTGAGACTAAATATTAATTTGAGCTGTTAAGAATAATACATATTATGTTCTTTCTTTTATGAAATGAAATAATTGTTTTCATAAGTTGAGATATGAGAGATATCTGGAACTAATATGTAGGTGCTTGTTAGATAATATGTACTCTAAAATAATCTACATAAGAATTCTATATGGAGATATCATCTATGTTTATGGAATGATTTACGTGACAATTATGTAAGTAGTTCTTTGACTTGAGATCACTAAATTATCTTATATTAGAAATGTTATGCTTTGATCCTAACTATACATTGTTCTAATCAAAAGGTAACAAACGAGCAAACATTGAGTATATTATGAACTATATGAAAGTATTTAAGTGATTAATTGAGAATTCATCATCCTAGATGAATTAAAGAAAATGTTCCACATGTTCTCGAATAGTATTGATTGTAAAATCTTTGTGCTAGGTGGATGAGATTTGAAAATATTTACAAATCTTATTCAAAGAATCAATGATTATGGTGTTGAGAACAAACATGATTTGACAAAGTAGATATATTTCATGTTGTAATGTTTATGTAAGAACATTTCTTATGAAAAGATAATAATTACATTAAGAAATTGCTCACTGAAATGTTAAGTCAAATCACGTATGACTTTCCTAATATTTAGAGGATCATGACACATTGTTAGACGGTGTAGTTGATCTTTAGATATAAATCAATCAATTATTAAATTGATAATAAATTAAGTTATTTAATTTAATTTAATTAATTATATTTTATCTAGGATTACGATTTATATTTGGACCAACATATTAGGAACCTAATGGGTCACACACAATAAGAACCATTGGTAAAAAATTAAACTGGGATAATTAATCAAGTGTCACTTAATTGAAAATAAATTTATAAGTGGAAAGTTATAAGTAATTATCAATGTCTAGCAGCATGACATAATCCCTAAAATATTAGTAATAGTTTAACTTAACATTTCAGTTACTAGTTTCTAAGTATATTAATTATTCATTCATCAATAATGTTTCAATTTAGACATTATAGAACGAATTATGTCTACTCTATCAAATCATGTTCGTTCTCAACACCGTAGTCATTGATTTTTTGAATAAGATTTGAAATTTTTTTCAAAACTCATCCCACGTCGCTTTAGGATTTACAATCAATACTATTTGAGAATAAATGAAAAAAAATTTCTAATTCACCTAGGGTGATAAATCATCTCTTTATTATTTAAATAACTTCATATAGTTAATGTTATACCCAATATTTTCTCATTTGTTATCCTTGATTAGAAAAATGTGTAAAACACACATTCTTTATATAAGATAACTTAGTAATATAAAGTCTAAGGATCACTTACACAACCATCATATAAGTCTTTCCATAGAAACAAGTGATCTCGTCATATGGAATTCTCATGTGGGTTAGTTTAATGTACATGTCGTCTGACAAACACCAACATATTAGTTCTAGGTATCCCTTATGCCTCAACTTATGAGAAAAAACTACTTTCTTTGATAAAGAAAAGAATATAATATGTATCAGTCTCAATAACTCTAATTAATGTGTAGTCTTAATAGAGCATTGACCAAGAATATTTAGAAATAATGTTTTGATCCAATAGGAATCTCATAATTATAACAATTTTATAAAAAATTTTGTAAAGTATTTTTGTTCCAAGGACTTGATCTTTACTCTAGATTCATTAATCAAATATTTAATGAATATTAAAGATAAAAAAATTATTTAGAATCAAAATATGTTTATATGCACAAAGTTCATGCCACATGTAATCAACCGATTGGCGACAGAGCATATACATTAACAATTTTCTACTTGCATTAAAGTCAATCGCTCATGTATCTAATATCATATCGCTCCATGTAATAATAATGATTTTAATGGAACAATACCTTACTAATATGATCTGTAAGATGTTTTTCAGTGGGTACTCGCTCTATCTTTACATCTTTTTTTTCTATGATTTCTCTATCAAATTGAATCACCTAAGTACATGTTTGGATTATTGATGAGACATTGGTTTCTTTGATTGTGTAATAGCTCTATTTTTATCACAGTAAAAGGTTACTAGATCAATAATACTAGGAACCACACATAGTTTAGTGATGAACTTATTGATCTAAATAGTCTCTTTAGCCACCTCAAACATAGAGATGTACTTAGTTTTAGTTGTAGAATTTTTTGTGGTCTCTTGTTTAAAATTCTTCCAACTCACAACACCACTATTTAGAGTAAAAACCTATCCTGACTGAGATTTTCTATCATCAATATCTGATTGAAAACTAGTATTTAAATAACCTTGAACTATAAGTTCATCTTTTTCATAGACTAGAAATATATTCTTAGTTAATCTTAAGAATATAAAAATGTTTTTTACTATCTTCTAATGTCGTAACTTGGATTAGATTGGTTTCTACTCATTATGTTCAAAGCATAAGATACATATAATCTTGTATATAACATCGCATACATAATGGATCCCATATTTGAAGCATAAGGTATCATTTTCATCCTATCTCTCTCAATTTATGTCTTAGGATACATGTCTTTGGAGTGGTGTAACACATGTGAAATTGATAAGTATCCTCTCTTGGATTCTTTTAAGCTAAATTGTTTTAGCATCTTGTCTATGAATCTGGATTGGGATAATCCAAGCAACCTTCTAGATCAATTTATATAGATCTTTATTCCTAGTATATAAACTACTTCTCTTATATTCTTCATGGAGAAACTCTTGGACAACCAGATCTTTACTGACAGGAGCAAAGTAATGTCATTTTCTATCAATAATATATTTTCTACATATAATATTTGGAAAACAACTTCATTAACCTTTTTATAAACATAAGGATTATCCATTTTTTTTATGAAATCAAATTGTTTGATTATATCATCAAAATAAATATTCCAACTCATTGAAGCTTTTTTAAGTCCATAAATAGATTTTTATAGTTTGCATAATTTATTAGCAAATTTCTTAGATTTAAAGTCTTTTCTAGAATTCTAATTTCCTCATTAAACTCATTCTTTTTTAAAAATTAAAATTTGATTAAAATTTGAAATCAAAATTGAAAAGGATTAACTGAATTTATCCCGACAATTTGTTTCAACTAGATATTTGGAAAACAATAAAAAAAATATTCTCAAAATATAATAATTTAAATTAAAAATAAAAAAATGTATAATTTTAATCGAAAACCTATCTTCATGATTCCTTCATTTCTTTTTTATTGTGGCAAAAAAAAACATGCTTTTTATATGAGAATCATTGTTTTTAAGTAAAAACTTATTCTAATCATGAAAGTTTCAATTAAAAAATTAAAAATTCACAAATCAATTATTTTTACGCACCTGAATGAAAAATCTAAGAACAGTAAACTTGAGAAAATTATATAAAAAAATAACCATAAAGAAATATTTTAAAACACATATTTTATTCTTATTCAAGTGTGAAAATTATTTATAAAATTTCACATATTAGGCAAATACATGATTATTAATAAAGAAATTGATAATATCATAAAAAAAAAGGCTTAATCTTCTTAAAAATAACAGCATAATTGGACAATTGCTTAAATATCATTTTAATATTTTAATTTAGATATATTGCTTTATCAAATATTAAAAAATAAATAATGAGGTATCTAAGAAAAGGCTAGGCGTGCATGGCCTAAGAAAAAACTCAGGCGCGCATGGGCTTTGAAGGCGAGAGTAAGTCAGGGTTCAAGCTTTTGGACCTCAAAATCAATTTTCAACTTGTTCGCTTAAAAACACCTATAAAAATCATGGAGACCGCAATAAGCTCATTTCAAACACTAAAAAAAAAAACAATCTATAATCACTCTAAAAAATCTAAAATCGAACTTAATTTTCGCTTAAAAACACCCATAAAAATCATGGAGACCGCAATAAGCTCATTTCAAACACTAAAAAAAAAAACAATCTATAATCACTCTAAAAAATCTAAAATCGAACTTAATTAAAAATAATTACGACCCGATCTATTTTTCACGACCTATTAAATAAGAAACATCACCTCCATTGAGTCACTCTCTCTAAGATGAGCACCCATCTCTCCAAGATAAACTCATTGACACCAAAATCCGTTTTTTTATTTTAGAATTGATTGACTGGTAAATTTCTCTCTCCTCTTTTATTTTTAGGTGATTTTATCTATCTTCTCCTAAATTTCAGGGACTTAGTGTAAAACATATTAAATTTAGGATCGAAACGTCAAACCCTAAAAATAAAAAAATAAAAACTTCAAGGACCAAATTGTAGATTTCTACACCCATGTAAAAAAAATAAGAAAAAATGGTTTTTTTTTGTTTATATGTTAAATTTAATTCCTAATTTTTTCATTTTTTAAATGGTAAAATTAAATTTGATTTTGAAAAATTAAACATCAATTTAATGGTGGGACATTTTTTTGACATCGTAAACATGATATAACACAAGAAACAAAATAAGTTATTAGGGTTAAAATTACGTGAACATAGGATAAAAGATTGAGATTGAAAAAAAAAGTCAACAACCAAAACTGAATAATTGTTTAAAGACAAATTAAGAGGCAAACTCAAGCATACCAATAGCAGGTCACAGACCACCTGTGTCTCGCACAATAGTGAAAGAAATAATGTTGTGCATAATAAAAGTGAATTACTATAGTAATAAAAGTTTTTAGTGAGATAACACATTTTTAAATATTACAGTTCTAAAGTACATTAATTAAATTTAAGATTAATTGGTCATACTAACTGATCAACTAGTTTATAATAGTTAATATGCTTTCTTTCCCAAGATAACAATTATTAAGCCTACATTTAGTGCTCCTTGAGGAATGCCCACGTTTGCTCTACCCTTACAACAACAAAAACTAAACTCAAGTTCCAGAATGAGTACATGTCAACAGCTAATTATACTGAGCTTACAGCTTTCGTTTATCCAAGAAATTGAACAAAAAAATTATATATAAATACATACATAATAAGAAAACATACATCCCGGAACTCGAACAGGCAGGATTCTACACAGGTAATGTGACACGTGGCAAGGAGAGTAATGCCACTCCAGCCACATCCTGTCAACCTTTAAGCGCTCACAGCTGGGATCTGACCCATGATACCAAAATTGTCGGCATGTTTGGGTCTCCACTCAGTCCTTCCCCTCACAATCTCAGCACCCTCCTCAAACCGGAGCAAGTGTTGGAACTCAACTTCACCAGGGCTGCCTAAATTTCCAATGCCAGTGTCAGATACAGCAGTCAAGGACTGCAGCACGCTGTCCCTGCCACACTCCCTCCTGTACTCCAAAGTAATGGCAGCAAGCTCATGACTCTCCATGATTGGTGGAGGAGCGCTCTGCAACAACAAGCACCATATCGTCAGGTGAACGAACTAAAACGAAGGAAAAGACCTTGATACTTGAGAGGAGGAATGAAACAGTTCAATAACACATTTGAGCGTGCCCTGCTGTCTGACATAAACTGGATTGTGATAAAAAGTTCTAAAAGCCAGAAATTCTCAACACCCTGACACCACTTATTACTCTATGCAAGCATCAAGTTCATGAGATCAAAACAAGCAAATTGCCAAGCAAAATTTAAAGGTTAATAAGAATGTCAACTAATGCATGCTCATAAAATTTTATTTGTTGAATTAAACCAAAAGGACTAAATTTTGATTCAATCCCAGCACAACTAGTCTTCCGGACAGGATCTCTTTCTCATTCTCAGTCCATCCATTTTAATGAGATGCTATGAGATTGCACATTAAAGAAACTTTATATATATATATATATATAACAATAACAATAACAAAACAAACAGGGCGGGCAAGAAGAAAGGTCAAAGAATGATTAAAACTTAAAAACTGGAATATTGAGGTTGAAGAACGAACCTCAAGGATCCAGCCTATGTACTTCACATTGTTAACATGTTGGTTGACATCTAAATCATTCCATCTAGGCTGTGAATCAAGAGAAGACAAACAAAATGACTGTGAGCAGATTGTTATAGGAAATAAAACCGTCAGTGAAGATAACTACATAAGTTTTGGTATATTTAATTACAGTTAGACTTTCGCAGATATAGTCCGCTGTATTGTCATCAATTTTTGGAAGTTTTCTGCTGTCCTCATTCACAACAGGATCAGAAGTCAGAAAATGAGGCTCTATTTCCCCTCGAACTTCTTCAGGAATTTTGGATAACCTCCTTGTCACTTTATTCATCATCACCCACACACTGAACATTTTCCAAACCAGATGTTTGAAATCAATTGAGTATGCAATTGTAAAAGCACTACAAAAACAAGGATCTCTTCAAAGCAGTTTTCTACCTGGAGGCTCTGGTCAACGTTTCACCAGTTTTAGCATCACGGAGAAGCCAATCACGGCGCATACCATTCTTTCCTGATGCACTCACCCAAGTATCTACTTGAACAACATCACCCCTGCATGACTAAATAAGTCAGCCCTCTATTAGCACAACCCAACAAGACCTAGTCCCAAGGGCCAGGCGTCAGCTAATCAATTGGTGCAAAATAAGCTTAAAAATGTTTCATAAGGCATATGGAAACAACTTGGCACTACAAAGATCCAGCGCTAACAGCAAATATCTTTTATTGCATAAAACAAAAACACATAAGATCACAGATTCAAGCATTATATACACTGGATTGTGTCTCACCATGTAGGATAACGATCTACCAGAATCTGCATACGAGTTACCACCCATATCAGGTTCCTTTTGGACATCTCTGGGGTTGCACCAAATCCATCGCCAAGGAGCCCAGCAGTCTTAACATGATTAAGTGCAGTTTCCTGCAACCAATGAAAAATAAAAGGAATTATTCGAGTTTGTGGAGACAATATAAACACCTCCCAAACATAACTTTGAGAAAATTCTCTCTCCAAGAATAAGAGTAAATTTAAATACATGACCATACTTGTAAATGGTTCATCAACGTCTCTATAGATGCTGTACGATCTGCACCAATTTCATATGACCTAATTGAGAAATTCTGGCGGAAGACAAGACCATCTTGGACAATTCTCCCAATACCAAAGGGGTCAATAAGCATATCAGGTCGCTTTGGTTTCCAATCAAGCATCATCCACTGCTTCTCTGCTGCCAAAAACATGGTTGTAATTGCAGCAAGAAGCATGCTCCAATCAGGTAATTGGTTGATGAACGTCCGAGGTGCCGGTGACGACACAACATCCTCATTCTTCAGAGTTTCCACTGATGCTGTCAAGCCAACTGGAGGGCCATTTATCTTTGGAGGAGCTTGGGCATTTGTGTTAACTTGCAAAGCCCCAGAGGAAGCAGATTTCGTTTTGATTCCTCCCAAACTTGCAGACACACTACCAAACTTGGAGGCCTTGGCATCTCCAGATGGCGAAGGAACTGGGAAAAATGATGAAGCAGCTGCAGCGGCAACCATGGCGTGATTGTAGAATTGACAAATCAGATAGCGACAATTGAATTGAAATTTACAAAAAGGACACGCAATCTTCCGACAACACCTTCCTGCAACATGAACATAGATTATTCCATTACAACTGATTAGAAGCAGCACATTGTAGAATGAAAAAAAAAACTATGAAAGAACAACAGTACAAATCGTGTCCCAAATAAGTAAAAAGAGAAATAAAATAGACAAGTCTTATTTTCATGAATAAGCAAAAGCATAATTCTTATTTCTAGAAATGGGTTTCCCCGTCTTCAAATGTTCCCTTTTTCCTCAATGTTGAAAAGTTAGTGCATTTTTTTTCTTTCCCATTGGAATTAAGAAACAAAATAACCAAAAAACCAAACAGACCTCTAGAATTTTTTTCATTCCTGTGAAAATCTTAAACAAAAAGAATCAAAGTGCCAACATGCTTCATTCTAGAATGGAATTTACCAGAGTTAAAAAGGAATTTTAAAAAAAAATTCTGGTTTTACACGTATTTAGATCTGACCATAAAAAAGACATTCAGATTCTAAGCGCATAACCGAAATAATAACAACTAGTTTTTTAAAATCAGATCTCTTAATTACATATCAAAAACCTCATTACCCTCTCATTGCATAAACTTTCTTAGCAACCAAACACAAAAAAAAAAAAAACCTGTTACCAGATCAAACAAGAAAATGAGAGAAGAGGAAGGAAAATCTCCCAAGACCGTACGTACCTCGGAGAGGAGGCTGAGAGAGGAAGAGCAGCTCAACAAACACGAGGAATTTTTTAAAAGAGGAAAGGAAGAGGAAGGGCTATAGCGTCATTTAGGATCCAAAACCCCCCTGATTCTCTCTTTCCCGTAGCTTCTAGTGCTTGCAATGACTTTGGAAGTATACTTCTTACGTTTCTTTTTCTGTTCTGAGTTTTTTCAGGTTTTCGTTGTTGTTTCCACAAGCCAAAAAAAGAAATTAAATATATAAAACTCTATAGAGAGAGGATTTAGGGCCAGCGGCTTAGTAGGTGGGAGGAGATTGGAGACGTGGCGTTATTGTTGTCCACCTGGCCCCCTCCCGCCTCTCCCTCTTTGAAATTCCCATTTCCCTGTCTTTATTTCCTATTTGCCATCCTCGCCTAATTATTATTAAAATAAAAAGGAAAAATTATTAAAATTTCAAGCCCGTTTGTTTGCTGGAAAGTAATTTCTTTTTAAAAAGTAAATTCCGGAAAAATAAATTCTAAAAAAATAAATTATTTTCTGATATTTGGCAGTGTAATGAAAAATAAGTTTGAAAATATTTTTCAGTGTTTGGTTATGTCATGGAAAATGAGCTGGAAAATAACTTATTAATGTTTTATTTTTCTCAAGTTTATTAAAATAATGAGAAACAAATCTTACAAATTAAAAATTTGAATGAGAATGAAATAGAAAAAAAATATAATTTCATAAATTATCTCAAATAAAATAAATAATAATCAAAATAATAGAGATCAAATCTAAAAAATAAAAAAAAATGAAAGATGAAGAAATTAAAATAATAATAATTAACATTTC
>Ga0307515_10005393_pt1 | contig 25919 bp, 20 predicted proteins | sample 17_EM_MG_FD_194513 | JGI IMG/M metagenome (GOLD analysis project Ga0307515, IMG submission 194513) | Populus trichocarpa ectomycorrhiza microbial communities from riparian zone in the Pacific Northwest, United States - 17_EM | ecosystem: Host-associated > Plants > Roots > Unclassified | place... | reverse complement strand
CTCCATATCGTAACTTGAAACCAGCTCTTCTTCCTCGATGCCTTCTTCCTCCACATCGTCCTCTTCCTCCTCGCCCACATCCTGGTACTCTTCAAGACCCGGTACACTCAAGGTTCGGCCGCCAGCAAAGAGGTCAGAAGCTCTGGTCTGCAAGCGAAGCTCAAGTTCTGGCCCACATCCGAAGCTCAAGCTTTGGCCAGCGGCGCAGCTCTGGCCAATGTTGAATCATTAGCCAGCGTCGAAAGCTCTGGCCAGAAGACTAGCCAGCCAGACGAGTGAAGAAAGTGAGCGAACGCTTCGCATTTTTGCGACTTACGGGCAACGTTTGAAAGTCAATTCCTCAACACAACACAGGTCAATTTGATTAATAATGAAATAACAAGTAGTATACATATATAAGATCCTCTACCATCATGTAGGACCACCATTGTTGTCAAGCAAAGAACGGGCCCTCTTAGGCATGCCATCTGCTGGTAAATACACCTTCCCAGCTACTCCTCCCACAACCATTGTGTGGCAACAATAACTTTCTCATGTGCATGAGGTTGTTTTTTTTTTGTTTTAATCATACTGTATTCACTCTAATGAGAGTATGACAGGACCTTAATAACCCCCTCGGCCTCCGGGCGAGCCGGCTAGATGGCGGAGCTCCCCCCCCGCTACCCTTCGTCCCCGTTGACAAATGAAAGATAAGATAAGAGAAAGACAAAAGGAAAGAAAGAAAGAAAGGTCTAACCCCATTACCGCCCCGGCCGCTCCCGAGCCCTGAGCCCGCTCCCTACCGCTACTTCACTTTGGGCGGAATCTTCCAGACTTCAGTGGCCGCCAGGAAGTCCATCACTGCTTGGTCGCACTCTTCTATGGAAAACAGCTCAGAGATCTGCACATGTCGGCATCTGCCCGCTTTCCAGCCCGTCGCCTTCCCCACTGCCTTCCACAGTTCCTTCTGGTGATCTCTCCACCGGCTGCAGTGGTGGAAGAGGTGCTCCCGCGTCTGGGACACTGTCTTTCCACACCACCAGCACTTGTCGTCATCTCGGTGGCCGAACCGTTTCAGGTAAACGCCAGTGGGCGCGTGCCCAGAATTCAGTCGGTAGAACCTAGCGGCCAGCGACTTTACGCTTGTCATTGGGATAGGTCTCTTGGTCCCTGCCTTGCCCTTGAGTCCGTAGCTGAAGTTCTTGCTGCACCTGTCGGCCTGCCACTTCGCCTTGGCTGCTGATCTTCCCTTGGAGATTCGTCTAGCCCTATTCGAGGCCGAGGTGTACGGCCGCTCTATCACTGTGCTTCCGCTCACGACTTGTGCTAAGTTCGCCTGACGGTCTGCCTCTTCATTTCCGGGGATGCCGGAGTGTCCCGGTACCCAGTGGATCTCGGTTGCGATGCCGTGGGCGAGGAGATTCCGTGCCGTTCTTTTGATTCGCCTCGCCAGTCGCTGCCCTGGGCCCGGCTCCAGGTGTGCCGTTCGTCGAATTGCGGCCTGTGAGTCGCTGAAGACTGTTACCGTCTTCACTCCATGCTTCTGCAATGTTTCTCTCTTCTCGATCGCCACGTCAAGCGCGAGTCCGATCGCCCACAGTTCGGCGTCGAAGACCTCCATTGATTTCCGTGTTTGCACACTGCTGTGGCTCCCACTCGGCCATCATCTGAGCGCGATCCATCTGTCCACCACATCCAGACCCCTGCTCCGACTTTGGCTTCTTTCACTCTTGCCCAATGTTGCGCGGCGCTCTTGGCTGCGGTGGTGTCGTCCAGTATGGTGGTCCTGCATGAGGTTGTTGTTTAGGGTCTAGCATTACATTTCTGAAGTGCGCTTTCCACATAGACCATACATTGATGATTGTGTTCTAGTCATTGACAATGCGATGAATGGCAATTTTGCCCACCCTAGTTTCCTGTTGCATTTTGTGAAAGGAATAACCTACAGACTTTAGCTGAATAACACAAATGGGTTCTTCGTGTGTTGACCAGTGTTCCTAAGCGGCCAGGCCGCCCTTAGCGGCGGCTTTTAAATGAGGGCCGGGCCGGGCCGCCAGGCTTTAGGCCGGGCCTGCAGGCTTTCCCGGCCGGGCCTGCAGGCTTTTTCTTGGCGGCCGGCCTGCAGGCTGTATTTGCCAACGTATAAGTTCAATCGAACAAGCATAAACATATTTTGTTTAAATGACACACATTGCTGCTGCCTAAAGTCTTAAACTCAGAAAGCCACCAAAGTAAACTCAGCCATCGTCCATCATAAGTTCATAACCAGGCCGGGCGGCCAATCTGCAGGCTTTTTCTTGGCGGCCGGGCGGCTTTTCTTGGCGGCTGGCCTGCAGGCTTTTTCTTGGGGGCCGGGCCGCTTAGGAACACTGGACATGTCTAAATCTAATTGATAATCTCATTCATTAGTAACTGACTGATTCGCAATCAAAGGTTTGGATTCATCACCACCAGCATCTCCTGCGTTACTGCCCATGGTTGAAGTAAAGAGGCCGCTTTGAACCGAGCTCAAATGGCTATCGTTGTCATCCATCCCAAAGTTAAAGAGAGAAGGTGTATCTCGCTATGAAGCGGATTCGTTTGGAGTAGGGCCTTCGCTGAAAGACATGATTCGATTGTTACTCGTAGATGGACCCAGGGCATGGACTGACTGGACTGGACTAACCACTAACTGACTGACTGGATGTAGAAAACGGAGAATAAACTGTTCTGATATACAAAATGAAAGCCGCCCGAAGCCTGTAGGCTTTGCCTACATTCGTCGATTTATTGCCTTTCGTTAGGCTTCTGCAGGCTTTCACAGGCTTCTGCAGGCTATTGCAGGCTTCTGCAGGCCATTCAGATATTGATAAATTTATACCGGCCACTGCAGGCTTCTGCAGGCTCTTTTAATATTGTAATTAATATGTAGAGCTTTATGCAGGCTTCTGCAGGCTTTCGCAGGCCTCGGCAGTCTTCAACAAGCCGATGCAGGCTTCCACAGGCCGATGCAGGCTTATGCAGGCTTCTGCAGGCTGCTGCAGGCATCCGCAGGCATATCCGATATTGCAGGCTTATGCGGGCTTATGCAGGCAGATGCAGGCTTTTCATATATCTGCAGGCCGGCCAACCGGCCCGGCTCAGGCTGATTAAATCACGTGCAGGCCGGTGTGGTGAAACGGCGGAGCTAGAAGGCAGAGAGCCCATCATCAACACTCCGCCGCACCTCTCGCGGCATCCAAAGGGAATTCGTGAGAAAGAGCGGTTCTGGCTCGAGGAGCGTAGGAAGAGGGTGAGAAGATGTGATACTACCCGGCCGTGTGGATCCACGCAATTGCGTGGATCCACGAAATCTCGGAACGAGCGAGTGAGATCAAAAGTTGGAAAAGATAGATTGTGTATTTCGTTGTATGATAATAAGATGAGATGACGTCTATCTACTCCGGGGTCTCTCAAATATATACTCCCCGTAGCCCAGTCCACTTCCGTCATCCCTGTATCTCCGTACACCAGCCATCGCTCAGTCCTCTGCCAAGCTGAGTGGCGGTGGTGGTGAGAAACGGATTTTCCCGCCACACCGGGCCTGCAGGCTTTTCCGGCCGGGCCTGCGGGCTTTTTCTTGGCGGCCGGGCGGCCGATCTGCAGGCCCAGGCCGGGCGGCTTCTGACCCAGGCCGGGCCGGGCCGCTTAGGAACACTGGTGTTGACTCCCATCTCCTGCCATCAGGACCGATAGGCATGACTGTGTGGAGTGGGAGCTTGGGAATGTGTTGCGCGATGTGAAACTAGCGCGGGTTCGCTCACTTTCTTCACTCGTCTGCCACCCTCCTAGCATGCGGACTTAACTGATTGTCTGATCTCAACTTAGAGTCCTAGTGCAGTGGTATTATTAACTATTGTAGGGCCATCAGTGTCACCGCCATGTGCATGAAGACCTAGGAGACTGTCGATTATCACTATATGTTCATGTTCGCACTCAACACTCGCACTCACACTCGCACTCACACCGACCCAATTACCCTGATAATCAAGCTGCGGATACCGTTGGCAAATCTGATTTGGAGATGTGCTCTCCCTATGAGTCCAAGTATCGCCATTTACCCAGTACCATCGACTTAAATCCTCAACTCCATGGCCATTGGATATCGTGAGATTCTCAGACTGAGACTACCGGTGTGGGTGCTAGAGTTGGTCGCGTAGTTAGTTAGTCGCAGGAATAAACTTCATCTAAAAGTCTATTGATATCAGGATTTGTGAATAAGAACTGTAAATCCACTAAGTTAGTTGATTCTCAAGAACTCTCTTTGAATCGACAGACAATTGAGCTTCTTCGTTCTTTCTCTTATGCTCTCAACACATAGCCTGGGGAATCCTCTCGATACTCGCTAAGGGTGGTGAAGGTCACTGCCGGAGGGTGCAAAAGACTAGCTGCATCACTGCAAAGGTCCACTTCAAAAAACCAGCTGCGTCTCTTCAATAGACCGGCTGTTCTAGTCAGTTCACGGAGAATGTCAGTCCGCGGAGTGACTAGTCAGTTCAAGGAGTCCCACCTTCCGTGAATGAACCAGTCAGATCACGGATCCGTGAACTAACCAGTGCTAATTATGCTCATACACAATTAACAGTTGCTCTGATCCCAAAGTTATGTATACATAAAATATGCACAATTCATTGCGCTTTCACCTCCTGGTGTCCAATTGACTATATCTCTCATATTAATAGAATAGTTGTGGAAAATCATCGATTTTGGGCGATTTTTGAGTGTATTTTTAAAGCTGCTCTATCAATTTTAAAGATATCATAAATCAAAGACCGGGAGTTGAAAGAGCAATGTATTGTACATATTACATATATACATCTCTTGGTAATTGGACAAATGCTCGCAGACTTAATTAAACCAAACTTTTGTCATTTTCTGAGTGTCGCCATGGCTCCACGAAGTGACTGGTCAGTTCACGGAGTTGTGGTAGACTCCATGAAGTGACCGGTCAGTTCATGGAGCCCAGTTACTCCGCGGGTTGACTAGTCACTCCGCGGACTGACATCCTCCGTGAACTGACTAGAACACCGGCTGAATCTAGTGCGAAAGAGGTTCTGCAGCGAAAGAGCCACTGCAGCGAAAGAGCCACTGCAGCGAAAGAGCCACCGCAGCGCAAGACGCAAAAAGAAGTGAAAATCTCCAAGACTGAAAGGGTGCGAAAGACAATTCGCAGCGAAAGTGTGTGGAAAGCAGCCAAAAGCCTGAAATCACGTAGTACAATCAGGAACTCTCAAAGTATGGTTGAGTTTCGCGATGTGGGCTGAATGCACGTAGTTGCTCTGGAGTGAATGCAATTGCATTGATTAAATTCAGCTGAATATGTCCAGCTGAGTGCGCATACATGCGTGGGCATATGTGTGCAGAGTATTCACTGAGGTGGGGTGCAGGGGTATACTCCGCGAATGAACCAGTCCAGTCACTGAGGGTGGGACTCCGTGAATGGACCGGTCTCTCCGCGGAGGGACATCCTCCGCGACTGGACTAGAACATATAATTATTATGTATATTGAGAAATATCCATGGATGTCGATAGATGATGACCGGGGACGGTTGAGAACACTGGACCAAACTTTGCCAAATATAACTTTTATGAAATGGATGATCTTGGAGAAGAACCCTGCCACAGGCCCTGACCCCAAGATTATAGAGTCAGGGTTGGGTGTGAAGTCGAAGATGGAAGCAGAAGGGATTCAAGTAATAGGATGCAACCTTGCTGCCATGTCTGATGCCAATGAGAACAAGGCTCAGAAGCTGTGGAAGAAACTGCCAAAGCAGAATGCATATCTTGGAGTGGAGAATATGGGGGATAAGGGTGAGTATGAGGCTAAGTGGTGCCAAGATGTACTGAGCAGACTACTCAATACCACAGCAAAGAAGGCAAGGGTCTGTACGGGTTTGAATAGATTGTGAAATAGTGCGACTAAGGACAATAGTAGTTAGCTCAGCAGTGACAAGTATACAGGACAAAGATCAGGGTTGTCAACCATCCCGTCCGTCCTGAGTTAGGACGGAACGGCGCCGTCTTTTTTGAGGCCGGACAGGGATGGACGGAAGGGACGGCTGTTGACGGTACATTTCAGTCCCCGGCCGTCCCCACCCGTCATTGGCCGACATCCATTGATGATTTGCGAGTCATCATACATAATAGATATTCAGTTATAATAAGTACATTTCTCCACTATCTTGACTGGGAAGCAAGATCCTTCAACATCTGCTCAATCTGAACCTGAATTCTTACTACTGATTGGGATTCTAGAAATATAGATAAATCTATTTATATCTTGTACTGCACGCTCTACAGTTACAGTGTATGTATTAAGAGTAACCGCCCGATGTCGGCCGGTGACGGTGAATGACGGCCGATGACGGTATTCTTGCCGTCCCCGGCCGTCATTGGCCGACATGCCGTCCTCAGCGGGCGAGGACGGAACGGACGGCCTTGGCGCCGTCCCGTCCGTCCTGCTGATATCAGTGTTCCTAAGCTGCCAGGCCGGCCCGGCTTTGCATAGGCCGGGCCTGGCGGCTTTTCTTGGCGGCCTGGCAGTTTTTTCTTGGCGGCCGGGCGGCTTTTCTTGGCGGCCGGACGGCTTTTCTTGGCGGACTAAGCCTAAACAGAATATTTTGTTCGAAAGATTCTCTGCTGCCTTTACTAAGAAAGTCTCCAAAGTACGAAACATAAACCATATCGAACTCAATCATCGTAGCCCTGCCATTGCCGTATTCCATCCATCAACCAGACCAAGGCTTATGCAGGCCGATGCAGGCTTTTTAAATCACGTGCAGGCCGGGCGGCCGGCCGCGCGGCTTCTGACCCAGGCCGCGCCGGGCCGTCCTTAGCGCAGGCTTTCAGAATGGAGGCCGGGCCGCTTAGGAACACTGGCTGATATTGCGGACGGACGGCCGGGGACGGGACGGTTGACAACACTGTCGACATTTTGGAACCAGGGGCGATCGAAGGAGGCCGAGGAGCTGTTAGTGCAGGTCATGGAGACGTGAAAGAGGGTACTCAGCCAAGAGCATCCAGATACCTTGACCAGCATGGGCAACCTTGCATCGACATTTTGGAACCAGGGGCGATCGAAGGAGGCCGAGGAGCTGGAGGTGCAGGTCATGGAGACGCTCAAGAGGGTACTCGGCCAAGAGCATCCAGATACCTTGACCAGCATGAATAACCTCGCATCGACATTTGGGAACCAGGGGCGATCGAAGGAGGCTGAGGAGCTGGAGGTGCAGGTCATGGAGACGCTCAAGAGGGTACTCGGCCAAGAGCATCCAGACACCTTGACCAGCATGGGCAGCCTCGCACAGTGTTGTCAACCGTCCCGTCCGTCCGACATCACCGAGGACGGGACGGGACGGCGGCTTGCCATCCATCCTGAGCTAGGACGGTACGGCGCCGTCTTTTTGAGGCCAGACGGGGACGCACGGAAGGGACAGCCGTTGATGGTAAATTTCTGTCCCCGGCCGTCCCCGGCGGTCATCAGCCGACATCCATTGATGATTTGCGAGTCATCATACTTAATAGATATTCAGTCATAATAAGTACATTTCTCCACTATCTTGACTGTAAAGCAAGATCTTTAAACATCTACTCGATCCGAATCTGAATTCTTACTACTGATTGAAAGTCTAGATATATATATAAATCTATTTATGTCTTGAACCGCGCGCTCTGCAGTTACAGTATACGAATTTAATTGTAACCGCCCGATGTCGGCCGGTGATGGTGGATGATGGCCGGTGACGGTATTTTTGCCATCCCCGGCAGTCATCGGCCGACATGCCGTCCTCAGTCGGCGAGGACGGGACTGATGGCCGTGGCACAGTCCCGGCCGTTGGACGGGACGGTGGACAACACTGACAACGATCTGAGAAGACAGTTTAATATTGAGCTGAGCAGCAGAACCTGATTCAGATTGCACATTGCAAAATGTGCAGCCACTAACTACAGAATCTAAAAGTAGGCAATGTTTCAACAGCCGCAATGTTTGCCAACCATACGACAACTGCAACTGTGGAGGTCTTGACCACTCCAGGGGGGAACCAAGTAAATACAATCACCCTATAAGGACAGAACTTCAGACTGGAATCCTTCCCTCCAAATGAATACAATAAATTCATGGACCTCCCCCCCACAGGGCAAGCACACAATGGTGTCACTGAATCAGCAGTAGACCAGGCTCTGGACTCACAGTTGGTGAAGAAGGCTACTGAATTTCATCAGTTGTTGTTTGAAGCTGTACATCTACGCTAGATGTAGAACAATGAGTGAATGATAGTGCAAATATGGGCAGCCGTCCAAAAAGGCCATCACCCAGTTGTGTATAAGTGACCAAGTGTGGTCATTATTTGTAAATCAGTGATAGAGGACAACACAAAGCTCAAGTCATACTGATTGATTTCTATGCTCAGGTGCAGGGGGAAAGTTGTTGAAAAAGTCATTGCAGCACAGCTATCTGACAAGACTAAATGAAGAGGGCTCCTGAGTGATGTTCTGTCTGAGAAAAGGAACAGGAGATCAGGCATCAAAGCAACGGCTGTATTGGACAGCAGATTACATTCAGTGTGAATGGAGGACAGCATTCCTGGTGTACTTCTAATGGGCACCAAAGGATGATGTTCAAGTGTGGACAGTGGTCGGCTGATTCTTGCAATCAAGGTCACAGAGATTAACAGCGAACTCTTACTGTGGATGGTGAGTTTACTCACAGCCAGATCTGTAGAAATCACAATTGAGAGCAATGTCAGACCAACATACTCAGTGGAACCAGGGGTTATACCAGACTCCCCTGCATTACCAATGCGTTTTGCAACCTATACCTGATTGCTAATACAGTGAGTTAAAGAGGGGATTTCGGAAGATAAATTCCTCTCTACTGTCATACACTTCGAATGGGTGGCACTGAATGCAAAGTGTATGCGATAGTAGAGAAGCTGCAAGTATGCATAAGTGCAAACATCGACTGTGTACACATGGGAGGACTACTTTCCAATATTGCAAACACTGAAGCAGTACAGTTCCCATGAATACAAGGCCACCAGAGGCAATTCCACCCAAAGATAACGGCAAAGGTTAATGTTGAACATTGCTTCGTCAAGTTGAATAAAGAAGTTCCCAGGTGGCTGAGGGTGTTGATGGACACACACTTGTCATTCAAGGAGGATCAGAATTGCTTCATAAAGAATGCACGTGCTGCAGAAGTTCATCTCCAGTCACTCACACATACTTATGGTGTTGTATGTGCATGGGTATGAGCCTTCCAGGTAGTTTGTACCCAGACAGTGCCTGTCTACAGGAGAAACATCTGGTCAGATTTGAATGAAATGGCCCAGTGAGACAACATCCAGCTACTTCTGAACTGTCAAGGATGGTCCATTGTTGGTACACTTCAGACAACTCCAAACAGTGTCCTGATGAGAGAGTTAGGGCCCATGCTGGCAGTTGTATCCCTTGACACAGGTATATAGTGCTATGTAGCACACTAGTAAGTTCAAATCAAGGATCAAGATTGACAGAACTCTACAACTCCCCTACCTCTGGTACTTGAAGATGCGGAGTCATCAAAGGGGATCAGCAACAAGGGCAGTCAACAGAGAGTGAATACTGGCCTGAACCCAAAGAGCAGCCCTCAGAGAAAGCAGTTATATTGTGGAATGACATTACAGCAAAGAGAGATGCAACATGGTGGGTGAGGGACAATGAGGACAGAGTCAGTACAGGGTTATGGATATTGTTGGGAGATGTATCTGGAACCAATGATAAGAGAGCAGGAGCTATTGTAGTATGCAAATTAAGCAATTGCTGGAAGTCCCTCCACAACCACGTAGACACTGGGCGGATGGAGATCTTTACTGTGGAGCTTTGGGCGATCAGACTCTCACTCAGGTAATTAGTCAAGATACTGTATAATCTGATGGTAAACTGAGTGATGAAGGTGGCAATCTTCAATAATTTGCATGTGGCCATCCAACAGACAGAGCACCTGGAGCCTGGGCCTGTGCAGCTGCTAGCCAGATGGTTTAACTGCAAGACAAGGGATCTTCGGAAACAAGGTATGGAAACTGATATCCACTGGGCCCCTGGTCAGATCCGTGTACCCAGGAATGAGTATGCTGACCATCAACTGAACCTACTATGCGAAGGCTGCAGACATGACACACTTCAAGAAGGAGTATAATCCTCTGCGGCCGATAGAACAAGATGAACCTCTGAAACAACATCGGCAGCCAAGGTAGAGTGGGAGGTGGACAAGTGCAGCAAGTACTAAGGCCACAGACTGAAGGCCATGGCTGGTGGCGAAGGATCTGTTCCTATGGCTAGTGTGAAATCATTGGCAGCCAGGTTTTACCAACTGAGGTGTGGGCATGCACAAGTGGGCACCTACTTAAAACAATTCGGTCTCCGAGAGCATGGCCAATGCAGATAGTGCGAAGGGATAGTGGCCCAGACACCGGAGCATCTCTTCTGCCACAGCATCTGTTGGCAATACTACCAGACAGTACTCTCGAAAGTGGGGGAGAAGGCAACAGGATAGCAAGCGGGCAGATGCCAACTGGTGCAGCTCCCAGAGCTGTTTTCCATGGAGCGGTGCACTCAAGCGGTGATGGACATCCTGGCAACTACTGAAATCGGGAAGTTCCCGCCCAACTGAGTGGTTAGTGGTGCAGAGTGCGGGGTTGGTCTGGATGGCAGTCACTCTCTTTTATTTTTCTTTCATCTTGGGAGTGCGGTTAACCTGTCAGTTCATTCAGTCTTTCTTTCTTTTATCAGTAGTGACAAAGTGTAGTGGGTGGGAGCTCCGCCACCTAACCAGCTTGCCCGGAGGCAGAGGTGCTTCAGAATCTGTGATACCCTAGTTAGAGTGAATACAGTATGAATAAAACAAACACACAAACAAACGGATCAAGCCGGCCCGGTCTCGATTTTGGAGGCCTAGCTTGGCGGAGGCTAAGCCCGGTTTATGCTGGCTGGCCGGACCTGGCCACTTAGGAACACTGTATGCGGTACATGGATCTCTAATCTCGTGCACTTCGGTACATTCATTTCTAGTATCCATGACTTATTACTCTATGCGATCAGAGAACGGAGATCTCTTAGACATGCCAATCCAGTGTTCCGAAGCGGCCAAACTGGTGCGGCTTGACAGAAGTCTGGCCGGTTGATGAGATTCAGACATGCTACTGGGCCGGATTAATAATTGACGGATTTTTTGCACCGGGCCGGCAAATATAAGCTAGCACTCATACAGAAGCGGCATCCATATATGCCACAGCATTTGAAATATTCACCGGCATTTGCAATTACTACTGGCATTTACATGCATTCATAAATTCCGCCAACATTTTTAAATATTCATGGGCATATATGAATACCACGGGCATTCATACTGGTATATATCCCGTGGCATTAGCAAATATCGCCGGCACTTGCAATTACAGCCGGCACTCATACATACCGCCAGAATTTGTAGGTGAAGCCGGGTCGCTGGCGGCTTTTTAGAGCAGCTGCCGGATTTAGCCCGTTTGTGGCCGGTTAATCGCCGGCTGGCCGGCCGGGGCGTTTGCGCCAATTAATTGACAACGATAGATGATTAGTCATCTGAGGTATTCAGTGACCCCTTCCTCAATTACTGAACATGCGGTGAACTTGCCCAGGAGTTGCGTGCGACAAGTGCGAGGGCTCAATCTACTGTATCGGGCGATGAGGATACAACGTCACCTGTCACCGGGAGCGTTTTGTATCACAAAATAAGATATGTTGGTCAAGTCACAATGAAATTGAAGCTTCGAAAATAGGTGCCACTGGAGTAGTATCATGTAAAACATGTCACCACTGCTTCAAATTTGCAAGCTTAGTACTAAGTTAGCAAAAGATCTCTGCACCCGCAGGGAATCTCGCAATAGAGTTGTTTTCACACACCGTAATTCGTTTACTCAGTACTGCTTATGTATCTATCTTGCACGAATCCTACCCAATCACAGCATTCTCAAAGTACCTCTCCGGTGTATCTATATCTACATCTGTCACGGCTTATATGTATCGCTTCAAATATGACACCCGTGTAGTGTAACTGCAAAAAAAATGGCATGTCCAATGACTGTATCATCCTCACCGCATGCTACAGTATCTGCATTGCTGAGGTAATATTTTGCTGAGAGATTGTCATGAGGTTGTCGTGAGATTGCTCTGCTGGTGCTAAGAGTGTAAATGCCCGCATGAAATAGTTTGTTTTACACCAGAATGGCGTTTATATTTCACATTAGTGGTTTAAGTTTACACGACTTCATTGTAAGAACAGCACTACCTAGGTGGTCAGCTACACTACGCTTTTGTGGATTAAATCTCACCATGAACTATAGTTTAATCTCACGACAAATGACATTTAAAATTCACTATAAATTAGTTACGCCCCACTCAAAAACCATATACCGACGTTTAAAATGTACTTCAAATTATTTTGAGCTAAATGTTCCACGCAAACCATCACTCCGCCACGATAGATCAACACAGCAGTACAAAACGTTATAAATGTGGCTATAGCACTTAGGGAAGAACCGAGTGTATATTATATGATATAATGAAGAGAAGAAGAGAAGGAGAAAGACACGATTTATATACAGAGAATTATGAAAGAAAACTTTGATGCTTCGCCACTCGCCACTCTGAGTCACTTGCCACAGGATATGTAACAATAAAAGTACGATCGTTGATGTTGCGCAGGCAATCAGCAACACGATATCTATTGGATTGTTAGTTATACGTCATAGAGAGAAGTAGTATACTCACAACAAAAAAGCTTCAAGCTGTACAAGATGGAAAGCAGCGAATAATTCCGCTTGTTTGGTAAGACAACATCAAGTTGGAACTAAATGGAAGTTAGAGAGTAATTTCAACCTACCAAAGTTATCTAGTTTCTCGATAGTCTTAATATCCGCAAAGTATTAATGAACTTCCATATTATTAGGGACTTTCCTACTTGTTAGAAATTCTGTCAGACCGGCGAGTGGAGTTCGGGCTGAAGTTCTGCACGTCCTTGTTAGATTGTGTTTTAGTAAAGTCCTTTCCACGACCACGACCTGCTCTGTGTTGTTGTTGCAGCGTCGTTACCGCAAGCAACTCTGCTGCCACTTCGGCGCCAAAAACCCCCACCACCACATCCACGCCCTGCAATTCCTGCAACCATCTCCACGTCCTGCACGACCTCCACGACCTCTGATATTGATAACAACTGCAGCATCTGTGTCACCACAGTCATCCGAATCGCTGTTTCGTTGAGTAGATCGAGACATGCTCTTTCATCAGGTCGCAGCGTGATCCATAGTCAAGTTGACAATAGGTTCGGCAGCCAAAGTTGGTGGCAATAGCAGGGTTAGCGATAGGCTCTGTAGCCGAATTTGCGACCGGTTTATTTGTTGGAGTAGTAGCGACCGATTCGTTCGTCGGGAGAAGGTGCGGATCCGTTTGTGGCAGCAGTGACCAGTTCGTACTGGAGTATATATTCACCCGAATCCCAGTAATCTCACTGGTAGTAATTGTCGCGAATACAGAAAGTTGGGGCCTTGACTCACAGTTGACCAGTATTAATAGAAGTTAATACCTAATGGTGTTAGTAAACTCACTTCAGTTGGGTTGCAGAATATCCTCCTACCATGTGAACCGGTGTAATTGTGTTCCTAAATTTCGCCCAACACTTAAGCATGATTGATGACGAAGCTCTCTCGAATGTTCTGAAAGGTTGATTCAACGAGGGTTCCTCCTAATGTTGACGTGGGTATCGAGATTGCTGGTTTGAGTAGGGTCTATGGTTGTCGGAGGGGATCCTCAGGGAAGCGTAGCTTGAGAAATTCGGTGATCGTTGATGGTGAGAAGAAAGCGTAAAGTGAATGGGAGTGGGAGAGGCATAGAGTCAAGAGCTGGACAACACGACTGAGAATAAGGGGTGTAACATTAACAGCTAGTTTCCAACGTGGTGCCTACATGTACGCTAGCATCCGTACTACCATACTACCTATATATACCGATTAAAACCCAACACTCAGACTAGTATATCGCTCTCCCTCACAACTCGATCCTAACTCTCGCTTATCAACAAAAATTAATCACACAACAACTACAACAATGAGCGATATTTACATGAGCGGAATTTCGTCCCGTGGTCCTCCCTCATCGGCTCCATCGAAAAAAAGTGCGATGGATATCGATCCGCCGGCAGATGGTGCGACATCAGGAGCGACCGTGAATGTATCGGGAGCTTGTCAATGTCAACCGAGTCTAGGGCAGAATCTTGCTTCGATCAATCACCGACTCGATAGCATGGAGGTCCTGATGCAGCGAATGTACAACATGATGCAATGGCGTTGGAAGGATGATGGAAATGGTCAGGTTGGTGGAGCTGGAGCAGTCGGTGGTGCCGACGGTGGACCTGTTGCGACCGCAGGTAAACATGTCACTGTTACGCTTATCAACTATTGCTAATTAATTATTAGGTCCTGCGTAAACGTTGGACTGGTAAGGAATTATGGACTTGATTTTGCACGAAGGAAGGTTTTGTGATTCATGTGTATGTAACGACCACTTGCTATACGCCTATGTAGTATGATTAAAACAAAAAAAAAGAGATGACTGCTTGAAATATCAATTTTTGATTGGCAGAACCCCTTCAATGCCATCTGTCTTTGTTCTTGCGACCACCCATCAAAAACCAGTGCAAACTCCCTTGGGTCCTTGTGCCCAAACATTTTCGCCATCATGATGAACTTTTTTTTTTTCATGTATCTTTGTTGGTACACAAGTAGTGGGTGTTAATTCACTGCACTCAAACGAAATTTGTACACCACCCTCCTCTCCATCTCCGTCGAAAGTCTTCCTTTCAATAGTACTCTTCTATGCTCCCTAGCGCGCGTCGCTGTACTCTTCCAACTTTCACCATAGCATCCAGAGTCTCACCTATCAATTCAACTTCATCTAAGACATCCGTAGAATGTGTATCAGACATTGCGACATTGATTCGACTTCGACCCTCCGAACAGTGGAAACGGAGGCGAGAAAGACTCAAAGTTGTCGGTAATGTCTTCTCGGGTAAGACCGTCTAAACTGAGGCTGCGAAATTGAGAAAGACAATAACTTGTCGGTAATTGTAACGTGGAATGATCGCTGCATTCGCATCGGTCAGCAGCTTCGGGTGGGTGGTCCTTTCAAAGTGTACGGTTCGAAGACAATCGAATGTGATTAATCTCGGTCGGTAGTTTCAGAGGTGCTATTAGGCCGATAGATTTGTATAAACGAAATCTTCGTATGACTAAACAAAAGTTCCGTTACGAACAGTCAGCAACATTCGTAGTAGATACAGACACAGATAAATAGCATTGACTGAACATACTCACAGGGCGCATGGGCTCTCACCTAGTTGAAACTAATCGTTGTTTGCCACTATTACAGAAAAAACAAGCCTGCGCGACGCGAAACGGTGGAAATCGGATAAAATATTGAAAATTCTGAGATAGATGATCCATTGTGGAGATTTCAACTGATATTTGTTGTTGACAGGCGTTGTCGGTGGAAAGAGGTTTGTGGGAGAAGCGGAGTGAAGAAGACAAAGTGGAGGTTAGGTGGAAGATCTCTGTCGGTAGTTATTTCACGGCGCTTTCTCTTATGTTTTAAACGATAGTCGGCTGCCATGAGTTCGTCGAGGTTTTTGGCAATCTTGAGCCCGCGCTCAGAACAGTTCTTGGAGGAATATAGAAAGAGATTGATGCTTACTCCGAAATCTACATGCCTTGTAAACTATCGTGCTTCATCCAACAGTCTCCCAGTACATGCCTACAATTCAATTCTAAACTTCTTAGCCAAAATCATCGGTTTTAATATGAACTTTGTGAACTCACCGTTCTTGGGCTTAAGAGACTCACTAATTTTTTGAGATCGGATGTCCGTTTTTCGGGGTTTAGCTGAACTGTCAAGCAGAAAAGTCTTTCAGACGAAGGCTATTTGCCGCATTCCAGTCTAGTATTGATTGCATGAGTTGAGTGACAATTTGTTCTGCTTTATCGTCAACTTTTAACCGCGAAAGTAAAGTGTAGGGCGAAGTGGAAAGGTAAAACGAAACATCAGTCAATCATTCAGCACTATTTGCCAAAATATCCGACAGGCGGTCCTACTCTGTATTGTTAGGTTCAATATGTATGTTCCCAAACAGAATCCAAAGACATAGCGTACCAAAGGAGTAGATATCTATCTTTTTAACTTCAACGACTTTGAGCTTCTCAAAACGATGCTTAAGAGCATTCCACGACCTTAATTCAACAGAAACACCCTTCCGTCACATGAGTGGAACACACAGAGTCGGTCACATTTACTGTCAACATGCCAGTAGCATTCGTAAAAGCTAGCGCGTTTTAAGTTTTCATATTGCCATAAATTACGCCTGTGTCCGTGTTAAAACATCCAACTCGAAAGGTGAAATTCATTTGGATGACAAACCATAAGCACGCAAAAGCCATCATAGCACTTCCAATGTTGGCACAGATTTGAAGCATGTTATCGGTAGACACGTTCATCCCCTCGCGCACGTTCATGAATTGCTGTAAATCCCACATTGCTTTCTCAAAACTAGTACAGGGATGGCTTTCTCCGTTCTGGGCTTGATATTCCAGCAGGTTCCCTCAAGCATGACTATACTTGGGTGCCTCTGGATAGGGGGTCGGCTCAAATCGATACTCCATCAACTGTAAATAGTCTTTGTCTGAATCTCTGAAGTCTTGAATCTCCGCAGTGGTGAAACCGCTTGACTACAAGGGGCAAGTTGGCACTGAATGTAGCTTGGCGTATGGACCCAAAATCACCCACACCGAGAGTGCTCAGAGCCAGGTAGTCGACATAGCATTTTCGGTCAACTAAAAGAAATGCGACTACATCGCTTTGGACGCCACCGTTGCTGCGATTGGTAGAAGCGGAGTAGTACATGAAAATTCCATAGGATTGCGGAGTTGTGTGTTGAAAATATGGTGTATGAATTGCCTGCGGAGTACAAATTGCGTGCGGTACAAAAGTTGCACTGAGCGGAGTGTAGAAAGATAGCGGAATTTTAATACGTAATGTTTGGGGGATCCTTATTACTAGTCAGCCATCATTTAGATCGCACGCATCAAGAGAGAGTAATTATACTTCACGTACCGAACGATGTTGGTTACTCTTTGGTTGCTACCCAGCCGAAGTATTAATGCAAGCATTGGACGAGGCTGCGCAAAGAAAACTTGTTTATCGTAAACCATGCATGAAGCACAAACCGGAGGAGAGTGCGTAAGCTCGATCCAAGCTCTTCCAATCAGGCGCGCAGAAACAACTCAACTCCATGTGCATTTAATAGCACAAGATGAATTAGCACTGCCTTCATGCACACACACTTGATGCACACTTTATGCACTAAGCCACCTGCTGAGGCTGTGCAGGCGCCTTAGACTCGAGGAGTCGCGGTGTGGTCTTGAAATTCTTTTCAATTTCTGGGCACGTAACCTCTAGCACGCTACTGGAACAAGTAGCGAGTATCTAGCGTTGGCGTATAGTGTCGTTGCTGGAAACTACATTCGCATAAGGCGCTCAGAGTTTTACATCATGTAGGAAAAATACTGGCTAACACGATACCGTTAATAAGACACTAGGCATGCAATATCAAAATTCACTAGCATTGATGCAAACAACGCACCTTCTCCAAGAAACACGGTCTTCAATTGACATCTACCATTCAGCCGCACATGTATGCGCAGATTGACATCTACCACTCAGCCGCACATGTATGCGCAGATCAGCCCTTCCAATCAAAACTGTCCACCTCACTTGAGGTTGTAGATGCTGTGCACCTAGCAGGGCCACTTGGCGTTTCCTACCGCCGTTCTGTTGTCTTCTAGTCCTCTTGCTCTATGTCATTCACATCCCTCGTCATGATGGTTGCTTCCACACGTCCCACCGCCGCCACTCTCTTGTCCTCCTCTGTCGCCGTCACCACCACCTCCACTATGGCCTCCTGAAGAACTACCGTGTCCCCAATTTACCTCAATCCCAATGGCCGCCTATGCTGTGGCTCTAATGGCATTCATTTTGTGCCAGCCGACCGTCCCCACTCGGGCGCAGACTCCAGCCATACCACTTCGATATCTCGGCCACCTTTGCCTTATTCGTCAGTGGCGGGGTCGTGTCTGTCTCGGCCAAAAACGTCATGCAACACTCAAGAGTGGCAGCGGCGTATAATTTATCGCGTAGACTGCGGTATTGTACCAGTGAGCAGTAAGCTTGCTATCGGCACGTAAGAGTTAACGTAGGGAGCAAAAGTGCGCAAAATCTATTCTCATGGTCTGACCAATATATATACAAAAAAACCGACTGTAACCTCTACATCCCGCTCCATCCAAAAGAAAGCTTGCAGCACGGTAGAAAAAACGGTCTAAATCCTCGCCAATCTCTAAGATCCTCCCAATCTCCATTCATTTCCCGCTCAGTAGTCGCATCCCCCGCCTTATGCTCGGCCTGGTGGTCCCGCAGGCCACACCCACTTAGCTCAGCTCCCTGACTATGCAGGTACCATGTTCTGCTTCTTGCGTCGCCATTGTTAGTCGATCAGTATCGTGCCAATTGGATGGTGTTGATCGGTTGGTGTTGCGTCGAATGCGTGTAAATGCACATGTCGGGCCTGCCGGTAGTCTCCTGCAAAGTCACTGACCTAACCGGTTAATGCACCGTCATCCTCTCGGTACCGTTCTAGGCGGAAGAGTTAGACTCGGAATGTTGGTGTCGGTGTTGGTGTCGGTGTTGGTGTCGGCTACCGTATTATGAATAGCCACTGTCAGTCAACACCGACAATCTCGGTATCAGATCACATCCCCTGCGCTTTCTGTTGGCGGAAACCGAGGCGATCTCCATAGGCTTCACGTTGTGCATCAGGCTGACGTCTCCCCCCCACTCCTTCCCAGTCTCCATGGTGCATATCCGTACGCGTCCCCGAATAGCTTCTGTCGCGTTATCGTCGCTGTCACCCCAACCACATGCTGTGTGCCGATATCAGCGTAGTCTCGAACTTCAGCCAAACGCCCCGAATCTTGCCCCAGTGACGCGTCGTTCACTTGCAGTTTTGTCGTCTCGCTGTATGGCCACTCGATCTGCTCAATTGCCTCGAGTTGCCACTGCAAGAGCGCCAGAATCGAGGCAAAATTTTGGCCAGATTCCTCTGTAGTCCCGTTGACGCGTCGTTTCGCTAATGTGTTCTCATCTCGTGTCGCGTAGGTCCCTTGGATGATCTCAACTCCGCTGCTGACGATAAGCAAAGAGGATCCACCCATTACCTGTCGCTGGCAAGAATGGATGCTGAAGGGTCCTACCAAGTTGTGAGGTGCAAAGTGCAAACAATGTATTCTCGACCCCGTTTGTTGTACTGGTGTCACGACTGTCAACTGGACTACTATCACCTCGGTAAACGTAGACGGCGTAGAGACGAGATGACGGTGGGTGAAAGATGACGACGGCAGTAGAGCAGATGAAATAGTGCGGAAGATGACGCATGAAGGGTAGAAGATGTAGGAGGACGTAGACGAGGGCGTGGAGGGTATACGAGGGCGGAGGAATCGGTGACGGTAGAGAGCTAGACGATAAAGACAAGATAAGTTGCACAAAGCCAAGGGTGACGTATATGATGGTGGAAGCCGACAAGGAGTAAGCGACGAGGGCGGAGGAATAGACGAGGACTGGGGAGAGACGAGATTTGAGGAGATGAGCGGAGGAGGAACGGCGCAGGAGGTCGGAGGGCTTGAAAGAATGTAGAGACTTATGGCCGTCTCTCACTCTTTTTATGATCAGTAATAAACAAAGATGTCTGTATATCAAGCGCCACTATCAACCGAAACCTGACATGAAGTATAATCAGTACTAGTATAGGTTGCGCGGTGAGAATACTCGACATAACAGTAGTTTTGATGAAGGCGTGTACATTCGCGTCATGCCGTACACTGGTGGCATAGGAGAGCTGCATGGAACGGTGCAAACGATGCGCAGATGTGGGAGCAGAGTGCGGAGGTAGAACCGGGACTGAGGCATGAACAATCGGTGCGGATGCGCAGGAGAGTGGTGGGAATAGGCGTTGACGAAGGCATAGGTGTGGACGATCGAGAGCGACGGAAGATAGCGACTGTAACTTTTGACATTGCGGTTGACAATATGAGTCTGAAGAGTCGATGATAGAGTGTGGAAAGGATGGAGGCATCATCCAGAGGGAGAGGGAATCGGGTACTATCATACACTAGGTAGCGCAAATACAGTATGATTGAAACAAACAAGGATGGAAGTATATTGGATTACACGGAGTCAAAAGGCTTCAGGGGTATCAAGCATTCTTAGACGTGTTCCGCGGGATTAACTTGGTTTTGAATCAATACTCTGGTAACCGAGAATAGCCATAACATCAACGCAAGGAGGAATATCTGGTCCGTGTACGCCGCCCAGCACACGACATATTTATTCAATACAGAGACCAATCCAGGGGTACGACAGATTGCAAGGAGCAAACCAAACACCTTTGTTGAATTAATCTCGACAGGGGTTCACCTGACCGTATCGCAATCTAGGTGACATCACCTCTCGAGCGGATAGAGATTATTGTGCTGCCACAAACTATAATCGAAAGGTGGTTCTCGAAATTGCGGCGGGGGCTAAACTCCGAGACTAACCGAATGCACTTTGGGCCACGTCTGAAAACGGTAAGCGAACGCAAAGAGTTTCCCAGAATAGGCCAGCGTGCATACGTGCAATACTCCACCTCGTTCACTGACTATGGCACTTCGGGTCGGAGATTTCTGTCTGCAGTCAGTGCATTGTTGGAGCGTCCCACGCCAGAACCTAGTAACTTAACAAAAAGTTTAAACTTCACTCCTCCAGTTCATGAGAAACAAAGCTCGCGTTGCAGTTGCAACGGCATAGCTAAAAGGAAAAGTCCAGAAGATACAATTAAACATAAAGCCTAGAAATACAGCTCAGGATACCTTCGGCTTTTGAGGGGGTGTGGTATTGCTCGGAGCTTCATTGGTGCTTGCAAGCTTGCTATATTCCTAGCCTCGGTCGGGTAAGTTATCGTGAAAATGTAATTGTAAAGTTGGTCCCTGTTAGTTGCAGGGATATTATACGTGCCAAGAGAATATGACGCGCAGCTTACATGCCCAGCCTTTAAGAATAGTGGTACTCGATGTCAGGATTAGATGAAATGTTGTGATGAGTTGGTTTATGTACACTCAGAAAAACGAAATTCTCAACTTGAAGTAGTATGGCAAAAACACCCCCAAAATTGATACTTACAATTTGGAAAATACTGAGCTAGTGGGCTCGCTCTTCCCGAGCAGGTGCTTTCCATCCAATCATATACACATCCGCCGCTCCACCTGGACTCTCCCATTTGGAGCCAGAAGCCCTTCACTGGGTGTAGAGCCAAAACCACGCAGAACTAGCAACAGTATACGCAGAGGTGTGGGTGAGTGGGTTGATGCTGAAGGGGCTGCTTACCTAACCACTGCCACTCCGCTCCTCCTATATATACCCCCCTTCCTCACTCCGAACTTCCTCCACTCCCTCCCAAGCTCTGGCTCTAGCTCCCGCTCTGGCTCCCGCTCCGGCTCCCACTCCAGCTCTGGCTTCAGCCCATGCTCAAGCTCTAGCCCCAGCTCAAGCTCAAGCTCTGGCTCAGGCTCGGGCTCAAGCTCTGGCTCAAGCTCGAGCTCAAGCTCAAGATTTCGGCCACGGTCGATCGAGTCCCGCCCGCCAATTCGCTTCCAATAGCCCTCAGTCAAGCTGCACCATTTAAATCTGAAAGTTCTTCGACTCGGTAGTGCTGCAGCAGTTCTACTGAAGTAATGCAAGAAAACTACTAGTTTAATACTGTAGTACTAATGAATCGAAAGACATCCCGATTCAACTCGGTATTCTCCATATCGTAAAACATACTACGGTATCAATTTTTGGAGGGTTTTTGCGATAGTATTCTACCCCATTCTGGCCCAAACAGTCTAAGCACCATCGTCCATTGTTCTCCGAATACTCGTATTCTCATAGTCAACACCAGTGACCGGCCCTTCCAAGGCTGTCAACATTGGTTGTCCGAAGTAATGTTTGCCGTCAGCACCGGATAGCGTCCGAACTATAGTGACCGGTACAGTAATTGGCCCCGAAGTTAAGAGCCCAAGTAGACACAGCCGATCACCACGGATTGGAAAATACTGAATTAGACTAGGACAATGACCTCGGTGGCCGGTGTGCAGCAGAATTGTGATTGTATGCAATGGAGATTCGGACTGGAATTGGCTATATTGAAAATCGACCTATCAAACCTGGCGAGATAAAAAGATGATACATCACAGAACTCAGTGAACAAGACTCGAACTACAGAGGTGGAGTGGCAGCTAATACTTGTTTACTATGGCACCATGAAGCCATCGCACTGAATTAGCGATTATGATAGAGCTGTATTTTAGTTGTACCATCTTTACCATCACCACCATCGCTACCGCCATTACCATCATCATTATCGCTGTAACCATCATCGCCACAATTATTGTTCTGCAGCTTTTAGTTATATAATTTTGCTGCCCGCAGCTCCCCTTAGTATCCCGCAGTTTCCCTTAGTTTCCCGCTAGTCCTGCTGTTCCTGCCGCCTCCAATGCCCCGCTGCCTATGCGCTGCTCTTCTGCAGCGAACTTGGCCCTGCCTTATGCTATCTTATGCTAGTGATATACTACTGTCTAGATAAAAATGATTTTATACTGTATTTTACACTACAACAGCTAAAGTGTTGGCTCTCCCGGCCGCCAAGTTCATGTGGCTGGTGAATGCCATGGCTGCACGGTGTGGGAGAGACCATTCGTTTCCATGGCAAACAGAGCGAGAAGGATCTCAGAAGGAAAAACCGCGCGGAAGGCAACAATGAGAAGCTATTAGATGCAGCAAACATTTCGGGTACCGACACGACACTGGGAAGGCCGGAAGCCGAAGGCCTATCCCTATGAAGAGCAGTAATTCACTGGCAGCTAGAGACTACCGACTAAAGTGCGGACATACACCTACAGGGACATATCTGAAGCGCATCGAGCAACGAGATGATGATCGATGTTGGTGGTGCGGGCAGGCGCGATTACCTTTTCCGCCACAGCCAGTGGCGACGGATGAGCAGCCGGAATTGTGGAAGGCAGTATGAAGGGTAACAGGCTGGAAGGCAGGAAGATGTCGAAACGTGCAAATTTTTGAGCTGTTTTCGATGGAAATATGCGATCAGGCAGTGATGTACTTCCTTGCAGCCACGAAGGTGGGAAAGTTCCCCACGCCACTGAGCAATGTTTGTAGCATCAGTTTTTTCTTTCCTTCCTTATCTTTTCTTTATGTATGTTCGTTCACTTTTCGCATTCGTAACTCAGTGATGTCAACCGTCCCGTCGGACGGCCGTGGACAGCGTTTTCGCCGTCCCTGGCTGACATAAAGTATTTACGTGTTCTATACGGCTACTGCTGAGTGAACCAACGGTAAGGGATAGAGTTTACTGTACATAGTGTGGGTAAAGTTGAGATTTGGTATAATTCGACTGGTTATACTACTTGTGAAATTCATCAACAATGGATATCTGCTGGGGACTGCCGGGAACGACCTGGGATGGCAAGTGGCTTCCCCGGCCGTTCCTTCCGTTCGTCTCTGTCCAGCCCCAAAAATACGGCACCGTTTCCGTCCTGCCCGCTGACTGACAGCGTCTTGCCATCCGCAGTGATCCCAGACGGACGGGACAGTTGACATCGCTGCTATCGTTTGTTAAAGGGGAATAAGGGAAGGGGATCTCTCTACCTAGCCGGCAATCCGGAGGGGGAGTGGAAGCGGGCACTGCCATACTCTAGATAGAGTGATGTAGTATGATCGAAATAAAACAAAAACAAGCCGGGGTCATGTACTCATATCTGGCTAGGGTTCCCAACTGTCCGTCTCGTTTAGACAGATCCATTCCAGACCCTGCATTACAAGCTTCCAGGCTGAGAATGCCAGCCCGCTTTACGCCTAGGGCTTCCGTTTCCCGGACTACAATCCTGCAGGACCTTATAGTCCCCACACGCAATGCTTAGGCTGAAAGGTGGTGGGATGATAGGACAAAACAGGCCACTTATGCCCACCCAACTATGAAGCGGATCAGCAGTGTCCGAAATGCGTAATAACAATGTGGGAGCTATGCTGAACCGATGAGAAGCTACCAAATACCCGTCGAATCTCCGAACCTACCTCTTATTTTAGGTGTGGCAGCCTACATAGCAAGTTTTGCCAGTTGCCGGCCGGAATTATATGCACCCGGCAACGGTAATTTCCGTTGGGAAACTACAGTTGCCCTGAACATTCAAGTCTTAGCCTGGGACGCCTCAGGGCAAACAAAAGTTCGATCGGTCTGGACGGCGGTGGTGGGCCCCGAAAGACGCTAGTCTGGATGGACGGTTCGGACCTGTATCTAGCAGCAGTTGTCAGTCCCAGAAGCGCTGGCTATCCCGGCTCACAGCTGCTTGCTCTAGAACGCCGCATAGTGAAGCGCTGAGAGCACCCCGGTGATAGATCTAACACTGTGGCAGCCAGGGATGATATCTATGGGTTCATTTACCTAGGGTTGAGGGGTTTGCACCTGCAAGAGTTGCAAGCTATATCAAGTGCACCGAGGGTACTAGTATACCAGCACAAACGCACTTAGAAATCGCTAGAATGGAAGCACATTTACGGGTGCTCCTACAAGGAAGACACGCACTTAAAACCCTCTCCTAAATAGAGATTTGGGTGCGGCTCACGCGGTCACAATTCTGTCACTCGGGTTGCTTGTTTTAGATCGTGTTGAAATATGTAAGGGGAGAACCGTGTGAATAGACTTTAAGATACAGAGACTGGAGAGCAGGAGAAAGACTCGAGATATATACAAGGTAGTTGGGTGCCTTATGCCCTACCGGCTGTCATCAGCTCAGCTGAAACTCAGCTCAGTCAGGTTCATGCAACAGATTGTCAACCTTTGTAAGGCATGCGGGGCTTTTCTGCTTTTCAGAGCCATATGGGCCTATGGTATTTAGCCGTGTCTATAGATGGATCAGTGCGTACGGATATGTACAAGGTTTACCATATATATGGCTTGTAGATACGCTACACTGAATCAACCAAAACCATCATAAGCCATGGAAACCTGCAGGCAAGGCCTTCAACAAAAATGAGCTCTTGTCAAATCATCAAGCCGCCCACCTGTTCTTACATCGGATATAATTGCCCGGGATCATATAAGAGTCCGAGTAATTACTTTTTGCAGCCGATATTTCGGTATCTACCATTCTACGTCCAGACGGTTACGGACGAACACATTAGTGTCTGAGTTATACCATGCAGTGGTAGTCATCAGACGAGACTTCAGAGGCCCGAGGCTTACTCGAGTTGGGACAAGTCTCATCCAGGGTCCGGGGACATTCTTGGCAGCTACTGATTAGGATCGCCCAAAGCTTATATGCTAGTCTTCCTCATTGCAGTTTCCAAAGATACGCCGCTCCTCATCCGGGTGAATTTAGGAAACTTCGTCACTTCCCATCATAGTAGATCACTCGCTAAGTGCTATAACATTGTTGTTGAAATACTGATATCTAGAAGCTGTTTTTGTTTTTATCTAAGAGAGCCACAAGGCCATATATATAGATGGTACGAGCATGTACATACTCATCTAAATGTAGAGACAGCTGAGCTCCGTCAGCCCGTATCAGATCCATCTCCATCAGCCCGTATCCAGTGTCCTCAGACGGCCAGTCCGGCCCGGCTTCACATTGACCTGACCGGCCTGCAGGTCTCACAATCTTCACCTGGACGGACTGTGAAAATACAGGTGACTGTATTATGGACTGCCGGGCCCTGC
>Ga0307515_10005392_pt1 | contig 25920 bp, 41 predicted proteins | sample 17_EM_MG_FD_194513 | JGI IMG/M metagenome (GOLD analysis project Ga0307515, IMG submission 194513) | Populus trichocarpa ectomycorrhiza microbial communities from riparian zone in the Pacific Northwest, United States - 17_EM | ecosystem: Host-associated > Plants > Roots > Unclassified | place... | reverse complement strand
TGACCTTTCACTGGCATGCCGCCCTGCGAACCGAAGATGATGGAGCCAGGTCGTGGGTCAAGTAGTGCCGCCAGGTATTTGCCGAGCTCGAATTGTTTCTCTTCGTTAAGGATGTCGAAGAAGGAGCAGGCGAGGATGGCAGAGACGTGGCCTCGTAGTTCTGTGAGAGTGTTCACTGATGCAACGGGAGGTGGTGGACCGCATGGTACCGGAGCGGCGTGGGAAAAGTGTGCGTCGTCAAACACATCCCCGGCTACTAGGGAACCTTACGGGGAAAGTCTCGGGTGTGGTTCTGAACAACTTGTGTCCTAGGTCCCAGAATCCTTTTCCAAGGTAGAATGTTATTTTTATGCGACGAGCACCGACGACAACCTGGAGTCATACCTGCTTCGAGGTCTGTCGCAATAGCGTGAGACATCGGCCACCCGTCATGGATAACCTTCCTCACCTCGGCGCCCACTATCCGGGAGCGAAAGTATCGTTCAGGTCATGGAGGTGAACTCTAGGAATGAGCTGATCCTCACGACAGCACCCGATGTCCAGGAATATCGCATCTGGCCGACTTTTCCCCAATTCGAGGACACGTAGATATGCAGGGATCTTGGTGACCTTGAGCCTCGCGAACCTGAACTCACGAATGCAAAAATACGGGTGGATCTGAACACGAAACACATTGTTACTGCCCGCGGAGATCCTATTCAAACAGTAACGTACCTTGAAGGCATCCTCCCGGACCTCGATAATATGTTTCTTCAATTCGTCCGTATCCTGAATCCCTGTTTCCGACTTGAAGAACGCTTCTTCCTCAGGGTTCAATTCCAAGAGTGTGTCATCGAGGTGAAAAGCGCGGAGGTGCGTTTCGGTCCCAGCACTCATGATTGGAGGACCGCAGGCCTGTGGTTTCCGTGGGGGGCTTGGTTAGAGGCAATCTCGGTTTTATACCGAGATCTTGCGCTTTGCGCTTTCGCCCTTATATTCGGAGATGACCGACTGGGTATGTGCCCTCGGATCATTCACGCGCAGACCGGGTACGAAAAAGCATGTGTTCGCACATGCAGTCAGTCGGCCGGGTATACTATATTATCTGGCCCTCGTGTGTCGAGGGACCGGGAAGACACCCCATCCCACCATAGGCTGAGCCCTTCCATACACCCACCCGCCCGGGGTCCCAGCCCTCGCTGGCAATCGTGCAGTCGCTCCGCTCCCGCTAGTACGGCTATGCTACGCCTCGCACCTAATTCAGCCGCACAATTATACTCCCCCTCAGAAACCTACGTTGGGTAGTACCGAAGGTCCTGGGAATGGGTCAAGACAGCGGTAAGCCCTCTGATGAGCCCCCTTGCACCGGGCGAAACCCGCCCAGTCCTACCATACGACGATCATGATGATCGAGCGAGCGGTTTTTATTGGGCGCCACTGGTTCCCGCGGCATTGTTTACACTTAGAGCTTAAATATTAAATGTTTGTCCCCACCGAAAGGAACACCGTTGATGGGCATAGCGAGAACAACTTGCACATCCAACGGATAACGCGCGGAATAGGCGGGATAGATGTCCAAGAAGCCGAAGCACGCGCCCCACCACAACTGCTAATATTGTAGTGAAAAAGAGGTGATAACAAGAAACCTACGAAGGGACCAAGACGGGGGCATAGCATGGCAAAAAACGCGACCAAATAGGACGGGGTGTGCGCGTCGGTGGTCCCTGCGGTGGTAAATGAAGAAAGCAGCGGGGCGGCGCCCGTTGTGTAGGAGATCTTCGGACCCTCGGAACCTTCTTGAGACGGAAACTTATATACGTTGATCCCAGTATTCCATCACAACCCTGACGGGATGTATCTCCGCACTTTCTGAAGTCGCGGACGCGGTGTGACTGGCCACCGCGCGTGAACCTGGTGGTGGACCCCTCAGTAGTGTTAACCCCTTGAATTCAAGTTTACTCACCTTTCCCTCTGATGCAGAATGTTGACTGTCACCATCGAGCTCGAGGACGATCGTGAACGAACGCTCGTCTGGTAGACATTCATCCGAGAGTGGAGGAAGATGAATGGAGTGGGTTACCGGTTGCCGGTCGTGGGCACGACCCCGTGGTGTACCTCTGGGACATATGGTCTCGACATGAACGATCTGAGAGTATTATCCCAGCAACGCAGGAGCGATAGCGCCCCCGACAAGCAGACCTGGTGGGCATACACGCCGAACATACGGAGAAGACGGAAAACGAACCGTTGCAGCTGAGCGTCACATGCAGGTCGAAATCTTGGAATTTCACCTGTGACTCTTATCGGAAAGCTGGTCGAGAGGTACCCCGGAGCCCTGGAACCGGGGGGCCCTCCACCCGCTCAAACTTGAAATATAGGGTCGTAAAGGCCGTGTATCATGGATATCCTCTAACTACGCATCTAAAATACACAAACCCAAAAGCTTCTCTGCCGTCATCACGATAAAAAATGTGGGAGCGCACAAAACAGCTGTAGGTATTTTACGACGAGCATGGGTATCCACACAACCCGCTCAAAAGATCGTCGACAACGCATCACCATCTCCGTACCCAGCCTCCATGGACGTAAGCGCCTTCACGCCCGGCCCATTCTTTCCAAACGTAAATCCAACCCACACACCTCTTGCAAACGGCTCCTCTTTTTCCTTGACCCTATCCACGTTCTTCTGCTTCTCCTTGACCTCCGCATACTTGGCCATGTCCTCTGGGGAGGTAAAGTCGTCGTAGTAGCCCGTATCGACCTCCGAATCAAGAGCAGGGACGAAAGGCGCCCTGACAGAGCGCAAGTCCTTCCACTTCACACCTTTGAAGAAAGGATGGGATGAAACTTGATTGAGCCCGGAGAACCGGACGCTGGCGTGAGCGATCAACCTATTAGAAGTGGAAGAAGTATCAGTAAGTCGGTTGGAAACAGAGAAGTAAAGGCACGGACCTCGTAACGGCGTCCCAAGCGACATCCGTAAGGTTGAAAATTAAATCCTCAGGCCTGTCGTACTCGGGCCGCCTTAACACCTTCGTCCAGTTCTTCAGGTTCGTCCAGGTCTCCTCAGGAGTGCTCCCACTGAACGGAGGGAAACCAGCTAAGAACTCGAACAGAATGCATCCCAGACTCCAGTAATCGACCGAGTAAGAGTACGGCTTCGCTCGCAATACCTCGGGCGCCATATAGTCAGGGGATCCGACGATTGAGTCGGCATAACGTGGATCGGCGTTTCGGATTGATCGGTAGATGGATCTCCTCTCGAGAGTGGAACGATGAATGATTTCGTTATCTTTGACTTTGTCGAGCTGAGGGAATGGTCAGCCTTCTCCCCAACGTTGCTAGTGAGATAAACGAGTTTACCCTGTGCTTCAACGACTCTATCCGCTGTGGGTTGAGAGCACCGGTGGCGAGGCCGAAGTCGGTGAGTTTAACATGCCCCGTTCCGTCAACGAGAAAATTCTTCGGGGGCGTCAGTCAATCGATCTGGCGTCAAGCAAAAGCGCCTTACTTCGGGTTTAAGGTCGCGGTGAATGTATCCAAGTTTGTGGAGTTCGTTAACCGCAGCAAACATCTCGCTGATGTAAAACCTCGCATGTTCCTCTTTCAAAACCCCAGAGTTGTTAAGTAGTGTCCGGAAGTCACCCCCGGGCACATACTCCATGGCGAGGTAAACGTGTTGGGGATCTTGGAAGGCGTACAATAGGCGAACCAACCACGCCGTCTTGGTCGCAGTCAAGATGTCTCGTTCAACAAGAACGTGCCGGATCTACACCGCAGTCATAAATAGAGTGGACGCCGATCAGATTGATTCATACAAACCTCGTCCATCTTGAATAACGTGCGCTTACGCATCTTCTTCAGCGCACAGACCTCCCCGGTTTCCTGCTTGCGAGCGAGGTAGACCTCTCCATAACCTCCTTGCCCAACTTGAGCGATGATGTGGAATTGGTCTACCCTCAACTTGGTTCTTCTACGCCGCAGCAACACCCGTTCACGTCCACAGTACGACTTGAATTCCTTCGTATGTTCGGCCGCCGACAGTTTTCGCGAAGCGGTATCCGTATCAAACTTCGTCCTTCGTTCCTTCCTCGACGCGATGTAACCCAAAAGTTGGAAATAATAGTCAAGGAAATCTATGATTGGTCATCAACGATCGTCAATAAAAATCCGGGGAGAATGAGAGGGGGGCAGCGCGGGGTGCTAGTGAACGTTCGCAAAAAAAGGACGTACATAATTGAGCGACGGTAGATTTACGCCTGACCTCTGGGTTTTCCACTAGATCCTTCTCCCACACCTTGAGGGGCCCGACTTTGAGGGTGGTACCGCCTCTGGCGGTATCCATCGAGATATCATTGGTGATGGTATAACCCTTTGCGGTGCCCATGCTAACATCTGGAAGCCCTCCTATCGTCCCCCTGGCGGTGTCCATGTGGACATCGTTGTATCGGTAGTAGTCCTGATCGCCTCTAGTCTCGGGTAACCCAGAAATGTCTTGTCGCGGTGCCATGGCGAAATAAGCAACGACTGTCGCAAATCAAAGCAGAAGCAGAGAGTCAAGGACGAGGAAAAGCAAGCTAGGTGTGCTGTCGTGGCAGGGGGGGTATCAGACTCGGACCAGCTCAGGGATCGAGGGGGGGGGACCTGATTCTTCAGTTATCCGATCAACGGCCCCTGACCTTCACCGAGTTTAAAGTCACACGTGACCTCCCGCCCACCCTCACCCGCCACCTCTGCGATAATGGCCACCGCATCTTACAGACCACATATCGATCTTGCTGCCGTCCTCGCGGCTCAAAACCCCCGAATAGACTTGAGATTGGATGAGTACGAACGTTCTACGCGTTCGTTCATGAACGTGGTCGCGAACTACACGAAGAAGACGACCGCTTCTGTCGTAGAGAAGACAGAGGTGTATAATACCGAGAAAGCACGTCTGTCTGAGAAGACCCAGACCACGAAAAATGAGATCAATCAATGCAAAGAGGCGGAGATTGAGCTTGTGGAAGGTAGGTTTCATTCGAGTGGACCCTCGTTGTGATCCTCATTGTTGAACTCTCCAGTCTTGCAACAGGAACAGGAAGAGCGGAAAGAGATGGAGTCTGCCGTGAACGCACTCAAACGGCGACTTGCTTTGATCAAAGAGAAGTGTGCATCTGTGGATGCGGAAATTGAGCAATACAGATCCATGGTTGCAACATTGGAGCGAGGTAAGCGACCACTATGTACACGTTACGGTCCACCGGTTTACAGGGCTACAAGAGAAGGAACGCGAGGAGAACCTCTTACGCAGTCGCGCTCAAGAGGTTAACTATAAACTTCGAGCATGCGAAGAGATGCTACACGGTGTCATTGAAGGCATCGCAGACGATCAGATCCTCATCCGTTTCACCCACATCGATCCGTCAGACTTGGACCGTGAGTTCAGCATCGTCATTGACGTCTCTAATAAGACGTACAAAGGTGTGGGTTCATTTGAGATACCCCATACACGGTAGCTGATGCATCCTCAGTTCCAACAAGTACACCATTCTTACCGACTCTCCCCATCCTGGTTGACGAACTTAACCGGACGAGAGACCTCTATAACTTTATCAAACAGGTTTGGGAAGCCTTTGATGAACTTACAAAGCAACAATGACAGGCGGGTTCCTTCCTTTGTCTTGTGTATACGAACAGTGTCATGTGGAATCGTAAATCGGTGTAATACATAAATATCTCCAGGAAACTAGCAAGTGTGTATCGGTATCATCAAGCACCATCGTTGCCTGCAAGAAAATGAGAGATAGGACAGGACAATCAGAGTAAACACGCACCCGATTCTTGCGTCCAGTCGTCATGCTTCTTGATATCAGCCTGTGTAACGGTAGGTCGGACGCTAGCCAGACTCTTGATAAAGTCGGCCATTCGTAAAGGCGGTTCGTGAAGTTCTTCACCCTCAACCTCGGCCCATGTCTTCTCAACGGCCGCGGGGTCACCAGGGGAGCAAGGCGTCCACTTCTCCTTCCCATCATCTGAACGGGCCTTCTTAAAGTGAGTGGCAGACATGACTTTGCGGACAGGTTGCATCAGGGCGTCTCGGACAATAATCGCGATATCGGAACCGGTATACCTTTCAAAACATGAGGCGCGAGAAAAATAATGTGGAAATGGCGTTACCCTTCTGTTTGCTCTGCCAACTCTCGATAATCCTTTTGTGTCAACTCGCAGGGGGTACTTCCAACGTGAAGCTCGAACATTCGTTTCCGCGCGTCGGCGCCAGGCAGCGGGATATAGATACGTTTCTCGAACCTAGAGGTAGGATAGCTCAGGGTACAAACCACGAGAATTCCCACCGCCTACCTTCGTTTGATGGCGTTATCCAACGCCCACGGTATGTTCGTGGCCCCAAGGACAAGCACACCGGTGTCATCGTGACCAACGCCGTTCATCTGAACCAAAAACTCCGTCTTGATACGTCTCGAGCCCTCAGACTCGCCCTCGCCACGGGTACCAGCGAGAGAATCGACTTCGTCGATGAAAATAATGGCCGGCTTGTTTTCTCTCGCCATCTCGAATAGTTGTCGTACGAGTCTGAGATACAGATAGCACCGGTTTTAATCGGCGAAATTGACAAACGGGAACACTTACCGTTCTGAATCACCCTGCCACTTGCTGACCAAATCCGAAGAACTCACGCTGAAGAAGGTACCCTTTGCTTCGGTCGCGACGGCTTTGGCGAGATATGACTTTCCGGTTCCCGGTGGACCGTATAACAAGATACCTCTCCACGGCGTTCGCTTTCCGGTAAACAGATGTGGGAACTTTATAGGAAGGATGACGGCCTCCTTCAGCGATTCCTTAGCCACCTCCAAACCGGCAACATCGTCCCATTTGACATCAGGTTTGTCCACGATGATCGCGTTGGCCAGACCAGCACGAAGCTTCTTGACCTCCGGGTCATGTTCGTCATCTTCATCCTTCCTACAAAAAAGACAGGATAAACGGAGGGATACGGGTGAAACGCAGCCCGAGCCGCATACTTTTTTCCCGCTGCGCCGGAGCCACCATTAACCACCCCGTTCGCCCCCACCGCACTCTTCTTTGATTTCTCCCCCGCCGCTAAGTGCTGCTTCAACGTCTCAGCCCTCGTCAAATACTCGTTAATCTTTGACCGAATCAGCTGTTTCGACTTTTCGTTCTTCTCATCTGGATGATCGGTATTGCAGCAGAGGGCGAAAGCGAGACAGCGAATCGTTTATGGAAATGTCAAAGGTTACAAGTCGTCAGCGCTTCGTATTGGACCCAGGGGAGGGATGTGGAGGGAAAGGGCGGGTGAGATGACGTTACATTTGAGGGCGAGCATGAAGTAGTCCAGAGAGTTCTGGTATTGCCTGTATGCTTCCGGATAGTTCTGCTTGACATCTTCGTCGATGGCTCGCTGCACAATTTCGATAGCGCGCTATCCAGAACCAGAGATGCCCAGTAGTCAGTCGTAGCTGTGAACGTCGTAGCGCGCACCCACATCCAAGTTATTAGACATCGGGCCACTGGAAGGGATAGTCGAGAAGAGACGCTCGAATGGTTGATCGATTCGCATCCAGATCTCAACACAGACGTCCACTTCAGAAGCATTATAGCCTGGTGCAACAGCTCAGCTTCATAAACGACTTAGATAACCGATACGAGACACAGCAGAAATTGGACTGGACTACGGAACAGAAATAGGCTATCAGGTACGCGAGAGGGAGAAGGAAAATGAATAAGGAGCTCAAGAATACGTAGACGAGAAGTTAAGAAAGAAACGAAAAAGATAAAGCAGAATCAGCGTAAACACCGCAAGCAACCACTAGCTAGCATGAGACCCGACGATGGACCTGACGTTAACATGGACGTGTTTGGGCCTCTCCATAACATGGCAGACTTCGATGCTCTCCATCCATGGGTGGGCCATGATTTGTTCTGTCGTCCACCTTAACTTGGGGTTGGGCTCCAGCATGGCGCGAATCAGAGGCCGGCATTGTTTGGGCGAGAGATTGGCAATTGTAGGTGGAGTGGCCGCAGTAGCCGCGTTGGTAGAGTTACAGCCGTTGGCGTAGGTGGCGTACATAGAATCGGTCATCTGTGCGACCCGCCACGGCATCTCTTGGAAGTGGAGACAATAATAAACGATGCCGCAAGCCCAGATGTCGACCAAACGTGCGTCGTAGGCTGTTCGTGCACGACCAATGTATTAAAAGAATGCCTTCATGAAAAGGCGACGTCCTGCTTACGTTTTCCCAAGAACTGCTCGGGAGCAATGTATGGCTCGCTTCCACAGAGGCCGGTGGACATGTGGACCGTGGTTTCCCAAGGTAATCTGTATACGGTGGAAGCTCCATAATCACCAATCTGGGAAGGCGGGTTAGCGAAAACTGTAAATGTGTATTTCCAGGATTGGGTACCTTGAGATGGCCCTTCAGATCGAAGAAGAGGTTTTCCGGCTTAATATCGCGATGGGCGACCCCTTGGCTATGTAGATAGGTCACCCCCGTCAATATTTGCTTGAAGCAGCATTCGACTTCGCTAGGTGACATGCGGCCCCTTTTGATCGCGGCATATAAATCGCCTCCTGGACAGAACTCCATCACCTCACACCACCGTTTGCTCTCGTCCTGGACTAGGTCGACTGTCTCGACGATGTTCACATGGTGGAGTGTCGATGAGATGCAGAACTCTGCGGTAAGTTTCTTGACGTATTCTTTCTCGGTTTCGTTTTTCCTTCGTTTGCGGAACTCCTGTAAGGCAAGTCAAAACCTGTTCTCGCCTGCTGGGACGATGGTAAGGGTTACTGACCTTGACAGCGTAGATCTTCTCCTCGCTTCGGTCCCACTTGTGTACCAAACGGACGACGGAAGTAGCGCCCTTGCCAATTGCACCGTTCTCGCAGACACCGTATTTCTTCAGGAGGGTGATAGTGCTATCGGCCACTGACTTGGCGCCTCCATCCGATTCAGACTTCTTGCTGCTCCCAGCTGAGCGCACCGAAGATCGTCTTCCCAGTTTGGGAGCAGTGCCAAGCAGATCCTTGAGGGTGACCTTGTGGCCCGAGTCGGAGTGGACCGAGGGCGGGCCTTTACTGCGAGGCGTGGATGGTGGCTCGATGACGGCCGATTGCGGAGTGGCGGGGGCATGTTTCTTCAGCGACAAGAAACCGCCCAACTTCCCTGCGTTGAAACTGGGAGCCCTGCTGCTACGTCGACTAGGGGCCCTACTAGACGGTGGACTCCAGCTCTCAGAGTCTGAGGATGACAGCGATGTGGTCGAAGGAGAGCTGTGGAGCTGGCCTGTAACACCCTTGCATACGCCGGAGACGATCTGAGGCTCTTTGGGATGGGACGCGGCCTCTCTAGCGGGAAGAGGGATGTTTGAGCGCTCGTCGAGGTGCTTCATGGCACCGTTGGTGGTGGGGGAAGTGGGAGATTGTGGGTACATGTGAGATCCGTTGGGTGGACGGGAGGCCTTGATGGTGGTGGACCGCGGGGGTTTGTCCGAACCTTCAGGACCCTCGCCTTCAGTCTGAGAAGTTTCTGTTTCATTCGAATCTGGCTGCGTCATGGGCTAGTGATAGATGGGCGAGCAACAAGCGGGTGAAATCCTCGAAGCGGTGGACCACAGAAGCGATATGATGTCACTTGTGTGGGTTAAATGATCATGACGCTCCTTACACGAGAAGACGGAGCGAGATTGAGCAGAAACAGAAGTAAAGGAGGGGTGAGCGGGAAGAGGAGGATGAGGGGGTGAAGTGCTGTGACTGAGATTTCACGGGAAGGGCCAGCCCAGATTAAATTCGGTCGTGCCGATGACTAAGCTTCCTTTTTCGGAGAATTAAATTATTTAAATTTTTTGTTTTCCCTCAATTCTCGCCGGACACCTCCGGCCGACTCGGTCCGGTACCTTCGACTCATCGGTATCCTCCGACCAGCTGTATAGCACCTTTCAAACCCAGCCACCGTCCTCCTCTCAACACCAAAGATCCCCCAATCCCTCCAAGCCATGGTAAACCTCCGTTCTCAAAAGCGGCTCGCCGCCTCCGTCGCCTCCGTCGGCCAGCGCAAGATCTGGCTCGACCCCAACGAACAACCAGAAATCGGAAACGCAAATTCGCGTTCGCATGTCAAGAAGCTCATCAAAGATGGGCGAATTATTGTCAAGCCCACCGTCATCCACTCGAGGGCTCGTACTCGTGATCTTCTCGCTGCCAAGAGGAAAGGAAGGCATACAGGTGTGGGTAAGAGGAAGGGTACCTCTGAGGCTAGGATGCCTACCAAGGTTCAATGGATGAGACGGCAACGGGTTCTCCGCCGTCTGCTGAGGAAATACCGTGAAGGCGGAAAGATCGACAAGCACCTGTGCGCGTTCTCCCTCGTTTGTTTCTTTTATCTTATCTGGTCGTCTGACCACGAGATGAAGGTACCACTCCCTGTACCAAAAATCCAAGGGTAACGTCTTCAAAAACAAGCGTGTGTTGATGGAGTACATCCACAAGGCCAAGGCCGAGAAGTCGCGCACGAAGGTTCTCAACGACCAGATGGAGGCTCGTCGTACGAAGAACAAGGTACCGTATTTTCCGATTCTTGGTGATCGGAAGGCTGATCCACTCTCCCATTTTAGGCTGCTCGGGAACGTCGTGCCCAGAGAATCGCCGAGAAGAGGCAAGCGTTCCTGGTGGTGGAAGATGCACCCGCAAAGGAGTAAATATTCTCCATACACCCCACCTTCACATGTCTTCGTTACTGTTGTACGCTATGCATTGCATGCTCCCCACCAACCCCCGCACCTGCGCATTCTATCGCCCCGTTACCCCTGGATTTCGATCCGATTGTATGATCCTCAAGTCCGCGGAGGTTCGAGTCACGATACCTCCGGGACACGATCGCGATCCGTCTAGAAGGCCTAGGCTTATCATCGTTTCTCTTTTTTTGTCTCACCCCGGACCATCTTTACGTTGGGTTCCATCACGGATGGTCTTACACTAAACCTACAGCGTAAGACCCTTCGGCCCCACGCTAGGTTGAGAGCACTATACGTATGGAGCATAACCAACACCCTGGGTACGATCTGCCTCGAGGCAAATGAGAGCTCCAGTTTCTCACGCGATCCAATCTTCTTCCTTTGCTGTTGAACCGAACGCGTGAGCCGGTCGGACCCCTGGCGAACACCGGCCGTCCGAACGTTGATATTTGATGAACACTCGGGCCAAACAGCAAACAATGGCAGGGGCGTCCCGACGCGGTCCCCCCCACCCTGGGATTGATAGATACTTTTAGCGTACTCATGCTGTTGATCAACTGCCATCAAAGAAGTGGGTCGTCGCTTGCCCTGCCCCGGCTTATCTCACCGCTAGTGGATCGCGTCCGGCTACTTGAGAGAGAACGAACGTTTTTGGTAATGAACGTGAACGCTGAACATCGAACCACCGCGCGCGACACTGTGCGCATGGCCGATCGTTTGAATATGAGGCGTTGTTGCGACCCGCTATAACGAGCTCGCGCGCGAACAAACACGAAAATAGAGAAACATGGCTCGGAGCCACCGGTGATGGCAAGGGTTGGCGAAACGGAAACGACAGAACTGTTTCACCCTGAAAATTTTCGCTTCGCCCCTCATAGTCAGATGGGACTACCAGAAGAACCGATGACGACAACGGACCTCCAAATGAATACATAGGTACCGTCCCATGGGGTAACCGGTTCCAGCGCCGTCATGAGCCAGCTCACAACAACACGTGCGGTAATATCAAACACGCTTTCTTAACCCCACGTTCCTTCGCGACCTGTTCAACCATTTCCCGGGTAACCACAATCATGTCAGAGACGTCAGCCTCGCGACCGTTCTTTCCGCGCATTTTCAGGAGACCGCATTCATTCATAGCGAACGCTGCGTCGTCGACCCTGAGATTGGTGGCGCGGGCTAGATCTGCCAGCGTGCACCTCACGACAACGTGGGTCGTGGCACTCCCGTCCAGGTTTTGGGTCGTCAGGAATGTCCTCAGCGTCTTGAATAAGGGATCTGCGGCGGAGTTTCGAGTTCTTAGAATGGGAAGGAAATGGAAAGCAAAAGAAGACCGACCGTCCATAACAGAATCAGGCGCTGTCGGTAAATCCAGATCAATATCAATTTCGCCATCCCATCCCTTCACACTCTTTCTCCGTTTTCTTTTCGGGCCGGGAGAAACTGCCGAGAATTCCATCGGCGAAGCCGGAGCCTCTTTAGTGCTCGCGCTAATCCTGGCCACGTCAAAGGTGGTGCCCTCTACTTGAGCTATATTTGGAGGCAAGACGGACAGAAGACGCCTGGGTGATCCTCTGTTGGCTTGGAGGAGACGCTATGGGAGGGTAAACGCAGCTCACCTCAGGAAGCGGACGATAGTTGCGACCCAATATGCTAGATAGCTCCGGAGCCCCAGGTCAGATAAGGGCCGTTCCGGCGTTCCGACTTTACCGGCGCGTCTGCAGAGCTCGTAGCCTGTGGAATTCAAACCCAGTTAATCCAGAGGATGTGCGAATGCGACAGGCAAGCCTTGGGGATTTGAAACGTACTGAACTCAATCATCAGCATCCCATACCCCTTCCTCTGGTAAGGAGGGAGGACCACGATGCACGCTAAGTTATAATCGTCGTATGAAAACTTTTCCTGCGCGTGGAGGGGATTCCGGTTTAACCATGATCATTTATCACCGAAAATCGCTCTGCACGCGATCGACGAACGGCAAATTCAGCGCACCTTGGAAAAGAAGCCCAGGACGTGGTCACGTTGGGAGTCCGCATCGGTTAACAAGTAGAAGAGGACTACGGCGTTTCAGATATAGCAATTGAGGAGGTGGACTGAGGAAGATTTGGACTTACAGTTATCCGTATCGAAAAACAGAGTCTTGATATCGATGAAAAGCTTTCCGAACAATGAAAGATTCTGGCAATACAACTAGACACTCTTCAGTAACGCCGTTCAGGATCAGCGGTGACGAGGTACCTTGTCCTTCGCACCGTCAACTTCCCATATCGTATGGGCCCCTCGTTGGTAAACTTTCTTTCCTGGAGGGTGTCTGCGACTGCACTTCTTCTTTATGTGTGATGGCAGCAATACCGCAATTCAGTCTCGAAAAAGTCTAGCGGATGCGAAAGATGGCACTTACAGTGTGGACCTCCCACAGGGTTCCATCTGCCATGTACTTGAAGCATCGATCGCATACCCAAAGAACCGACTGCTCGAGCTTCGAGCGGCTCCTGTTTAGACCACCGGCGAGGAGGTCGGAAGTCCGCCCGTGGGCTCGTGTAGAAGTCCGCGTAACCCCAAGCACCTTCTGGTTAGGTCCGGCAGGCGTGGATGGATCACGAGGCGCGGAAGATGAAGCGGCGTCGCTTGATTCAGATTCTGTTACCGGGTATGGCGAAAAGTACCTGAATACAGTATTCGAATTAAAATACTTTCAGATGAACAGAATGAACCCAGCGGGCAGAACGCAAGTGAACACACGCACCAAGTCTTGATCTGCCATTGTCCAAAGACGACCTTGTCGAAGTTTCGCTTCGAAAACAGCTTTCGATGCTGTTGGATGTCGTACTCCTCCTCGGTCAACTCCCGCGGCTGGCTCGGTTGTGTTTCGGTTCCATTGGAAGTCTCCTCCCTAGGGGTGTCTGGTTGGGTATTGGCTGCGTTGGAGACGCGTCGCGTGGTGGAAGAGGGTTGGGCAGCATCAGAACCGCGCTTCCGCTTACGCGTTTGTATGCCGTTGGTGGTAGACGACGAGGGACCCATAGTGGTGGCTCCTGCCTCATGTTCGGTAGCGGGTCGGACGAGTTCTTCCGATACCCATTCGTCCAGCCGTTTGTCAGTGTTAAGATAGTGCACGTAGGCGTGGCCGGATTGATCACTCTCGATTACATGGGCGAGTTCTGACAGCAACCAAGGGTCCGTTAGACCAAGTGGTCCTGCGAGGGACTGGAATACGCACCGTCAACGCCGTTCTTCTTGACGACGAAGATAGGGAGTCGAGTTTCGGTGAATGTAGCGGAGGCGGTCATGTCCGTCGGGAGACAACTTAGTAGGGCCGTGCGTCAGTCAAGACAACTGCTGTGATACTGGTACAATGTAAAGGCGGACTACAATGAGAAACTAGTAGAAGGATGTATCCCAGGGATTAAGCTAATGTTAAAACCGGTTCCGCTTCCTCTGCTGTAGCGGTCGTGCTGACGAGTCTGGCGCCCTGAGAGAGAAGTGAGGACAGCGTCTAGGTAATATCTGGTCGGGATCACGACTTACTTTCGATTTTTTCCTTTCCCTTCCATAGGGTCATCTATATCCATCGCTTCCCTATCCTTATCTGCTCGCGGCCCCGTAGGAGGCGAAAACGACATCTTGGTCGCGTCGCGTTTACCCAACTTAGCCTCTCGTTGCTTCTCTAGAATCAGCTTCAATGTAGCATTGAGATCCTTGTCGTAGGCCGTTTGTCTGGCATTCTTGATCTCGGTCTGAGATGATAGTTGGACAAGCTTGGCGTCAAGGGTGGATAGGACCGATGAGGTTGTATTTGCCCTATATCAGGATTAATATTCCGTCGTTCATTGTTCAGAAAGGAAGTCTCACCAGGCCTGAAGAGCAGCCAAAACGCCCTCGACCTTCCCAAAAGCCAGATCTCGTCCCATTGTATACTCTACTTCGAACTGCTGCTCCTTTTGGTCGAGTTTACCTCGAATAACGTCAAGGTAGATCGCATCGATGATCAAATCCTCCAGATCACGTATCGTAGGCATTTGCAAGGAGGTGAGAAGCGTTTCGTAAGCCAGAACCTGCGCAAAGATACGCTTTCAGTGGGTGCAGGTGTCGCTCGACGACCGTACTCACCCTCCGCTCCATTGCAAGCGAGACGAGGGACAAGTGCTTGAGTTTCGTGATCTGAGCGTTATTCAGGGGAGGAAAGGTCTCCTTCTCCCCTGTGTACAGGATTCAGACGTGGAGTGCGGTAGTTCGGGGGGACAGACGCACTGAGATAATCTTCATATGTCCCATACGCGAAGAGTTGTAGGAGGCGATAATGGCCACTGTATTGGTCATTTTGCGATAACTGTATACACTCTGCAGTCAGCCCATCGCAGCAACTCGCATCACTGAACACGGACCTCTTGTATGCTTGGGACGTCCAACAATTCTCCAAACACGAAGACACCCGGCGAACCAGTGGCGTCGAGGATCAGTTTTGCGGCTGCTGCCCCTTTAGCGGACTTGGACATGAGCAGAAATGGTTCAAGCTTTGCGAGAAACCCGGCTCCGAGATCCATTTTTTCGTCAGAAACGTGCCGATATGTAAGAGAATGTGAGCGTTGTGGCCGATCGCAAGTAAAGGAGGGGGGTCATAGACGCCCACTGTGGATCATCTAAGTAACTCGACCAGGATCCCAGTACGTCGATTGGCAGGAGTTACATAACTTTCTACATAAATATACCCCTCGTCAGATTGTCTCTCCAGCCACTACCTCGTCCGCTGAATATATTGCTATCGTCGACTTTCCTTTGGACCACGATGCTGGGGACGATCGAAAAGCTCCTGAGTTTCCCGCTTTCTACCAACCATGAGATCGCCTGATCAATCGCCCTGGAGTATGCAAAAGGAGGATACCGTAGATATATTGCCAACCGTCGGGCCCCTCTTCTGGATAGCACGTATGCGTGTGTGCACTTCGGTGAGGTCGATGGGTGGAGAGCTGTAACAGACACCGTGATGCCCGAAATCGACGAGTTGTAGGCGGCAATGGCGGGTTTTCTTGACTCTTCGGACCAACAATGACCTGTATACCCGTCAGTGCCAAGCTTTCAGAGAGCTACTCTCCAATGGGCTACCTAGAAACACGACATCCCAGCCACCGGGCAAGGAGCCCCAAACTCCAAGCAAACGCTGCCGGATGTCCAATTCCATGTCCACGTCATCTTCGAGTACAAGGGACACATCATCTTGACCGTCTGCTATCGAGCGTATTACGCGCCAGTGGGAATGCCAGCAAGCGAGTCGTTCTCTTGTGAGTAAGCGATAAGGGGGCGTCGGAGAGGAATAAGGCCCCAGGGTGGAGTCATCGGAAGCACATGTCAAAGGTTCATGAGAAGGAGTTTCGGGGAGTTTCATGTCGTCCGAGAGCCAGAGATCAGATCCCTGTCTGTCCAGGGGGGACTCGGATTCGACAAGTACATCCACGTCCTGCGGCCATTCAAAAGCGGTCGGGAATGAAAGGTTGGTTTCGCGAGAGCCCTCCAGTGTTCGAAGCGCTGCAACGTGTCTCATGATTCTTTCCACCGTGTCCCTGTCGGCTTCTGTCCCGTTCACATACGTGAATTCCAGTCCAAAGGTGTACCGGAGCTGTTCCATGTCTGCCCGCCGATGGGTGTCCTTTGGTAGATTTATAACGTATATGCGAGAAGCGACGTTGAGTGTGGGCATCGAATTTCGTTCTAGTGACGAACGGGATTCTTGTGTTGTTGGAGGTGGGATCAAGGTTAGCGCGTGTCCAAATCGCCAAGGAGTGTATGATAGAACCAGAACAAAAACAAGCGCAGTTGCGAGTAAGATTGCGATGAAAGCCGTCCTCGAGGAGACAAACATGACCTCAAGAGAGAAAGATACGTTCGTGAGCGACAATGAAAGGACGACAGTTAAAGTTATGGCAGAAGAGCGGAAGACCACGTGACATTTGTTGAACTTGGGCTTGAACTTATTCCTCCTGTCTTTCTTTTCTTTCCTTTCCGTGTTTCCTACTCACCTTCCAACACACAGCGTCAAGTTTTGTATAATGGGCTTCTGCAGACGTTGCGGAGAAATTGTTTCTGGGCCAAAGTGCAAGTGCGGGGGCACTGCAGTCGGTAGGCACTCCACCTCGGCTTCAGTGATGGATCACCAAACAGGCTGATTTGTTATTTTTCTCGGTTCAGCACCAGCCGTGAAATGGAACGAGCAGGGATCCGTTTCCAAAATCACAGACAGATGGTCCCAGACATATGTTTCCAACTCTAGCAATCAGGAGAAACCACCCATTCGGCGACCTCTTTCTACCACATTTCCTCCTGCGCCCGTTCAAGGTCAAGATACGGGCGGTGCCACACCCAACCCCTTGACTAGATCCACGACTGCCAAAAGATTCCCGCGACCGCAGTCGACTGTGAGCACTGTGAACCTCAGTTCACGTGTTTCGACGCACATCGAGAAATCTACGACGTCTCGTCCTTCTTCACCTCTCAAGAATCAGTATTCCCTTGAAGACGCCACCGATATCATCGCTTCTCCTAATGGCTCGGTCCTCGCCAAAGCTTACGGTTCGATCTTGCAACCCAAGGAAACCCTCACCTCATTCGCATGTGCTACCTGTCTCACGTCTTTCGAACCCGACGCAACCATATACCCTGATCCATTGGCTGCGCCAGGATCAGAACCTCGCTTCCTTTGCCGGTCGTGCTTTGCCGTTAGCGGTGGATCCAAAGGCGAATGCGCTGCATGTTCCAAACCCGTGCTCATCCTAAAGAGTGAGGGTGGATACATCGAAAACTCTGGGCGCCTCTGGCACAAACGGTGTTTCAGATGCGAGGGTTGTCAGAAGGACATCAGTGGCCAGCCCATGGTCGACCTTTTGGGAAAGCCCTCTTGTGCGGATTGTTTTGATACCTGCCTAAAGAGGGACAGCCCGAGGCGTCACGAAAGCCCACGAATGGACCGCGATGAGAAGAAGGCAAACCTCGGTGGAATCAGAACCGGAAATAGGAGCCGTCAGGGTTCGCCAGCCCTGGAGGAGCTCGAACAGAAGCTTGGAATCTTTACTCGAAGTCGGGAAAGCAGTCCCATGCTTGAGACTCCGACTAAGCCTTCAAGCACCCGTCCTCCCCCCTCTCCCCTATCCTCCCCCACGCACACACCTTCGAAGAGTCCCCACAGCGCACGATTCGTGTCACCCATACGGGACAGCAGCCCCCTGTTGGACCGAGCCCGGTCGAGGACGATGCCAGACCTGACTTCATCTGGCCAGTCCCCATTGGTTGGCGATGGAAGCCCTACAGCCCGTAGAACTCATGATAGCTTCAAGACGCCCGAACGCCCGGCGAATCGCGAGCCGGTAAAATCGAGCCCGAACATCTTCTCTAGCCCTTCCAACTCGTCGCCGAAGCCAAATATGACGGCTGAAGAAGCCATTGAAGAAATGAAACAACGATTTCTGAGCTCCGCCCGTTCCTCCCCTTCTCCAACAGCTTCCCCACAGCCTCCATCCCCCTTGCCACATACCCCACCATCACGCATTCCAGTCATCAGTAAGGATACCACATTATCAACTAGCACGCCCCGCGAAGTCAACCGAGACAGGATTGTTTCACCACCCGCAAGTATGCTCATGGATTCCAAATTCCTTTCATTCCCCGATCCCTCTAGCTCTTCGACTGCACCTTTGCGTACCATGTCCTCTGTCAGCCTCTTCCATCCATCCCAGCCCCAACACGATCAGGAATTCCTTTCCTCGGAACTTCTTTCCACTCCCGACCCCAGAAAAAACGCGATCCAGACTCCAGACTTGAGAACAATCACGTCTGTGGGTTCTTTCCGGGAACCCGATGCGTTTTTGTCGACTCCGGAACTGGGGTCGGATTTCTCAGATTCTACATCCACTTCAGGACCCTCAACGCCTCCTTCGCTCTTGCTCAGTCCACCGACTAGGCCAGATGATGACAAGCCGGTGAAGGTTGAAAAAATCGAGGATAACACCCCTTTACGAACTACCCCTACACCCGCGCCCCAGCCCAAGCGACCCTCAACCACTATTGCGATACCAACAACCATAACCTCTGGCGCTAGATGCTCAAGATGCAACCTCTCATTGTTAAACAGGAACGGGGCCAAGTTCGTCACTGTGCCAGAAGACGACCCAAAGAAATCACCCAAGCTGTACCACACCCATTGTTTCCGATGCAACGTATGTCGCGGAACCTTTGAAGATGTCGGAGGAGGGAAAACAACATTCGTCAAGACGAGTCAAGGGGTTTGTCATGTTCGTTGCACTCCTATGGAGACGAAGACAATAACACCATCGAGAACCACAACCAACTTTTCCAACGGAATCTCCACCTCGATATCGAAACGGTTTGAACAACCCCCTCCGACCGCCCCAGCCAACCAAAGCAAATTCCCGAGGTTCGGTGGGTCGACTTCTTGCCCAGGTTGCCTGAAGGCGGTCTCACCCATGGAGTGGGGTGTCGTTCCTGGTCCCTCTGGGACGAGATGGCATTCCGGTTGTCTCAGCTGTGGTGGGAAGAATCGACGAGGACGGAGTGGACGGCGGAATGCAGGCGAACCAGGTTGTGGAAAGAAGCTGGACAGTGCTGCCAGGAGTGACCCAGAAGGCGGAGTCTGGTGTCGTGAATGTTGGGTGCGTTTAAGTCTCTCGCAGCGGACTCGTCATCGGCTAATTGCTTTATAGCTTATGTTGCCTCCTCCGTCGCCGGTTCGTTCGCCCGAGTTGAGCAATCCGGTATCCCCCTGGTTGAGTCAAACGACAACCAAGCTAAAAGGGGTAGAACCTCAGATGACGGGGACGACGACCATCGCCCGTCAGTTCACTGCGATGGGCGGGAGCGATCCGTTGATTCGACAGATGACGGGCAACCGAAGCGTGAGTCCCGCAAAACAGTTGGGAATGTCAACGACCCGGTTCCCTCGACCGAAGAGTGTAATTGGGATGCGGGGCGAGGGTCGCGGGATGCAGCTGGTTCGGCAGATGACCGGGGGAGGCAGCGCGGAGTTTTAAGCTCTGATTATTGAGTGTCAATCACCTGGGATCCACACGCAACACGACAGTAGGTCAATGGACTTTGTATACATCTTGTGACAATTTGTTTTCTTATAGCACTCGTGTTTTAAGTATATCTGTACATTCGAGCATGTACCTGGGACCTGGTCGCTATATAATTCGATAAGATAACCAGGGGGCTGATTGAACGGAGGGTGATCTCGTGCTTGACAACGGGCTGACTGTGAGCACTGTGACCATACGAGGTTCTGTCCCGGGTGCCGGGGAGGCGAGATGTATGGTTACCAGGATGATGGAATTCATTCCGCCCATCGTTCGCCATCGTCCGACGGCAAATTACTGATTCCGGCTCCGAGCCTTTTCCCCCAACTCTCCCGACCAACCGACGCCTAAGGTCATCACACTGGACAAGTAAAGTCCATTGAACGCACAGGGTATCTGTTTTCCAGGGGCAGCAGAGGCTTATTTTCCCGTGAGTTGCTTACTCTAAATGAGTAAAGAAGGCGTTGGTCGCCAAGGCAGTCTACTGATATTCCTCGTGGTTTCCAAGTGGGAGGGACCAAGTCACGAAATCGCCCTTGGTGACTGTCGAAATCCCTCGGGGGCAAAAGTAACCCCATTACTACTCCTTCTCGTCTTCCCTTGCCAACTTTCGTCGTGGACTTATAAACATACCGGAATCTAAAGACGTTGAAGAGGCCCGCGGCGACGGTTTCCAAACCGCTCCCACCCCCACCCCAGCGACCACCGTCCATTCTTTTCTTCTTCCATTCTTTCCTGGTGGGATTGTATCCAGCCTTTCATTTCCCCAATCACCACGTCCCTGCCGCTTTTGGCCCTCCAGACTCCGTTGACCCCACTCGCATCACCGAAATCATCCAAAACCCAGATACAGTCGTTGCAGATTTCCCTCCTTTCTCAAACTCTCGTTTCTTGGCCGTTTCATGGCCCACCCTCCCCTGAGGGACCTTCTTTTCGTTCCGTCAAAGCGGGCTCTCAGTGATGATGCAGCTGTACGTAGTTCTCGTCAGACCTTCCCCGACATCCTTTTTGTGGCTCACCCTCCTCCATTCAAGCTTGACTACGTACTGGCTGATATCCCTTTCCTCGCCGCCGGAACCTTGGCATTCTGCACTTTGACTTTTCTGGCGCTCATGAAGCGCCTTGGGATGTACGTGTGTGACTTGGCCCGCTACTGGATCAATGTTGATCATGCGTGTAGTATGCTTGCAATCCTCCACTTGTCCGTCACCGCGGCGTTTGTTGCTTCGATCCTCGACCTCTCCCAAATATTGCAGCGGGGGAGACTCAACGCGGACCTCGGGCTCCGGTTGGACTCCGTCCAGTCACTTATTAAGACGCGAGAGATTGGATATGCCCTCTCCAACTCGCTTCGATTCATCTTCTTTTGGATATTCGTCGCACAGCCACCTAAAGCCGAGCGCGATACCCCTAACGCTCGTGCAGGCACTCACAGTGGTAACTGGGATGCTTGTGGATTTGTCGGCAGAATTTTACAGTGGGTGACACTCTGCCTCACCCTCGCTATTTTCGCGCTGCAAGTGGTCTGGCGTCTCGAAAAAGGATCCAACGAATTCACCGACTCTTACACCGCTGATTCAGCCATTGAAGTACTTCTTTCGGCCATTTTCGCCCTCAAGCTCCTCTTGAACTGTGTCCAGTGTACGATCGTCCCGAAATGGACGTGCACACTCGATTATCTGGGCTTCATTGTATCGTTACTCCTCAGCGCTGGATTCGGCATTGCCAACCTCATACAACGTGAGTCCCTCTTCAGATCCACCCTCACCGCTCGGTTAACACGTGGCAAATAGTTAAATTCACGGAAGGCATCCTCGGTCGATTCCTGCAGGGGGTTGACTTCTATGTTCTCATACTCTGTTCACTCTTGACGGTGTTCCTGCCTCCATGGAGGCCTGGTCGCGCGCCATCCTTCCACCCACTTTCGCCAAAGCAACTGGCTTCGTCATTCAACCTTATCCCACCCGACGTTTCTACCCCCAACCTCTCCGCCATTCAACCCCGGTCCGATTCATCGATAGAGCGGCCCTCGTCTGCGACGAAAATTTCTGGATGGCTGGCCTCCCAGAGACAGAGACTGTCAAACCTCAGCCATCGAGGGGGTGGCCAGGACGATATGAACGTTCAGCTGTGGAATCAAATCCGAGCCGAACGTGGACTATCACCCTGGGTGGAACATTCCAAGGGTTCCGATGTATACAAGAAAACCGATGGGTGCCCCGACTCGTACCTGGGCGCTGATTTAGCTCAACCTCGGTTCATTGGAAAGTCCAAGCTGGAAGCACCTCGGTTAGGAAGGGGATTCACCAAGTCCACAACACCTCGTCATTTGGACCTACACCTTTCACCACCCGGAGCGGTCGATCGGAAATCGTGGCAGGTTGACTCTCCCGTATTTGGCTTGAATGGCATCATCCGACCCTCGACCGGCGAGTCGGGGTGGCGTTCTCAAGGTTCTGTTACCGTCGCGGACCCAGATTCAAGCTCGGGTATCTCTAATCTCTTCCGTAAGCAAGAGGAACTGGATAAGAGCATTGCCGCCTTGAAGTTGCTCGAAGGTCCTACCGGTCTACCAAGCTCGCCGTCCTCTTCCAAGCGATCGGAGGAGCCGTCGGCTACTCGGAGCGATTTCTCTCTGAGCAACTTTCCCGACCCACCATGGGCGAATAGTCCAGGGTCGAATGACCTCAGTGAACCACGGCGAAGCCCCAGTCCTGTTCGGACATTGAAGCCTTTACGCTTTCCGCGCGTCAGCGTCGACAACGTTCACTTCGACCTGATTCCCCCTCGAATGCCTGTATCTGTGATGGAGCATAACAGGACGTTGTCGCTCCCGGTGTCAGAGACCTCAGATTCTGAGGGTATCGTCTCCGCTCGCACGGCACGGTTCGATTCCCAGGGCACGCAATACGACGTTACTTCTTTCATCGGCAGTGCGTTTTTTTTTGGGCCCGTTGGACGCCCAATTTGCTGATGCTTTGACAGACCTGACTGGTGTCCCATCGATGGATCCCCCTCTCCTTGGACATAGGAAAGGCTTTTCCGGGTCATCAAATACGACAGGTGACTTGACGGTTGCGAGCTTGGCATCGGACGACCCCGAGCCGATCGCCACGATTGTAACCCTGCAGCAGTCGAAACAGACTCACGTTGGCTCACCGCTGGCTAGAATGCCTGTCATCAGTTCTTCAGCCCCGGGGATGCTGCCGGCTACTAGGGTTATGTTACCGTCGAAGCCGAAGTTGGATATCAGTCAACCACAACTGGCGTTTCCGCAATCACGACAAGACATGAGCTCGGATACATTTGAACGACCACGGGCTGTGCCTTCCCCGCATTGATAGCGGCATCGGGTCGCCTGGGCCTTTTTTTTTTTTGCCGGTCCCGATCCAGTGGACGCGCCGTACTGTACTTAAGTACTCAGACTACAGCAGGATTCTGTTTACGGGCTCTGCGTCTCTTATGTACTGTCTTTTCCATCCAATTTACCATTACGCGTACCCTGTATTGCTATTTTTTTTCTGCCTCCAGACGAATCGAGTTTTTGTCGCTTACCTGCACTGAGCGCGCGGGTGCTTTCCGAAAATGGAAAGGGACAAGTAGGGTGAGAACACGAATACGTCGACGTCATCGGCGCAGTCTCTGCCACCCTCTCTCCCATAATACCCCCCCTGCAAAAGCCATGTCCGACTTTCCCGATTATTATGCGATCCTCAGTGTTCCAAGGACTGCTACGACCGAGGACATAAGAACAGCCTACAAGAAGGAGTCGTTGAGGTACGCACCCGCGCCACTTTCCTTTGCTCCTTTGATAGGACGGTCTAATCCTTGCAGTGGATCAGGACCCATCCTGATCGTCTTGTGAACGCCACTACCACCGAGAGGCAGAAAGCCACGGAACGCTTCCAAGTACTGCACCATCTTTTTTTTTCCGTCATACTCGCCACTCACTTTCACCCGTCGTGCACGGTGTCGTTTGCTTAACGTAGGTCGTAGCCGATGCGTACTTCGTCTTGTCAGATCCAGGACGGCGGAAGGAATACGATTCCTTGTACAGATCCAAGAAAGAGCGTACCGCAGATCCTTCCGCGTCTGCGAACTTCTTCACGAACTTTGCGAGTATGTTCGGTGGGAAGGGACCCGAGTCTGCTCCCGAAAATGCCGAGCGGCCGGATGCTGATTATATGTTTGCGGATGTGTTCGATGAGGTCAGCAGACTCTCCCGATATGTTATCGTCATCGGCATAAAAATAACCTCCTGTTGTACTCGTTTATTTAGCTCCTGCGACCAGAGGTCCAAAGTCGGGCACCGTGGTGGGCATACCTCGGAGCCGCCTGCGGCGCTGGGTTGGGATTCATCATTGCGAACGTTCCCGGTTTAATGGTCGGGGCGTACGCCGGAAACCGCTTGGGTGCAGTCAGGGACGCAAAGGGCAAGGCTGTCGCAACCGTTTTTACTGAACTCGGAAACGAACAGAAAGCCGAGGTACGTGTGGATCACCAGATCGTTACTTAGGTCCACGCTTCGCTCCACATGACATCGTTAACCTACCCCTTTGCAGATCATCAAAGCTTTAGCCACGAAGCTCTTCGGTCCCAGTGGCGTTCTTTAGGATCTGTTCGCTTCCCTCACTGTAATCGACCCTCATTTCAGCGCACTTCATTGAGATACACGATTTGTAATATTTGCCTAGTTGTACTATCCCCAGTTATCCTGAGTCGGTTCCGGATTGATTGCACACATATACTATCTATTCACCTCACGGAAAAGTACGGGTTACGAACAGTAAAGCGCTGATATTCGGACCCCCCGATCGGAGTACTGAACACAACAAAGATGGCAAGCGAACTCAACGATCTCCATGTCCTTCCACTCAACGCACGGCCCCGAAGCTTGGAGCTTGAAGCTTGACCCGTGGGGGTCGATGTGATCAGCTGGGATGTATAAAAACTACCCGGTCGTGCACGGGAAATGACGCTCGTCGCGTTGGAGGTAGCGAAGAGAGATAAGGGGAAGTGTGGAGCCGACAATTAGATTATACAAAGGAGGATACATCATGACCGCATCGGAAGTGGAATGGACGAACGCGAACGATCATACCATTCAAAGGTCAGGAAACATGGTACGATAGCGACTCTCAGAACGTGTTGCCTCCGGATGATGGGGAACGGGTGGACGGCGACGAATCGGCGGGCAGCGGTAAATCGGCGGGCAGCGGTAAATCGGCGGGCAGCGGTAAATCGGCGGGCAGCGGTAAATCGGCAGGCAGCGACGAATCTGCGGGTTCTAAGGTTCCCCGATCGGTTGGTGAAATAGGCCTGAAACGAAATGAAACCCCACGTAAGACTCAGAATCTGTCCGGTGAGAACTCACGGTGCATCCTGTTGTGCCTCCTGTTGTGCCCGTGTGCAGATTTCTTGAAACAATTCTGGTATGTCTTCGTGATTTGCTTGGCTCCATCGCTCCATCCATTGCTCGAGCTTCTGGCCAGCATTAGGTTGTTGTTGGAATAACGGCGGTGTAGACCGGCCAAGGTCCTCTTCTGTTATCCCACCGACCCCGGGTGGCCATATCATCCATACAACTGCCATCCAGCACTCCAACCTCCTCCATTCCCGGGCTTGAACAAGGAACTCCGTGATCTGTGGATCGTAGGCGGTCCCGTCGCGCAGTGACTGTGGGGTCAAAATTGCGACTTCCACCAGTAGCTCCCAGTACCATTGGGATAAGCGTTGGGCTCCCTCGGGGGTTCGGATGATCCCCAGGAGGAGTTTTGCCCATTTGGACTGGTCATCCATATCCTCGACTGTGACGTGGAGATGGTTCAGCAATCCAATGAACCTCTCCATCCCTACCCCCTCAAACCCCTCGTGGCCGATGAGCTCGACGGAGTGTATAACGGGCCGCTGTAAGCTTGAGGAGGACAGATGGTTCTTCAAGTTGACCAAATCGCGCAGCATGGGCGGGATGAATCCCCGTTTGGTGGGGGTGCCGTTGATTGCTGAAAGGACCGCCTCGGATAATTGATCTAGGATGCGTCCTATGAAAGTGCTGGTGACAGGGGGTGAGCAACCCCGGGAGAAAAAATAGAAGATGCCGTACAATTTA
>Ga0307515_10005390_pt1 | contig 25923 bp, 26 predicted proteins | sample 17_EM_MG_FD_194513 | JGI IMG/M metagenome (GOLD analysis project Ga0307515, IMG submission 194513) | Populus trichocarpa ectomycorrhiza microbial communities from riparian zone in the Pacific Northwest, United States - 17_EM | ecosystem: Host-associated > Plants > Roots > Unclassified | place... | reverse complement strand
GAACACCGGGCCACCGAGGTAGCTCAGGTAGACCTTGCGCTGGCTCATCGCGAGCAGCACGCGGTGGGAGGTGAGGAAGTCCGCGCCGAGGACCATCTGGGGTGCGTTGTCCAATGACCCCGAGCCCCAGTAGCCGAGATCACGGCGGGCGGCGCCCCACATGTCCATCACGGTCAGTTTGGTGTGCTGGATCACCTCGGGCCCGATCGCCACGGAGTCGAAGCGGCCGACCCAGGTGGCCACCTTGCGTGTGCCGATGCCGATGGCTGTTCTTTCGAGGGCGCTGCCGTCGGCCGGCTTTTGCACGCCTAGCTTGGCGGCGGTCTTCTCGTCGATGAAGCTGGATTGCGCCCCCGTATCGATCAGCGCTCGCACCGGCTGGCCGTTGACCTGGATCATCACCTCGGCCCGCAGGTCGCCGCTGCGCAGGTCGATCAGCGGCAACACGGTTGCATCGGGATCCCAGTAGCCAAGAAAGGTGTCCTTGCAGTCCTCCGGCTTGAAGAAGTGGATCAGCTTGTCCTGCAGCAGCAGTTCAATGTCGTTCTGCAGCAGGTAGTTCGCGCCCACCAGCGCGTCGATGCCCGTGTCCTGGGCGTCCCAGATCACGGCCATGCGAATGTTCTTCCACCGCGCGGGCCCGAAGCCGAACTCCTTGACGCTGGCGTGGTACTCCTCGGAGTCGCCGCCGATGCCAACCATCCTGCCGTCGGTATGCGACAGCGGCAACTCCAGGCGCTCGGTCATCGGGCGCATCAGGGAAGTGAAGGTGGCACCGGTATCGAGCAGCACCTTGATCGGCTGTCCGTTGACCACCCCTTCAACGAGTGGTGAGCGCTGAGTGGTGTCGAGCTGCAGCGCGGCGAACTTCGAGTAGCGGCACTTCGCATCCGCCGGCATGTTGACCAGCAGCGCCAGCGCGGCCAATGTGGCGTGCGCCACGCGGCGCGTCTGTATTGTCTTGCTCAAGCTACCCCTCCGTTCGTCCCAAGGCCCGTGGTCGGGCCCTTTGCCGAGCGCATTTTCTCTGAGCCCGGCAACAACGCACGGCACCCCGCGTGAGGCAGGCGGCTACTTGCGCACGGCTTTGCGTTCCTTGTCAGGCACCGATTGCTCTTGTGCCGGGCGGGTTCTCGCGGGCGGCGCAAACGGCGGCGGGAAGCCGACGAAGCACAGAAAGATCAGGATGGGCGCCAGCAGGTAGACGAGTGGGCGCTTCCAACTGAGGTTCATGACCACGGATGTGGCGACCACTGGCTGTCGATTCAATCCCCACGTTTTCCGGACTTGAAATCCGGCTGTGCCGCACAGGACAAGCCGAATGCGGTTCGCGCGCCCTTGTTTGCGAGCGAGCGCGCTCAGGCCCTGGCGATGTGCAGGAAGTTGGTGGTGCCCGCCACGCCGAAGGGCATGCCAGAGGCGATGACGACGAAATCGCCGGGGCCGGCGCAGGACTCCTGGCGGGCCATGGCGCAAGCCTTGGCGACCATGTCGGGCACGTCGACGATGGCCTCACTGGCGTGCACCGAATGCACACCCCATACCAGGGCCAGGCGGCGAGCGACCGCCTGTTCCGGCGTGATGCTCAGCACGGGCGCAAGCGGCCGCTCGCGTGCCGCGCGCAGGCTGGTGGTGCCCGAGCGGGTGTAGGTCACCATCGCGGCCACCGGCAGCAGGCCTGCGGTCTGGCGCAGCGCCAGGCAGATGGCGTCGCCCACGGCGGGGCGCGGGGCGGTGTGCGACGCATCGATGCCGATGCGGTAGTTCGCGTCCGCCTCCACCTCGGCAATGATGCGGTCCATCATCGCCACCGCTTCGCGCGGGTATTGGCCTGACGCGGACTCTGCCGAGAGCATCACCGCGTCGGCACCCTCATACACCGCGTTGGCCACGTCAGAAGCCTCGGCACGCGTCGGCACCGGCGAGGTGATCATCGATTCGAGCATCTGGGTGGCCACGACGACAGGCTTGCCCGCGGCTCGGCAGGCGCGAACGATGCGCTTCTGAATGGCCGGCACCTGCTCGGCCGGCAGTTCCACACCGAGGTCGCCGCGGGCCACCATGATGGCGTCGGCCGCTTCGACGATGGCATCGAGCGCGTCGATCGCGGCGGGCTTCTCGAGCTTGGCGAGCACGGCCGCACGGCCCTGGACGATGGCCTTGACCTCGTGCAGATCCTCGGGGCGTTGGACGAAGGACAGGGCGACCCAGTCGACACCCAGGCTGAGCCCGAAAGCGAGGTCGGCATGGTCCTTGGGCGTCATGGCCGAGATCGGCAGCAGCACCGAAGGCACGTTGACACCCTTGCGCTCGGACAAGGTGCCGCCGACCACGACCACGGTGTCGGCGAAGTCTGGCCCGCAGTCCAGCACCCGCAGGCGCAGCTTGCCGTCGTCGACCAGCAGCTCGGTGCCCACTTGCAGCGCGGCGAAGATCTCGGGGTGGGGCAGGGGCGCACGCCGGGCATCGCCGGGCGTGGGGTCAAGATCGAGGCGGTAGGCGGTACCGGCGGTCAGCTGAACTGGGCCGTTCGCCAGCGAGCCGATGCGCAGCTTCGGGCCTTGCAGGTCGAGCAGCACGGCGATCGGCCGCCCGGTGTCGCGCTCGACGCGCCGGATGGCCTCGAGCCGCTGCGCGTGCTGGTCATGCGTGCCGTGGCTGAAGTTGAGCCGAAAGACGTCGGCCCCGGCATCGAACAGCTGGCGCACCGTGGCGTGATCGGAACTGGCCGGCCCCAGAGTGGCAACGATCTTGGCCTTGCGATGGCGGTTCATGGTGGTCCAGTCGTCGCGGATGTGGGTGAAGGCGGGGTGTCGGGCAACGCTGGAAAAGGGGCGCCGCATGCGCTCGCACGCAGCGCCAACCAACGCATCTCCCCCAACCATCCCATTGCGTTGGAGCGGCGCCCCACGCTGTCGCGCAGGGCGTCGCGTCACGAGGTCAGAAGCTGTGGAACATGCCCAACGCGTAGCCACCCTTGTTGGTGCTGCTGGGTGCCTTGCTGTCGTTGGCGACGACGGCGAAGACATTGGTGCGCGCCGAGAAGTTGTACTTGTAGCCCAGCGAGACGAGCTGTTCGACGCGCGTGCCGCCCTGGTCCTGCATGTCGTACGAGCCGATGATGGCGCCCGCGCCGACCGGCGCGCTGAAGCCGACCAGCAGGTTCTTGCGGCTGACCTTCGCAGCGTCGTGGCCTGAGCCATAGCCGCCGTACAGCTTGACCACGCCGAAGTCGTAGTTGGCAGCGAATGTCGCCCAGTCTTCGTCCGAGCTGCCGTCGTTGGACTTCTCGTAGCCGGCGCCGATGTACAGCGGCCCGGCGCCGTAGCTCAGGCCGATGTTGACCGGGCGGTCGCTGCCGCCGGTCGGGGTTTCGGCCACCTGGGCGCCGAAGCTGAAGCCGCCGACCGTGTTCTCGTAGCTGACCGAGTTGTTGAGCCAGAAGGCCCCCAGGCAACCGCCCGAGAAGCCGGGCCCGCAGCCGACCGAGCCGTAGGTGCCTTCGCCCAGCGTGCCCATGCCGAACGGATCGGCCGCGTACTGCGACTTCAGGAAAGCCTGCGTCCACCAGCGGCCGAGCTTCACGGCGCCGAGCTTGTCGTTGCTCAGGCCCACCCACGACCCACCCTTCCAGAAGGTGGCGCCGCCGCCCACGGTGCCGTCGTCCGGGTTGAGGCGGTGTTCCAGATAGAACGAGGCCTTGGTGCCGCCGCCCAGGTCTTCGTCGCCCTTGAAGCCCAGGCGGCTGCCGCCCATGTCGAACACCTTGGTGTCCGGCGCGTCGTGCGTCTGGCGACCGACCTGGGCTTCGATGAAGCCGAACACCGTCACCGACGACTGGGCCCACGCGGAGCCCGCCAAGGCCCCAAGGCCCATCACCCCCACCATCACCTGCTTCTTCATCAAAGATGTCTCCGGACTGATTTGGTTAAGTACAACAACCCCAACACGGTCTGAGCGACAACGCCTTGTGTGTCAATGTGTTGGTGCGATGTGATGATAATAAATCAATCGTAAAACATCAACTAAAGAAAAATGACATCAGGCCGAAAGCCCTGGTGAGGCGACCCGAGCACGGGGTTCGGCGCCGCCTCCAGGCCACAGGAGACACGCCCATGCCATCGAACCCGACCACCGCCCGCCGCGACAGCGTGGCCCGCCGCATCACTGTCTTCGGGGGTGGCTTTCTGCTGGCCGTGCTGGCGTGCATCTGCGCCGTGATGACGGTCATGCTGAGCAAGCGGGCGCAGGAGCGCACCGTGTCCTGGGTCGATGCCAAGGTCGAAGCCGTCGCGCAGGCGATGGATGCCTACGACCAGACGGCCAAGTTGCTGGTCGAGCGTTTCTTCAAGGTCTTCGGCGACCAATTCGGCAAGAACTTCACGCTCGACGAGACCAACGGCCGTCTGCTGCAGCTGGGCATCGCGCTGAACGATTACCACAACCCTTGCGACAAGTTCACCGAGTTCACCGGTGGCTCGGCCGCGGTGTTGATGAAGCGTGGCCAGGCCTTCGTCACGGCCAGCACGTCGTTGAAAGACGCGAAGGGCGAACGCGCGATGGGCATCGTGGTGGATGCTTCGCACCCGGCCTATGCCGCGCTGCTGCGCCACCAGCCCTACGTCGGGCGCGCCACCCTTCATGGCCGTTCGTTCATCACCCGGTTGCAGCCGGTTCACGACCTGCAGCAACAGGTGGTCGGTGCCTTGTTCGTGGCCTTTGACCTGACCGAGTTCGACCGGTCGCTGGAGCAAATGGTGGCGGGCACTCGCTTCTTCGACAGCGGGGGCGTGTACGTGCTTGATCCGCGCGGTGGTGACGCGGCCCGGGCGACGCTGATGTTGCCCTCTGCCTTGCGTGGCCGCATGCTGTCCGACGCCTCTTCGGGCGCCGCGGACTTGCTGGCAACGCTGCAATCGGCTGCGCCTGGCGCCGAGCTGAATGGTTTTCGTCCGGTGCTGCAGCCATCGGCCAGCGACCGCTTTGCCGTCGCGCGGCCCAGCCAGGGCACCGGCTGGATCGTCGTCGGCGAGGTCTCCACCGGCGAGGCGATGCAGCAGCAATGGGCCACGCTGCTGCCTTTCATGGCGCTGTTCGGCGTGGCTGCGCTCGCGTTGTGTGCCGGCCAGTACGCGCTGATCCGCCGTTGGGTGGGGCGGCCGCTGCAGGGGCTGACGCAGTCGCTCGAGCGCGTGGCCGGCGGTGATCTGTCGGTGCCCGTTCACGTCGGCGGCAACGACGAGATCGGCACCATGATGGGCGCTGTCGAGCGCCTGCGGCTGCGCTTCATCGAGATGCTGGGGGCGGTGCGCTCATCGGCCGATGCGATCTCGCTGGCGTCGTCAGAGATCGCGGGCGGCAACCAGGACCTGAGCCGGCGGACCGAAGAGACCGCCGCGCGCCTGCAGCAGACCACCTCGGCGATGGAGCAGGTCTACGGCAATGTGCGGCAGGCGGCCCAGGCGACGCGCACGGCCGACGGGCTGGCCCGCGACGCCTCACAGGCGGCTGAGCGCGGCGGTGCGGCGATGCGCGATGTGGTGGCCAAGATGGGCAGCATCTCAACCAGCAGCCAACGCATCGCCGAAATCACCGGCGTGATCGACGGCATTGCATTCCAGACCAACATCCTCGCGCTGAATGCGGCGGTGGAGGCGGCGCGCGCCGGCGACAGCGGCCGCGGCTTCGCGGTGGTGGCGGGCGAGGTGCGCAGCCTGGCCCAGCGCTCAGCGGCCGCGGCCAAGGAGATCAAGGACCTGATCGCCGGCAGCGTGACCGAGGTGAGCGCTGGCTCGAAACTGGCCGATGCCGCCAGCGCGCGGATGCAGGAGATCCTGGCCGGCGTGCACAGCGTCAACGAGTCGCTGCGAACCATCACCGCCAGCACTGGTGAGCAGTCCGACGGGCTGGGTCACATCAACGAGTCGGTGGCGACGCTGGACCGCATGACGCAGCAGAACGCGGCGCTGGTTGAGCAGTCGGCGGCCGCGGCCGACAGCCTGAAAGATCAGGCCGCCGCGCTGGTGGATTCGATCGCGCGGTTCCGCCTGGAACCGGAGGTTTCACCAGCGCAGTGACGGCGTGTGCACCGGCGCATCCCAGAGTGACGTCAGCTCATCGTCGAGGGCCGTCAGCGTGAGTGATGCGCCAGCCATCTCGAGCGAGGTGGTGTGGTTGCCGACCAGCCAGCGCTTGACGTGCAGACCTTCGCTGCGCAGACGCAGGGTCGCGATGCGGGTCAGCAGGTGCAGCTCGATCAGCGGCGTGCCGCCCAGGCCGTTGACATGCAGCAGCACCGAACGCCCCGCTGCCAGGCCCAGGTCTTTGAGGATCGGGTCGAGCAGCAGCGCCACGATGTCGTCAGCCGGCATCACCGGGCGGCGGTACCGGCCCGGCTCACCGTGGATGCCGACGCCGACCTCCATCTCGCAGGCACCGATGTCGAAGGTCGGGGCGGCCTCTTCGGGCACCGTGCAGCTCGTCAGCGCGACCCCCATCGATGCGGTGTTGGCGTTGACGCGTGCTCCGAGCGCCTTGCATTCATAGAGGTTGGCACCGGCTTCCGCCGCGGCGCCGATCATCTTCTCGACGATCAAGGTGCCGGCCACGCCGCGCCGGCCGGTGGTGTGGGTCGATTGCTCGACCGCCACGTCGTCGTTGACCAGCACAGTGGCGCACTCCACCTCGAGCATGTCGTCAGCCATCTGGAAGCTGGCGATGTCGCCGGCGTAGTTCTTGATGATCATCAAGACGCCCTGGCCGGACTCGACACGTTGAGCGGCTGCGACGATCTGGGCTGGCGTGGGGGCGGTGAAGACCTGGCCCGGGCAAGCGGCATCGAGCATACCGAGGCCGACGTAACCGGTGTGCAGCGGCTCATGGCCCGAGCCGCCGCCGGAGATCAGCGCCACTCGCCCTTGCTTGGGTGTCCGGCGGTGGACGAACAGCGGTGACTCGTTCAGCGCCAGCAGGTCTTCATGGGCCATGACCAAACCGGCGGTGCTGTCGTGCACCAAGTCGTCGGGCGCGTTGATGAACTTCTTCATCGACAAGATCCTTCACACCATTGTGGTGTGGGGGATGGTCGCTGTCACGCGAGATTTTCAGCGGTGAGGATCTCGACGCGCGGGTTGCTGATGGCCAGCGCACCGCGCACGCCGTCGCACAGCGCGCGCAGCACGCGGCTGGCGGCCGTGACGGCGTACTGCACGTCCTGGTGCAGCACGTAGCTCAAGCTGCCTGACAGCAGCATGGAGCGGTGCACCTCGAGCAGGTCGTGGGTGACGAACATCAGGTCGTGGCCGTAGCCGTGCTCGGCCAGTGCGCGGGCGATGCCGAAGCTGCACGGGCCGACGTTGTACAGCGCATCGAGTCGGCCGCCGGTGGCCTCGGGCGACAGTACCTCGCGGGCGTACTGGTAGGCCTCGTCTTCCGATTCGGGCACCTCGAACAGGCGCCAGGATTTGGCTTGCGGAAAGCGCTCTTCGAGCACCTGCTGGAAGCCGATGCGGCGGTCGATCTCGGCCGCGTAGCGCGTGGCCGGTGACATCAGCGCACACAGGGCAGGCGCGTCGCGGGGCAGCGAGCGGCCCAGCAGCAGGCCCGCGGTGCGGCCGGCCGCGCGGTTGTCGGCGCCGATCGCCGTCTCGCGCAGCGAACCGGGCACGTCGGAGAACAGGGTCACCACGTGCACACCGCCGCGCACCAGCTCGTTGATCGCCAGCTTGACCGGTGGCAGGTCGGGCGCCAGCAGCGCCACGCCGTCCAGGTCCGACAGCTTGGCCAGTTCGGTGGCGAAGGCATTGGCATCGGTCACCGGCAGGCGGTGGGTGACCTCGGTGATGTGCTGGTGGCGGAACTCACCGGCGGTCTGCGCGACGACCCGGTCCACCAGGTCGAAGAAGCCCAGCCGCGCGGCCGGCAGCACGAAGGCGAAGCGGTAGCTCGAGGTCGAGCGCGGGCGGCCGCGGATCGGGGCGCCGCCGCCCAGGGCCGCCATCGCTTCGCGCACTTTGCGCACGGTGACGGGGTTGACGCCTGGCCGGTTGTTCAGCACCCGGTCGACGGTGGCGGTGCTGACGCCGGCGGTCTCGGCAATTTTGGTGATGGTGACCGGGTTCGACATGGGGCGTGGCCGAAAAGAAGCCAAAAACTAAATCCATCGGAGTGTCGCCGAATCGGGCCGCAGGGCCAAGCGGCGTCGCAGGTAGCCCCGTGGACACCGAGGCAACCCCCTTGGCCGGCCGTCAAAGTTGATCTGATTGATTTAGGGTTTTCATTGAGTGATTTATTTTCTGATGTGACTAAAGTTCAGTCCAAGGTCATTGCCCATCAATCGTGCGGGCGGGCCCCGAGTCGAGGCCGGTGGCATGCCGAGCCCCGTCCCATGTGTGCGGCGTGCGGCCGCGGGTCAATCAAACAGGAGACTGAGGATGAGCTTCAACAAGGGCAAGCTGGTCGTCACCGCCAGCGCGTTCGCGGCGGCCACGCTGATGAGCGGCGCCGCGCAGGCGCAGCAAAAGCAACTGACGCTGTGCTGGGCGGCCTGGGATCCGGCCAACGCGCTGGTCGAGCTGTCGAAGGACTTCACGGCCAAGACCGGCATCGCGATGAAGTACGAGTTCGTGCCTTGGCCGAACTTCGCGCAGCGCATGCTCAACGAGCTGAACTCCAAGGGCAAGCTGTGCGATCTGCTGATCGGCGACAGCCAGTGGATCGGCTCGGCGGCCACCGAAGGGCACTACGTCAAGCTCAATGAGTTCTTCGACAAGAACGCCATCAAGATGTCCGACTTCGCGCCGGCCACCGTCGAGGGTTACTCGACCTGGCCGAAGGGCACGAAGAACTACTGGGCGCTGCCGGCGATGGGCGACGCGGTGGCCTTCACGTACCGCAAGGACTGGTTCAACCGCCCCGAGCTGAAGGCCGAGTTCAAGCAGAAGACCGGCCACGACCTGGCGCCGCCCAAGACCTGGGACGAGTTCAAGCAGATCGGCCAGTTCTTCCAGGGCCGCGTGATCGACGGCAAGAAGGTCTACGGCGCGGCGCTCTACACCGAGCGCGGCTCCGAAGGCATCACGATGGGCGCGACCAACGCGATGTACGCCTACGGCATGGAGTACGACAACCCGAAGAAGCCGTATGACATGAAAGGCTTCATCAACGGCGCCGGCGCCGTCAAGGGGCTGAAGTTCTACAAGGAGCTGTACGACTGCTGCACGCCGCCGGGGCACTCCAATGCCTACATGACCGAAGACCTGGACTCGTACAAGTCGGGCCAGGTGGCGATGCAGATGAACTTCATCGCCTTCTTCCCGGGCATCTCGAAAGACCCGCAGGTCGGCGGCGAGAAGACCGGCTTCTTCGCGATCCCCAAGGGTGACAAGCAGTTCGCGCAGCTGGGCGGGCAGGGCATCTCGGTCGTCAAGTACTCGGACAAGAAGGACCTGGCCCTCGAGTACATGAAGTGGTTCGCCCAACCGGCGATCCAGCAGAAGTGGTGGGAAGGCGGCGGCTTCACCTGCCTGAACGCGATCCTGAACCAGCCGGGCTTCTCGACCAGCACGTCCTACGCCCAGGTGTTCCAGGACTCGATGAAGGTCGTCAAGGACTTCTGGGCCGAGCCGAGCTACGCACAGCTGCTGTTGGCGATGCAGAACCGCGTGCACGACTACGTGGTGGCCGGCAAGGGAACGCCCCAGTCCGCACTCGACGCGCTCGAGAAGGACTGGGAAGAAGTGTTCAAGGAAGACGGGAAGCTGAAGTGAAACCCGAAGCGATCGCGCAGTGGGTGCAAGTCCCACCCACGGCGGGGTCGCGGGTGTCGGAGGGCGTAGCCCTCCGGCTTCCCAGCCCCGCGGAGCAAGCCATGAAGAACCCGCTGTTCGGCCGTCAGGGCCTCTCGGACCGCGCACTGGCCTGGTTGTTTGTCGGCCCGACGATCGTGCTGCTGCTGGCCTTCAACATCTTCCCGCTGTTGTGGACCATCTACCTGTCGCTGACGAACTACCGCGCCAACCGGCCGAACGCCGACACGCTGTGGGTCGGCATCAGCAACTACCAGCGGGTGCTCAACGACCCGGCGATCTGGGAAAACATGCAGGCGACGGCGCACTTCCTGGTCTCGTCGATCGCGCTGCAGCTGCTGCTCGGCTTTGGTCTCGCGCTGCTGCTGAACCGGCGCTTCAGAAGCCACAGCTTCTGGAGCACCGCGATCCTGCTGCCGATGATGTTGGCGCCCGCAGTGGTCGGCACTTTCTGGAAGTATTTCTTCGAGCCGCAGTACGGCATCTTCAACTACATCGTCAACTTCTTTGGTGGGCCGGGCACCTTCACGATGCTGGGTGACACGCAGCTCTCGCCGTGGGCGATCGTGCTGGTCGACACCTGGATGTGGACGCCCTACGTGATGCTGCTGCTGTTGGCCGGCCTGCGTTCGATCCCGCCGTACTTGTACGAGGCTGCCGAAATCGACCGCGCCTCGGCCTGGACCAAGTTCTGGCGCATCACGCTGCCGATGGTGATGCCTTTCATCATCCTCGCACTGCTGTTCCGCACGATCGAGAACTTCAAGATGTTCGACCTGGTGGACCAACTCACGAACGGCGGCCCCGGCTCGGTGACCGAGCTCGCATCGATCCACCTGAAGCGCGAGGCGTTCGAGAAATGGCGCACCGGCTACGCGTCGGCCCTGGCGATCATCATGTTCGTGTCGATCTACGGGCTGTCGCTGGTCGCCGTGCGCTTCCTCGAGAAAGTGAAGCAGCGATGAAAACCATCCCCAACAGTCCCTTGGAGCCGAGCGCGCGTTCCAAGTGGTTCGCCGGCATCGCGGTGATCAGCTACGCGATCGTCTCGCTGATCCCGCTGGTGTGGATCTTCATGACCAGCTTCCGCACGCCGCAGGACGCGATCGCCTACCCGCCCAAGGTGGTGACCGAACAGTCGCTGATCGGCTACGTCAACCTGTTCACGACCCGCTCACGCGTCTCGGCTGAAGAGCTCGCCGCGCTGCCACCGGCCACCACCTGGTACGAAGGCCTGGTGCGCGAGCAGCAGATGATCCTTGCCGGCCCGTCGCGCTTCGTCGACCGCTACACCAACTCGCTGCTGATCGGCTTCGGCTCGACGCTGCTGTCGGTGGTGCTCGGCACCCTCGCGGCCTACGCCTTCTCGCGCTTTCGGGTGCCGGGCAAGGACGACCTGCTGTTCTTCATCCTGTCGACACGGATGATGCCGCCGATCGCGATCGCAATTCCGATCTACCTGATGTTCCGCAATGTCGGGCTGAACGACACGCACGTCGGCCTCATCCTGCTGTACACGGTCGTCAACCTGTCGCTCTCGGTCTGGTTGCTCAAGGGCTTCATGGACGAGATCCCGCGCGAGTACGAGGAAGCGGCAATGGTCGACGGCTACACGCGCTGGCAGGCCTTCCTCAAGGTCGTGCTGCCGCAGGCCGCCACCGGCATCGCGACGACCGCGATCTTCTGCCTGATCTTCGCCTGGAACGAATACGCCTTTGCACTGCTGTTGACCAGCGGCACCGCGCAGACCTCGCCACCGTTCATCCCCACCATCATCGGCGAGGGTGGTCTCGACTGGCCCGCGATGGCGGCCGGCACGACCCTCTTCTTGCTGCCGGTGCTGCTGTTCACTGTGCTGCTGCGCAAGCACCTGCTGCGTGGCGTCACTTTCGGAGCCATCCGCAAATGAAGCCCCCACGCTCCCTTCCGGTCGCTGCCCCCCGAGGGGGCTCGCGCAGCGGACCGGCAAAGCCGGATCCGCGCACGCCACTTGAGGCGGGCGGCGCTCCGCGCGCCCGGGAAGACGGCAAGTCTGATGGAGAACTGCAATGAAGAAGTTTTTGCGTCGTGGGCCCTGGGAACACGGCACCACCGCACTGATCGGCATCGGCCTCGCGATGCTGATGCAGCCCTGGGCCATCGAGGTCTACAGCTACGGCTTCACCGTGCTGCTGGCCGGTGTCGTGGGCTACTCCATTGCGGGCAAGTTGCCCCAAGGCTGAAGACATGAAGCCCCCACGCTCACTTCGTTCACTGCCCCCCGAGGGGGCGCGTCTGCCCCTAGGGGCGGCCCGTCGGGACTGACCATGGCCGAAATCCGAATCCAAAACCTGCAGAAGCGCTTCGCCGATTTCACGGCGGTGCGCGACTCCTCGCTGGTGCTCGAAGACGGCAAGTTCGTCGTGCTGCTCGGGCCCTCGGGCTGCGGCAAGACGACGACCTTGCGCATGGTCGCCGGGCTCGAGTTCCCCAGCGCCGGCCAGATCACGCTGGACGGCCAGGACGTCACCTACCTGCGACCGCGTGAACGCGACATCGCGATGGTGTTCCAGCTGTTCGCGCTGTACCCGCACATGGGCGTGCGCGACAACCTCGAGTTCCCGCTGCGCAATGAAGGTGTGCCTCGGGCCGAGATCGACAAGCGAATCAAGCAGGTCGCCGGCATCCTGCGCATCGAGCACCTGCTGGGTTCGCGCATCGGTGGCCTGGCCGGCGGCGACCGCCAGCGCGTGGCGCTCGGGCGGGCCATCGTGCGCGAGCCCAAGGCCTTCTTGATGGACGAGCCGCTGGGCACGCTCGACGCCGAGTTCCGCGAGCTGATGTGCGTCGAGCTGCGCAAGCTGCACGAGCGGTTGAAGACCACCACCGTGTTCGTGACCCACGACCAGAACGAGGCGATGGCGCTGGCGGACCACATCGTGGTGATGAACAACGGCGACATCCTGCAGGCCGATGATCCGCACGGTATCTACAACTTTCCGTCGTGCGTGTTCGTCGCCCGCTTCATCGGCCGCCCGCCGATGAACATGCTGAAGGTGCGCGGCGCCGTTGCCGCCGGTGCCCGCCAGGTGCAGGTCGACGGGCGGCCGGTCGATGTGCCCACCGTCCAGGCGCCTGCCGAGAACGCACTGCTGGGCATCCGCCCCGAGCATGTGCGCCTGATGCCGCCCGGCGAAGGCCTGGCCGGGCAGGTGAAGGGTGTCGAGTATTTCGGGTCGCACTGGATCGCCGAACTGCAGACCGACGCCGGCGTGCTGAAGGCAGTAGTCGACAAAGGCACGCGGCCGGCCGAAGGGGACCGGATCGGGCTCGGGTTCGACCAGAACCGCCTCGTCCTTTTCGACGCCGACACCGAGCGCTTGCTGCCGAGCGCCACCACTTCCGCCCACCGACCGAGCATGCGCCATGGCTAGCATCACCCTTCAAGGCATCACCAAGCGTTTCGGCGAGGTGACCGCCGTCGACGACATGCAGCTCGAGATCGCCAACGGCGAGTTCTTCGTGCTGCTGGGCCCGAGCGGCGCCGGCAAGACGACCACGCTGCGGCTGATCGCCGGGCTCGAAACGCCCGACGCCGGCAGCGTGAACATGAACGGCGCCGACATGACGCCTGTCGCACCCGCGCTGCGCGACTGCGCCTTCGTGTTCCAGCAGTACTCGCTGTACCCGCACCTGACCGTCTACGACAACATGGCGTTTCCGCTGCGCGCGCCTATGCGCCGGCTCGACGAGGCCGAGATTCGGCGCCGTGTCGAGCGCGTCGCCGCGATGCTGCACATCGACAGCAAGCTGCAACGCAAGTCGACCGCGCTGTCGGGCGGCGAAATGCAGCGGGTGGCGATCGGCCGCGCGCTGGTGCGAGAGCCACGCGTGTACCTGATGGACGAGCCGCTGTCGTCGCTCGACGCCGGGCTGCGCGAGGAGTTGCGCGTCGAGCTGAAGCGGTTGCAACGCAGCAGTGGCGCGACCGTGGTCTACGTGACGCACGACCAGGTCGAGGCGACGACGCTGGCCGATCGCATCGCCATCCTCGAGCACGGTCGCATCCAACAGGTGGGAACGCCGCTGCAGATCTACGACCAGCCGCAGTCCATCGACGTGGCGCAGCGCTTGGGTTCGCCGACGATCAATGTGCTGCCGGCTTCGTGGTTCGCGGGCACCGCCGATCCGCGCGCGATGCACGTGGCGATTCGGCCCGAGGACGTGCAGCTGTCTGCCGCCGCGGGCTCGCAGGCTTACGCCGTCATCGAGTGCTCGCTGGTCAAGCACCTGGTGGTGGCCGAACGGATGGGGGTCGAGGTGCGTGCCCGCACGATGCTCGACCAGGCCCTGGTGCCGGGTGCGCAGGTGCAGATGACCTTCCCGCCCAAGCATTGCATGTTCTTCGACGCTGCAGGGCGACGGCTCGCCGCCTGAAGCGTCACGCGAAGGAGACCGATCATGAACGAACACGCTTACCTGTTGCGCTTCCGCTCGCTGTTCGACCCCGGCCGGGCCTATGTCTTCCCGTGCGACAAGGCGGGCCACGTCGACCTGGACGCCTTGAGCGAGCGCGCCCGCACCAACTACCTCTACGCCAGGACTGTGGTGGGTCGTGAGTTCACGATGCCCGACGTGCAGCCCGCATCCCTTCACTGACCAGCCGTCCGGGCGCGACCCCCACCAAGCAACAAGGAGAGACCTTGAATACCCCCATGATTCTCGAGGCGGTGGCTGCCGTGCAGCGCGCCATCCTGGCCAACGAAGCTCAGATCGAATCGCTCGACCGCGCGATCGGCGATGGCGACCACTTCATCAACGTGAGGCGCGGCTGCGAGGTGGCCGTCTCGCTTAGCGCCGAGTTGAGGGACTTGCCGCCGGCGCTCGCGCTGCACAAGATCGGCATGAAACTGCTGGGCACCATCGGCGGTGCCTCCGGCCCGCTGATCTCCAGCTTCTTCATGGCCATGGGCAAGGAGCTCGAAGGGTTGGCCGAGCCCGACCGTGCCGAGTTCGCTGCCGCATTCGCCAGCGGGGTCGAGGCGATCAAGCTGCGCGGCAAGGCCGACGTCGGCGAGAAGACGATGCTCGACGTGTTGATCCCCGTGTCGCGGCTGTTGATCAGGCTGGTCGATGACGACGCGCCGCTGCCGGAGCTATGCGCGCAGCTGAAGGAGGAGGCCAACCGCAACATGCTGGCCACGCGCGACATGATCGCCAGCAAGGGGCGCGCTTCGTTCCTCGGTGAGCGTGCGCTGGGCCACATTGACCCCGGCTGCAAGACCTGTGAGGTGGCGATCGGTGCGGTCTGCGACACCGTGCTGCCGTCCAAGCTGTCCCAGGAGGCTGCATGAAAAAGTTCATCAATGACATCGACTCGGTGATGCGCGAGTCGCTCGGTGGGCTGGTCGAGGCCCATCCCGGCCTGCTGCGCGTCGAGTTCGAGCCGACCTTCGTCTCCCGCGCCGTGCGTGCCACCAACAAGGTCGCGCTGCTGTCGGGCGGCGGCTCCGGGCACGAGCCGTTGCATGCCGGCTTCGTGGGCCAGGGCATGCTCGATGCCGCCTGCGCAGGCCAGGTGTTCACCTCACCCACGCCCGACCAGATGCTCGCGGCGGCGGCGGCGGTGCATTCCGGCCGCGGCGTGCTGTTCATCGTCAAGAACTACGCCGGCGACCTGATGAACTTCCAGATGGCCAGCGAGATGCTCGATCTCGAGAACGCCACGGTGCTCGTCAATGACGACGTGGCGGTGGAGAACTCCAAGCACACCACCGGCCGGCGCGGCGTGGCAGGCACCTTGATGGTCGAGAAGATGGTGGGCGCCGCGGCTGAAGCGGGCGCTTCGCTGCTGGAATGCAAATCGATCGGTGACCGCGTCAATGCGGCGACCGCGTCGATGGGCGTGGCCTTCACCAGCTGCACGGTGCCGGCAGCCGGCCGCACCACCTTCGACATTGGCGACGACGAGATGGAGGTGGGCGTCGGCATCCACGGTGAGCCGGGCCGCCGGCGCGAGAAGGTCAAGCCGGCTGGGTTGATCGTCGACGACCTGCTCGGCGCGATCCTGGCCGACCTGAAGCCGCAACGCGGCAGCGAAGTACTGCTGCACGTCAACGGGTTCGGCGGCACACCGCAGATGGAGCTGTACCTGCTGTACCACTGCGCCGCCGAGCGCTTGCGTGCCCAGGGCCTCATACCGGTGCGCTCGCTGGTTGGCAACTACACCACCGCGCTCGAGATGGCCGGCGCGTCGCTGACCGTGACGCTGCTGGACGACGAGATGAAAGAACTGTGGGACGCGCCGGTGCACACGGCCGCCCTGCGCTGGTGAGCCGATCATGCAGCGCAGGTCGTTGCTTCTTGGGCTGCCGGCGGTATCGGTGCTGGCAGGGCTCGCGGGACCGTGTCGGGCGCATGCGCGCGACAGCGGCCAACCATCGATCCGGATCGGCCAGTCCGCACCGGTCACCGGGCCGCTGGCCCGCGTCGGCACAGCATTTCGGGACGCAGCACGCGCAGTCTTTGCAGACACCAATGCGCAGGGCGGCATCTTCGGACGTGACATCGAGCTGGTGACCCTCGACGACGAGGACCGCGCCGAACGCACGGCGGTCAATGTCAAGCTGCTGGCGTCGCAGCACCAGGTGATCGGGTTGTTCGGCTTTGTGGGTGCCGGGGCTCACCGCGTTGGCGCGCGTGCAGCAGCGCAAGAGGGGCTGCCCTATGTGGCGCCTGTCAGCGGCTCGCAAGAGTTGCGCTCCGGTGCATTGCCGTGGATGTACCACCTGCGCGCCGGCCACCTGGACGAGATCGAGTACATCGCGCGGCACACCAGCCAGATCGGCATCCGCCGCGTCTCGCTGGTGTCTGAGTACAACTCGCAAGGCTGGGAACTGCGCGACGCGCTGATCTCTTCCTTCGAGTCGCGCGGTGACGCCGTCGCATCGATCAGCAGTGTGGACCATGAAGGCAGCCGCTACAGCCTGCCCGGGGCAGTGATGTCGGTCCTGGCGGGGCGGCCCGAGGCCATCCTGCTCGGGGCCGACTATGTGGCCAGCGCACGCTTCGTCGAGGCGGCTCGCCAAGCCGACTACGCGGGCCTTTTCTACACCCTGTCGACGGTGGGCGGCAATGCGCTGATGGAGATGCTGGGCCCGCGGGCTGCCGGTGTCTCGGTGACGCAGGTGGTGCCTTTCCCCTGGAGCGCGGCTTCGGTCGTGGGGCGCAACTTCCTGGCCTTTTGCGCACGCCACCAGATCGAAGCCTCGTTCGCCAGCATGGAGGCGTACCTGAGCGCCAACCTGCTCGTCGATGGCCTGCGCCACATGCGCGAGCCGACGCCGGCCAAGCTGGCCGAGGCACTTGACGGCCTTCCGCCACGTGACTTCGGCGGCTTCGTCGGAGCCTTCTACGGCAAGTCGCGCCGCGCGCCCGCGCAGATCGACCTGACCGTGTTCTCACGCGGCGGAAAGTTCGTCAAATGAACGCCGCCGGGGCAGCGCTGCGGGAGGGCCAATGAACACGCCCAAGCTGGTGATCGGCAACTGGAAGATGCACGGCTCCAGCACCTTGCTGCGTGCGTTCGGCGAGGTGGCGTCGCGTGACTGGCCGGGCTGCGAAGCGGCGCTGTGCGTGCCCTATCCGTTGCTGTCGGCGGCGCAGGCCAAGTTCGCTGCCACGCCGCTGCGCTGGGGCGCACAGAACTGCTCGGCAGAGGACGACGGTGCGTTCACCGGCGAGATCTCGGCGCGCATGCTTCGCGAGTTCGGCGCCCGCTATGTGATCGTCGGCCACTCGGAATGCCGGGACCGCCAAGGCGAAACCGATGGGCATGTCGCCAGCAAGGCCCGGCGGGCGCTGGCGGCGGGGCTGACCCCGATCGTCTGTATCGGCGAAGGGGAAGCAGAACGCGATGGCAATCAAACGGCATTGGTGCTGCGCCGGCAACTGCTGCAGCTGGTACGCGTGTTAGGCCCTGACATGGCCGCCATCGTCGTCGCCTATGAACCGATCTGGGCCATCGGCTCTGGCCAAAGCGCAACGCCTGGGCTGATCGACGACACCCATGGCCTGATCGCCGAGATGCTGGCCTTCCACGTCGGCTTGACGGCACCGGCGGTGCGCATCCTGCACGGTGGCAGCGTGACACCGCGCAATGCCGAGTCGATCTTGGCGCGTGATCTGGTGGCGGGCGTGCTGGTGGGCAAGGCCTCACTGGTGCCCGCTGACTTCATGGACATCTGCAGGGCCGCGACCCATGGCGTCGCGCCCTGTCCGCCGACCCGGGCTGCCGGCGTTTCGCTCAACTGCACCACTTGAGGAGTACCCGGGCTAGTGTCCTGTCCCACAAATAGCTGCCATTGAGATTCGACCAGATGGTGATGATCGCGCGTTCGGACGGCTGGGCAGATACCCAGCGTATCTGCCCTGATGGCCGGGCGCGCGAGCGCGCCATCTGGTCGAACCCGAAGGGCGGGCCGCAATGGGGCGCTCGCAGCGCCGCCAAGCCAGGCTGATACCGCCAGGTATCAACCTGGCTCGTCGACTCGCGATCATCCCCATTGCGGCCCGTCGCAATGACAGCTATTTGCGGGACAGGACACTAGTGACTCGAGTAGCGACAGAACAAGAAAACTTCGGAGGGGTGTTGTTCGGCCGCGAAGCCTTGCTTGGCGGCGCATGCGAAGGAAGTGGTGATGTGTATCAAGGTCCAGGAAGACGTGGTGCTGCAGCAGCAGAACCGCCTGCGAGTCGACATGCCCGTGCCCGCCGACATCAACTGGTCGACGACGATCGAGTGGGTGCGGGGCAGCGTGGCGGCGTCCGCGGTGATCTTTGCCCCGGGCGGCTGCCAGGCCATCGTCGTGGGTGGCCACTTGCCGGATGCGGCGCGCGACCTCGGTCAAGCGATCGAAGCGGTCGCGAAGTCTGGGCGCGTTGATGGGGGCATCCGCCTGCAGGTCAGCTGGGGCGCGCGGGCCTGTGTCGAAGTGCTGGCGCTGAAGCGCCGCTTCGGTCTGCGCAGCCTGGCCGTGATGAGCTGGTCCGTCGGTTCGGGTCGGCTGGCATCGCTGACCCTGGTGAATGCCGCCTGCCACGACCTGCAACGCGCGGATGACGGACCGCTGCTGGTCATCGCTGAATCGCTGCGGGAGCGTTGCATGCTGCAGCAACGCCTGCGCGAGTCGACGCTCGTGACCCGACGGCTCGAAGACGTGGCGCGTGCGTCGGGCGACTGGGTCTGGGAGACCGACGAGCACTACCGCTACACCTGGGTCCACGGCGCCGAGCCCGCCGCGCCGCACCACGCGTTCTGGCCGCCCAAGATCGGCGAACTGATCCCGTCCGGCTTGGTGGTCAACTGGCTGGGCGAGCCTGAGTTGCCGTTGAAAGATTTCCACGCCGTGCTGCGCCAGCGCGAGGCCATCGTTCGCCTGGTGACCAAGGAGCAAGCCCAAGGCCACACGCGCTACGTTTCGCGCAGCGCAGTGCCGCTGGTCAACGCTGATGGATCGCTGCGTGGCTACCGCGGCTCAGCGCGCGATGTGACGCAGAGCCTCGAGGCCAAGGCGCAGCTGTGGCAGCGCGAAAGGGCGTTGCGCCTCGCCAAGGAGCGGGCCGAGGCCAGCAGCCAGGCGAAGTCGGTGCTGGTGTCCAAGGTCGGGCACGAGCTGCGGACGCCGCTGAACGCCATCGTGGGTTTGGCGCAGTTGATCCAGATGCGCAACGCCCCGGACGACAGTGCGGCCGTGGAACGTTGGGTGGCCCAGATCGCCAAGACAGGTTGGCACATGGTCGATGTGCTGGACATGTTGATGGATCTGGGCCGAACGGGCACGGTGAACGCATCGATTGCGAGCAAGCCGGTCGACCTTGTCGCGGTGGTGCAAGACGCGATGCACATCGTCGAACGCGAAGCGCAAGCGCGCTCGATCAGCGTCAAGTTCGACAGCCAGGCGCCGGTGCAGGCGCTGGGCGATGGCCGGGCGATCTGCCAGGTGGTGGTCAACCTGCTGACCAACGCGATCAAGTACAACCGCGAGGGCGGCCAGGTCCGTGTGACAGTGGCGCGCGGCGAACGGGCTCGGATCGAGATCCAGGACACCGGGCCCGGCCTTTCAGAAGCCCAGATGGCCCGTTTGTACCGGCCCTTCGAACGGTTAGGTGCCGAGGCATCCAATGTGTCGGGCCACGGCCTCGGGCTGCTGATCTGCAAGGAACTGGTGGCATCGATGGACGGCGAGCTGCAGGTCCAAAGCACGGTGGGGCAGGGGACAACGTTCACCGTCGTGCTGCACGTGTCCGGTGGCGGTGAGATGCGCACCGAAGATGGCAGGGCCCCGGTGGCGTTGGCGCAAGGACACGACTAGCCGCTGTGCTCCACTGGGTGCCGGCGGCGTCGCTGCGACGTGGGCGGCACCGCTGCGAAGCGGCCGGCGGTGGTGGGGGCGGCAGCGTTGACGGCGCCGACTTCCAGGTGCACTCGCTCGGACGACGCGGCGGCCACGCTGTCGGCCGTCAGGCTGCGAACGTCGGTGTAGAGCGCGATCGCGGTCGCGTTGCGGGCGTTTGGCGGCCTGGGCGCAACGCGAGGGGCTGTGGTGGAGCGTGTCGGGTACAGCGGTGACACCGTGTCTTCGGCATGTTTGGCGACCATCGTGTGGCTCCCTGAGACTGGTGCTTCGCCCCATCTGGCGCGTGGCTTCTGATTTATCGGAGAACGCGCGGAGAAAGCCCAAGCGGAGCGCGTGGGGAGTTCTTGCTTGACGGCGTGGGGAATCCCCACGAACCGGCCATGGGTGTGCGTCCGGCGCCGCGATGCCTCGGGCGAATTCGGGTCGCGAGCGAGAGGCCGCGTGGTGCCTCAGGGGCGAGTGCCGAAACGCTCGGTCGAACGGGCGCGGGCCTTGGCGACCTCGGTCTCTCGGTTGCGCGGTTCGGCCGTGGTGATCAGCGAACGGATCAGCGCCCGGGCCGAAGCCGCGACTTCCTCCACCGCCCGGTCGAACGCTTCCTCATTGGCTTTCGACGGCACATTGAAACCGCTGAGCTTGCGCACGAACTGCAGCGACGCATCGCGAATCTCCAGCTCGGTCGCGGGCGGATCGAAATTGAACAGCGTTTTGATGTTGCGGCACATGATGGCCCCGGGGGCAGGCGATGGGCGCAGCTTAGCGTGGCACAGGATGCCTGTGCGGGTGTGGGGCGGAGGCAGCGCCCAGAGAGCGCCGCCCGGGTCAGGGCGCCGGCTTGACCGGCGGCCCCAGCACGAAGTCGATGCGCCGGCGCAGCCGCGTGGCCTCGGCGGTGTCACCGGCCTGCTGCGCCCGCTCGTGCTGCACATGCAGCCAGGCCAGCAACGGTCGACGCCAGCCTTGTTCGCCTGCGGTCTCGGCGGCCAGCGCCACGGCCGTCGGGCTGGCGCGGCCAGCCTGGAACAGCAGCGCCGCGGCGAGCAGGCGCGACAGCGGCTCGGGCTGGGCCTTCAGGGCAGCGAGCGCGGCCTCAGGGTTCGCGCCGGCGCCAGCAATGGAGCGCTGCGCTTCGGGCAGCAGCGCCAGGTCCTGGGCTGTCGCGTGGCCGGCGAGGTAGGCCGCGTAGGCGCGCTCGGGCGGCGCGGCATCGGCCTTCAGCGTTTCGTAGCCGGCGCACGGCTCGAACACCAGGCTCGCGACGTGCGCCGCGCAGCGCATCAGCTCGGCGCGAGCCATCAGCGCCAGGTTGCCGGTGCGGGCGATCTCGCTGCGGGCGCGCTCGAACTGGCGCGCTTCGCCGGCCGTGTCCCCCTTCAGGTAGGCGGTCTGGGCGTCCTGCAGCGCCTGCAGCGCGTCGGCCTGCCAATCGGGTGGCGTCGGACCGCTGGCGCAGCCCGTTGTAGCAAGCAAGCCGGCACAGGCCGCGGTCAACCAAGGGCGCTTCATGGCAGCTTCAGCTCCTTGGTCTCGCCGGCGAATGGCCACTTGCGGTTCAGCTCGTCGACCAGGCGCTGTACCTTGCGCAGGCTCGATTCGACTTCGGCTCGCAGGATGCCCAGATCGGTGGTCGCGACGCGGGCATTGGCCGCCACGCCCTCGGCTTCTTTCAGCACCGCATCGAGCTGCTGCAGCGACTGGCGCGCATCGCGCAACAGCGCGTCGAGCCGGCGAATCGCGGCGCGTGCATCGGTCGACACGCCTTGCGGGCCGAAGAGCTGGCTGTCGGCGTGATCGACGAGGCCGTCCACCTTGGCCACCAGCGTGTTGACGCGATCCAGCGTCTTGCCGATGCGGGCGGCTTCCTCGTCGTTGCCCATCAGCACGCCAAGCGCGCCCTTGGGGCCTTTTAGCCGCTCGGTCACATCTTTCAGGTTGGCGAGTGTGGTGCCGAGCGAAGACTCTTCGGCGGTCATCCGGCTCAGGTTCTGCAACAGCTCACTCGCCGAGGTGACCACACGCTGCAGTTCGGCCGCGGTGTCGCCGATCAGCACTGGGCGCTCGGCCCCATCGGGCAGCGGCGGGTCGGTGGGCACGCCCGTGTAGGCGCGCAGGCCGGTGCCGCCGATCACGCTGCGCACGAGTGTGAACACGCTGCTCTTGCGCAGCCAGTGCGCGTCCTCGATCGGCACGTCGACGAGGATGCGCGCATTGCCGTCGGCCCCGAGCTCGACGCGCCGCACGCGGCCGATCGGAAAGCCGGAGAAGCTCAGGTCCATGCCGACCCGCACGCCTTCGGCGTCCTCGGCGATGAGCACCAGGCGCTGCGTGGCCTCGAACAGGCCGCGCGCGTACATCAGGTACACCGCGGCGCCGGCCACCAGCGTGATCAGCAGCAGCAACAGCAGCCGGGCCTTGAACTCCACGTTGCGCACAGGAGGCGGGGGTGACTCGTTCATTGCTTCAGTAGTAGTTGCCGACCAGCGACGTCGCCTCGATCAGCAGGAGCAGCAGGAACATGCGCACCAGGCCCTGCAGCTCCGTGCTCAATGAGGCACTCCAGGGCCTTTGGCCCACGCCCTCCGAGAGGGTCTGGGCTCCTTCGGGCGGCCGTGCGGAGCCCAGGCCCAGCCGCGGATGCGGCCGATCGTAGAGCACGGAGGCGATAGGGATCAGCGCGACCGCGAGCGCGAAGAAGACGATCTTCATCACGAAGATCAGTGCGACCGCGGGGTTGAACACGTGGCCTACGGTGCGGGTGTAGGCCGCGAAGCCAGTGGTGTTGAAGCCGTAGACGGAGACGTAGGCCAGGACCAGCGTCAGCCCGCAACTCACCGCGGCGAGCAGGCACACAGCGAAGATGCCGGCGGCCACGCGGGGCAGTACCTCGCGCCGCACCGGGTCCTGCCCCTGCTCGCTCAAGCCGGCCCAGCCGCCGTCGGCGCGCAGGGTGGCCACGTCGGCCGCCTGCGGCAGCGTGCAACGCAGCGCGGCGAACAATGCAGCGGTCAGCGGGATCAGCTCGAGCACCAGCACCCGCACGACCATCTCGATCGCATACTGCGACAGGCCATAGCTGAAAGAGGTGACCAACACGATGCGGATCACGATCAGGCTCAGCAATGCCGACAGCACGCTGAACCAGACCAGCGCCGGTGCGCTGCCGAGGTAGACATGGCGTGCAAGCGCGCTGCGCTGCGGCGCGTCGTAGCTGGCCGGCGACAGGGCCAGGACGATCAGCGTCGTGCCGAGGTGGACGATGCGCCACCAGCCGTGCAGCCAGCGCCAAGCGGAGCGGCGCAGGTCCGCCATCGCACCAGGCTCGTATGCCGTCAATGCCATGGCCGGATCATAGGTGCGCGTCAGGGCTCAAGCAGCCGAGCCAGGCGATAGACTGAACAGCGAGCCATAGCGCAGGCCGATGTAGGCGTGCTCGCGCATCAGCATCTCGACGCGTGCCGACTCGCGCCGCTCGAGCGCCTCGAACACCAGCTGATGATGAAGTTGAGCGAAGCGCAGCTTCTCGTACTCGCGGCCCAGCGCCAGCCTGTCGATCGCGATCGAATCTGCCGACGCAAATGGCAGGTGGTTGTTGCGGGCGATCGCATCGGCGATCACCAGGCTGCCTGTCGATTCGACGATGGTGCGGTGGAAGCGATGGTTCAGCTGGGCCCAGGCGCCGATGTCTTCTTCGGTGAGGTGACCCTTCGCAAGCAATTGGGCACCTTCGTCGACACAGGCGCGCAGCGTGGCCTGCACATCGGCCGACAAGCCGCGCTCGGCCAAGCGCCGCGCAGCCAGCCCCTCCAGCGCGCCGCGCACCTCGACCGCGCACTGCACGTCTTCGTCAGAAAAGGCGCGCACGACAAAGCCGCGTTTGCCGGTGATCTGCAGCAGGCCTTCTTGTTGCAGGCTGCGAAACGCCAGCCGCACAGGCGTGCGCGACACGCCCAGCGCAGTGGCCACCGGGATCTCGGCCAGGCGCGTGCCGGCCGGGTAGTGGCCGTCCATGATCAGCTGGCGCAGCGTGGCCACGACGCTGCCGCTGTCGGGTCGGGGTTCAGGCGAGGGCATCGCGGCGCATTTGGCTATGCTGGATCCAATATGGCAGGTATTCTGGCATTGGATGGCCATTGATGCTGATAATTGGATCCAATTTGATCAATCACTGGAGCCGCCGCGATGTTTCCGAAGAACGCCTGGTACGTGGCCTGCACGCCGGACGAGATTGACGACAAACCGCTGGGACGCAAGATCTGCGGCGAGGCGATGGTCTTCTACCGCGGGCCCGGCGGCGTGGTGGCGGCGCTCGAAGACTTCTGCCCGCACCGTGGCGCGCCCTTGTCGCTGGGCCGGGTGGTCGAGGGCAAGCTGGTCTGCGGCTACCACGGGCTCGAGATGGGTTGCGATGGCAAGACCGTCGCGATGCCGGGCCAACGGGTGCGCGGCTTTCCGGCGATCCGCAGCTTCCCGGTGGTCGAGCGCCATGGCTTCGTCTGGGTTTGGCCGGGTGATGCCGCGCAGGCCGACCCGGCCAAGATCCACCAGCTCGAATGGGCCGAGAGCGCTGACTGGGCCTATGGCGGCGGCCTGTACCACATCGCCTGCGACTACCGGCTGATGGTCGACAACCTGATGGACCTTACGTACACGGCACCAGCATCGGCCAGAAGGAGATCGACGAGACGCCGGTGACCACGCGCACCGAAGGCGACGAGGTGATCACCAGCCGCTTCATGAACGACATCATGGCGCCGCCGTTCTGGCAGATGGCGCTGCGCGGCAACCATCTGCCCGACGACCAGCCGGTGGACCGCTGGCAGATCTGCCGCTTCTCGCCGCCGAGCCACGTGATGATTGAAGTCGGCGTCGCGCTGGCCGGACAGGGCGGCTACGAGGCCGACCCGAAGGTGAAGGCGTCAAGCATCGTGGTCGACTTCATCACGCCAGAAACTGAGACCTCGATCTGGTATTTCTGGGGCATGGCGCGCAGTTTCAATCCGAAGGACAAGGCACTGACCGCGAGCATTCGCGAAGGGCAGGGCAAGATCTTCAGCGAAGACCTGGAGATGCTCGAGCGGCAACAGAAAAACCTGCTGACCTGGCCCGAGCGTCAGCTGCTCAAGCTCAACATCGACGCGGGCGGCGTGCAGTCGCGCAAGGTGCTCGATCGGTTGATCGGGGCAGAGCAGGGCGAGCCGGCGGAGACTTCGGCGTGACCGCGGCGACGGGCCTTCGCGTGCGCGTTGCGGCCAAGACGGTCGAGGCGCAGGACATCTGTAGCTTCGAGCTGGTCGAGGTCGACGGCCAGCCTCTGCCATCGTTCTCGGCCGGTTCGCATGTGGACGTGACGGTGGGTGACAAGACGCGCCAATACTCGCTCTGCAACGACCCGGCAGAAAGCCACCGCTACCTGATCGCGGTGCTGCGCGACCCGGCCACGCGTGGCGGCTCGGCCGGCATGCACGACCAAGTCCAAGTGGGCGATGTGATCCAGATCAGCGCGCCGAAGAACCACTTCGCGCTGGCGCACGACGCGCACCACCACCTGCTGCTGGCCGGTGGCATCGGCGTCACGCCCATCCTGTGTATGGCCGAGCGCTTGGCGGTGACGGGCGCCGCGTTCGAGATGCACTACTGCGCCCGATCTCGCGAGCGGATGGCGTTTCACGACCGCATCGCCGGCTCACGCTTTGCGTCGTACGTGCAGTTCCATTTCGACG
>Ga0307515_10005389_pt1 | contig 25924 bp, 22 predicted proteins | sample 17_EM_MG_FD_194513 | JGI IMG/M metagenome (GOLD analysis project Ga0307515, IMG submission 194513) | Populus trichocarpa ectomycorrhiza microbial communities from riparian zone in the Pacific Northwest, United States - 17_EM | ecosystem: Host-associated > Plants > Roots > Unclassified | place... | reverse complement strand
AGGACACGACCGAGACTCAGATCCAGCGGACGCCGGACTGGGTCGCGGCGATCCTCAAGCTCTCGAACGCCGCGAGGCCCGGCACGACGTTCAACTACAGCACCGGCGACACCCATCTGAGCTCCGCCGTGCTGACCACGGCCACTCAGACGACGGCCTGTAAATTCATCCACCAATATCTGCTCGCGCCGCTGGGCGTGGTCGCCGAACACTGGGGCCGCGACCGCAGGGCTACTTCTCGGGCGGCTACAACTTCTATGTGACGCCGCGGGAACTCGCGAAATTCGGGTTGCTCTATCTGCGCAACGGCCGGTGGAACGGCAGGCAGCTGGTACCGGCGGCCTGGGTGGAAGCCTCAATGGCAAACAAGGTGGACGCCGGTGCCCCGTACAGCTACGGCTATGACTTCTGGCTGCGCGACATCGCGGGTCACCACGTCGCGATGGCCTGGGGCTTCGGCGGCCAGATGATCTACATCATCAAGGACCTGGATCTCGTCGTAGTGATGACAACCAACACCCATGAATTCGCCGAGGACTCATTCAACGGCCTATCGATCGTCGAGAACGACATCCTCCCGGCGGCCAACTGACGAAGCTGTCACGGCTCGAGACCCCGGCGGATCGCGATCTCTACGGGTGAGTACGCGTTGCGACGGGTTTGCCTTTTGCTCAGGTGACGGCCCAGGCCGCGCCGCTGGGCGGTTGGCCCTCCGCCACGGCGTGCAGGCTCGGCGGGTCCTCCTCAGGCAGGGGCGCGGCGCCGGCCCCGGCCACCGGTCGCGGCCGGCGGGGCTTGACGCTGCCCGCGCTGCCGCCCCGGCCGGGGTAGACGAGCAGGCCGTTGACCGGGTCGGGCACCGCGTCGAGCGCGGCCGTGACGGCCGGCAGTTCGCGGTACGCCGGCCAGCGCTCGTCGCCCGCGAAGGCGATCTCGAACAGCACGCCCCAGGAGTGGGTGTGCCAGCGCCAGTCGTACGCGCCGTTGGTGATGGCTGCCTCGGTCAGGGCGCTGCCGTGCGCATCCTGCCAGCCGCGAGCGGACCCGGAGGGCCCGTCAAGCACCTCGATGGACCACCAGTAAAACTCCATGAATCGAAGTTAGCTCGTTACCGCCAGTTGTCGAGCCCTTTCCCGCGGTCAGCGATCTGCGTTGCGGCGGACGGACTCGATCAGCTGCTGCCACAGCGGCTCCGGCAGGTCGTGGCCCATTCCCGGGATTACGACCAGTTCGGCGCCCGGGATGGCGGCCGCGGTCGCCCGGCCGCCGCTGACGTCGATCAGCGGGTCGGCGTCGCCGTGGATGACGAGGGTCGGCGCGGTGACGCCGGCCAGCGCCGCGGTGCGGTCCGGCGAGGCGGCGGCCGCCGCGTACTGGCGCAGCGTGCCCAGGGGGCGGTAGGAGCGGTCATACTTCGCGGCGGCGCGGCGCAGCACTTCCTCCTCCGGCGTGGGGTACGCCGGCGAGCCGATCACCCGGGCGGACAGCAGCCCGTTCGCGATGGCTTCGTCGCGGCTCGCCACCGGTGGACGGCCCAGCATCGCTGCGGCCTCGGGGGTGGCCCGGCCGACGGAGTGGTCGCCGGTCATCGACATGACCGAGCAGAGGCTGTGCACCCGCTCGGGGTAGTCGATCGCGAACTGCTGGGCGACCATGCCGCCCAGCGAGGCGCCCAGTACGTGCGCGCGGTCGAGGCCCAGCGCGTCGAGCAGGCCGGCCGTGTCGGCGGCGAAGTCGGCGAGCAGGTAGGGCGGCTGGGCCGGCCGGCCGGCGAGGATCGCCGCGAGGTCGGGCACGCCGAGCTCGTCGAGGCTGGTGGATAGGCCCGCGTCGCGGTTGTCGAAGCGGATCACGTGGAAGCCCGCCGCGGCGAGTTGCTCGCAGAACACCTGCGGCCAGTCGATGAGCTGCGCGCCCAGCCCCATGATCAGCAGCAGGGCCGGGTCGGCCGGGTCGCCGAGGGTCTCGTACTCGAGCTCGATGCCGTTGGATTTTGCCTTGGGCACGATGTCTTCCTTCCCGGGCCGGGAGTTCCGGCCCGGGAAGGAGACTAGCGACTTGGCTAACTGTTCCAGACTTGGAACTCGGAGAGCTGGCCCGCCGGCCATCCGGTGTTCGCCGAGATGTTCAGCCGGAAATAGCGCTGGGTTGTCGCGGGGAACGTGATCGTCACCGTGTTGCCGGCGGCGGCGGTGAACGGGTAGCCCGCGGACGCCTTGACGGTGGTCCAGGTCGTGCCGTCGGTGCTGGCGCTGACCGACAGGGTCTGGGTGCGGGCGCCCCAGGCCGCGGGGAGTTGCAACACGACCCGGCTAGCGCTCGCCGCCGAACCCAGGTCGACCTGGACCCACTGCGGGAAGGCGTTGTTGGCGCTCTCCCAGTAGCTGCCCTGGTTGCCGTCGGTCACGTTGCTCGACTGGTAGACGTCGGTGTGGCTGGAGTCGCTGGTCGCCTTGCCGGCCGCCAGGTTGGTGCTGACGGTGCCCGAGCCGGTGCCGGAAAGGGCGATCGTGGTGGGGCTGTTCGACGCGCTGCTGGTGACCGTCAGCGACCCGGTGCGGGTCCCCGAGGCCGTCGGGCGGAAGCTGACGTTGACGGTGCAGGACGCGTCGGCCGCGATCGTGGTGCCGCAGGTGTTGGTCTGCGCGAAGTCGCCCGTGATCGCGACGCTCGCCGACGTGGCCGCCGCGGTGCCCGTGTTGGTCACGGTCACCGGCTGTTCCGCGCTGGTGGTGCCGGGCGCCTGGCTCGTGAAGGTCAACGCGGCCGGGTTGGCGCTCAGCGTCGCCGACGAGCCGCCGCCGCTGCTCGGGTAGACCTCGAACTCCGCGACCTGGCCGGCCGGCCAGCCCGAGTTGGCGGTGACGTTGAGCCGCAGGTAGCGGGCGTTCGTGCCCGGCACCGGGATGTTCACCGTGTTCGCGCTCGCCGGATTGAACGTGTAGGTGCCGGAGGCGACCGCGTCGCTGAAGCTCGCGCCGTTCGTGCTGGCCTGCACGGACAGGGTTTGGTTGCGGGTGGCCCAGGCGGTGGCCGGCGGCAGCTTCAGGGTGACCTTGCCGATCGCGTACGCCGACCCGAGGTCGACCTGCAGCCACTGCGGGAAGGCGTTGTTGGCGCTCTCCCAGTAGGTGTTCGCGTCGCCGTCGGTCACCGTGGTGGCGGCCTGCGTCGCGTTGACCTGGCTGCTCGCGGTGGCCGGGCGGCCGGCCGCGATGTTGGTGGTGGTGCCGATGCCGCTGCCGCTGAGCGCGACGGCCGTCGGGCTGTTGTTGGCGTTGCTGGTGATGGTGACCGCGCCGGCCCGGGTGCCGGCCGTCGTCGGGGTGAATGTGACCGTCACCGTGCAGGCCGCACCGACCGCGAGCGTCGAGCAGTTGTTGGTCTGGCTGAAGTCGCCGCTGGCCGAGACGGCGGAGATGGTCGCCGCGGCGGTGCCCGAGTTGGTCACCGTCACCGGCTGGCTCGCCGCGGGGGCGCCGACGATGGTGCCGGCGAACGACAGGCTGGCCGGGTTCGCCGTGAGGATCGGTCCGGGGGCGACTCCGGTGCCGGACAGCGGAACGGTGTTGGTGATCCCCGCGGCGGTCACGGTCAGGCTTCCCGTACGCGGGCCGGCGGTTGTGGGGGTGAATTTGACGTTGATCGTGCAGGAGGAGCCGGCGGCGATGCTGGTGCCGCAGGTGTTGGTCTGGCTGAAGTCGCCGGAGGCGCTGATGGTGCCGACCGGCGCCGCCGCGGTGCCGCTGTTGGTGACCGTGACCGCCTGGGCCGCGCTGGTGGCGCCGGTGGCGACCGAGCCGAAGCCCACGGCGGTCGGGCTGATCGAGATCAGCGAGCCGTTGTCGGGCAGGTACGGCGGGAAGGTCGGCGTCGGCTGTGTGCAGGCGGTGGCGCCGAAGATGCCCGAGTTGCCGCCGCCGTCGGTCAGCGTGAACCCGACCCCGCAGCTGTAGATGGGAGCCGGTCCCTGAGTGCCGGTCGCGGTGCTGTTGCTGATCGTGGCCGCGCCGCCCACCTGTTCCTGGACGACGAACGTGCCGGTGTTCTGGATGGTCGCGTTGTTGATCTGCACGTTGGAGATGTTCGAGCCCGAGACGAACTGGATCGCCTCGTAGGGGCTTTGCTGGATCAGGATGTTGTCGACGTTGGTCAGGCCGCTCATCACGCCGTCGCGGGCGTCGAACCACAGCGCGCCGACGCCGAACTGCCAGTTCGGGTCGAGGCTGCCGTCCCGGATCAGGGTGTTGCGCAGCACGTCGGTGCGCCCGAGCGCGGTCGAGGCGAACCGTTGCGCGACGTGGATGCCGCCGCCCTGGCTGAGGCCCGAATCGATGACCCGGTTGTCGGTGACGAAGTTGTCGTGCCCGCCGTAGATGGCGATGCCGTTGGCCAGGATCGGGTACTGCACGGTGTTGTGGTCGAACGAGTCGTTCGCGTCGGCGTTGTGCTCCGACCAGGTCGCCAGGCCGTCGTCGCCGAGGTTGCGCAGGTCGCTGTTGGTGACCTTGGAGTTGGTGACGCCGTTGTGGAAGTTGACACCGTCGGCCGTGACGTTGCGGATTCGCATGCCCGAGAAGACGAGGTTGTCCATCGGCCCGTCCATCCAGGCGCCGACCTTCTCGTGCTCGATCCAGATCCGGTCCACGGTGGAGTTGCTCAGCGCGCCGCCGATGCCGTTGACCTGGTCGCCGTCGTTGCGCTCCTGGACGTTGCCGAAGATGGCGAAGTCGGCCAGGTGCACGTTGCTGCCGCCGTTGGGCACGTAGCCGCCGTAGAAGCCGGGCGCGTCGCCGGTGACCGTCGAGCGCCACATGCCGGCGCCCTTGATCGAAACATTGTTCAGGATCAGGTGGCTGCACCCCATCCCGCAACCGCTGCCGCTGCCCGGGATGCGGAACGTGCCCTCGGGAATCCATACTGTGCCGCCGGCACCCGCGGCGGAGATCGCCGAGTTGAACGCGGCGGTCGAATCGGCCACACCGGTCGGGTCGGCGCCCTTGCTGGTTACCGAGACGGAACCGGCCGGCTGCGGCAGCGCACCCGCGACATTCTCAAAATCGGCAAAATCGATGGTGTACGACGACGCGCTGTTGCCGGCATCGACCTGCAGCCGGAACGTCGTGCCCGCCGGGTAGGTGGTCGAGAAGAGCCGGTGCGTCTCGTCGTAGAAGTGGTGCTGGTTGCTGCCCGGCTGGTTGGTGAACGGATAGCCGCCGTAGTACCAGCTGTACGCGTTCGTCAGGGTGAAGTCGGTGGACTTGGTGCCGTTGATGTAGAACGACAGCGGCGCGGTGTAGACCGACCCGCCCGAGGTGTCCGGGATGCTGTAGCGGAAGACGATCGAGTTGGTCGCCACCGGGGTGGTGAACTCGACGTACTTGCCGCTGCCCTGCAGCGTGACCGCTTTGCGGTAGGAAGCCTCGCCGGCGAGCGTGTTGTAGGCCGCCGTCGGGCCGATCACGGAGCCGTTGGTGGACGAGTTCTCGGCCTGCACTTCGACGTACGGGAGCGTCGCGCCCACCCCGCCGGTGGCGGCGGCGTGCGCGGGTCCGGCCGACAAGACGGTGAGGCCGGCGGTGGCCAGCGCGGCGCTGGCGAGCATCGCGCCGACGCGGCGGGCGCGGGCCGTACTTCGTGCGGACATTGGCTGCTCTCTTTCGACAGAGCTGTCGGGGGATGTCGGCGACCGTAACCTGCCCGACACAATCAGCGCAATATTGAAACAGATCTTTGCAAAATCCGTACCCGGCGACCGTAAGATGTCGACTCAGCGGAGAGGAGGTGACCGTACGCAGCGGTCACACAGGGTGTCGTAACCCAACCGGCCGATTTCGCGACTAGCGTCCCCGGCAGCGTTGCGGCTGTACGCGCGCCGGATCGCGGTTCAGACATCGGAGGCTGCACGGTGAACAAGCCAGGGTTGACCACGATGCTGGGCCTGCTGCGATTGCCGATGCTGGCCTGGCTCGCCCGCCGGCACCTGGGCGGCGCGGGCGGCATGCTCGACCTGTCCAACGTGTCGAGGTTGCCCGACTCGGTGCTCTGGCCACTCAAGCGCGACGGCCTCGATCCGGTCGCCGAGCTGGGCCGCCAGCGCGAGCTGGAGCCGGTCAGCCGGCTGCCGCTGCCGCTCGGGATCCGGGCCTGGCTGGTCACCGGCCACGACGAGGTCCGCGCGGTGCTCGGCAGCGTCGACGCGTTCAGCAACGACTTCAGCAACCTGACCGGCAGCGCCGGGGTCGGGGCCCAGCACAACCCGGGCGGCCTGGGCTTCGCCGACCCGCCCGCGCACACCCGGCTGCGCCGGCTGCTGACGCCGGAGTTCACCATGCGCCGGCTCAGCCGGCTGGCCCCGCGGATCACGGCCATCGTCGACGGCCGGCTCGACGCCATGGCGGAGGCCACCGAACCGGTGGACCTGTGGCAGGAGTTCGCCCTGCCGATCCCCTCGCTGACCATCTGCGAGCTGCTCGGCGTCCCGTACGAGGACCGGGCCGCGTTCCAGAAGCTGAGCACGGCCCGCTTCGACATGGCCGGCGACACCAACTCGTCGCTGGGCGCGATGTCGCAGTCGGTGGCGTACCTGCTGGATCTGGTCGCCCGGCAGCGCACCGCGCCCGGCGACGGCCTGCTCGGCAGCATAATCCGCGCGCACGCCGACGAGATCGACGACCTCGAGCTGGCCGGCCTCGCCGACGGCGTGCTCACCGGCGGCCTGGAGACCTCGGCGAGCATGCTCGCGCTGGGCGCGCTGGTGCTGATGGAGCACCCGGCCACGGCCACGGCGATCCGCTCCGGCGACGGGGTGGAGCCGTTCGTCGAGGAGCTGCTGCGCTACCTCACCGTGGTCCAGGTGGCCTTTCCCCGGTTCGCCACCCGGGACGTCACCATCGGCGGCGTCGACATCGCGGCCGGCGACGCGGTGGTGTGCTCACTCAGCGGCGCCAACCGGGACGGCAGCCTGGGCACCGGGATGGACCGTTTCGACCCCGGCCGCCCGGCCGGCTCGCACCTGGCGTTCGGCTACGGCATCCACCGGTGCGTCGGCGCCGAACTGGCCCGGATGGAGCTGCGGGCGGCGTACCCGGCGCTGGTCCGGCGGTTTCCGGGGATGCGCCTCGCCGGCGAGCCGGGGCAGCTGCGCTTCCGGGACACTTCCATCGTGTACGGGGTGGAGTCGCTGCCGGTCCTGCTGCGATAACTGGCATGCCGTGGGATCAGCGGAGTTGCCCGAAAGGCGCATGCTGAACGGATGGAGCAGGCCCTCGGAAGCGGACCAGCGGAGATCGAGCGGCTGGCGCGGGCGGCGGCGACGGGCGACCCGCGCGCACTGAACGAGTTGCTGGTCGCCACGCGGCCCGAGGTGCTGCGGTTGTGTGCGCGTTTCCTGCCCAACCGCGAGGACGCCGAGGAGGCGTGCCAGGACACCCTGCTCGCCCTGGCCCGCGGGATCGAGCAATTCGAGGGGCGGTCCTCGTTCCGTACGTGGTTGCACCGGCTCGCGGCCAACCGGGCCCGGTCCACTTACCAGTCCCTGCGGCGCCGGAGCGCCGGGGAGATGGCGGGCGCGCTGCTGCCGGACCGGCCGGATCCCCGCCGGACCAGCGTCATCGCCGGCACCCGGCTGGACCTGTTGGACGCGCTCGAGGGGCTGAGCGCCGACTACGCCGAAGCGGCCGTGCTGCGCGACGTGCTCAGCCTGAGCTACGCCGAGATCGCCACGCTGCTGGGCGTGCCCGAGGGGACCGTGAAGTCGCGGATCCACGAGGCGCGGCGGCGGTTGCGGCAGCGGCTGGACGGGCCGCGTAACGATCTTCGCGAAGTCGCGAACAAAAGTAGGTGAGTGCGTGACTAACTCCGTGAAAGACCCGAGCAACATGTCGAAGGAGATCGGTCATGCACCGTCCCACGTTCCGCCGTACCGCCCTCGCCGGGGCGTTCGCCCTGCTGGCGGCGGCTCCGCTGGCCGCCTGTGCCGGCGACCCGCTGGCACCGCTGCCCGCCGAGGCCGCCGGTTCCGCGCCCGCCGCCTCCGCGAGTGCGGCTCCCAGCGCGTCGTCGAGCACCTCGGCGCGCCCCGGAAACTCGCCGCCGTCCGGCACCGGATCGACCAGCACCGGTAAACCGGCGCGCCCCACCACTACCAAGCCCAAGCCGCCGACGACCAAGCCCACGTCCACCTGTTACGGCGCGGTCCGCTACGACCTGGATCTGCAAAGCACCGAGCTCGCCCTGATCAAGTCGATGTGTTTCCGCGTCGGTGGCGTGCTGCGCCTGCAGGGGATCGGGCCCGGACTGGTGACCGCGAAGCCCGACTCCCTGGTGTCCGGGCACTACGAGGGTGGCGTGGTGGACCTGCGATTCGTCCGGACCGGAACGGTGACCGTCACCATTCCGCAGGACGAGCAGACCTACACCATTACGGTCGTGGTGATCAGCTAGGCCGGGCGTACCCGCACCCCGGCGAGCAGCGAGTCGACGAAAGCCGGCCCGCTGCCCGCCGGCGGGGTCAGCTGGACGTAGACGAGCCCGGCGCCGTCCGGGCCGAGGCCCGCCGCCTCCACAATGCTCGCGTGGCCGGTGCGGCAGCCGGTGTACCCGGCGATCAGCCAGTCGATGCCGGCCAGCCGGCTCGACCGGACGGGCGCCGCCGAACAGCGGCTGTGCGGCCGGGCCGCGACGAAGCCGGCCGGGGTGAGCGGCTCGGCCCGCTCGCGCGCCAGCCAGACGAACGCCCCCGGCGCCGTGGAGTCGACCGTCCAGCCGACCGGATCCGGGGAGATCACCAGGGCCGGGTCGCTCGGCCCGGCGAGCCCCGGCGGGCCCGCCCAGGTCCCCGCCGCGGCGCGCCAGAGCGCCGGGAGCTCGATCGAGATCCGGCCGGCCGGATCCGCGGCCACGCCGGGCCGCGCGGACAGCCGGGCCCCGATCGAGTCGGCCGCCAGCAGACCCGCGATCGCCACGGCCGCCACGGCCAGCCCGACCGCCCGGCGCCCCCGCCAAGCGGGCCGGGCCGCCACCGCCCGGTCCAGCGCCGCCGCGAACGCCGTCGCGTCCCGGTAGCGGTCCGCGGGCTGCCGGGCGGTCGCCGTCCGCAGCACCTCGGCGACCAGCGGCGGCACGCCGTCGAGCAACCGGACGCCCTGCTCGGCGCGGTCGCCCGGCGGGGCGCCGAGTAACCGCAGGCCCAGCCGGCCGAGGCCGTAGACGTCCGCGCGCTGGTCCACGATCGCCAGCGGATCGTCCTGCTCCGGCGCCATGTAGCCCGGCGTGCCGGCCCGGGCGGTCAGGCCCGAGGCGGCGGCCAGCGCCTTCGCCAGCCCGAGATCGGCGATGACGACGTGCCCGGACTCCGGCTCCGCGCCGGGCGCCGCGGCGCGGGACCGGAACAGCACGTTGCCGGGGGTGAGGTCGCGGTGCACGATGCCGTGGTCGTGCAGCACGGCGACGCCCGCGGTGATCTCGCGCAGCAACCGCATGCCCGGCCCGGCCCGGATCGGCGAGCGGGCCAGCCGGTCCCGCAGGCTGCCGCGGTCGGCCCAGCCCAGCACCAGATACGGCCGGCCGTCGGGCAGCTCGCCGAGCGAGTGCACCCGCACGATGCGTTCGTTGTCGAGCCGCCAGAGCAGCCGGCCCTCGTCCAGGAAACGCTCCCGGACCCGCAGGTCGTGGCTCCAGTTCTCGGCCAGCACCTTGATCGCGACGCGGGCGCCGAGCGACGCGTCGTACCCCAACCAGACGGTTGCGAAGGAACCGATGCCCAACAGCCGTTCGATGCGGTAGGACCCGATCCGGACCGGCGCGGTCACCATGTCGGGAGCATAACCGCCGAGGTCGCGCCCGCTGCGGCCTGCTACGTGGCTCCCGGTCGGCCCCAAGACCGGTGATGTAGCTCACTCGCGAAAAGATTCCGCAGGTCAGCGGCCCTGTCGATGGCAGGACGACCGTGCCGTTCGCGTGCAGCTCACCGACTTGTCGGACCCCCGTCGTAGTGTTCAGCCCCGCAACCGAGAGCCTACTTTTCGTGACGATGGAGTCCTGCCGTGACGATGGTCGACCCTGACGCCTCCGCGAGCCGCGTGCTTCGCGACGAGGACGAGGTGATGGCCCGCATCCGTGCCATCTGCTTCAAGACCGGCCCCCCGACCCGGGTCGGTGCCGAGCTGGAATGGACCTTGCACTACACGGCGGCGCCCGCGGCGCCGCTCGACGCCGGCACCGTCCGGCGAGCACTCGGCCCGCACACCCCCGCGTCGCTCGAGCCCGAGGCTCCCGGCGCCCCGGCCGCCCCGCTCCCCCTGCCCGCCGGCGGGCAGCTCACCGCGGAGCCGGGCGGCCAGCTCGAGATATCCAGCGCACCGGCCGCCTCGCTGGCCGAGTTGCACACCGCCGTCACGGCCGATCTCACCCATCTGGAGCGGATGCTCGCCGCCGAGGGGCTCGGCCTCGGCGAGCACGGCATCGACCCGCACCGCAGTCCCCGCCGGCTGCTGGACACCCCGCGCTACGCGGCGATGGAACGCTCCTTCGACGCCCAGGGCCCGCACGGCCGGACCATGATGGGCAGCACCGCCGGCCTGCAGGTCTGCCTGGACGCCGGCACCCCGGCCCAGGTCGGCACCCGGTGGGCGGCGGTGAACGCGCTCGGCCCGCCCCTGGTCGCCGCGTTCGCCAACTCGCGCCGGCACGCGGGCCGCGACACCGGCTGGGCCTCGGCGCGGATGGCCACCTGGTGGGGCATCGACCCACGGCGCAGCCATCCGTTCGACCAGCGCGGCGCCGATCCGGCGACCAGCTGGTCCCGGTACGCCCTGGACGCTCCGCTGCTCTGCCTGCGCCGCGCCAACGGCTCCTGGGATCCCCCGCCCGGCGTCACCTTGCGCGACTGGATCAACGGGGCGCTGCCCCGGCCGCCCACCCTCGACGACCTCGACTACCACCTCAGCACCCTGTTCCCGCCGGTCCGCCCGCGTGGCTACCTCGAGGTCCGCTATCTCGACACCCAGCGCGGCCCGGACTGGATCGCCCCGGTCGCCGTGCTGAGCTGCCTGCTCGCCGACGACCCGACCACCCAGGCCGCGCTGGAGCTGGCGGCGCCGACGGCCGACCGGTGGCTGCCGGCGGCCCGCGCCGGGCTGGCCGACCGGGAGCTGCGCCGCACCGCCGTCGCGGTGCTCGATCTGGCCTGCCGGCGCCTCGACCGGACCGATCTGCCGAGCGCAGTCCGCCGCCAAGTCATCGACATCGTCCAGCGGCGCCTGCGCCAAGCCCAGCAAACCGACGAGTGAAACCGCGGCGCCCGCGCGACACCCAGCAAACCGACGAGTGAGACCAGCGGCGCCCGCGCGACGCCGAGCAAGCCGAGGAGTGAGAGATGCAACGCCTGCACGACCTCGTGGCCCAGGAGCTCGACCGGGCCCGGGCCCGGACCACCACGCTGACCGAGTCGGTGGACGACGCCGACCTGATCCGCCAGCACTCGCCGCTGATGTCGCCGCTGGTCTGGGACCTGGCGCACGTCGGCAACCAGGAGGAGCTGTGGCTCGTCCGGGACGTCGGCGGCCGGGAGCCGCTGCGCCGCGACATCGACGAGCTGTACGACGCGTTCAAGCACCCGCGCCGCGACCGGCCGACCCTGCCGCTGCTCACCCCGGCCGAGGCCCGCCGCTACGTGGGCGAGGTGCGCGACAAGGCGCTGGACGTGCTGGAGCGCACCCGGTTCGGCAGCGCGCCGCTGGTCGCCGACGGGTTCGCGTTCGGCATGATCGTCCAGCACGAGCAGCAGCACGACGAGACGATGCTGGCGACGCACCAGTTGCGGGTCGGCGCCCCGGTCCTGACCGCGCCGCCGCCACCGGCCGCCCGGGTGCCGGCCGGCGGCGAGGTGCTCGTGCCCGCCGGGTCCTTCACCATGGGCACCGACACCGAGGCGTGGGCGCTGGACAACGAGCGGCCGGCGCACCCCGTCGCGGTGCCGGCGTTCTTCATCGACCGGGCGCCGGTCACCAACGGGCAGTACGCGGCGTTCATCGCGGCCGGCGGCTACGACGACGAGCGCTGGTGGAGCCCGGCGGGCTGGGCGCACCGGGTCAAGGCCGGGCTGACCGCGCCGATGCACTGGCAGCGCGACGGCGACGGCTGGGCGTACACCCGGTTCGGGGTGACCGAGCGGATCGCCGAGGACGAGCCGGTCGTGCACGTCTGCTTCTACGAGGCGGAGGCGTTCGCGGCCGCCGCGGGCCGGCGGCTGCCCACCGAGGCGGAGTGGGAGAAGGCCGCCCGGTACGACCCGGCGACCGGCCGGTCCCGGCGCTTCCCGTGGGGCGACGAGCCGCCCGAGCCCCGGCACGCCAACCTGGACCAGCGGCACCTGCGCCCGGCGCCGGTGGGGGCGTATCCGGACGGCAGCTCGCCGCTCGGCGTGCATCAGCTGATCGGCGACGTGTGGGAGTGGACCGCCTCCGACTTCCACGGCTACCCGGGCTTCCGGGCGTTCCCCTACCGGGAGTATTCCGAGGTCTTCTTCGGGCCCGACTACAAGGTGCTGCGCGGCGGGTCGTTCGGCACCGACCGGTCCGCCTGCCGCGGCACCTTCCGCAACTGGGACTACCCGATCCGGCGGCAGATCTTCAGCGGCTTCCGCTGCGCCCGCGACGCCGGCCCCGGCGAGGCCGCCTGATGTGCCGGCACCTGGCCTATCTCGGCGCGCCGCAGCCACTGTCCCGGCTGCTGCTGGAGCCGCCGCACGCCCTGGTCCGGCAGGCCTGGGCGCCGCGCGACATGCGCGGCGGCGGCACCATCAACGCCGACGGTTTCGGCATCGGCTGGTATCCGAGCGGCGCCGCCGAGCCGGTGCGCTACCGCCGGGCCACGCCGATGTGGAGTGACGCCGGGCTGAGCGCGCTGGCGGCCACGACCGTCTCCGGCGCGGTCCTCGCGGCCGTCCGCAGCGCCACGGTCGGCATGCCGGTCATCGAGACGGCGGTGGCCCCGTTCGGGACGGGGCCCTGGCTGTTCAGTCACAACGGCGTGGTGGCCGGCTGGCCGGCGTCGGTGGCCAAGCTCGCCGAGCGGCTGCCCACCGCCGACCTGCTGACGCTGGCCGCGCCGACCGACGCGGCGCTGCTCTGGGCGCTGGTCCACGACCGGCTGCGGGCCGGGGCCACGCCGGGCGAGGCGGTGGCGGCCACGGTGCGCGAGGTGGACGCCGCGGCTCCCGGTTCCCGGCTCAACCTGCTGCTGACCGACGGCACGGCCGTGGCCGCCACGACCTTCGGCCACTCGCTCGCCGTACGCGAAGAAGGCTCTGCTGTCCTGCTCAGCTCCGAGGCCCTGGACGACGGCCCCGGCTGGCGATCGGTTCCCGACCGGCAGCTGATCACCGCGACCGCGCGCGGCATCGACCTCACACCCCTGGGAGAAGCATGAGCACGCCCGAGCTCGAGATCCATCTCGACGCCGAGGACCTGGAGCGGGCCCTGCGGGCCGACGTGATCGCCGGCCTGACGGCTGAGCCCAAATGGCTGCCGCCGAAGTGGTTCTACGACGCCCACGGCAGCGAGCTGTTCGAGCGGATCACCCTGCTGCCGGAGTACTACCCGACCCGCACCGAGCGGCGGATCCTCGCCGAGCGGGCCGCCGAGATCGCCCGGCTCACGGGGGCGAAGACGCTGATGGAGCTCGGCTCCGGCTATTCGACGAAGACCCGGCTGCTGCTGGACGCCCTGACCGAGCACGGCACGCTGGGCGCCTTCGTCCCGATGGACGTGTCCCCGACGGCGCTGACGGACGCCGCCCAGCGCATCGAGGCCGACTATCCGGGGTTGCGGGTGCACAGCATCGTCGGCGACCTCACCCGCCATCTCGCGCATCTGCCGCGCGGCGGTGACCGGATGATCGCGTTCCTCGGCGGCACGATCGGCAACCTGGTGCCCGCCGAGCGGGCGGTCTTCTTCGCCGACGTGCGCTCGGTGCTGGAACCGGGCGAACATCTGCTGCTCGGCACCGACCTGGTCAAGCCGCCCCGGGTCGTGGTGCCCGCCTACGACGACGCGCAGGGCGTCACGGCCGAGTTCAACCGCAACGTGCTGCGGGTGGTCAACCGCGAGCTGGGCGCCGACTTCGACGTCGACGCGTTCGCCCATGTGGCGCTCTGGGACGCGGAGCAGGAGTGGATCGAGATGCGGCTGCGGGCCCGGTGGCCGATGCGGGTCACCATTCCGGCGATCGACCTGGTCGTCGACTTCGCGGCCGGCGAGGAGCTGCGCACCGAGGTGTCGGCCAAGTTCCGCCGGGCCGGCGTGGAGGCGGAGCTGGCCCGGGCCGGCTTCGCGCTCGACCACTGGTGGACCGACCCGGACGGGTTGTTCGCGGTGTCGCTGGCCCGCGCGGTCACCGTCGCCGGATCAAACGCAGCCGGATGAAACGCAGGCGATCGGGGGCGGCATGCCACCCCCGACCGCTTCACCAGCTGTGATCAGTCTCCGATGTGGATGCCGATCCCGACCGAGATGCTGCCACCGTAGTAGCCGTAGTCGCCGTAGCCGTAACCGTAGTAGTGGCCGTGGTAGTAGCCGTGGTGGTGCCCGTAGTAGTGCCCGTGGTGATGGCAGTCCGACGGGTGGTGCCCGCCGGAGACGCCGGCAGCCGAGGCCGGAGCGGAAAGGGCGAGACCCGCCCCGGTAGCAAGGAAAACGCCGGCGATCAAGAGACCTGCGCGTCGCATGATAAGTCCTTTCAGATGACGGTATTTCGCCCGAAAGTATCCCACCGTCTGAGCGGCCAGGTTGGCGTTTCGCCGAAATCTGCTATACGCGGAAACCACTACAAAAGCACCGAAATGGTGCTAGAGGTCACAGCCCCAGATAGATCTTGCGGACCCGGGGATCGTGGCGCAGCTCGGCGGAGGTGCCGGTCATCGCTACGACCCCGTTCTCGACGACCAGGCAGCTGAGCGTCGCCTCGAACGTCAGCTTCGCGTTCTGCTCGACCAGCAGCATGCTCAGCCCCTCGCGGCCGAGCCGCTGCAGCACGGCGAGGATGTCCTCGACCAGCTTCGGGGAAAGCCCCATCGACGGCTCGTCGAGCAGCAGCAGCCGCGGCCGGGACATCAGCGCCCGGCCGATCGCCAGCATCTGCTGCTGGCCGCCGGACAACGCGCCGGCCAGCCGGCCGCGCATCTGCGCCAGCACCGGGAAAAGCTCGTACACCTCGGCCAGCGCGGCGCGGACTTGGGCGTCCCAGCGCCGGGCGTACGCGCCCAGCAACAGGTTCTTCTCCACCGTCAGGCCGGGGAAGACGTGCCGGCCCTCGGGCACGTAGCCGATCCCGTGCCGGACCATGTCGCGGGCCGCGACCCGGCTCAGGTCGACGTCGCCGAACCGCAGCGCGGCCACCGTCCGCGGGACCAGCCCCATGATGGCCTTCAGGGTGGAGGTCTTGCCCGCGCCGTTGGCGCCGATGACCCCGACCGCCTGCCCGGCGGGCACTTCGAAGCCGACGTCCCGGACGGCGCAGACGCCGCCATAGTGGACGGTCAGCCCGGCGACCGTGAACGTAGCGCCGCTCACTGCTTCACCTCCGTGGGGACGGGCAGGTCGCCGTCGGACATGGAGTCGCCGAGGTAGGCCTCGATGACCGCGGGTGCGGCCGCGACCTCGGCCGGCGTGCCCTCGGTGATGACGGCACCGCCGGCCAGCACCGTGATCCGCTCGCAGAGCGACATCACCAGGCCCATGTTGTGCTCGATGACGACCACCGTGATGCCGCTGTCGCGGATCGACCGGACCATCTCGCCGAGTTGGCGGACCTCATCGCCGTTCAGGCCGGCGGCGGGCTCGTCGAGCAGCAGCAGCCGGGGCCGGGCCGCCACCGCGCGGGCGATCTCCACCCGGCGCTGGGTCCCGTACGGCAGCGCACGCGGGACCGCGCCGGCGAACTCGGTGAGTCCGTACCGCTCGAGCACCTCGCCGGCCGCCGCGCGCAGCCGGCGGTCCTGCCGGTGGACGCTGAACGGGTTCACCACATACCGCCAGCCGTCGGCGGTCCGGCTGCGGTCGAGCGCGACGAGGACGTTCTCGGCGACGGTGAGGTCGCCGAAGAGCCGCAGGTTCTGGAAGGTGCGGGCCATCCCGGCCCGGGCCACCCGGTACGGCGCTTTGCCGGTCATCTCCCGGCCGTCGAACTCGACCCGCCCGGCGGTCGGCCGGTAGAGCCCGCTGATCACGTTGAACAGGGTGGTCTTGCCGGATCCGTTCGGGCCGACGATGCCGCGGATCTCGCCCCGCGGCACCGTCAAGGACACGCCGTCGAGTGCCTTGAGCCCGCGGAACTGCTTGTAAACGCCGTCCACCCGCAGCAGCACCGACGAGTCGGCGGGGGCGGCGACCGGCTCGTAGGGCTGGAACGGCCGCAGTTGCGCCGCGCCGGCCGTGCGCCGCACGAGCCGGGCACGGATCCGCGCGGGCAGCCCGGCCAGGCCGGTGGGCGCGAAGACCACGGTGAGCACGACCACCGCGCCGTACGCGAGCTGCGCGTAGGTGGGGTGGTCGACCAGCAGTTCGCGCACCACGGAGAGCCCGATCGCGCCGACCACGCAGCCGATCAGGCTCTGCCGCCCGCCGATGATCACCATGGCGAGCAGCAGGAACATGTTGGCGATGCCGAACGACTCCGGGGCCACGTAGCGGATCAGCCCGGCGTACAGCACGCCGGCCACCCCGCCGTACACGCTGGCCAGCAGGAAAGCGGTCATCCGCAGCATCGGCACCTCGGCGCCGAGGGCGCCGGCGGCGAGCGCGTCGTCGCGCGTCGCGCGCATCCGGCGGCCGAGGCCGGTGCGCACCACGAACAGGCCGAAGGCCAGCGCGAGCACGAGCACGATCAGTTCGAAGTAGTAGAAGAGGTACTCGCTGGACAGGTCGACGCCGGGCAGCACCGGGACGGGGATCGCGGAGATGCCTTCCGCGCCGCCGGCCAGCTGCGCGTTGGTCACCCAGTTGGTGAACGCCAGGGCCAGCCCGAGGGTGACGATGCCCAGGTAGTGCGACTGGATGCGCAGCGCCGGCGTGCCGACCAGCAGCCCGATCGCCGCGGTGGCCACGACGGCGAGCAGCGCCGAGACCCAGAACCCGAAGCCGGCCTTCGTGGTCAGGATCGCGGTGACGTACGCGCCGACCCCGAAGAACGCCACCTGGGCGAGGTTGACCTGGCCGCCGACGCCCATCGCCAGGCCGAGGCCGATCGCCAGCAGGGCGAAGATGATGATCACGTTGACCACGTGGATGGCGTACGAGTCCAGCCCGTACGGCAGCAGCCAGCCGGCCACCGCGAGCGCGAGCAGCAGGGCGATCCGGTATCTCATGCCCGGTTCACCGTCCGCTCGCCGAAGACGCCGGTCGGGCGGATCACGATGATCACGGTGAACACCAGGAACGTGACCAGCTCGGAGTAGCCCTGGAAGTGCCCGGCGGTGAACGAGTCCAGCACGCCGATGGCCAGGCCGCCGACGACCGCGCCGGGGATGCTGCCGAAGCCGCCCAGGATGGCCGCGGCGAAGCCCTTGATGCCGAGCGCGCCGCCCATCGCGGGGCTGACGTAGAGCAGCGGCCCGACCAGGCCGCCGGCGAGCGCGGCCAGCCCGGCGCCGATCATGAACGCGACGGCGTTGCTGCGCCCGACGTGGATGCCGACCGCGGTGGCCGCCTCGTGGTCCATGGCGACGGCCTGCATCGCCGCGCCGCGCTTGGTGCGGGACAGGAAGAACACCAGCAGCACCGTGGCGGTCGCCGCGATGGCCAGGACCACGAGGTCGTACGTGCGGATCCGCACGCCGAACAGCTCCAGCGGCGCCGCCGGCACGGGCGAGGGCACGGCCCGGCCGGTCGCGCCCCAGATCATGATGATCAACGCGTCCAGCACGATGCCGAAGCCGATCGTGCCGATCAGCATGAGGTCGAAGTCCCGGTTCTCCAGCGGGCGCAGCACCCGCTCGATGACCAGGCCGATGGCGCCGGTCAGCAGGATCGCGACGAGCATCGCCAGCGCGAACGGCAGCTTGGTGGACAGATAGAAGGTGGAGGCGAGATACGCGCCGACCGTGACCACGTTGCCGTGTGCGAAGTTGACCAGGCCCATGGTCCGGTAGACGAGCGAGAAGCCCAGCGCCACCAGGGCGTAGATGGCGCCGAGGCTCACCCCACCGATGAACGTCTGGAGAAAGACCTGCATGGTTCTCCCTGCGGGGACGGGCTCCCGGCGGCCGGGGGGCGGCCGCCGGGAGTCGGGGACGGGTCAGCCGGCGGCGGGGACCAGCTTGCCGTTGCTGATGGTGCCGATCGAGGTGGCGAAGATGCCGACCCCGGTCTCGTCGTACGCGAAGCTGCCCAGCAGGCCCTCGTACTTGGTGGCCCGGATGGCGTCGGCCAGCGGCTTGCCGGTCGCCACATTGCTGTTCTTGAGGGCGGTCAACATGATCTGAGTGCCGTCGTACGCCTTGGCGCCGTGCAGTTCGGCCTCCTCGTTGTACGCCGCCTTGTAGGCCGCGGCGAACTTCTTGGACGCTTCGCTGACGTCGTTGCTCAGGTACGGCGAGCTGACGATGGTGCCTTCCGCGTTGGCGGCGCCGGCGGTGTCCAGGAAGACCGGCGTGCCCTGCGGCGCGGCGCCGGCGAACGGCACCGTGATGCCCAGGTCGCGGGCCTGCTTGACGATCAGGCCGGACTCCACCTCCTCGGCGCCCAGGAAGATGACCTTGGGGTTCTTCTGCCGGATGGTGGTGAGCGCGGCGCTGAAGTCCTTCTGGTCCGTGGTCACCACCTGGTCGGCGACCGGGGTGACGCCGCGGGCGGAGAGCGCCTTGCTGAACGCGTCGTGCTCGCCCTTGCCGAACGAGCCGTTGTTGGTGATCAGCGCGATGCTCTTGATGCCCTGGGTGTCCACGATGTACTTGGCAAGCGTCTCGTCGTAGGTGGTGCTGGTCGGCCCGTTCAGGAACAGGAACTCGCTCTTGACCGCCACCAGGCCCGGCGACTGGCCGGAGGTGATGTTCGGGATGGCCTCCTGCTTGAGGATGGGCGCCATCGCGATGGTGACCGCGCTCTCGGCCGTACCGATCATGGCGATGTACTTCTCGCTGGCGATCTTGCGGGCCAGGTTGGTGCCGATGGTGGGGTCGGCCTGGGTGTCGAAGACGCCCAGTTCGATCTGCCGGCCGTTGATGCCGCCGGCCTTGTTCCATTCGTCCACGGCCAGCCGGGCGCCCTTGAGCTCCCAGGCGCCGAGCGAACTGAGCTGGCCGCTCTGCGCGTCGGCCACGGCGATCTTGATGGGTCCGGTGTCGTCTGCGGCGGATTTCTCGTCGGCGCCGGGGGCGCTGCAGCCGGTGGCCAGGACGACGGCCAGGACGGCGACAGCAGATATGGAAGCGGCGGCGCGGTGTCGGGACATGTGCGTCTCACCTCGATCTTTACTGGGGGAATCGATGGGCCTTGCTGCCGTCAGTCGAAGACGCCCTGGTAGATGTCCTTGATGTTCCAGTGCCCGGGGGTCGGCACCGGCTCATTGACCATCGGCACGTCCAGCACCGCCGGGCGGCGGCGCAGGATCGCGGTACGCAGGGCGGCGCCCAGGCCGCCGGGTTCCGCGATGAGATAGCCGTCCGCGCCGCAGGCCCGGCCGTAGGCGGCGAAGTCGGGGCTGTACGGGCGGCCGTCGGGATCGACGAAGTCGCAGCCGTAGCTGCGGCCGAAGAAGGTGGACTGCAGGTCGGAGATGGTGCCGTGGGCCCGGTTGTTCATCACCAGGAAGATCACCGGCAGCCCGCGCTCCACCGCCATCGGCACCGCGGGCAGTTGCGCGCTCATCCCGCCGTCGCCGATCAGCGCGACCACCACCCGGTCGCTCTGGGCGCGCGGCACGCCGAGCGCGGCCGCCGGCCCGAAGCCCATGGTGGACGCGCCGCCGGGGGTGATGAACCGGCCGGCGGCGGGCAGCGGGTAGCACCGGGCGACCCCGTTCTTGTTCCAGCCGACGTCGGTGACCAGCACGGCGTCGCTCGGCAGCGCGGCGCGCAGGTCGGCGAGGATGCGTTCCGGGCGCAGCGGGAAGGCGTCGCTGCGGCCGCGTTCGGCGCTAGCCTCGAACAGCTCCTTGCGGGCCATCCGGATCCGCTCGCGCAGCGCCGGCCGGCCCACCGGTCGGCTCTGCCGGCGGCGCACGGCGTCGAGGACGGCGGGCACGGCGAGCCGCACGTCGGCCACCGCACCGATCTCGACGGGGTAGTTGCGGCCGATCTCGGCCGGGTCGATGTCGATCTGGATCAGGCGCGAGGGCGGAAAGCTCCAGGTGTACGCGGGGTTCCACGAGCTGGCGTCGGTCTCGGCGAAGCGGGTGGCGAGGGCGAGCACCACGTCGGCGCCGCGGGCGTAGTCGTTGGTCATCTCCAGACCCCAGAAGCCCGTCATGCCGAGCACCAGCGGGTGGTCGTCGCTCAGGGCGCCCTTGGCCATCAGCGAGTGCGCGACCGGGATGTCGAGATGCTCGGCCAGCTCGCTCAGCGCCCGCCGGCCCGCGCCGCCGCCCAGTCCGCCGCCGAGGTAGATCAGCGGGCGGTCCGCCTCGAGCAGCAGCGCGGCGATCCGGTCCGCGTCGGCCGCGCTCAGCGCGGGCCGGGTGGCGTGTGCGACGAGCGGGTAGGCATCCGCCCGGTCGGCGCCCAGCGGCCGGGAGAACAGGTCCATCGGCACGTTGAGCAGCACCGCGCCGGGCCGCCCGGAGGTGGCGGTCCAGAACGCGCGCTCGGTGAACCGGGGCAGGTCCTCGACCCGCTGGACCTGCCAGGCCCGTTTGACGAACGGGCGGTAGATCGCCGTCTGGTCGGCGTCCGCGTGGAGGTTGACCTCCTGGTGCGGGTGCCGGCCGTGCAGATAGGACGGGATGTCGCCGGCGATCGCCACCAGCGGCACCGAGTCCAGCGCGGCGGTGGCGACGCCGGTCACCGCGTTCATCATGCCCGGGCCGACGTGCAGGAGCAGGACGCCGGGCTTGCCGGTGGCGCGGGCGTAGCCGTCGGCGGCGTGCGCGGCGGTCTGCTCGTGCCGGGCGATGACGAACTCGATGTCGCTGCGGCCGAGGGCGTCCAGCAGGGCGATATTGGTGTGCCCGCAGGTGCCGAAGACGTACTCGACGCCGTAGCCGGCCAGTTGCCGCGCCAGTGCCCCGGCGGCGGTGTGCTCGCTCATTTGTCACCCCAGATGGACAGGCCGCGCAGCAGCAGCGTCTTGACGACCGTGTAGTCGTCGACCATGTAGCGCGGTGACTCGCGGCCGAAGCCCGAGTCCTTCATCCCGCCGAACGGCACGTGGTCGAGCCGGAAGTTGGACGAGCCGTTGACCACCAGGCCGCCGACCTCGAGCTCGCGCCAGGCCGTCAGGATCCGGCCGATGTCGCGGGTGAACAGGCCGGCCTGCAGGCCGAACCGGCTGGTGTTGCAGGTCGCCAGCACGGCGTCGAAGTCGTCGTAGGGCAGCACGGAGACGAGCGCGCCGAACACCTCCTGGGTGATCACGCTGGCGTCCTCGCTCGGCCCGGCGACGACGGTGGGCGCCACCGTGGCCCCGTCGCGGGTGCCGCCGAGGGTGATCACGGCCCCGGCCGCCGCGGCCTCGGCGGCCCAGCCGACGACCCGCTCGGCGGCCTGCTCGTCGACCATCGACCCGACGTCGGTCGCCGGGTCCAGCGGGTCGCCCACGCGCAGCGCCGCGACCTGCTCGGTGAACGCGGCGACGAAGTCGTCGAAGCGGGACCGGTGCACGTACACCCGCTGGACGGAGATGCAGCTCTGCCCGGAGTTGGTGTAGCCGGTGCGGGCACAGACCGCGGCGGCCGCCGCGAGGTCGGCGTCCGCACAGACGATCGTGGCGGCGTTGCCGCCCAGCTCCAGGACGAGCCGCTTGGGGCCGGCCGCGCGGGCCACCGCGGCGCCGGTCGCGGCACTGCCGGTGAAGCTGATGACGTTGATCTCGGGCGCCGCGCACAGCTGCGCGCCGATCTCGCCGCCGCCGTGCAGCAGTTGCACCGCCTCGACCGGGGCGCCGGCCGCCAGCAGTAGGGCGACCAGGGCGGCGGTGACCGCCGGAGCCTGGGGTGGGGCCTTCACGATGGTGGTGTTGCCGGCGGCGAAGGAGGCGCCGAGTTTGTGTGCGAGCAGGTTTGCCGGGGCGTTGAACGGCGTGATGGCCAGCGCCACGCCGGCCGGCGCGCGATAGGTGAGGGCCGTGTTGCCGACGCCGCGCTCCCAGCCGGCCACCGGGAGCACGTCGCCGCCGATCTGCCGGGCCTCCGCCGCGCACACGGCGAACGTGTCAGCCACCCGGTCGAGCTCGCCGAGCCCGTCGCGCAGCGGCTTGCCCAGCTCGAGGGCGATCAGCCGGGCGAAGTCGGCGCGCCGCTCGGCGGCCAGCCGGGCCGCGGACTGGAGAATCGCGGCCCGCGTGGCGGGTGCCAGCCGGGCCACGACCTTCGCATATTTTTGGGCGGATCGAACCACTGTGTGGACCTGTGCGGAATCCGCCGTCCAGGCCCGGGAGACCACCCCGCGGGTGTACGGGCCGACCCGGTCCGCGGGGTTTCCCGCGTTCACCCATACGCCCGCGACCAGCGCCGGAGCCTCGGCGACAGCGACGGCTTTGAGAATAGTGTCGAGCATCGGCGCACCTCCTCGGCGGTGGTCCATCAGATGGTATATTGGACCGCTGTACGGACTAGGTGTAACGTACGGGCGGCCACTGGTCCCTGGCAATAGCTCGGGTCGAGAAAGTTACGACCCGATGAACCGGCGTGCCGGGCGGCAGAATCGGGCTGCTCGAGAAACAACTGGGTCCGCCGCACCGGCAGCACGCCGGCGGACCGGGAAGCGCCGCACGCGGCGCAGGGAAGTGAGGCACCGTGCAGCCCGCCACCAGGCCGAACACCGAGACCACGGCAGACACCACGGGGGTACGCAGCGTCCAGCGCGCGCTCGACATCCTGTCGCTGCTCACCGAGGAACGGCCGCTGCTGACCATCAAGGACGCCGTCGCCGCCACCGGGCTGGCCAAGACGACCGTGATCCGGCTGATCCAGACGCTCGAACAGATCGGCCTGCTCTGGGCGACCAGCACCGGCTACATGGCCGGCCCCGGGCTGTGGCGCTGGGCGCACCTGGCCCGCAGCAGCTGGGAGCTGCCGCCGGAGACCCAGCGGATGATGCGCGATCTCGCCGCCCGCGACCGCGAGACGGTGAACGTCTACGTCGCGCGCGACATCGTCCGGGTCTGCATCGCCCAGCAGGAGAGCCCGCAGCCGCTGCGGCACGTCGTGCACATCGGCGACGAGCTTCCGCTGTGGGCGGGCGCGTCGGCCAAGGTGCTGCTGCGTAACGCGACCGCCGGCCAGCTCGGCCGGATCGCCCGCTCGTCGCCGTACGGCGAGGGGCACGTCCGGCGGCTGCAGGAGTGGATCGACGAGGCCGCCGAGCGCGGCTACGCGGTCAGCCACGGCGAGCGGGAGGAGGGCCTGACCGCCGTGGCCGTGCCGATCGTCGGCCGCTCCGGCACCGTGGTGGCGGCCCTGAGCCTGAGCGGCCCGACCATGCGCTTCACCGAGGAACGGATCACCACCTTCGCCGGCGACTTGACTCAGGTGGCCCAGCGGATGGCGGAACGCGGTTTCGACCACCCGCTCGGCTCGTCGTTCTAGCCGCCGCCCAGCCGGGAAAGAGGCCCGCGTATGCACGACCGCCCACTGTCCGGTGTCCGGGTGCTCGACCTGACGAACGTGCTCGCCGGGCCGTACTGCAGCTATCACCTGATGCTGCTCGGCGCCGAGGTCGTCAAGGTGGAGCTGCCCGGCCACGGCGACCTCGCCCGGCATCTGGGCCCCGATCCCGGGCTGAACGGCGCCGGGCTCGGTGCCTCGTTCCTGGCCCAGAACGCCGGCAAGAAGTCGATCGAGCTGAACCTCAAGGCCGCCGCCGACCGGGCCACCTTCGAGGAACTGGCCGGCGCGGCCGACGTGCTGCTGGAGAACTTCCGGGCCGGCGTGCTGGGCCGGATGGGCTACGGCTGGGAGCGGTTGCGCGCGCTCAACCCGGGGCTGGTCTACTGCGCGATCACCGGCTTCGGGCAGGACGGGCCGATGAGCCAGGCGCCGGCGTACGACCAGATCATCCAGGGGCTGTCCGGGATGATGAGCGTCACCGGGACCCCGCAGACCGCCCCGCTGCGGGTCGGCTTCCCGATCTGCGACACCGTCGGCGGGCTCACGGCGGCGCTGGCGATCTGCGCGGCCCTCGCCGGGCGCCGGCCCGACGGGCGCGGCCGGTTCCTCGACGTTTCCATGCTGGAGGCGTCCGTCTCGGCCATGGGCTGGGCGGTCTCCAACTATCTGGTGAGCGGCGTGGCGCCGGAGCCGATGGGTGATCAAAACGCCACCGCCGCGCCGTCGGGCACGTTCGAGGCGGCTGACGGGCCGCTCAACATCGCCGCCAACCGCCAGGAGCAGTTCGAGACGCTGTGCGCCGTGCTGGGCCGCTCCGACCTGCTCACCGATCCCCGCTTCGGCGACCGGGAGGTCCGCAAGCGGCACCGCGACGCGCTGAACCGGGAGATCAACGCCGCGCTCGCCGCCCGGCCGGCGGCCGACTGGGAACGCGAGCTGTCGCGCTCGGGAGTTCCCGCTGCGCGGATCCTGACGGTTCCCCAGGCGGTCGGTTCGGCCCAGCTCGCCGGCCGCGACTTCTTCACCGACCTGCCTTTCCCGGCCGGCGCTCCCCCGGCCGGCGACCGGCCGGCGCAGCTGCCCGGTGATCGGCCGGCGCAGCTGCGGGTGACCGGTAACGGGGTGCTTTTCGACGGGGTGCAGTTCAAGCCGCCCGGCCCGCCGCCGGTGCTGGGCGAGCACAACGACGAGTTGCCCGATCTGCTGAGCCGTTGGAAGGCGGCTGGGCCCGCGCCGGTCGAGGGGGCGCACCGATGAGCGCCGATCCGCGCGATGAGGTCGCCGGCTGGTGGGCGACGGCGGTCAGCCGGATCGAGCCCGGGGTGATCGAGCTGCGCGGCCACCCGGTGCAGGAGCTGATCGGGACGACCAGTCTGGTCGGCATGATCTGGCTGATGCTGCGGGGCGAGCCGGCGCCGCCCGGCGCGGCCGCGCTGCTCGAGGCGGCCCTGGTCGCGTCGGTCGACCACGGGCCGCAGGCGCCGTCGATCGCGATCGCCCGGATGACCGCCACCTGCGGCGTCGGCCTGAACAGCGCCGTCGCGAGCGGTGTCAACGCCCTCGGCGACGTGCACGGCGGCGCCGGCCAGCAGTGCGTCGAGCTGCTGGACGAGATCTGCGCGGCGCGCGGCGCGGACGGTGACCTGGCCGTCGCCGCGGCCGAGGTGGTCGGCCGCTGGCGGGCCCGTTCGGCGTATCTGCCGGGCTTCGGGCACCGGTTCCATCCGGTCGACCCGCGCCGGGCCCCGCTGCTGGCGCTCGTGGATGACGCGGTGCGCGACGGGGTCGTCGCCGGGAACCACGTCGCCGCCGGCCGGGCGGTGGAGGAGTTGCTCGGCGCGCGGGTGCCGATGAACATCGACGGCGCGACCGCGATCATCTACGCCGAGCTGGGCTTCCCGCCGCCGCTGGCCCGTGGGCTGTTCGTGCTCAGCCGCAGCGTCGGCATTCTGGCGCACGCCTGGGAGGAGACCCAGCAGGGCCGGCGCATCAAGGGCCCGATCCCGCCGTCCATCCGGCCCGCGTACCTCGGGCCGGAGACGCCCGGACACGGCCTCAGGTAACGAACTTGCCCGGGTTTTCCGCCGCGGGTGGGAGTCAGCCGAGACCGGCCATGACGGTGTGGCGGTACTGCGCCGCCATCCGGACCGGTGTGTTGGGCGTT
>Ga0307515_10005388_pt1 | contig 25927 bp, 19 predicted proteins | sample 17_EM_MG_FD_194513 | JGI IMG/M metagenome (GOLD analysis project Ga0307515, IMG submission 194513) | Populus trichocarpa ectomycorrhiza microbial communities from riparian zone in the Pacific Northwest, United States - 17_EM | ecosystem: Host-associated > Plants > Roots > Unclassified | place... | reverse complement strand
AAACAGTCAAAATTACCAAGGGACCAGTTTGAAAAAAAAAAAAACATATATATAATCATTTATTTGATACCAAAAATACACACTGATTGCAAACATAAACAAAAACTTGCCTACTTAACCAGTGCTTCGGTAACCCGATCACAGAGGGAGAACCCCCATGGCCTTCACCAAGCATTGAACAGTCAGATGAAAATAGCTGTTCTATTGTCAAGGATTAAACAGAAGCAGAAGTCGCATAGTATATATCTAAAAGAATAATCAGGATCTAAGGATACACTCTTATCACACCCACTCCTCCCTGGTGACTTCTGATCTTGAATCTTGTAGGAAAACCAGACAAGAATTAGTTAACCAATAAATTGAATGCTAACCATGCAGTCGAAAAATAACTGGTGTTTTTACCTTGCTTGTCTGCTCCAACAAGTCCTCAATAGCAGCAGCTACATCAGGAATGTCATGAGAAGATTCTCCATTATCTTTTGCGTTGTCACCTTCAGTGGAATTCATATTCAGGGTAGAATCACTCAAATGAACTCGAGATGAAAGCAGACTCTTCTGATCATTATCTTTAAAAATCTTTGCCTTTTTACAGATATCAATAGATTGTTGGGCCTCTTCCATGAAGCTGTTGATTAAACTACCCCCATTTTGGGCTGATGAGTTTCTAAGGCCTTGTGGCTGAGTAATAAATTGAGATGCATTCTCTCCAGACATCATTTGAACATCTTGTGTAGGAAACTGGCTCTCAGTGCATAATCCTGCCTCTTCATCTTGAGAGGTAATTTCTTTTGGGCGAAACTGATCCACTGCAACAACTTCATTCTGCCAAAACAGTGCAGGTTGTATAAAGATATTTTGTGCAAACAAGTACCACTCTAAATTTCACAAGTTCAAGTGCAAGTGGATGGCGTGTGCATGCATACAAAGAAAAGTATCAGGAATATACCTGCCTGACACACTCGTAAATCCACTCAGATGTAATCAAGCATATGTCCCATTTACAGGCAGCTTCATACTTTGGCCCGCTGGTAAACTTGCACAATAAATGTGTGACCTTTCTAGTCAATTTCTCCACAAATTTAGCTCCAAGAACAAAGCATAAGTTTCTTAATAGCAATCTATCTTTCTCTTCATACTGTGAGATGCAAAAGCGGAATTTTTCAAAACCAGGCAAAGGAATCCGGCAGGGAAGTGGAGAATATATAATATGACTACCAATATCCAGCAGACATCCACCCTTCAATAGCAATCACATTCATTAGCAATTGTAAGAAATGGATTAGCAGACAATGAAGCCACAACAAACAAAACAAAAACAAAAAATACAATAGAAAGAATAAGGAGCTATAGCAGCAGCAGCAAGCAGATTATTAGACAAGTAAAGAGTATTCAGTTTAGGCTATTATTCTTGAGGAATGAAAATACTTCTTAAGTTGATGGTAGAAATTGTGTTTTTCATGATAGCAAAGTTGTGGGAAAAGTTAAAAAAAATTAATTATACGTACAATCCATGGACTTCTTCTTGGAAGAAAAGGTACCTAATGCATACCTAAAGATGGTGCCTAGTAAAATAAGTGAAATCAAATTGGAGTTCTCAACCTCTTCTTTTTGCGTGTATTTATTTAGGAAAGAATCCATGGACTTTTACTTGAAGAATAATTTAAAGCATCGGCTAAGAAAGGTAAGAAAAGGTTATAGAAAACACCCAAGTGCTAATTGTTTTTCTTCATATCCCAACTTCTCTCCATTTAACATATTCCCATAAAAATCTCTCCCATTTCTTGTTCCTCCCCCCAATGAAGTGATAAAGTTAAATATGAGGTGGAACATGGATGCATGTGCATGCTATTCTTAACTGGAAGTAGAATCTGAGCCTCTATAATTCAAATCCTGATCAACAAATAATCACATGCCACAATGAAACATTACTAACAAAGAACATCAATGGTTACAAGTCACCCAAGTATACCTCCAAACAAGACCGGACCCAGTGACTGGACACATAAAGAGTCCAGGGATCATCAGCAGACCTAGATATCACACCATGGCATTCAATCATGAAGTGCACTTTCTGTTTTGCTTTATCTATCAATACCTCACCTCCTCCTAGATTGATCCATTGCACAATTTCAGATCTCTGGCAGGAAAAAAATAAAACAATTCAGAACATCACCAGACATTTCATGCAATAATTTAACTGCAATAGTTGGATATAGATGTACAAGAGAATGCCAAATTCAACTGGTTACCCTATCTTCAGGAAAGCTTTTTGAAAAACAAAATGTTTTCCCCTGAAATACATTTATTGACTTCATCCTTTGAACATCTTGATCACTGCAATCATTTTGCGTCCTTTTTGTACCCTTCTTTGGATCTTTTACAACAGGAAATACATTTTGTTGGGACCACCTCACAGTCCCTTCCACAGGGATACTCAAATTTATGTTCATTTCTGGTTTCACATCTCTGTTTTCTTTCAATAATGATGGCATTCTAAGGCCAGAATTTGCACCACCAAGCACCTGATCAGAGTGAATGCTTGGATGAACAATGGAACTCTTAGCTTGATTACCAGCCATGCCTGTAATTGTTCCTTTGAGAGAGCTCACAGGATCTACATGATGGTTGAGGAGTTAGAGAGCATAACAAACATGCATGACAAGATTTTTAACAGCTTATTTATGAGAACAAAAATTAATCTCAGCAAAACACATAAAAAATAAATAAGTAACAAAATGTCCAGTATGATCATGAATAGAACAAAACAAACAAAAATCAAAAGACAGTCATCACAGAGTCATTAGAAAACCTTTGGGAAGAAGTAAATCATATGCAATATGCTGACAGAGAACAGGGATCTCTTTCTTTTCACGATCACAATCTTCAAGCCAGGCAGTTCTAACAACATTAATAACACCAGAAGCTGCAAGCCCTCGTAACTCCTTCTTTTCACTACAGTACATTAAGCATGTGAGAGACCAAGAATGTAAAGAATAAGAGATTCCCCAAATTCACCATGCCAAGCAGAAAGATCAAATCAACAAAATTTGAATTAACTGAAAACATAAGCAAGTTGGCATGGGATGATAATACATGAGAACCATTGCTTAAAAGAACCTGAAACAAATAAGGATAGTGGAAGAAAGCCAAGGCACAGAATGCTTACACCTCTGTCGGAGCCCCAACAACGATATGGGTCAATTTATCATTGAAAGTCATATACCGCGACCCCCCACCTCTCCGCACCATATTAACTAGTTTGCGTAATTCAGGAGCTTCAAAACCAACGAGTGATATTCTACACTCCGACAAGTACATATCACTATCTTCAGATTGAGAGTCATTGGCAACACAACCATCAAGGTTTGTTTCGATTGTTTCCTTTACCATAGGCTTATCACAGTCCACCACTTTTATAGAAACAGGACGATCTGAAAACATAGAAGACATGTTCTGTGAGAGTGTAGCTTCCAAGTCTGGATCTGAAGACCCAGCACACGGAGTAGCAGGCAAATTTGATTCTGAAGCCACTGAGGATGGGACAGAAAGTGTGTTCCCAACACACTTGTCTTGACTGTGGTGTGCAATCATGGGACCCCTCACTGTTTTGCTTGAAGATAGACAACCACCCTGGACAGGATACGACTCCTCATTAAGACATGCTATTCATCAAAGAAGGTGATTTCCAAGTCAGATGCAATTTTTACAATCTCTAAAAACTTGATTGAATAACATGTTATGAATCCAAGAATAAAAACAAAATTACTTCAAAATATTATTTAAATTTATAGCATCTATAATGTTAAACACTACCTTTGCAAGCAATAGACTGATCAAACCATTTCCTCGTTACAATATGAATGTGGCCCCATCTTCTGGCAACCTTGTATTTGTCACCTTCAGGAGCGTACAAGCAGTCAAGAAAACAAATACACAAGCTTGATTACGCCTTTAGAAATATTTATCATTCAGGACTGCGAGTTCTTGTACATATATTGCTATCTATTACTATATTTCCCAAGCCCAGAAAATGTATGAGATTTTTAAATCCCCTGAAGAGCAGTTGCACAACACAATCACAGATGCATGTGTGATATACAAGCTTACAACAGTCTAGGATAAGCAAATAAAAGAAAACACATGAGAGGCCATCTGTATGAAAACTAAAATAGACTGAAAGATTTTGTTAACAAAAAAAACACTTAAAGAAAATTGCTGTAATGCGAGATTGAGAGTTAAGAGTATAAAACAGTATCAAAATCAATGGTTTTCTTAAGAAAACAGGAAAGGATATATCAGATATCAAATGTGTACACTTCTTGGTCAGCTCAGCAGAATATTTCCCACCATTTTGTATGATGAGTTTTTCAATCTCCTTCCTTTTATCTGTGAAAATTAGATAACCGGCATTAGAGAAATATATCTTTTCAGCAGCAACAATAAGAAAATAGCTTATATGATAACCTGCTGGAATTCTTGTAACACATATTGTTAATCCAGAAAAAGGAAGAACCCTGTACGATTCCTGAGGAACAACACGGTGCTCATTCCAGCATTGATATAACCAATTAATAGTGACAATTGGTTTCTTCAGCACATTCAAAGCCCACTGCGAAAAGGAAAAGGAAAAAAATAAAAAATCAGAAGAGCAGTTATAGTATTTATCAATGTAAATTTACATATCCTAACAATATTCTACCTGACCATCTAAACCTCTACAATAAGGATAATAAAGATTGAACAATCATAAAGTAGATTGGCAATGGCCATTAAATGATGAAGTTTCTAAGGCGTGTCAAATCCTTGTGGGTGGGGCACTACGAAATCTAATGACAGGACTCGGTCACAACCTCTATCCAGTGTCAATGGAAAATGTTAAGTTTAAACAGCATCATTAAAAAAACAATCCTAAGAAGACATGCTTGATGACAAGCTCCAGTGGTTCAAAAAAAAAAAAAAGGAGCACAATCAAGCTCAACAAAATGCATCAATTAGTTTTTGGAAGTCTTAGAAGCTAATTTCTCGCATCACGGACACTAATACACATGCATACAGAGAAAGAGCAGGAGAGGAGAAGTAGAGCAAGGCATGAAACTAATTGTAGTGCTTGTCCACAAACAAAAGAACTACAACAAAAAGAAAAACATTATGAATTAACAAGAGTCGTCAAGAGCTGGACCTTGTACTTTGCAGCAGAAACATTCTTCACTACGACAAATCTAACATCCACAGATGCTTTAGTCTGCAACACCCCACCCATTGCTGTTACCATCTGTTCTATCTTAACCTGAAACAAAATAAAAAATATTGGAACCTACAGTATTATACATGTAATAATTGGAGAGGGAAGGACATGGAAACTGAGATTTGGACTCCCAACAATCTTCTGAATTAAAAGAGAGAGAGGCTGGAATGAGCCATTAACCCTTGAACAAAAAGAAAAGAAAAGAAAAAAGCGTGCTCATGACCACACCCGTTTGAAAATGTATATAAATATTGTCTATAACCGTTGAACAAAAAAAAAAAGTTGGCAATAATTCTTGTATAGTCCCCATCGATAAGCACAATACTTACCTTTTCATCCATGTCAAAGCCAGACGCGAGTACTTTGACACCATCCATTGCAAGGCAGCAAGTGAAGCCTTGTTTAGGAAGTGGTCTATGTTCTTTTGCACAAGAAAGCACACAATGAGGACCTGCTCAATATTACACAAACAAATAAAGATTGTCAATAAACAAAATTCACTTCATTAATAAGCAAGTTATTTCATACAGCCATATCCCTCCTTATTGAAACTACGCGTATCAGCACAGTAAGCAAGAAAACAAATAAAAAAAACTATAAGACAATACCTAGCAAATTACAGCCCTTAGCTTTAAGATCTTCGAATTTCTCCTGAAAGGTATAAAAAGAATCAAACGAAGGTGAAATTGAATTGAAATGTGCAGGAATTGTTTAATTGATAGAACCTACATGATCGGGAGAAGAGATTATGTGGAAATCGTTGGGGCCGTGTCGCGAAGGATCGCAGCAGAGAAATACATCGGCACCGTTGAGCTTGAGACCGTCGAGAAGAGCGTCGAAGACCTCAGGCGGAACCAGGTTCCTGGAAATAAACACGTTCGCTCCCTTGAAAGGCCTCGTATTCAACATCTTCTATCTCTTGCAAATGCTATGGGTAACCGCATCAGAGAGAGAGAGAGAGAGAGAGAGAGAGAGAGAGAGATGACTAGTAAGCAAAAAGTAGTAGAGAGTCTAGGGATTTTTATTTGTCGTTTTGGAGGGGAGAGAATTTTGAAAAGTGGGGAAATGTGAAACCACAAAGGGCTAATAAAATGAAAGCGCGGGAAAGGATGGATAGATGGGTTCTGTCTCTATTTTTATGTTACAAAAATGTTTTTAAAATATTTTAAAAAAACTATTATTTTTTATTTTAAATTAATATTTTAATATATATTCATGTGAAAAATAATATCTTCATTGCGTTTCCGATCATTGATGTCCCTCCTGTAATGTATGCTTCAACCCTCCCATGGTAAGTCGCTTTTTGATATCTTGGAAAACCCATGTCGTTTCATCTCCTGAAGAAAAGCATGTGATGTCGTTTGCTTGCTTTTATTTTATTAGAGGGTACTGTCCACAACAACGGCACGTCGCTCTATCCTCAAAAGAGCGACATGTCTTACATGATTTCCTGTTTTAACTTCTTCTTGGTTGCTTAATGCTAATGGTCTGTTTATTGGATCCAAAGGGGCTGTCCTGTCAGCGAATTTTGCTTTGGGACTCTTACATCTCATTACCAAGGCTCAGCTCCCTGTGGTATAAACTTATCACCACGGCCTGTTTGCAAGTCTCTGTTTCAGTTCTAAAGCACAAAACCAACGAGACTCGACTTTTTCTCAAAAGCAACCGGCCTCCTTCCATCCATCTGCCTAAATCACAGTTTGCTCTGACAGTCAGATATCACTGCTAGCCACTATCAACTACAAAAAAACAAGGCGGCGGATCAAACTAAAGAGCAAGCAATAAATAGAACAGAAAGTCTCAAACCGATGCCTCAAAGCAGGGAATATTGCACAAGCAATCTGCATCTCTTATCTGAGATGAGATGATACTTCAATTCACAACTCGCCAAACAAGACAATTCAATTGCAAAAATGGTATCAATCAGCTAGTCAGAATTGATGAAGCTGTGAAGAAAGGGAAAGGCAAAGAAAAAAGGACTTATGTTATACAATCACTTTTTTGGTGTAGACATCCTAGTCGAACTATTATTAAGTCAGCTAGATGGTTCGAAACTCGAAGGGGCAGTTGATGGAAGGTTTAACTTTTGGGGGGGAAGAACAGAAGCATGCTTAAGTGACTTGTGTCTTTCCCCACTAGATTGGGGATGCAACTTCTCTGAACGGAGATGTGTTTCATCCAACTCTTGTTCTGGTTTCCTCTTTACCTTCTTCTTTGTCAGAGCACCATCGACACCCATCTTTGATTCATCCATGGAATTGCTTGAACTTCCTTTTGGCTTCTCTTTGAGCTTGTCCACTACAAGACCGTTTGCTGAAGGACTGGGTAACCGAACAGATGCTGCTGCGGAATTGGAAACTGGCTTACTAGCTAAAGCCAAAACAGGACCAGCCATTTCCATGGCCACCCTTTCTTGCACATGTGGCTGAGCAACTAAACCAGACTCAGCTCGAACACCCTCCTCTTGTTTAAGAGTCAACATCTTTTTACTCTTCATTTTCTCCAGATCCTAAATATTACAAATCAATTTCAACATCAGCATCCCAAGAAAAAAGAAAGAAAGAAAGAAAGAAAGAAAGCAGAAGATGCATGGGATTTCAGAGTATTTCACATAATGACCAACAGAATTGGTGGTACTAAAAGACAACTAAAAAAAAAAACTTATTTCTATAACAAGAAGTAAAGGTCCTTGCAGTAATAAAACAGTAGGCATCACTAATTCCAATATATAACATCTACAAACCACAGTAGATGTTATATTCCATTGATAGAAAAACCTCCACTCCTGTTTTAATCGTAATTACACAAAAAAAAAAAAATATCTGGCTTGAGTCTACATAAAGCAATCTTTTGTCAACTTAAACAACTTTTTGAGATCCACAAATGCCAACCACTTCATAAATCACAATTCACCACAGCATAGTCCAACGTTATATGATTAGGATTGTAAACTAAGACTGTCAAGACATAGTTCCAGTTATATTATTTAAAAAAAAGAAGCATCTAGGAAATAGTAACCTTCATGTTTCAAATACAAGATGGTTGGGGATGGGGGGAAGCGGAGTTAGATATGAGGAACTTGCATACCTTATTTCTGCAGTATACAACCCTTCGTCTCTCTTTTGCCCTACAGATTGCACGCTTGATCCCATGGTTGTCCATAAGACCACTTGGCCACAATTGTGCAAGCTAAATCACAGATGAAATAGACCGTGAAAAGCATATTGGAGAAAACCAAATCAGATTCCAATTAGACTTCATAAACAAAAAGAATCAGAACATTGCCAGAAGGGCAAAGAAGTTGGTGATAGTAGAGCTGTAGAGGGCAAATAACTTGTGGAAAATGGATGTCGTCTTTAAGAATATATTTGGCATATGAAAGCACTAAGAATATATTAGGCAAATGAAAGCACCACGAAACATGTTTGGGGAAAAGAAATCACAACCTCCACATACAACTTTCTGACTTGTGGACCTGAATCTTCATCCAATCCCTATAATCATCAAGATCAGAGCAAAGCATGAGATGCATTGAGAAAAAGATTTCCACAAAAAAAAAAATTAAGGCATTCCAAGCAGGTATGTACCTCAACAAAAAGGTCATAGAGATCACAAATCTTGTCCTCCAACACAACATCCATGCTAAATTTCTTTTTAAGGGCCCCTTTTTCTTCAGAACCAATCTCTTGAAAATCATCAGATGCTCCAGCTTGCTGAACTAATGCCTGAGAAATCATTGGATCAATTCTACAGTGTTTAAAAAGCAATAGAAGTTAGCATGCAATGGTCAAGGAACATTCATACTTCCATCAATAAGGTGCTGTTAAGGCATCATTAATTGATAATCAATTATATCAAGATTTCAGATGCAAAAGCGCTAGTATTCAATTAATTCTTGACAAGAATGTCACCAATCAGCATTTAATATGTTTCATCCTTTCAAAAAAAAGAAAGAAACGAAAAGAAATGATGACTAGGGAAATATGTAAAAAACAGTTTCATCTACCATTGACTTCTAGATAAATCTCCAGCAAAAAGAGCATTGTACCTGAAGGCCCTAAGCAACAGTTCTGAATGCCAGTCTGAGTTTGTGTGTGTGTGTGTGTGTGTGTGTGTGTGTGTGTGAGAGAGAGAGAGAGAGAGAGAGAGATGTATCAACATACATTAGACTCCACAGAAGGGATACGTGTCGTAATCATCTCAGCAACCTCCTTCTTTATCTGTTGAAACCTATCATCTTTCTCCTGCTTCACTGACAAGCCTGTGTTAATCATTATTTTCAAGTTTCTCTGCAGCAAAAAAACGAGAAGCTCAGAAAATTTCCACAAAAGCTGTAAACGATATTGAAAGCCAAGGCGCATAAAGACAGCGATGATAATACAGACTTCATTCATTTTCATACTAACAATTACTACCATGTTTTCATTTAATCTGTCATAATGCTATCATGGCAACGTAGAGAGCTTGAATGACCACAGAAACTCTTCCCACATCAATAGATTAAGTGATGTGATTGTGGTTAGTGGTCTTTCAGATTAAGATTGTCTTGTTCTTGATTGTGTGATTTGATCATTTCCATCTATAATTAAATTTTCTTCGATCTAAAAAAGGTTAATTGTTCATTTTATATTCAGTAGTAATAAAATGAAATGTATCAATGAGAAGTGGTGACTTAAAACTGGTTTCCCAGATTCAATTCTTCAGAATTTCTTAAAACTAAGAAGAGAGTGACAGGATTTAAAGCACCAAATAGCTAACTTAATACTACATCCACAAGGCGCAGCAACCACAACCACAACCATCATCCAAACACTTCCCTCAACTACTTGGAGATATCACAGATGAGAATTGTGGTTGCAATCTGGGAGAGGGAGGGGGGAGAAGAGGGAAGCAAAGCAACCATATTTAAGAGTCATGTCTTCAATTTCTACAAGAAGATACCTTCAGTGTTCTGAGCTGAATTAAGTGACCAAGAATACTCATTAGACGATTCAGTAACTCTTTTGACATTTTCCCTTGGCTTGCCTGTTGCAACCATTGGAAAGTAAACATTTTACATTTCTTTGCAGCCTCCATGTATAACTATCAAAAACAAGATAAGCAAAAGAGTACGCAATGAACAGTGTTTAAAAAGTTAAGAATTATAGTACTGCTAGTCTGGCAACTTTGGCAAGCTTCAGCTTTATTTCTGTAGGCAATCTTCTTTTAATTCCCTGGCCTGAAGTATCAGTCTCTTGATTCTCCATAGCAGGTGGCCTTGCTGTAATTTTTACACAGAGAAGAACATTTCAATTTGCAAGAAACTTGCACATATTATAGTCATTGGGAGTGTACATGTGACAAGTATTTTTGAGCTTACATTCTGCAACCATCTTCTCTAACTCCCTGATAGCCTTCTCTAGTATTGAACTTTTAGGCCTGACACTCGAACCATCCTTTCTGTGGACATGTGAAGTTTTCTGCAAAGTGTTACATTCAAAATCAAGACAAGCAACATGAACATGTTATCAAACTGACATACAAAATAGTTTCTGTGACAAGAAAGAAATGCAGTACATGATAAAAGCCTTTAACTACAATCTCTCTGGAACAAGAAACCATGTCAGCACACAGTAAGACTAAATGGTTCTAAAATAATTTGCACATGCATGCGAGCATTAGAGACTATTTTCCAACACTGCCTTCTCCTCTCCAAAAAAATAAAAAACTATAATTATTCCAAATATTTATCTCTGAAACTCATGGGGCACAGTTTAATACACCAGTGAAGATTCAAAGTTATATCTGCATGTAAGAGTTCAACGACTAAATTCACAGATACAACATCAGGATCTTCATTTCCAGATTTTGCAGAGTTGCAATGTATGGATATCTGAATCCATCTTAAAAATAGAGCTAAATGCTAATGCCAATATTACTAATTTTGGCTAAAAAATCTCAAAAGGAAAAGAAATTAAAAAATTAAAAAAAGTCAGCTTACTGCTGCTTGCGTGTAAATCTTGCCATCAGAAATATTAAGATTGAGATCAGGAAGTTCACGGACCCCATTCTTTTCTTTTGATCTAGCTGATGATTCAAGATCTTCAGCATTGTATACCGTTTTTGCAGTTTGCAACTTGGGTTGCACATAAGCACTTTTTTCATGAGACTTCTGATTTGAAGAATCAGAGAGTCCACTTGCATCTTTAGGTTTGCTAGTGAGGTTCTTAGGCTGGAGGCCTCCTGTCTTTGACTTTTCAATATCCTGTGGTTCTGCCAGGGATGCATAAGCATCACCATTTGAACCTCTCACTGACAAAGACGGATCCAACTTCATTTTAGTTTCTGCAGATTTCTTTTTGGAAGAATTTCCAGGTGAATTTGATTGACTCTGGAACTTCTCGTATTGGTCACTTATCATAGTCAAATTTTGAGACAGGTTTGAAGAGTTCTTTCCAGGAGGCGGTGCCAACTTCTCCACAGTTGACTTTCCCAGCTTTGCAGGTTTATTTGAAATGCGACCATCATCAGAGTCATTAGGTGCCTTTAATAAATCTTTTCTTTGCCTTTTCTTCGGTTTCTCATTTGGCACAACAGGAGGTTCATTTCTTGCAAAAAATGAAACAAAAGGAATCAGAAAAGAGAAAAGCAAGACACTTTCAAGATGAAGAAAGGAAAAAAAAAATATAAACATGAGTTCTCCCTAGATATAAATTACATAGAAAGCATTTTCAACCAAGTCCACAGATGAAGTTACAGAGTCAGCATTGCCAAGATACTGGTTAGCTTAAGCACCAGAAGACAGCACATGGTTAATAATCATTTTGCAGTTGACAGCATGAACTGTATAACTCTTACTCCTATCATAAAGGTCATCAACATGTGAAAGCCTGAAAAAGCTGAAAATCCTTTGAATGTGGAAGCTTTATGCACCAACAACGCTTATTTAAATTTTTTAATTCCACTACCCTGAAATCACTACAACACACCTAATTTGGATCTGGAGTATCTTGAACAAAGCACAGTCTAAGAACAGTTTGACAGGAGACCAGACTTTGTGCTAAAAACATCTAAAATAGCCCTGACATATTGAAGCTGCAGGATCTTCATATTCTCTTCAAGGGGTCAGCAATCTTGCATGTGAGAGGGTGTGAGAAATCTTCATCGCACAAGTTTTAGCACAATAAGGATTTTTCTGCATCAAAATCCAATTCAATTATGCCCCCGAACAAATCCATTTCTATATCCTTCAGTGCTATATAATACCTACTACCTCATTAGGTTATTACTGAGTAATTGAAGGAAGATAAAAAGGGGAGGCTTCTAAAAAAGGCAACTATACTGTCGCAGAGACCTCTCTACTCCATTGTTTGACTCCTGCATCATATGATGCTATCTACCACAATAATTCATTTGAAAAGAACATAAAAGATCCAGTTGCAGTGAGATTTTCTACCCCAATATTAAAGCACTTTTTTTTTTTTGGGGGGGGGGGGTGTTGGGGGAAGCAAAGGCTAACCAACAGGAAATAAATGGATGGAGCTATTATTCATTAAAACAAATTTGTGGACATTGAAGTACAAGCTCTAAAAAGGTTCAGAGGTAACTCACATGCGTTCCAGCTTCCCCCTGTTAACAAAGAAGCCATCATGTTTTATTGCTGAATTATCAACTTCAAAGTATTCATCCTGCAGAAGAAATATTTTAACAAACAACGTAAGCCTCTTCATAGTCGAAAACCACTTTCACACAATGATAGTACTGGAAGACACAGCTGCACAAATACCGACAAAGAAATTCAAAGGATGCAAACTACAGTTAAAGGTACCAACCAGCTCAGCATCATCAATAAAAGAATCTTCTGTATCATACTGATCATCGTCAGGAACATCCATTAGATCCTCCTCGTCGCTGCTATCCTTACCCTGTGAAGGATTGAAGTCGTGTTAGCAAATGAAATGCCATTTACATTGACTATATCCTCACACACATCAATTAGGACTATGCACGTTCAACTACAAGCAAAAAGGAAATAACACATGTGGAGCTAAGTATAGCATACCGTGTAAAGACGCTCAATCTTCTCGATTACCGCACTGAAACGATTTGGAGGAGGGTCATCATTCACTTCATTTTCAGTCACTGGTGCCTGAAACAAAATTATCTAACAATTAATCACTATAAAGAACTAATTCCAGGTACCAGCTAACTACAATTTATCCAAATACATTGCAAATTTAATTAGTAATTAAGATGAATAAACACACATAAGCAATGGCATAAACATGTATAGTTCTAAGTGATTGAGTATCGGAAATGGAAGGGAGCTTACGGGGGCAATTCGAGACTCGAGGTTAGGGTGAGCGTTAACGGGAGGCGGGTCTGGTGCGGGGGGTGCGGATCCACTATTGACCTTATTGGCGTCTTTCATAAGCTTTTTCCACGACACGAACGTTGTCTCTCCGGGTCGGAGCTCCACAGTGAATATTTGCCTGTCTCCTAATTTCACATACGACGGCGTTAACCTTGAAGATGACGATTCTCCTCCGCCACGGCTGCTCCCTTCCTCCATCGAGACAGTGCAAGGTCGGGTCAGAATTCTAGGGTATGGGAATTGAGTGGGAATCGGATAATTCAAGACTCGGGAAACATGGAAGAGGAAAAGAAACCCTAGGAGGAGATGTTTTAGGAAGAAGGAGGAGAATAGCTGGGCGGGATGCCGAAACGGTTTTGTGGGGTTTAACTGGAAAAGTGAAATATTTTCTGTTTTTGTAATTTTCTTGCGTTTTCTTTCCCGAGAAAAATCGGGGGAGGTAAAGGGCGGGTCATGGCCCGTTTTGACAATTTAGCCCGACCCGGTAATGATAAGAGGGCGGCTATTTGCCTTCAACTCTGACAAGTCCACTGCGATGAGTTGAAGCGGGCCACTCATCAACTGAAGTTCATGTTCAAAAGGCAAAACCTTAAACTTTCCCATTTTTATTTTTATTTTACAATTATTCAATTTTATCACTATGTTGTAATTTTCGTGAATTAGACCTCAGAGTTAAAAAAAATATTTGACGCGAAAGCAAGTTTAGGGAAATAAAAAAGCAAAGAAAGTTTGCTGTCGTGGTGTCTTTAGTGATTTGATTAAAACATCATTTTTCATTGCGTCATGCTAATTAAAATTTTTGAATTTTAAAAAAACAATTAAATTAATATTTTTTATTATTTTAATATACTGATATGAAAAATAAAAATATATATTATTTTAATATATTTTTAAATAAAAAATAATTTAAAAAATAATTTCTATAACACTAAAAAATAGACTCTAAATTATTTGTGGTGGTTTACTACAAATTAGATTAAAATATTTTTAAACATAAAATAAAAATGAGATTAATTTATTAAAAAATATTAAAATAATTACATATTGTATCGACTCGAGTCAGCTCAGGATACTTTATTAAACTTGTAATTCGGGTTATGTACTCCATTAAATTCAATAATTTTTTGTGATATAGTTATATAAAAAAATAAAAATAAAACTAATTTAAAACTAGACAAATATTGAATAATAAAATTAAATAATTAATTTAACAAAAATTCAATATTAAAAGTTAAAATTAAAGAAAAAAAAAGGCAAGTTAGTGTGCTTGTGGAATCAAAATTAAATTAATTGTTCATTAGATAATATGGAAGTAAGATTTATTTATAATTTATTTTTTATAATTCCTAAAAACTATTTAATGAGTCATTGTAGTATAAAAAATAATTAAATGAGGCCTTAATTAGTCTTTTTCCCTTGCATTTCATGTACTATATTTTAACATTATTTGTAGAAAAATAATTATATTTTAACACTTTGAATATATCTTTAATTATTAATTTGGTTGCACATATATATTAAATTGTATATTTTGTTATAGCTATTTTTTTTAAGAAAAACCAAAATATGTTTTTAGTAACAATTCAAATATCTAATGAAATAAAATTAGAAAATAATTCTTTTAAACTTTTTCACCATTATATATTCACATGACACCTGATTTTTTAATTCTCTTTGATTTTTTTTATACATTGACTTTAGTTTTTGGAGTTTTATATTTTTTTTCTTTTGTAAAGGAAAAAAAAAGTAATAAATAACACATCATCTATTATATTTTTGAGGTGTTTTAGATAAAAGCGTGGTGAATATTTACTTGATGAAATGCCAAAAAAATCATATTTTACTCAAATGTTTTTAAAACAAATAAAACCCCATGAACCTACTGAGTTTGTTAATGTCCTTAACCCATCATTTTTATTTTTATTTTTATTTTCATGAAATATAGTAATTTTATTAAACACAAGAAATTGAAAAATACATTGTTATTTTCAAAATCCATGAAAATTACAATTTACTAATAAAAAATAAATAAATAAATAAAACATCGATCAACAATAATAATAATAAAAGATGATCTTCCAAGTTACTTCTAATTCGTCCGTGGACGTCAAATCAAATTCTATGATCTTTACTATATATTAAGGGATTTCTAAAATAGGATTAATTGTTGTTATTGCTCATGTATTAATTAAAAAAATCTCAAGTCATCATCAACCAACCAATGGAGGGATAGATTCCACTACTGTAATTTATTGATGGAATGTCTCATCTTTCCATGATTGCTAGAGAATGCTAATCTCTTTCGAATCATAAGATTTAATAAAAACCCTTTTTCAAATGAGATGTAAATCCGATAAGGAGGATCGGAGATAAAACTAGATTATTTATATATAAAAAACCATATAGAACTAGATCAAGATATATTAATCATAACTTTGACATATGAACATTATACCTAAAAAAGGATGATGATCACTTGATGGGTATAAACTTATTTAAAATTATATTGATTGAAATAAATTTATACTTAATGGGCCTTTATAGAATCGCATTGATATATCTTAAATTAACTCGTAATGTCAAAGAAGAGTATCTCAAAAACAAAAACACAATAATAAATCCATGCACACATCAACATGAGCATAAAAAATTAAATTCAAATAACAATTAAATATTTACAACAAATTCAAAAAATAACATTGATGTTTTATAAAATATTAATGAGTGAGTAAAAAACTTTGCATGGTACACTATTTTATTATATTTAAAACATTTTTCAAGATATCATATTTTTCCTTGCAAATTTTTATTTTACAAATTAAAAAATTATAATAATATTTTTTATATATGGATATGTGAAAATATGGAGAATATACTATAATGATAAAATAGGCTAGAAAAGTTATTTTTACCTATAAAATGTGCTGAAAAGTAGTTGAAACAGTGGCAACACGTGGCTTGCATGCCTTGATGTATGGACATGATTGTGATGTGTGGATTCATGTGCCAATAAAGGTTGGGCAAGTAGCAAGCTAGATTGGGTGCACCTTCTTCTCCTTTTCCTTTCTACACTAACGATGAAGTCCACTATCACCCAAGAAGAGAGATTGGTGAAGGGAATGTTTGATTTTTTTTTGTTTTCTTCTTTATCGCTGCTAATGATGCCATTTTTGTTTAGTGATGGCAGTGTTGTTGGGTGTGTTTTAGTGAAGGGAAGAAAATTGTTGATGATGTGAGAAATGAAAGACTCCCGGGTTGGGAAGGAGAGAGACTTCTACAGTGACGTACTACCAGGATTTTTAAATTTATCGATGGAATATTTTGTCGGTATTTATACTCTCAGTCCGTTGGCATGAAATTTATTGATGGGCTCATGAACAAAAATGCTTCATCAGAAAAACTATCATCAGTGAGTGTGGTTTGTTGTTGAGTTTGTCGGTAATAAAATTATTGATGGATTTATTGACGAAAAAAATGCATAAAACAATTATCATCTTTAGTCCGTTGGTATTTTCATCAATGAATATGACATATCACCGACAAAAACGCCATATGTAATTCTATCGGTAATTTTTTTATTCGTCAATATTTTCCTCGATGAATTTGACATATAACTAACAAAAAAAACTGTATATAATTCCGTCAGTGATTAAACAGTGGTAGTGGAAATTGTAATAATTGTTTTTCAACTCTCTGGAATATACCAATAGACCTAGTCCATTGTTAACACCGTTAGTAATTATTTAAAAATATTAAAAAAACTATTAAACAGAAGTATAAAATAATTAAAATAAATTAATATAAAAATCAAATATTTATTACAAATTTAAACATTTATAAGTCTAGATAAAATTAATTTAGAATAGAGGCCGGTGGAAAAAGAGGAAGCAGGTCTTCATTGGGACCATGAGACCAATCAGGAGGAGCACATGTACCACCTATTTGTGATTTCAACTCTATATACAATCGGCGAAGATCAAGCATCTCAACAGTGAGTCGTTTTGTTTGAGCAGCAATAAGGGCCGCATGAGCTTCAACTCGTTGGTTTAAAACCATCTCAAACTCTGGAGTTTGAGTGCTCAAAACTAATTGCGAGTATCCAATAGTTGAAACACTATGATTCGTCCGTAAGTCCTCAGTAGTAGTGTTAGAAATACTGTACACCTGATTTCTATCGGGTCTGGACGATCTTGCTTCCAACCACAAATCCGGATCGAGATCCTGACGGGTCGAAGAATCATCCCCATATCTCTCATTCAACCAAATGTTATATGTATCTTGAAAAAAAAGTCAGCAAACTTGTTTACTTCGATAAATTCAAATTTTTTTTTATGATAGAAAAATACCTTGTTTAGAACGAAAAATTTCAAATCCTAGAAAATACTTTTACCCTCTAAATCCTTCATATCAAATTTAGAATTAGAAGTCAAATAATTCTTCAAATTTTCCATCTCATCTACATCATTATTATTTATGATAATCATATCATTTACATAAATAATGTGTTGTTAATTTGTCATTCTGCCTTTTATGAAATAGTATATGATAAGCATTACTTTGCTCATATCCAATTTTTTTCATGACAAGTTGAAATCTACCAAACCAGATCCTGTTCGAGATCAGAAAATTAAGCGCCTTAATTTTTCAGCTTGCAGACATGCTTAGATCCATTATTGGTTAGATGGATTCGATCCATTATTAGTATCTAGGCATAAGATCAGCTCGGATATAAGTAGAACGACGTCGAGTAACACTTGCCTGTATCCAAACGAAGCGTACAGCCGTGGAGAAAATATGTAGCCACCTGATCAAGGCAGCAGGGAAGCTATCCATGCATCTGCTTTATTCTAGCAACCATAGTCTCATGAGAGCATTACAAGTGTGTTATTTAGCTAAGTAAAAAAATAATTAATAATCCAAATCAAAGAAATATTGAGGATAATCATACAAACATGTTAGTCCTAATCACAAAGTTGCGTTGGTTTTGAAAACCTATGCACAACAACATGGTAGTCAGAACATAAGTGTTATAAATATGCAAGGCAAAAAAGAAAGAAAAAGCCCCTTCATACAAACACCGACTAATTGGAGGATCGAAAAAGTCCTCATGAATTTATGTTCGTGAACATAAATCTTTTATTATGCACTGTAAGTGTATATTTATGTCAATTTGTATGTAAATTGAAACAAGATTTTTATGGAACAATTTTAAAAATCCACCGGTATCATACTAATAGTGGTCCTCCAATTTCACATTGTAATTATATACATGCTAGGCTTGAGCATGCACTATGCTGCGGGTCTCGTATTGTTTTCATGAAAAATAATGTCTAAATCACTCAAACGCATTTTAAGAAAATAAGAGAAATTAACAATTCGAGTTATAACACCAACTGAGATTAAAGAGTTGGTTTTATTTTAATTAGACGGTAAAAGAAAAGACAATGATATTAATCTGAATTTTTTTTTCAAAAAATATCATGAAGCCTTGAAAAAAAACAATGGGAGCATGAAATTGGATTAAAAAAAATGGACCGAGTCAACATACATAGGGAATAAAAACTAACTACACAAAAAGATCTAAAATAAAAAATAGTAATTAAAAGAATAAGGGTGAAAATCAAAATAAATTAGAGAGCAACTCAATTTTTTTTTATTAGAGGGTTTAATTGAAAAAAATAACTCAAGCTAGAAGAAATAAAAGAATGGGGGAAAATAAAAAAACATAACTCACCAGATTAAAAGGGAAGATAAAAAACCAATAAAACTTTTATAAAATGATTAAAGAAAAAATAAGAAATCCAAAGAATAAGGACCCAATAAAAAAAAGAAATACAAGAAAAATTAAAATTGAAAGACTAAATCAAAATGGAATAATACTTATTCAAAAGGACAACATACAAAAAAAAAAGAATTATAAGAAAAAATGACAAAAATTTTCATTGTGAGGGTTGAATTGAAGAGAAAAATAACTAATATACCAAAACACATTATTCCAAGGTCATTTTGATGATGATGATTATTATTATTATTATTATTATTATTATTACAATTATTGTTATCACCACCACCATCACCACTACTACTATTATTATTGTGTACTATCATTAATTAACACAATTACAATCATAATAAATTATTATTATTGCTACTATTATTACTATTATTATCACTATATATTAGCATCATCATCATCATCACTATTACTACTACTACTATTACTACTATCATTATCATTACTATTATTATTATCAGTATTGCTGTCATTATTATTGTTGTTGAAAAAACAAAAACCATAAATTTGATTTGAAGGATAAAATTGAAAACCATAAAAAAATTGACAAAAAAGCCAAGGAAAAAAACCAAGAAATCAAAAGAAAACGAACTGAATTGAAATCTTTATTATTATTGAAAAAACAAAAATCATAAAATTGACTTGAAGGATAAAATTGAAAGCATAAAAACTTTAACAAAAGAGAAAAGAAACAAAATAAGAAATCAAAAGTAAAAGGATCGAACTGAAAAATATTATATATACAAATTAGAATTGAAGGATTAAATTGACAAATAATAAAAATTTAACATAAGGAAAAAGACAAAAATAAACAATCAAAAGTAAAAGAACTAAATCTAAAAAAAATAATAAAAATAAGGGCTAGAGTGTATCTCTCCGTGTAAGAGAGAGAAATGAAGGTGGAAAAAAACAAAGGGAAACCTATGATAAAGCAGTCAGTCACCTTTAGATGACACACGCCAGTCATAAAGAAAGAGGACATGGTGGAGAACAAAATGAGATGGTGGGAGAAAATTTTCAACCGTCAGGAGGCGTTGCACGCGCCGCCTGAAGTGTGTGGTGCTTCCCACGCGTCAACAACTTTTTGAATAAAAAAATATTAATTAAATGTTAAACTGCTTCATCATCCATGATCAACCTAGTAATTACAAAAAAAAAAACACCTTGAGGAAAATACACCAATACCCATGTATATGGTTGATTTTTTTTAGTTCAAGGACAATTGTGTAATTGTACTATACAATTAAAAGAAAAATACGTCCTAAAACACTATTGTCTAACAATGTTAGTTTTTTTTTTTAATTTTAGGGGTATTCTAGTTATTTTACTGTACATTAAAAGATGATTAGACAAAAACACTTCTAAACAAATCTATAATAACAAATAAACTATGTAAAAGATCAAAATACCTTTAAATCAAATACAATAAATATTTTTTTTCTCAAAACTATAGATATCACTCCACTATTTTAGTGAATAGGATAAAGGGAATTCACCCTCTCTTTTTTTTAAGTATATTTGTTATATATATAAAAGAAAATAAAAGAAAATGACAATAAACTTTAATTCTTTTAAATTCCTGAAAGGCACCTCTATAGTCCGATGGCTCAAAAGTAAAGAGACGCAACCTGCAGCGTGTTCGATTTATTTCGTGTACAAAATGTGAAAGTTCACTCACAGCCTTGGAGCCTGAAATCCATTAATTTTCATCTGCAATGGGGCACGTAAGAAAGCTTCGAAACCCTTAATTTTTGCCATATTCCTTATCTCGTGGCATGAAATCTATGGAGGAGAGACCCTGTGAATGAATTTTCCGATTTGATGGTTAAGGTTTGATTATTTAACAGCTACTGCGTATTTTCATCACTCAAACCCTAGACATGACCATCACATACCTCAAGGCCCTCAACTTGCCTTTTTTTTTTTCAACATCAAGACACTATCTATGCTAGGGCACCTATATATCCAGTACGGAAGACATGTGCGCCTTCATTTTACGTATCAGACACACCCTAGTCTATGTAAAAGTCTTGTCCAGATTTCTAAATTAAAACCCTAAGCAACGATTAATATCAGTCATCTCCACAGGAGGAAGAAAAGGAACCAATGGTTAACAAGGTGAAATAAAACTACCAAAGCCAGATCAAACACCAGATAAAAGCAGATGGCTTGGTTTTGTCAACTACCCGCAAACAAACCCTTATCTGGTTCTCCCTTTGTGCCACTCGAAAGTCTTGTATCCTCTAACTCGTAATAGTAAGCTCCTCTCTATTGCTTTGCCTTATTTCTGTGATCTCTCTTTAACTCCTAGCTCTACTCTACCTCATCACACCTTCAATTTCAAATAAAGAAAAAGAAACAAAAAGAAGAGAAAGGGCTTCTCTGTGTGTGGTGGTGCGAAATGGGGAGAGGTAAGATTGAGATCAAGAGGATTGAGAACGCAAGCAACAGGCAGGTGACCTACTCTAAGAGGAAAAATGGGATTATAAAAAAAGCTAAGGAGATCACAGTTTTATGCGATGCTCAAGTTTCTCTTGTCATCTTTGCTAGTTCTGGAAGGATGCATGAGTACTGCAGCCCTTCCACTACGTATGTAGTTCCAGTTTGTTTCTTCCTCGTTTGTCTAGGTCTTTTGTGAATCTTACGGTTCTCATTTTTTCTCTCTTGTTTTTTTTTTGTTAACTTTTTACTGATTTTTTTAATATATTTTTTTGTTAATTTTGACGTTTTCTCTGAGTTAAATTATGTTTTTGATGGTGAAGGGTGGTCGATCTGTTGGACAAGTATCACAAGCAGTCTGGTAAGAGGCTGTGGGACGCTAAACATGAGGTGGTGTTTAATTCTCTTCTCTCCTCTCTTCTGTCTCTTTCCGCTTCCTAATATCCGATCCAATACCTTTTGTCCATTGTTTTTACCTTCGAAAGCATCTTGTTATTCCAATAGAAAATGAGATGAAGTCTATATATTTTGCTAAAATCATGACAAGAAACATGAACTTTGAATTCTATGAACAGATCTACAAAAGGGATATTGCAGTCTGTTATAATATTGTTTTTATAAAAGAAAACTAAAAATCTATAGTATTATGAACAGATCTAGTAAAAATTGTTTTCTCAATGACTTCCTTTTCCTTGCTAAAATTGAAAGATCACTAAAAAGGTGTTAGCTAGGCCACAAGGAAATGAAAATTGTTTCCAGAAATAGATCTAAGCAGTTGATCAAATTTACTCCTCGTTACAGGCTTCACAGGGACGCCACTAGAACACTTGTTTTTTGGAATATAAACCCATTTATCTGTCATGTAATACAAGTTTTGTGGGCCGATCTGCTCATTACCTGTCTCTCTTTTCGATAATTTCTATCGTTTATGTTCATGTGCCGGTGAAGAAAATTTTAACACGTAGGGTTTCTATATATATCAAAAAAAAAAAAAAAAACAGAACCTCAGCAAAGAGATTGACAGAATCAAGAAAGAGAATGACAGCATGCAGATTGAGCTGAGGTAAAATATCCTTCCTCCCTCTCTCTATGATCCTTGATTTCTCTTTCTGTCTCTCACTCTGATCATGTCAAAATATGTGAGTTTCCAGGCACCTGAAAGGGGAAGATATCTCATCCTTGCACCACACAGAGTTGATGGCCATAGAGGAAGCCCTCGATGCTGGCCTTGCCGCTGTCCGTAAAAAGCAGGCCAGTACAATATTTTATAGTAACAAAAATGTTTATATTTGTTTGCTAATTAGAAGCGATCCTGACATATATATATAGAAGGATTAATCTTTCTGCACTCCTTTTTTTTTAATGTTCATTTTTGGGTTTCCTTTCGGCAGATGGAGTACCACAGCATGTTGGAGCAAAATGTATGTAGATTACATACTGTTTCTTCATATCGTGACTGACAGGATATTATTGCTTCGATTTTGTTGCCCTCTTCTTATCATCTTCGCTTCTTTTTTTTTTCCCCAGAATAAAACTAGTGAAAGTCCTGCTTTATGTCTAACTATTTTCTTGCTTACTGAAAATTTTCAGGAAAAGATGTTGGATGAGGAGTTCAAGCGCCTCCAGTTCGTTCTGGTATAATTAGCTATCACCTTCACTCTGAACTTTATGTGTGCTTGTGTGTTTCATGCATGTAGAATTGGCTATGCCATGCACCACACCAATGTTCAAGAACCAACTAATTGTCTATCCAAAAAGCTAAAAGAAAGCTCTAACAGAAAATCAAGTGCGTACAACATAAGAAGAAAAAAGCAAAAATTAAATTATATATCCTCACGGCAGGCAGGCCCTCTTAATTCATCTTTGTTAATAAAAGTAAATTTTGTTACGTACTGAACTCGAGTATGTATCCTGATACCACAAAGTGAAAAGTAAAATAAAATTGTCAAAATCAATCCATATATATCTTGATTGGTTTGAGTCATCCCATCAAACAATTAAGTAGATCATGACGACCCCGCCCGGTTCTCAATCTTACTGTGAATATATATATTCATATATATTCCTTATAAATTTGTCAACACATATTCTCTTTATCTATATGTATTTGCAGCAGCAACAAGAGATGGCTATGGGAGAGAATGCAATGGAGATGGAAAATGCTTATCATCAACAAAGGATGAGGGACTATAATTTCCAGGTGCCTTTCGCATTCCGCGTGCAGCCTATCCAGCCAAATTTGCAAGAGAGAATGTAATTAATAGGGTCTTAGTTGGTATCCATAATCCTCATCTTCCTTTCTTAACTAACGTTTTCAGCATTCCAGTACTGTTTGTATTAATTAGATAAGATCCTAAGCTTAGACTGTGGAAAACAAGTTATTTGTGTGTGACTGCGTGTGCATTCAAAACCCTATGTTTATTTATACGCCTATCTGCTTTATAAATCAAGGCCATGAATTTCGAGCTTAGTCGACCTAGTAAGAAATAAAACTTTTCTAACAATCATATATTTTATATACAAAACTTGAATTCAAAACCTTATTTAAAAACAATAAGTATTAAATCACTTGAACTAAACACTGTTGGTTTTGATTGGAGAGTATCGATGCTGTACTCCTCAAACACATTTCATGATTGAAAATGTCTCTTTTTGATCCCGAGTGATGATCCTCAAAAAATTAATTCATCTCGAGTCATCATTCAGCTCAGAAATCGTGGGTTGATCATCTTAAACTCTACTCTCTTCTCCAAAACCAAAACCTTCACCTGACGTGATTATTAAAAAAAATGCCTAAAGGGTGTCTACCTAAGGTTCAGGCACATGTTTTGCCCAGCAAAAATGAAGTCGGCATGTGATTGAAAATCCATCGCGATGACCTCCTACCAGCGAACCCCCAATTTTGCTTTGACATGGTCAACGTGGGTGTTTTTGTAGTGTTCTTAGTCAAACAATTCTCTAATGACACTTCATCCACCCTCCCATACGAGGTCTATGTTTCACATTGAGTGTCGATAACCAATAACTCAGGGAGACATGTAATTTTCTCTTGATACAACAACACCTCGCGGTCAATTTTAATGTCAAACCTAAAATAAAAACCCTCTATCCATAGGATAATCCTCAACTTGCTTTTTCTTAATTAAATCTCTGGCATGTCAATGAATTATGAGTAAGATCTTTCCATTAATCTTAATTTTAGTTAATATGATTGTTAAGTAGTCACTTTAAAAATGTTAGTAAATTTATTTTAAAACCATAGTTGATAGGCACATTTGATGTCGAGTTTACAATGGATTCCACTCATTTTAAGGTTAAAATCTTATTGGAAATTATTCTTTCACATGAGTTTTTTAACAATAAAAGGTAACATGATCAAAATAAATTGCGGATAAATAAGAAATTGATCTAAAAAAACTTTTAGTTGAAATATTTTTGTGAAGCTTAAAACCTTCTATACCACAAAAAAAAAATACAAGATTATTTTAGAAGTTTATATAGTAGAAAGTTGAAGAGTTATAAATGAGTCTAACCAAAGTAGTATGAGTTTAATCAATACGCATGCACTTGGCTTGACTTAGGCCACGAGCCTAGGACTTATTTATTTTTTTTGCTTATTTATTTTGAACTTAGATTTAAGTTTATTACAAAATAATTATTTGGTGCATAAATAATTTTTTTTTATCATCCCACTTATATATATACAACCTATGAATAGAGATTTTGGGTAGTCTTCTTCCTTTTGGATAGTTTATTTTCAAAGAAAAATATTTGTTAATTTTTTAAGGCAAAAAGTTATAAGGTTTTTTTATGATAGGTAATTAAGACAAATAACGGGAATTAATTTTGATAATTACCTAGAATGCATGCTAAGTTTCTTGTTTAATTCTATTTGAAGATCAATTAACTTTGTTAGATATAATTACATGTTTATCTAAACTAAATGGACTACAAGAAAAGTGCATGTTATATGAACTAAACAATTATTATTTCTAGTCTTATTTATATCTCAAAACAAATAATCCTAAGGCTTTATTATTTTTTTAGTTTATACATCTAATTATCTGCAACAAGTTTTTTTTTAAGCTGTTAACAT
>Ga0307515_10005387_pt1 | contig 25927 bp, 21 predicted proteins | sample 17_EM_MG_FD_194513 | JGI IMG/M metagenome (GOLD analysis project Ga0307515, IMG submission 194513) | Populus trichocarpa ectomycorrhiza microbial communities from riparian zone in the Pacific Northwest, United States - 17_EM | ecosystem: Host-associated > Plants > Roots > Unclassified | place... | reverse complement strand
CAGCGGATGATGATATACTGCAATCCTGCCGAGTAAGCGAAAAGAATCTGATAGTCGCCTACCGGATGGTTCTAAATGAACCTGCTTTAAACGAACACCTGCGCAAACTGTTGCGTAGCCAGCTGAATGGACTTACCTGTACGTTTACCCAAATCAAATTATTAAAGATATCCCTCGTTCGGCGTTAGATGGAGGTTATCCAATGATGGGTAAGATATGAAGGATGTTTTAAAAGCGACCTGCTACAGCTGGAACGATTGTTTAACTAACAGGGCTTTGCGCGCTACCTGGTGCCGGCTGGTAAAGCTTCTTTCCTGTTTGACAGTTTCGCGAATATAAATTGGATACAATGTATATCAACGTATTTTATTTTAGTCCAGTCCTTCCAAAAAATCACCCATTGATATACCAAAAACTCCAACGATGCACAAAAGGGTGTGCATGGTAACATTTATTTTACCGGCTTCTATATCCGACATACTGGATTTATGAATATGGCACATGCTGGCTAGTTGGCCCTGGGATATGGCCCTTTGTATCCGCAACTGTTTTATTCTGCATCCAATTTGCCTTAGCAGGTCATATGCGCCATGTAGATTCATCAAAAACGTTTATTTTTCCCCTTCATCACGGTTATCATTCATCACATTTTTTTGTATTATTTTTTTATTGTACGCCTGTTTCCGGTTGACTTACCCGGTTTTGCAAAAAATTCACGGGCTTTTTTTAAACCTGTGGCAATGGCGATGCCCTCATCCGCACCATTAAACAATAGCTCATTGGCAATTTCAACCGCTTTATTCCTGAGTTTCACCGGCTGATTTTTATATGATGGAGGATAATCCCCGTTGTACCATGGCATCGAACATTTTTTTCAATTACCACAATTCGCTTGCCAATTGGCGCAATCGTTTGAATACTGTAGAAAAGACAACACAGTGATGCCGGCAGAAAATCATATATAAGGCATCGCTTCCTGTGTCTGATAGCTTTGTTGCGGCATGCAAGCCGGCCAATACTGCAACTGATGGTAATAAAACGCGCATGATTATACAATCATGCATTTGCTGACAACGAAATCATTTTACAGTGATTATAACCAGCATCATTAAATAATGCGTATGCCGGTATTGGTAACTGCTCAATATTTATAAAAGCCGGACAGGAATATTTTAAAAACCTGGTTCACGCAAATGCATACAGCAAGAGAAATATTTTTGAACCTATAACACGTTATCGGTTGTTACCGGTTCGGAATAAAAAAGCCTCCTGTTAGAAAACAGGAGGCTAAGTTTTTAAGAGATAAACAACAGGGTTTTGAGATCAATACAACCAACGAATTTAATCAGGTCAGCAAATGGTTAGGGTTTTTCTGCAGGATAATTGGATGCTACGGCTCTGAATACTAAGGTAAGCCGGGTGCCAATTCTCAACAAGCGCAGTTTTAACCAAATTTTAATCTGCGGTTTTCACGCACAAAATCGTATAACCACTAAATGATTTCGCGGACAGTTACGACTGAATTGGGATTTATACGGTACGGGCATTTGTAAAACCTACTGGTTAGGGCTAATTTTAAGAAAGTACCGTGAAAGCTATCATTCCTTCATGATTAAATTCACTGCCATGTCAGCTATTCACCGGTTTCTCCATTGTCTTTCCATGTTGTTTACAAAAGTTTTGGGTACGGGCAAACACCGGGAGCTTTCCGAATTCACCATTTTTTAGTGCCATGGCCGTCACGGGCAGTAGCCGCCCCAATTGAAGCGCTAACTAACTTTTAATAGTATACTATTCATATTACACACCTGTGAAGCCAGCGATGCCACCCAATACAATGTGATGAGTAAAAGCTAACCGGGTCCGGAAAAAGAAAACTAGTTTGTTTTTAGTGGTATCAAATAAAAAAGGTTGCCGCGCAGTGTGCAACCTTTTTTTCTGATCATTGTTAACAGGTTAGTTCAATATAACCGTTAGTATACGGGACGGCATTAAAAAAACGAAATCAAATTGACAACCATGGCGCTCCGCCAGAAAAAGCAACGCAAAATATTATCTGTTGCAGAAAAAACAACAGTAAAAATTATTGCTTTGCACAGCATGATACCGCCTGCTGCTAAAAAGCCGGCCGCATCCAGGATGCTGTTGCCCCCGCTCACACAATTCAACATGGGTTATTTCAAGGAAAAGGACAGCGATCCGTTATAAAACTTTTGTTCACTTATTTATTATTGAATCGGCCGGGGATGCTTAAAACGGGATGACCATTGTCATACCAGATCATCATTATCTGCATGATTTCCAGGCAGGCCGACTGGTGTAATTCATAATTAAATTAATATAGCAGTGATGCAGGCATGTGTGTGTGTGCTATTGCAGTGAGAGTCCCACCAATAGAAGCGCCCGCGCTTCAATTACCCTGCTGCCCGAAAGATAAGTACAGTATTGATGACTACATACAGGGTAGTCAGCATATAAAAAGCCCATTTGTCTATTCGAAGAGATTTTTTCACATTGTTCTCATTACCGGATTCAAAGAGCTTTAGCGACACTGTAATGAGTATGATTATAAGAAAAATAAATACAAATGTAAGCGTATGCACATTGTCCATCAGCGTATTGCCGGAAGATGAAGGCACAATGGATTCAACGATGTATTTATTGCCAATGGCTGCGAACAAGCCACCTACACAAAGCCCAAACCGTGAATCCTGGTTGTCGGACGACACAAAGAAAACAATGCAGGATATGAGGAATGCAACATAAGCACCCGTGAGCATTTTAACCAGCTTATTCCAGGAATTGTTTCGTTTAATGATAATCCGTGCAGTCACCCGCGGGTAGGCACTCTTTCCCGCCAGTCGCTGGTTGCCGTAGGTAGTATGGTAGCTTCTTACACCAGACTCCAGCGAAAATTTTTCTACAGACCACTCGGTGGAATTTACACTGCTGTCAATTTTTGAATTGACCGTATCCGCTACATAAGCCAGTGCCGCCGTATCATATTGCGAATCTTCCATGGTGATCTGCAGTTCCTGTTTGTCAAAAGGAAACTTGGATACATCCCATTGATGAATAAGCTGCGCGCGGCACTTTTGCGCCGCCCAGTTGGCATTACCCTGCTTTTCCATGGTATAGTGACTGAAATCCGCCGACTTGCTATTGGTCATCTCAATGGCATTCTCGAAGCTGAGGCTGTCATTGCGATAATTCATCCACATCCAGAAATCTGCCATGAAACTCTTATCATCTACTTTATAGTCATACAGATTACTGATGTATACACCGATATGACAGGTATCCTTCTGAGCCCGGAGGCTGCCGGCAAAGATCATTGCGAGGGTGAGCACCAAAAAATATTTTCTCATAGATTGGGAATCACCAGCGAAAACGACACGATACCCCAAAATGTTGCGGTATAATAATAAACCCCTATACCTGCCAACAAAACATATGCAGCGTAAAAAAAGTAATTGCTTACACTCGTTCAAACTGCGTGCAGGTTACTTAAGCTGGCCTGAAAAATGATTGTCCGCTGGAAAATGTAAAGTTTACCAGCAATCTGCAGTTTATCCAAAGCCCGGAATGAGAGACCTGCATTTAACCCTTACCGGTTATTATACTTCCTTCTACCCTTCCATTATTGCCTGATGGCCTTTTCGACATAATTACTGCAAGACTATAAAAACGTTGCTTTAGCTGCTGTTTTCAAAATAAGCCCCACCCTATTAAGCTCATTGATGGGCGCCTACAACTGCGCAACGAGAATGATCAGCATAATATTTGATTACTTCACCCAAACCTTTATTGATCATGGTAGATTTTTCAAACCTGGAATTACCTGCTTTACTTGAATTACTGGCTGTGTATACCGACAAGTTTAAGTTTGTAAGTACCTATGGCCCTACGCATTCAGAATATGCGTCGTACAAGGCAATCGTTTTGCAACTACAGGAATTAATAACCAAATATTCTCCGGGACAGGCAAATGTTGAAAAAACTCCACAAGTGGCGCACAAATTTCCATGAATGGGGTTAATGGGATTTTAATAAGACAGTAAAATTTTGCCCAACCAGATAAATAATTCCTACACGTAATCACCCAATACAACAAACCCTCTCATTTTAATTACTTCTTCATTTGATTTTCTCATGCTGTGCTGTAAGGCCGGGGAATTCAAGTTGCGGAGCTTTGTCCTGACAAAAACACATCTTTACATTTTCATGAATGTTTTAAAAAGTCATTTTTATTTTCGATGAAATAATTTAAAAAACAGGCATCTGCGATTAATTTCTTTCCGATGAGTTGAATCCTGTAGAAATATTGACCAAATCATAGAATGCGCATCCGTTTTACACGGGCTAATTACCGTGCAGTTTACTAAGTAATTGTCCTTTGTCTTTTACTGGATAACAACTGACCCAGACGCTTCTTTTTTACCCTCTGCGGAAATGATATAAAAATAGACGCCCCTCGCCAAGGCACCTGTTTCCAGTTGCAGGGTGAGGCCGGACATCTTTTTTTCAAACACTTTTTGTCCAAACGGATTGTACACCTGTATCAATTGGTTATTTAACTGCATTGCAGTGAATGTAAGCAGACGATTGCTTAAAACAGGATTGGGATAGATGATGTAATTACTACCCGCCATGTAAAATACAGATTCAATAGAACTTACAATGATCTGCCCCGTTACCAGCGCTATCCGAACCCGATACTGGTTGGCACCTTTGCGCAGTTGTTTGTCTTCAATGCTGTATTGCAGTGCAATTGGCTTGCTGTATGACTGTAACACGGTGTAAGCATCGTTATCACCTTTTTTTTCAATGGTCATAGTTGCAATATTAAAATTGCTGCCCAGTCCAATTTGCAAAAAAGCAGTATTGCCATTCAGGTCCGCCGTAAAACGGTTGTAATAACAACCTGTACCCTGTGATAAATAGTTAAAAGCTATGCTGCGTACACCCATTTGATTGTTGGAAAATACCGGGGCGATGCAATACCAGGCTGGTCCACCACCAGCCGTACCGACGAGCGCTGTGGTATCGGCCGTTTGTAAAATGGGCTCCATGTATTTGTTTTCCAGCCTGAATAACCGGTAGTTGCCGGGAACAGACTTGTTCCAGTACAGCAATGCGGTATCTGCACAATTATAGCCTACACCTGTATGCAAAGGTTTAGAGATAGTAAAACTATCGCTCAGGTAAACTTTTCCTTTTACTGTCATCCGCATCAATGCCACTGCATTGGTATCGGGTGCTTCCCACTGAATATGGTTGTCTGTAAGTGCAATATCCGGCTTCACGAGGCGCCACACTGTATCATTGCTGTATTTAAATGCCAGTTGACCGCCTTCTGCCAGGTTGCTATGCCACCGTAAGAATTGTTGCCTGCCGGACAGTATATTATCCCTTAGGGTTGGATAGGCCCAGTGGAATGTGTTGCTGGTATCCCATTGATACACTATAGAAAAAGCCTGCATACCAACCGGAATATTAAACCCTTTTACAGAAATAACGAGGTTATTCACTGTACTGTCGTCTATGGTAATTTGTTCCACGGTGTTGAGGCTATCCCGTTGCCGGACCGGCATCGACTGCAACGAGTCTTTATTGGGTATACTATGTAATACCCAGGGCTGCCACTGCCTGCCCGAAGCCAGGTCCGTTACCGTTAGATCTAAATCGTTTACAAGAGCGGTAAGGGCATTGGCCTTTGCGGGCGGATCCGTCCAGGCAAGTATTATTTTCAGATGCCGGCTGTTAATGGGTGTTTGCAGGTTAAATGTTTGCACCTGGCCCTGCGACACGCTGCCGGTAAAGTATTGTCCAGCATCCATGGTATTGCCTGCATGGTATGCATCCAGGCTGCCATACCCTGCGCTGAAATCTATGCCTGTGTTTCCAGCATCGGTTGCAGTATTTAACAAAACCGCTTTCACCAATGATGCTTCGGGCAATACGCCATGATGCGCTTTGTAGATATGCTGTAAAACGAGTGCTGTACCCGATACAAGTGCGGCTGCACCAGAACTGCCATCCTGCCCGAAAGCGACCAGGTCTGGTTTAATACGACCGTCAAAAGCCGGACCTCTTGAACTCAATGGAACAACAATACCCAATGAATCGGTTGCACCCACCGTAATAATATTTTTGGCCATTTTAAAACTACCGGTGAGGTTAGCTACTGCCGTCAGACCTGTATACTGACCCGTACCAGGTGCCAGGTTGCCAGAATTACCCGCAGAGAACACATGTACCAGCGAGGAGTTGTTTATCACACTGGCGTCATACGCCAGCGCATCTGCGCCATAAAAATTTTCTATACCCGTTCCATAAGAATGATTCTGCACCGACAGCCGAAATCGCTGATAATACGCGTCGCTATCAGGTAATAATACATCAAACGATGAGGAAGAGATGGTAGCAGCAGGGGCAACGCCGCGACCGGTATAAAAACTATTTCCTGCGCCGGCAATGATGGAAGACATAACCGTTGCGTGGGTGGAAAGTCTGTTACTGGCAGCGTTGGTTAGCACCATCCTGTTTTTGAAATCAATATCAGCCGTATCGGGTCTGTCCTCTTTCACCGATACAGCCAGGCCATCACCATTTGCCAGTGGATACTGTTGCTGTAAATAATTAATATTGTTAAGTGTATTGTCGAAACCGGGCACTGCTTGTTCTACCGTTGGGCGGCGGTTCACAATATCCGCAAAAACTACCTGCGCCAACGGTATGATTTTATTCCATACATACCGGTACTCAGCACGTATGTAAAATGAATTGTTAGTTGCATACACGAGTCTGACCAATGTATCATTGATTAACCGGGCGGCCATACCGGTATCATCAGATTGCAGCAAAAAATCGCAGGTGTTGCCGGGCATATGCAGCAGCGAGTCATGTAAAGCAAATAACCGGGGCGATAATTTCCAATAATTATTTGCGGGACGGTCATTCAGTACATCTGTTTCATCAATCAGGGCATCTTTGTAAACAATAAATTCTGTTTGGGAAAGCTGTCTGGCTATCTTACTGCGGTTATGATGTAAGAAATTACGGACATGTTCGGGTTTTATTTGCAACCACCGGAATGCTGTTAGCGAATCACCCGTTGTTATGTTAACGGGTTTAACCGTACCCGCCGTTGTTGGCTGAGCGCTGCCCATTGCATACAACAAACAACACCATAGCAGCGCAGTTATTGTTTTCATTGGCATGAATATAATAAAAAATACAGAGAACCTTTCCGCTGATGGCATAAAATAAAACCCTCTGTTTAACCTATACAATTCCTTATCCCCTTTACCTTGAAACAAAACGATAAGGGTTTTCCTATACCAAGAGGATTTTTTTGAAAAGGAGAAAAATAATTTTATATTACAAGTCAGGTTATTGTATTCGTATCATTCTATTCTTAATCTTCAAAATTCAGTCATGAGAAAAATTTTATTCCCAGTAGCGCTTGCCTGCTGCCTTATTGCATTTGCTGTTTCATGTAAAAAACAAACCAACACTTCCCCTTCCGGCCAGGATGAAATTTCTGCCCAAACACTGGCGCAGATTAAAGCACTTGGCTTCAGCGATCAAAATGTACGCAAAGATGAAGACGGTTACCTGGTGGAAGATGATATTGTGCTGACCGATGAATTGTTAAGCGGTGTAAACAACCAAACGCTTCTCCGCATTGCATTGGCAGAACAGTACCGAACCACCAACCTGGTAACAGCTTTACCCAGGACCATTACCATAAAAGTGACCAACCTGGGCACGGCTTTTATCCAGGGAACGGACCTTGCCATTTCAAGATACAATGCACTTAATCTCCAGTTACAATTCCAGCGTGTCACCTCCGGATCCGCCGCCATTACCATCAGGGGATTTAACCAGGGGCCCAGCGGAGGTTATATTACCCTGGGATCATCCGGTTTTCCTTCCAATAATGGAAATCCTTACGGAACAATTAAAATGAATACCAACCAGGCCGCGTACGGAAGCAACCCCGATGTTAATTATGTGGGTTCTGTAATACAGCATGAACTTGGACATTGCATTGGTATGCGCCATACCGACTATATGAACCGCGCTTACAGTTGTGGAGGCTCTGCGGTAAATGAGGGCGCATCCAATGTGGGCGCCATTCTCATTCCGGGTACACCTTCCGGACCCGATGCCAATTCATGGATGCTTGCGTGTTCGAATGGGGGCAACAGAACCTTTAATTCGAATGATGTGGTTGCATTAAATTATCTTTACTAATCCATCGTACAATAATGGGCCAGCGGCAATCAGTAATGATTGCCGCTTTTTTATACAGCAGATTTGCCGGTTGCGTGCCTGTTTACAACAGTTTATTCTTAAATGCTTTTGCCACAGCTTCGCTTTTACTGTTTACATGAAGTTTTTCATATATTTTTTTTATATGACTGCGGATTGTTTCCACGCTAACAAACAATTCCGCTGCTGCCTTTTTATACGTATACCCTTTTACCATTAATTGCAAAACATCTTTTTCCCTTTCTGTCAAATTATACTCCTCTCCTTTTTTCTGTTCGCCTCCTTCATGTAACTGGTTAAACATTTCTAATATCTGCCGCGCAATGGAAGCAGTCATTGGCGATCCTCCCTCGTATAAATCCTTCAGGTGTTCCAGTAATTTAGCAGGTTGCGTTTTCTTTAACAGGTAACCATCGGCACCGGCACGAATGGCCTCGAATATACTTTTCCTGTCGTCAAAGACAGTCAGCATCAATATTTTACAGGCCGCGTTTTGCTGCCTTATTATTTTTAATCCTTCAATACCACCAATACCGGGCATGTCGATATCCATTAGTACAATATCAGGATTATCTTTTTTTACTTCGGCCTCAACATCATTACAATTACGGTAACTATTCACCACTGTAAAACCTTCCGAGCCTTGTATCAGCATCGCGAGCCCTTCGCGGAGCTGGTTATTATCTTCATACAGTACTACTTTAATCATGTTGTAAATTTAAAGGGTTCCATCAGACTATGCGGGTATCCTTAACGTTACGGTTGTTCCCTGATTAACTTCACTTTGTATAGATAAAATACCTTTCAGTGCACCAGCCCTTTGCTGCATGTTGGTAAGGCCATTACCCTCAAAAAGCTGGTTATTTTCAAACCCTTTTCCATCATCGGTAATCTGCAATACCAGGATATTTTTTCTCAATGAAATATCAATACTGACTGTTGCACAGCCGCTGTATTTTGCCAGGTTATTCACAGCTTCCTTGAATATCATAAAAAAATCATGGCGCCTGCCCAATTCCAGTTGTATATCCCGGATTGTTTCATCTGCTTTAAATGTATAACTGATATCCCGGGCTTCCAGTAAATTACCGGCAAACTCCCGCATACGGCTCAGGGTGTTTTCCATAGAAGCATTTGCCGTGTCAATATTCCAGACAATATCGTCCAGGCTTTCCATGATACGGTTACTATTATCACTTATCTGGTTTATAAATTTTTTGGTTGAGGGAATATCAGTATCAATTTTCGTCTTTGCCATTTCGCTTAAGATATTAATTGTGCTTAAGCTGCTGCCCATGTCATCATGTAAGTCTTTTGCAATCCGGCTTCGCCCTATTTCTGCCGCCAGTTCGTGCTTGTAGCGGGTGCGTAAAAAAAGATACAGCAATCCGCATATAACCACGGCCCCAACAACATAAAACCACCATGTCTTCCATACAGGCGGAATAATTCTTATCTTAAATGAAGTAACTTTTGATGAAATGGTTCCATCGCTGTTCTGGCATTTTACATTAAAAATATATTCCCCGCCCGGCAGATAAGTGTATACGGCCAATGGCATTCCCCGTGTAGTAATCCATTCTTTGTCTACACCCTGAAGCTGGTGATAATAGGAATTATGATCTTTCCCCAGAAAACTCATGTTCGAAAATTCGATGGTTAGAAAATTCTGATCGTAGTTCAATACCATTTTATTTTTTAGCCTTAAAATACTATCCCGGTTAAGGTATTTATCAAAAAGGCGTATACCTGTAATGTTAACTTCGCTGGGTTCCACCTGTTTTTCATAAGCAGCGGGATTAAAACTGGTGAAACCTTCATTGTGACCAAATAATATCCGGCCATCACCTAATTGTATACCAGCGCCAATATTGAACGCCTCATCAGCCAATCCCTCCATGATACCATAGCTGGTAGTGGTCATACCATCCTGTTTTATTTTCGAAATGCCGTTGTCGCTCGCAAACCAAACTTTTTGATTTCCGGTTTTCACAAAGCTTGCAATATTATTGTCGGGCAGCCCATCAGCGGTTGTCAATAACCTAAAACTTTCTTTGTCAGTATCCATTATAACAATACCATCCGGTGTAGACATCATCAACTGATTAAATGAATTTTTAGCGATCGCGTAAACGGTTGCGCCGGTACCATTGGCATAACTTTTCTCAACGCTGTTCGTTTGTGTATTTATTTTTAGCAAACCGCTTTTTGCGGTGGCGGCCCATATGTATTTATTGCCGTCATACCATAAACAATAAATATTGTCGAAAGAAGTAGCATTAGAATCGCGTGGCACAATGATGCCAATATTTCCTGTTACGGCATCCCTTCTTAGAATTGTGTGATGAAAGCTGCCTATCCAAATATTTCCCCTGCTGTCCCGGGTCATACTGTAAATGCCGTCTTTGACAAAAGTTGAATCGGCGAATTCTTCCATTTTGCCATTTTCCGGATATAGTTTTAACAACGGCCCGCGTTCGCAACCTACCCACAGGTGATTGTCCTGGTCCCTTATTCCGCAACGTATATTCACCCATGATTTGGTATTGCCATACCGCGAAAGATTAAATTTTGAAGGAAGTTGCTGCAAATTTTTGTCAAAATAATAAAGGCCTTCGCCTCTGGATGTCAACGCAACAATAGTACTGTCCGCCAGTTCAAGAAACCCCCATATGTTGATGTGCTTAAATATTTCCCCTGCCTGGTAATTTTTTATAGGATGCTGAAAGAATTGCTGCTGAAACCTGTTGTAAATGTAGATGCCATTATTAGTAGCCAGCCAGTAAGTGTTCTCACTGTCTTCCATCAGGTAACCGCCATTTTGGAAATTAATACCATACAGCCTGTCGGGTGATTGCTGAATCAATTCCGCACGTCCGGTAACCATATTCATTTTAGCAATGGTAGCCCCAAAGCTCCAGGTTGTTCCACTGCGGTCTGTAGTATAACCCAGCACGCCCCATAGTTTGGTAATACTGTCGCAAAAAATAATACGATCTGTTTGTAGATCATAACAGGAATGTACCGACACACTGCTGAACCATAACCGGGCATTGTCATTCAGGTACAACGTTACATTGCTCTGTTTTGCCGGTGCGGTTTCTAACAGCCCAATCCTGTCTGGGTTGAAACCGGAATGATAAAACTGTTTTTTAACCGTATTATATATGACGATGCCTTTATCTGTGCCCAGATAATACACGCGATAAAGATGGTCATAGGCAATTTGATAAATGGACCAGGTTGACGGGGGAATGATTTTATCTGCTGCAACAAATTGTTTTGCCGATTCATCGAAATAATACAATCCTCCACCGGCGATAGTCAGCCACACACGTCCATCCTTTAATGCAACCAGCGATTGTACAATATGCGATGTATGAACCGGCAGCCATGCAATTTTAACCTGTGTAAATTCCAGCTTATTCCTGTTAAGCAGACAAATGCCGGAGGCGGTCTGCACCCATAACCGCCCTTTGTCATCCTCCAGCAGCTGCGCCACATCATTATCAGGAAGCGAAGTGGAGAAATTCTTTTGTTTTGTGAGCCAGAGCCATCTGTTTCCATCAAACCGCTGAATTCCATTGCTGGTAGCAACCCAGATAAATTTTTGCTTATCCTGTATGATACAGTTTACCTGGTTAGAAGCTAAAACATCGTGGCGTGTAAAGTGTGTATATTTTATACCGGTTGCCTGTGCCCGTACCTGCTCCATCCGGCAACTGGCCAGAAAAATAAAAAATGAAATGATATATAGTGGCTGAGTTTTCACCCTGTCTTTCAAAATTAATCTTATTAACATACAATTGGCGGGTTGGTAGTCAAAACCACATGTTTATGGGAGGGCTCTTATAAATTACGCTTCATGTTACCAGAAAATTCACATCATTATGGTATTGTGCAGCAATAAAAATCCCTTGAATTTTGCCAGGCTTATTTTTTACATACCATAATCAAAACCTGTCTGACATGAAAAGAAAAATGCTGTTTATCTACGGACTGGCTTCTTATTTTATCTTTCTCGCCAGTTTTCTTTATTTCATTGCATTTATTGAAGGGGTTGTTGTTCCAAAAACGATAGACACCGGCCCTCAGGGATCCAATTTAAAAGCTATATTGATTGACCTGGCTGTATTAAGTGTATTTGCATTGCAACACAGCGTAATGGCCAGGCCCGCATTTAAAAAATGGTGGACCAGTATCATATCTCCTGCAGCAGAGCGGAGCACGTACGTCTTGTTATCAAGTATTGCGGTTATATTAATTTGCTGGCAATGGCAGCCGCTATCATCTATCATTTGGAATTGTACCAGCCCGGTAGCAACGGGTATAGTGTATGGCATTTCCATTTCCGGCTGGTTGATTGTGCTGTTGTCCACGCTGATGATTAACCACTTTGAATTATTTGGATTAAAACAGGTGTATGATAACCTGGTAAGCCGGCGCTCTGCCGAATTGCCATTTACAATAAATATATTTTATGGCATCGTAAGGCACCCTTTGATGCTGGGATTTATGATTGCCTTTTGGGCAACGCCTGTAATGACTGCCGGCCACCTGCTTTTTGCTGTAGTCAATACCTTATACATTTTTATTGCTGTCAAATTCCTGGAAGAAAAAGATCTGGAAAAAATGCACGGTGAACAGTACCGGCAATACAAAAACCGCGTACCAATGTTCTTCCCGATACCAAAATCAACAGATAGTAACCTTAACAAATAAAACAACGCATGAAAAATATATTTTCTCTTCTAATCACCGTTTTACCCTTTATTGCATTCTCCCAAAGAACAATTACGGGAAGGGTATTTGATATTACCAACAACCGTCCGCTGCCACACGCAAACATTCTTATTCAAAATACAAAAAAAGGTATTGCGGCAGATAATAATGGAAATTTTACGTTGGCCATTCCTGAAAACACAAAAAAGATAACAGCCAGTTATACAGGGTATCAAAGCCTTGCTGTTTCTATTGATTCGTCTGTCAGTCAATACGCCATTGCACTTCAGCCTGCACAACACCAATCCGAAATTGTTGTTATTGGAACCAGGAATTTATCAAGAACAAATGTACAGACACCGGTAGCGGTAGATATTATACCTGTAGATGTGCTGTCTAAGCAAACGGGCCAGGCCGATCTTAACCAGTTGCTCACCTTTGCAGCGCCATCCTTTCAATCGAGCCGGCAGGCAGTTTCTGATGGAACTGACCATGTAGACCCTGCACAACTGAGGGGACTCGGCAATGACCAGGTACTTGTTCTGGTGAATGGCAAAAGGCGGCACCCATCTGCCCTGGTAAACGTAAATGGTACAGTTAACCGGGGACAGACGGGTACCGACCTTAACAGTATTCCTGTAACAGCTATCGAAAGGGTAGAAATACTAAGGGATGGCGCGGCCGCGCAATACGGATCAGACGCAATAGCAGGTGTCATCAATATTGTTTTAAAAAAATCAACAGGTGTATTAAATGCACATGTTTCCTATGGGGAAAATATAACCAGTTACCAGAAGAATTATGCCTTTGATAAACTCAATCATACTGAAAAAAATACAAATATCCATGATGGTAATACTTTCCAGGCGGGATTGAATTATGGGTTCAACTTCAATAACAAAGGCTATCTGAATATTACCGGAGAATATGGTGTAAGAAATGCCACTAACAGAACGGGCACCTATACCGGGCCTGTGTTTGCAAATGTAAATGGTGTAAACAGGGATGATTCAATTCTCAATGCAAGAAGCCTCACAAGAAATAATTTCGACATGAGGATAGGTAATTCAAAAATAACAAGCGGCGGGCTTATGCTCAATGCTGGTTTTGATTTAAAAGGCGGATGGAATATAAAATTCTTTGGTGGCTTTACGCAGAAGAATGGGGAAGCAGCCGGCTTTTTCCGGTATCCGTCTTCCATCAGCAGCACCGCAGGTATATACACCAGTCAGTCGCTGGCACTGTATCCCAATGGTTTTCTACCGTTAATTAAAAGCAATATATCTGATTACTCATTTTCGGCGGGTCTTGATGGAAAGCTGGGAAAATGGAGTGCCAGCCTGTCCAATACTTTCGGCATGAATCAATTTGATTTTGCCGTGGACCATTCACTCAACTTCACACAGTTTGCTATTTCAGCCAGTCCGCAAACAAAATTTAAAGCAGGAGGGTTAGCATTTTTACAAAACACCATCAATGCAGACATATCCAGAAATGTTGATTTCCTGAAAGGACTGAATATAGCTTATGGGGCAGAGTTCAGGATTGATCGCTATGCCCAGCATGCCGGTGAAGAATCTTCCTATAAAAACTTTAATACCAGTGCCGGTGCAGCGTCAGGCGCGCAGGTATTTGCGGGCTTTGTTCCGGATTATGCAAAAGCCCATTCGCGGAGCAATTTAGCGGCTTATATAGATCTGGAACAGGATTTTACGAAACTATGGTTACTCGAACTGGCGGCGCGCTTTGAAAACTATTCGGATTTTGGAAGAACATTCAATTATAAAGTGGCTACCCGCTATAAATTAAGCGAACAAATCAGCCTGAGGGCTGCGGCATCTACCGGGTTCAGAGCACCTTCCATGCAACAACAATTTTATGCTAAAACGAATACCATTTTTGTTTCAACTCCTTCGGGCCTGGTACCTACAGAAAGCGGTACGTTTACCAATGACAGCAAACCAGCTCAAATTCTGGGCATTCCCCAACTAAAGGAAGAAACATCGCAAAACTATTCAGCAGGTTTAACCATTCATCCGGCAAAAGGATTTGATATCACAGTCGATGCCTATATTATTAATATCAAAAACAGGATAGTACTCACAAATAATTTTACAGGCGGAACTGATACAGTGCTAACAAGATTGTTAAAAGAAAACGGGGCCACTACGGCTAATTTTTTCACCAATGCCATTGATACAAAATCAAAAGGCCTGGAAGCAGTGTTAAGTTTTTACACCCGCACTTCCAATGCAACTACCATTCGGTTTTCGCTGGCAGCATCATTCATTAAAAATGAAGTAAAAAAAGGAGCGGATGGAAAACCAATTATCAAGGCTTCTGATATTCTAATCAACTCGGGCCAGTTGGGCAACTATTTTAACCGCGAAGACCAGAGCCGGATGGAAGTGGCAGGCCCGCAATCGAAAGGAAATTTCGTTGTTCAATACACGCATAAAAAATTCGGGGCATTGTTGCGTCTTGCCTGCTTTGGAAAAGTAAGTTATCTGGATCCTTCTATCAACCCCTCCAATCCGGATGCGTTTCCTGTAAATGCATTTACCGGAAAAAAAGAAACCCTTGACCAGGTATTTGGTGCCAAAACGGTGACCACGGTTTCGCTGAGTTATGATCTCAATAAAAATTTCACCGTCATGGCCGGTGCAGATAATATTTTTGATGTCTACCCCGATAAGCAAACACACAGCAGCAATGTATCGCTGGGGCGGTTTATTTACAGTCGCAGGGTTCAGCAGATGGGATTCAATGGCCGGTATGTATTTGCCAGGCTGTCGCTCAATCTGAATACCCATAAATAAATGGATAAAATGCACAGTGTAGATTTCAGCGGCATACAAATGCCCATTTTCTAATCTTCCAAACGCAAGCTTTGACAATGCATCTTTCTGCTATCACAAGGACCGGCAATCACCCGCTTCTTTATAATAAAGAAGAAACCGGCCGTATCCAGTCCGTCGATCTTTTAAGGGGCATTGTCATGATCATCATGGCCCTTGACCATGTGCGCGACTATTTTCACAACAGCGCCTTCCTATATAGCCCTGAAGATTTATCGCGCACTTCGGCCGCTATTTTTTTTACAAGATGGATAACCCATTTTTGTGCACCGGTTTTTGTGTTTCTGGCCGGGATTTCAGCTTATCAGTACGGAGAAAAAAAAGGAAGGGAGGCTTTAGCTTTTTTTCTTTTTACGCGAGGTCTATGGCTGGTTATAGCTGAATTGTTTATTGTTACGTTTGGATGGACTTTCAACCCATCTTATCCGTTTTTTAATTTGCAGGTTATATGGGCAACTGGTATCAGCATGATTGTCTTAACATCGTTGATTTTTCTGGACCAGCGAATCATAGTATTACTGGCCATTTTGCTGCTGGCTGCCCATAATCTTTTAGATAAGGTGCATGTACCAGGCAGGGGCATCACTTCCTTTGCCTGGTCATTGCTGCATGAGCCGGGTTATTTTAGTTTCGGCCATTGGTCATTTTCTGTCCGGTATCCGCTGTTGCCATGGATAGCCATCATAACACTTGGGTATTGTTTCGGCCGTTTGTATTCTCCGGCATACACGACAAAAAAACGGCAAAGGATTTTACTGTTGTCGGGTACTGCGGCCGTTTTGTTATTTATTACGCTGCGCTCGGGTAACTTTTATGGCGATGCGGCACACTGGTCAGGCCAAAATAAAATGTTATTCAGCCTGCTATCATTTTTAAATGTAACCAAATACCCGCCTTCATTTTTATATAGCCTTATGACTTTGGGACCTGCACTTATATTTCTTTCGCTGGCTGAAAAGCGGATGCTTCCATTTGCAGTAATATTTACAAGGATAGGAAGGGTGCCCATGTTCTATTACCTGGTACATATATTTCTAATACACTTGCTTGCTATGTTGATGGCTGTAATAACCGGTTATCACTGGTCTGATATGGTGTTGCATATGAGAGTAAATAAGTCGCCTCAGTTAAAGGGGTATGGATTTAATTTGGCAACCGTTTACATAATATGGATAACGGTGGTTTTTGTGTTGTATCCTTTGTGCAGGTGGTATGGCAGGTATAAAACATTGCACCAATCATCAAAATGGTGGCTGCGGTATGTGTAAGAATCATATTTCAATTTCTGTCAACAGTTTTGTGAAGACCATTCACCATTAAATATTGTATGTATGGATATATTTGGAATTGAACCAACCATGCCGGATTCCGGAAAACTATCACGGGGAGACTTACACGCCATTTCAACAATATCCTGTGGAAATATTGACAAATTAAATAAGCCCTATCGCCTGAGCATCCTCCTACCGCTGATTTGTACGCTTGTACTATTGTCTTGTGTACTATTAACCGGGTGCGGTAAACAACAACCGGAAATGCAGTCAACAGATATTCTTAATAAAGAAGACAACACGACCATGAATTACGATGATGAATTTCAGAATGCTTATAAAAACGATTTTCTGGGAAAGCATGATAAAACCATAGGGCAGCGATTTTCAGGCCTGGGATTTTCTTTTCCTACCTTTTTAGAATTCCCGGGGGCACAGGCTGCGACAGTCAGGCACGATAATTTTAGCAAGGCTGTGCCAAATGATTATACAGATATAAATGTAACAGTGCCCCATATGAGTTATCATTTTACGAAATCTGCCATTGTAGATGCAAATTTTGGAATTCAAAAACCGGAGATATTGGTGAATAACAATAAACTGAATGAAAGTTTTCACCTCGTGACTGTAGCATATGCAGTATCAATGAGTGTATCCCACCACAAAGAGCCCCAAGAATTAACCGTCCCGGCCGAAGTGTGGCAATGCAATGCCGTTTTCGGTTTGTGGGTGCAGCATGCCTGCATCTGGCGATTTAATGACGGCGGCGTTTTTAACGGTACCAACCCGTCAGTACCTGTTCGTTGATAATAACTACTATTAAATATTGACTCTTGCAGATAACGCATAATTTCTTTTTCCAGTAATATTTTTTGCATAGATTTAGATTGTATTCGACCGAATTCAAAAACCAACAACCTTGTCCGTTATGACAGTTTCCGCGAAAGCTCTATTCATCCTGGGTATTTTGCCTTTTGTATTTATTACTATTTGTACGGGACAACCATCAACGGAATATTCAAGCGCCATTGAAAGATTATTTAATAAAATTGAAGCTGATATAATTTCGACTGCCGAAGCAATGCCAGCGGAGAAATTTAATTTCACACCCGAAGACCTTCACATTAAAAACAGTAACTTCAAAGGAGTGCGAACTTTTGCCGGACAAATAATGCATTTAGCCACTGACAATATTCTTATCTGGAGTGCAGTAACGGGCGATTCAGTGCGCCCGGATATTGAGGATGTAAATGGTCCAAAAAATATTAAAACAAAAAAAGAGGTTATTGAATTTCTCCAAAATTCTTTCGCGGTTGGACGAAAAGCAATTTCAACAGTAACCGACAAGACCGCAATGGATATGATACAATTCAGATGGCGAAAATTACCAAGGCTCGATTTGGCTTTCTATGCCCTTACGCATGCCAATGAGCATTATGGCCAGATGGTAGTATACCTCCGGCTTTGCGGTATTACACCACCGCCCACCATTAACACAAAGTGAAAACTTCTACCCCGTAGACTGAGTGCACAAGAAACAATTAGTGACCTATTCTCCTATTTATCCAGTTCCACCCAAAACGGCAGGTTGGGGGTTGCAGGATCATTGATAGCAGTAGTAAGGGAAAGACAGCAATTGCTGAATAATGGCCAGTTTGGTAAGATAGAATGCAATTTCACAGCAACCTTTCCCGGATAATGACATTGCCTGTAACAAATGCAGCCGTTCGATCGTCACAGTGGATGGTATTCCATGTCATTGATTAAATGAAACAACCTCACCATGTTTAAAAATTATCTGAAAGTAGCGCTGCGCAATCTCTGGAAAAGCAAAGGTTTTTCGGCCATCAATATTATTGGCCTGGCCAGCGGCCTTGCCGTTTGCCTGCTGATCATATTGTATGTGGTGGACGAACTCAGTTATGACCGTTATAATAAACAGGCAGAAAATATCTACCGTATAGAAGCAGACCTGTCCTTTAACGGTACACGCTTCAATTCGGCAGTAACCCCCGAACCACTGGCAGCTGCCCTGAAAAAAGATTACCCGCAGGTACTCCAGATTGCCAGGGTGGCTTACCGGGGCGACATCCTCGTGAAAAAAGGTGCTGAAAATATAAAAGACCAGCATGCGGCATTCGTGGATTCAACCTTTTTCCAGGTATTTACTTTTGAGACATTGTACGGCAATACCGCAACCGCACTCAATGAACCCAATTCCATTGTGATTGACGCCACCACGGCACGAAAATATTTTAATACAGTAGACGTTGTGGGCCGCATACTCAGAGTTGATAACAATACGGATTGTAAAGTGACTGCGGTCATCCGCGACATGCCGTTGCGGTCGCATTTCCATTTCCATTTCATGCGCCCCCGCGGCACACACGGCCCCCAGGCTGATGCCTGGCTCAGTAATAATATCTACTCCTATGTACTGGTGCAGCCGGGCCTTACAAAACAGCAGCTGCAGGTAATGGTCAATAAAACGATCAAACAATATCTTGCCAAAGACCTGGAGGCATTTACGCACTCTACCATTGATGCATTGGAGAAAACCGGCAATCATTTCAAATACCCTGTAACAGCGCTGACGGATATACACCTGCATTCTTCAAGATCGTACGAACTGGAACCCAATGGCGATGCATCGTATGTTTATATTTTTTCGGTGGTGGCTGTTTTCATTATGCTTATTGCCTGCGTCAATTTTATGAACCTCTCAACGGCACGTTCCGCGGGCCGTGCCAAAGAGGTCGGTATCCGGAAAGTGGCAGGCTCACTGCGTTCGCACCTTATCATGCAGTTCCTCACTGAATCGGTGCTGCTCAGTTTTTTTTCGCTGCTGCTGGCGATTGGTATTGCGGCCCTGCTGATGCCCTGGTTCAACGAGCTTGCAGGCAAGGGTATGCAGGTGAAAACCCTGTTTTCTACCTGGCTGTTCCCTGTAATGATTTGCCTGGTGTTTGTAGTGGGATGCCTTGCGGGTAGTTACCCGGCCTTTTACCTGTCTTCGTTTCAGCCGGTGCAGGTGCTGAAAGGTAAATTGTCAACCGGTTTCAGGGGAAGCCGCCTGCGCAGCATACTGGTTGTGTTCCAGTTCAGCATTTCTATCGTGCTGATCATCGGAACCATGATTATATACAACCAGCTGGAATATATCCGCGACCGGAAAATTGGCTATAACCGGGAGCAGGTACTAATACTGCACAACGCATGGTACCTCGATAAGAATCTGCCGTCATTTATGGAATCAATGCGCAAATTGCCGGGCGTTGAAAATACTACGCTGAGTGGCGATATGCCTACTTCTACAAATTTCGACAGGGAAGGCTGGTTCAAAGATGCCAGTTTCGACGCCAGCAAAGCCGTCATCCTGCCCAATTTTTATGTAGACGAAAATTATATACCAACACTTGGAATGGAAATCGTACAGGGAAGGAACTTCTCCAAATCATTCCCTACCGATTCTTCTGCTGTTATCATCAATGAATCTGCTGCAAGAGAAATGGCGCTGAAAAATCCCCTGACTGAAACGCTGTTCCGGCCAGACGGAGATGCTCCAAACTTCAAGCCACATGCTTACCATATTATCGGTGTGGTAAAAGATTTTAACTATGCATCACTGCACAGTAAAATTGAACCCATCATCATACAGCTTGCTGAAAACCGTGGCGGTATTGCATTGCGCCTGCGTTCGGCCAGTGCAGCACCAGTAGTTGAACAAATAAAAAAACAATGGAACACTATGGCGCCCGGCCAGCCATTCCAGTATTCATTCATGGATGCGGATTTTAATGCGCTGTACAATACCGAACAACGCACCGGCCGGCTATTTATCAGTTTCGCGTTATTCGCTATACTGATTGGTTGCCTTGGCCTTTTGGGACTGGTAACGTACGCCGCCGAACAAAGAGCAAAAGAAATTGGTGTCAGAAAAATCCTGGGCGCCAATCCCCTTGGCATCGTTGCATTGCTCTCTAAAGATTTTGCTAAACTGGTACTCATCTCATCAATTATCGCTTTCCCGCTTGCATGGTGGATAATGCATCTGTGGTTGCAGGGTTTTGCGTACCGGACAGCCGTGAATCCATTGGTGTTTATATGGGCCGGCCTGGGGTCCATCATCATTGCACTTGCCACGGTTAGTTACCAGGCTGTCAAAGCAGCTGTAGCAAACCCGGTGAAAAGTCTGCGCTCCGAATAAAAAAGGTTGTTTTAAGAAAAGAAAAATTCTTTCTTGACTTATGTAAGATTAGGGATAAGTCTTAAACGTCCTCAAATGGTATGCTTTTTCTGCCGATCTTTACAGACGGATTTTGCTCATCCATTAGCCGGATAAATTCTCCGGCTACCTGATGGTCAAAATGAAACCGCGATTAAAAAACAGAAAGCATGATACTATTTAAAGTGGACTTTAAAAATAATATTGCGGTGAGTGCAGCATTTACAATGCCGAAAAAATCAGTGGAATGGAAAGAGTTTCCCTATAGTATTGTATCTATTGAAGTATATGCAAATAACAATGCCCATGCATTGGTGCTGGCACAGGCAAAAGCGGATTTACTGTTAAAAACCAATAAATAAACCGGTTCATTCAACCTGGATATGCTTCATCACCTGCTCCACCATCCTGTTGCAACGGGTCAGGTAAAAATGCATGATTTCATCTTTCTTATAAATACCATACAAGGCGCTCCGCAACATGGCTTTGGCCCTGTTCAGCCTCACCTTCACATTTATTTCAGTCAGCCCAAGGCATTCACCTGTTTCAACCACATTCATGCCTTCCATTTCACGCATCACAAAAACAGTCCTGTATTTTTCAGGAAGGCTGAGTATAGCGCCTTCCAACACATCCCTTAATTCATGGTTTACTGTGGAAGAAAAAGGGGTTTGTACTTTTTCTATTGAGGAAGTATGATCGGGGTTATCTATCATGGTATCTGTAAGCGGAACCGGGTAAGCACGTTTTTTAAGCCGGAGCAGGCTTTCATTGATTAAAATCCTTGTCAGCCAGGTTCCGAAACCTGCTTTGAATTCAAATTGATTAAGGTGTTCGTATGCTTTTATATAGGTAACCTGCATGATGTCTTCTGCTTCTGCATCATCGTTTACCATTGAAAAGGCAACCCTGTACAGGCGCTGGTTGTACCTGCGCATGATAACTGCGTAGAGATTTTTTTCTCCCGTGATTACTCTTGCAATAATATCGTTGTCGGACAGATCGCCGGTTACCGGCTGTTCTGCATGCTTAATAGTAGGGTCCATCCTGATATTAGAGTTGAAAATTTCTAAATGGTTACAAAGTTTGGATTTTTTTCTGTTTTGTAACCTTTTGCGCCTTGCTTACTCTAAAAAGAAAGGTCAACTTAAATTATTGTGTTATGAGCTATCATGCAAAAGCAATTGTTGTTGCGGCGCTGTTTGCAGGCGTTGGTTTTGCCAGCTGCCATAAACAGCCATCCCCAGATGACGGCGAACCCGGAACATCGCTGGTACACACCGGCAAACAAATTTTCCGGTTTGATACTTTTAATGACGAAACCTTCTGGAGCGGCATACTCCACCTGGATAAAGCCATTGCCGGAGCAGCCAATGGCGGATTTGGGCCCGGGGTAAATCCTACGGCCGCACTGGGAGTTGGGTTAAAAGTAGACGCAACTGCGCTGCCGCCAAATGTGGTAGCCGGCATCCAGTCGGGCGCGTTGAGTTTAAACGACCCCGCCACTACGCTGGCTTTGCTGAAACTAAATGCCGTAGTGGGTGTCAAAGGTAGTTTTGAAAGCGATGGCCGGCTAAAATCTGTCGGTATTACCTGCGCGGTTTGCCATTCTACGGTTGACAATGCATTTTCACCCGGCATCGGCAACCGGCTCGATGGTTGGCCCAACCGCGATCTGAATGTGGGCGCTATTATATCACTTACCAACAACGCACAGCCCATTGCGAACATGCTGCATGTTGATGAAGCATCTTTAAGATCAGTATTGGCAGCATGGGGACCTGGTAAATTTGCTGCAGTACTGTTTGTGGATGGTAAAGCGTTTCGCCCGGATGGAAAGGTGGCAGCCAACCTGATACCAGCAGCCTTTGGATTAAAAGGAATCAACCTTACCACCTACACAGGATGGGGAGATATCAGTTACTGGAATGCGTTTGTCGGTAATATAGAAATGCACGGTAAGGGAAATTTCTATGATCCCCGCCTGAATGACCCGCAAAAATACCCCATTGCGGTAGAAAACAGCTTATGGAATATAATGAATAGTCCGGACCTGATTACTTCCAAGCTCCCTGCCCTGAAGGCCTACCAACATTCCATTGATGCACCTAAACCACCTGCTGGAAGCTTTGACCATGCCGCAGCCGCCAGGGGAAAAATGATTTTCACTACAAAAGCAAAATGCGGAAACTGTCATGGCACCCCTTTACTGGCCGATAATATGCTGCATACGGGCGCCGAGTTAGGGATCGACGATTTTGATGCCAATCGTTCACCAACGGGTAAATACCGCACTACACCGCTGGGCGGTTTGTTTGCAAGGACCAAAGGCGGGTTTTACCATGATGGCCGGTTCGCCACCCTGGGCGATGTGGTTGATCACTACAATAACCACATGTCTTTACAGCTTTCAACGGCAGACAAACAGGATTTAGTTCAATACCTGAAATCGCTTTAGGAAAGTCTGGCATGTGCAGGTATGCATCCCTGTTATGTTAGATAAATATTCTATCGGCAAACTGCCGGACTTAAATACTATTAAAATTAAAAAGCCGCCCCAACATTATTGTAGGGGCGGATTCATTTTTTATATGCCTGGCAGAATAAAGTTTAAGATATTGCTATCTCCGCTAAAAGAAAAATGTGCTGCAGCATTGGGGACAAGCGCATTCGGTTCCCGGCAAAATGGTTTTGTCAACACCGGAGGAACTGTTACTGCTTTATTTAAACTTTATTCAAAATTGTTCCGAAACAAATTCCTACGCGGTTACTGTATCTGCTGCTTCCAGTTTATTGTCCCTGGAAAATTTATTACGGTGCTCCTGGAATTTTTCCTGCAGGTTAGAAATATCCGTAATTCCTTTATCTACGCTTTCGTGTACATCCGGCAGCGACTTATCCAGCAGTTGCACACCCAGGTTAATGTTCTCCGCTTCAACCTGCGATATTTTTTTCAGAACGGAAGTCTGACTGCTTTTAATGTCTTCCAGTTCACGGAGTATCTTATCCATCATTCCTAATTTCTGTATCTTTTCCATAATTAAATGTTTTACAACAGGAAACAAATATTGTGCAGTAAATGCAGAAGTGAAGAAATGAATGAAACTCAATATAGTGGGCAATAAAATACCCTTATTGATTAACAAGAGAAAGAATAAGATTTTGTTAAATTAAAAAAATGTTGATACGATATTTCCCTGGATGCGATCCGCTTACTTTCTGTTATTGCTTTTTATAGATTGCAAGATTGTATAAAACAGCTACCTGGCAAACCAGTTTATAAAAGGATATGCTGCGCCCTTATCCGGCTCAATGTCTCCTGGGTAATACCCAGATACGAAGCAATGATGTGCAGCGGTGTACGCTGTAACAGTGATGGGGTTTGTTTCATCATGGTGGCATATCGCTCAGCAGCCGTTGCAAAATGCAAATCATCAAATCGCATTTGCAATTGAACCAGGCCGGAACTCACTATTAGCCGGCCCATACGTTCGATAGAATGGTGTGTTGTATACAATGTTTCCAAATCGTTGTAATGAATGGTCCAGACCCTGGTTGGCTCAAGCGCTTCAATGCCCCGCCGGTCGGGCCGGCGGGTGATAAAACTTACAATGCTGCAGGCAAAGCTGTTTTCAGGACTGAGCCAGTCGGTAATATCTTTGCCGTCTTTTTCATAGTATGTTCGGGTAAGGCCTTCTTCAATGAAAAAAATGCTATGGCATACAGTACCGGGTTTTACCAGCAGATGTCCTTTTGGAAATTCATGGTATTGCATGATAGCAGCAAATGCCTGCCTTGACGCGCTGTCAAGTACTATCAATTTTTCTATCGTGCTGAAAAAAGCTTCCATGCTTTTGCTGTACACACAAAGATAGCACGATACCAACTTTTCTACATCCCTTCTGTCTGTATCCTTTTTCCGTTTTTACAGCTGTCCGAAACGCAGTACTGCTACTAATAGTGCAACGAAGAAAATAAACATATTACCGGCTACTGTTTTGTACTCCCCTCTTCTATAGTGAATCAGCGAAGCGCAAACCATGATGATACAAAAGCCAACAGCGCTAAATGGTGTCAGCACAGGCCACTGGTGCAATAGCCAGGGAAGCACTATTCCTACAGCGCCGGCAAGTTCAGACAAAGCTATCAACCTGATCGATTTTTCTGGCAGTCCGGCAACACCTGTTTGTCCCATGCTGACAATTTTCGCTGGCGCCATGGATACTTTTATGACGCCTGAGTAAAGAAAAATTACACAAAGCAAAGCCTGGCAAATCCAAAGAATGGTATTCATATTTGTACATATTTATCTTAGCGCAAGGTAAAAACGGAATTGCCTCGCTTTTTTGATAAATGTCAAAAACAATTCCGGGGAAGCAGCCGGGAAGGGTTATAAAAAGAAAAAAATCAGAAACTCATTTCAAACTACTGGCAAACCCTGCCCCTACGTTCATATTTTATCATAACAATCATGAAAATCTGCGTTCCATCAGATCGGCATGACTTGCGCTTAGATATACCGGCAGAGGCAAACCCTGCCCTAAGCTCATATTTAATAAGAACAACCATGA
>Ga0307515_10005386_pt1 | contig 25935 bp, 8 predicted proteins | sample 17_EM_MG_FD_194513 | JGI IMG/M metagenome (GOLD analysis project Ga0307515, IMG submission 194513) | Populus trichocarpa ectomycorrhiza microbial communities from riparian zone in the Pacific Northwest, United States - 17_EM | ecosystem: Host-associated > Plants > Roots > Unclassified | place... | reverse complement strand
ACGATCGTCTAGCTCTGGTGACGGTCGTCTGGATGACGACGGTCGTCTAGCTCTGGCGACGGTCGTCTGGCTCTTGTGACGGTCGTCTAGCTCTGGCGACGGTCGTCTGGCTCTGGGGACGGTCGTCTAGTTCTGGTGACGGTTATCTGGTTCTGGCGACGGTCGTCTAGTTCTGGTGACGGTTATCTGGTTCTGGCGACGGTCGTCTGCTAGTTGCAGTTCTGGTGCCTCTCTAGGTAGGGAGGATGTAAGGAAGGAAGGGTAAAAAATAAGGTGTGTAGAGGCTATTGGGAATATAGCGGGGACCCGAAGTAATATGTGTTATGCGGAGCTTCGTATAGAGCCTCTGTACGTAGAGCTTCGCGTAAAGCCTTATGTAGAGCCTCTATATATAGAGCTTTGTATAGAGCTTTATATAGAGCTTTACGTAGAGTTTCGTATAGAGCTTTATATAGAGCTTTATATAGAGCTTTATATAAAGCTTTATACAGAGTCTTAGTAGAGCTTTATATAAAGCTTCGTATAGAGCTTTATATAGAGCTTTATATAGGACTTTATATAAAGCTTTATATAGAGCTTTATACAGAGCCTCTATACGTAGAGCTTTGTATAAAGCTTTATATAGAACTTTATGCAAAGCTTTATATAGAGCTTTATATAGAGCTTTGTGCAGAGCCTCGTATAGAGCTTTATACAGAGCCTCTATACGCAGAGCTTTATATAGAGCTTTGTGTAGAACTTTGTGCAGAACCTTATATAAAGCTTTGTATAGAGCTTTATATAGAGCCTCGTGCAGAGCTTTATGCAGAGCCTTTATACGTAGAGCTTCGTATAGAGCTTCGTATAGAACTTCGTGTAGAACCTTGTATAGAGCTTTGTATAGAGCTTCGTGTAGAGCCTTATATAGAGCTTCGTGCAGAGCCTTATACAGAGCTTCGTGTAAAGCCTCTATACGCAGAGCTTCGTGTAAAGCTTTGTATAGAACTTTGTATAGAGCTTCGTATAGAGCTTCGTATAGAGCTTTGTATAGAGCTTCGTGTAGAGCTTTATGTAGAGCTTCGTACAGAGCTTTATGTAGAGCTTCGTGTAGAGCTTTATATAGAGCTTCGTGTAGAGCTTCGTATAGAGCTTTATATAGAGCTTCGTGTAGAGCTTCGTATAGAGCTTTATATGGAGCTTTATGCAAAGCTTTATGTAGAGCTTCGTGCAGAGCTTTATATAGAGCTTCGTGCGGAGCTTTGTGCGGAGCTTCGTGCAGAGCTGGCTTAAGTCACGATTTTAGCAATTTGCGGTAATTTGCAGCAATTCGCACAGGCTACTTATAAGTAGCTACGTATTTGTAGCAATTTGCGGTAATTTACAGCAATTTACATAGGCTACTTATAAGTAGCTGCGTATTTGTAGCAATTTGCATAGGCTACTTATAAGTAGCTACGTGTTTGTAGCAAATTGCTGCGAATTGCCGCAAATCGCGACTTACGCAGGTTTTGTAGACCTGATTTTCGCTTACAACAACGTGCCTAAAAAAAAATTTCCTGATGACTACTTTTAAGCTTATACTTAACCCTAAGTTTCTATATAACGGTTTTTATACTTTTATATTTAAACCTATAGAATAGCTTACTTGTAGCGTAATCTTTAATTATCCTAGTAACTAGGCAGATAGCTATATAGAACAGTGCCAGTTACATTAAATTGCTAAGGCTATTGCGTATATAATACCAAAAGTTAAAGAGCTTAATATTGTCGCAGACTTTTGGCCTAGTATGCCTATTATAGATTGTCTCCTTCTATAAAAGCTACGCTACTTTATATTAGGTCCAATTTTAGAGAATAAGGGCACTCTAGAGGGTATATATAGTATTCTTAGGAATATATTTAGTAGCGATAATAGTAAATGCGGGTTTTAAGAGGGCTAGCTGGGGTATAAGGAAGGATCCTTTAATAATGGTAAATTAGTCTTAATTAATGGCGATTAGAAGACTATAGGCCTCCTCCAATCTATATAGCAAGAGCGCTATCTTAAAAAGCGTTACTATAAATAGCTAAAATAGTTTCTTTCTGTGGCTGGATTATTCTATTGGTGAACTAACTATATAAATATAATATACGATATTTACGGCGGACCATCTAACTGCTTTAAATCGTTGGATTATAGTAAGGTCTACTTTAGCGCGTATTAGGGTTATAGGACGCCGTTCCATTATAAAGAGAAGGTCGTAATTAAGTCCTTTAACGCCTAAATTACTGCCTACTTCCTTAGTCTTCTTCCTTAAAATATTAAGGACTAGGGTAATAAGGGGGTTAATAATTAGATTACTGGATAAGATATTAGAAGAGGTAATAAAACGGTAGTAGTAAGAGTAAGATTCCTTACTACCTTATAGCGCATTTAAGAGGAGTTCTTCTCGCCTAGCTAACGGTCCTATAGTAATAAATTAGTTAATAAGGTGTTTTAAAACTATGTTCGATTTATATAAGATATAGAGGTCTACCTTATATTAAAGTTTGCTATTAAGCACGCTAATATTAGGCTTATTAAACGGGTAATTATTTACTACTGTCTTCTCTTTGCTAGTAGTATAAAGAGTTAATATATATAGTTAGCTTTATACCTTACTAAATTACTTACAACTAAAGCCGCGGATTAAGTCCTCTAAAGATTATTACTTACTAGTATATTGGTTAATTGTAGAGGCCAGTAAGATAGTTAGTTTAAGATAAATTAACTTAATAAATATTATAATCTTATTCTTAAGCTTTTTCTTTTAGGCCGACGGCGAACTAGTTTAGATGTGATAGAGTTATTTACTTAAGTGTTACTTACCGCTAGTTACTGCCTAGAGCTGCGGTATGTTATAAAGGATACGTTTAGCTAGTTTAACAGCACATATTATACGCCAGCTAACGCAGCTACTAATGTATATTATCTTGCGCTTAAGCTGTTAACTACTATTATAAGGCGGCCTAGCGGACGAAAGAGTTACCTTAGCTATAAGGATATTATTAATATTAGAACCTAGAGGCTCTCTAGGGGTTTAAAGGAAGGACAGCTTATAAAGCTACCTTCTAAATCAACCTTATTATAATTAGAACCTTCTAGAGCTAAAAACTAAAGAATCCTAAAGTAACCAGCTTACTACGACTCGCTTATTAATAGCTTTAATATAAAGCTGTAAGGGCGTATTCCTATAGTAGAAGGCCTTAACGATATTAACGTAGATAAGCCTAAGACAATACTAATTAATACCTTACTTAATAGAGCTGCACTTAATATCTAATCTTATAGACTTCCTATCTAGTTCTAGTATTCTGTTTAATTAGTGAGTTAACTATCTATATAAGGTATAATACTAATTAATATATAACTATTTAACTTTTCTATTATGGCGGAGCCTTAGTTTTGGTTGCTTAGGGAAGGTATAGTGTTTTACTAGAGACTAGAGCAGTTATAAGCAATAGTAACTTTAAAGACAGCTATTACCACAGCGCTAGCGCTAATCTAAATTGACTATTCGCCTGGGGTAGGAGAAATTATATTAATAGTAGACTTAAGCGGTACTAAATGGGGAGCAACGTTAAACTAACTCGATAAAGAAGATAGACTCTATCTATATAGGTTTAAGAGCGGAATATAGTTAAAGGGAGAACGGAAGTATAACTCTGGAAAGCTTAAGTGTAGAGCCCTACTTTATACGCTTAAGAAGTTTTAAGTCTGGCTATATAGAGCGCAATTTATAATTAAAATAGATACTAATACCCTAGTGGCCTAGCTTAATAGGTCAGTAATAAATCTACTAGGATCGCCAATAACCTATTAGTTAGCGTGGATTTAGCTATAGGATTTCGATGTGTGATATATACCTAAAAAGAAGAATAGCGTAGTAGATAGTTTGTCCCAGCGACCCGCATAAGAAGGAGAACTAAAGGACGAGCCTAAGGAAAACCTAAAAGACTTTATAGATCGGGAGCTCGGGTATATTATATATACGATAAATTTAATAATACTGCGAAATAATGATCTAAACGTTAGCCCGCTTAATAATACGTACTCTAAAGAATACTAGAAGATTACGTAATGGCTATTAACGCTCTAAAGACCTTAAGAAATAACTATAAAGGAGTTTAAAAGCTTTAAACGCAAGGTAGTTAAATTTAAGATTAAGAATTAGCTCCTGTTTAGAAGAATAAGCAAAAATATACTATTACAAAGAGTAGTAGATATTAAGGAATACTAGAAGAAAGTAGTATAAGAGATATATAATAAGAACGGGCACTAAGGGAAGAAGGAACGTTATAAAGGTATTAGTATAATATTAGTGGCCCAAACTTTATAAAACGGTTAAGAAATATATAAGAGAGTATTTTAAGTGCTAGAAGTACTTACCTAGGCTAAAGGAGGAGGCCTTATATCTAATTTAAATAGCCGCCCTTTAGGAATAGGTCTTAATAGATATTATATATATGCTAACGGCCAAATTAGGGAAGCAGTATCTAGTGGTAGCTAAAGAGTACCTTTTAGGCTAGCTAAAAGCAAGAGCTTTAATAAATATAATATCCGAAGTGGTAGCAAAATTCCTATAGGAAGAGGTTATCTATAGATAGGAGGTATTTAGATAACTCTCTATTAACGGAGGACCGGAAAATAAGAATATGGTAACCACTCTTACAGAAGCATACGGAATTTATTAAGTAGTTATATTAGCCTACTATCTATAAGGACAAGGCCTAATTAAGAGAGGATATTAACCTTTAATAGTAGCGTTAGTGAAGTACGGAGGCGACTGGGTATAGAATCTGATAAAAGCACTTTTAGCTAACTAAATAATGGTTAAAGGGACAACGGGAATAATGCTAGCGCGAATGCTCTATGGACAAGAATATATGCTCCCAATTAGCCTTTACCTCCCTATATAGTAGACGCTTCTATAGAATAAGGTAAGGATAATAGAGGAACTAATTGTTTTAAGAATAAAATAGTTTAAAGAATAAGAAATGAACAACGAAGAAGCTTAGGAGAGAGTGCGTGGCTATTGTCTAGCCAATAAAGAATACTTTAATAAGATAAAGAATACCTATAAAAGTAAGCTTAAGCCTAGAGAGCTTATGCTAGTATAGGATGCGAAAAAGGCAAAGAATATATCGCAATAGCAAAAGCTATAGCTAAAATGGTAGGGCCCCCTCCGGATTAAAAGGTTATTAGAAAAAGGGTTCTATAAAATTAAGGACCTTAATAGCACTAAAATAGGAGGCACCCTATATAGGAATTGGTTGAAACGGTTTTGTATATAAGATCCTAAGGGGATTAGACTAGAAGATTGTATAAATAAAAGTAACTATAATATGGAAGAAGTCTTTGTAGAAGAAGAAGCACCTAAAGAGGAGGCTATAGTAGCGTTTCTTTCTTCTAACTGCACTATAATCTTACCGCGTCTTAAGCATTACACAACCCTACTAAAAAGGTAGTCTTTTATAAAGATTCTTCTATAAATAGGCTATTACTTAGGACACCTATTACTATAAGCAGCAACTCGTTTACTTTCTTCTTTCTACCTCTATAATAAATACGTAAAGTAACTACAAGGATTAGAGTCTTCTACTATACTCCTACCTTATCCTACTAGCATAAGGAATTAGGAAAAGAGTTCAGCTCTTTAAAGCTGGTTTTAAATCCTCTATCTTAATAACTACTCTTATAAGAAATAACTATACGCGCAGTTTTCTTCCTTCTACCTTTATTATTAATAACTATCTCTTATAAGTATTTTACATTTTCACGTTCTATAATTTTTAAATTAACATTTTTGTTTCCTTTTAAGTTAAGAGAAGAGCTACTTTACTTTAAGAAGTCTTGGTTAAGCATACCAGAGGTTAAAGTTAGGCATTATTTAAGTCTTATTTATTCTTTTAAAAAATTGTTAATATTAAAGTTATTATTATATAAAAGTCTTAGCAAGGAAAATTTAACTAATTAGACAACTTTAACTGGCGGTTAAAGTTCCTTAATATCTTAAGATTTCACATAATAACCATTTTAATTTACCTTTTTGGTAAATACTATAAGATCTTTATTTTGACTTCTTGTTATCCTATTATCCTATTATTTTATCTCGTTTAATTATACGCGCCTGTTTGCCTTTCTTTACGTTAAGAAGTACTATTGTTACCCTTCTTTTAAATTGCCTATTGCGTACGCGGAATTTTACTATAAAAATGCCTAGAACTATAGAACTCCGCTTAAAAGGAAGGCCGCCGCCTCTACCTCCTACGCCTCCGCCTCCTACTATTTAGTCAATGGCCCTCGTATACTAAGGAAAGGCGCAAATAATAGAGGTTATCCTTAAAGCTGCCTAAAGCCACCTGGTTAATTAGCGCGTAAATATCTATTATAGTTTAATATAGGTTATTTTAAACTAGGAGTATAATATGGTTAAGGCTGCGAGAAATGCTATAATTAAGATTAAAAAGGATGGAGAGCTTAAAGGAAACTTGGAAAGTAAAGAGTGGGAAAATGCCTTTATAGATATTAGGAAGCTTTCTAAGATTACTTATAAAATTAATAAGATTAAGACGGTGTGGGATATAGTTAAGAAGGAGTAGGGAGAGGAACTTTTAGAAGGTCCCTATAAGCTCTTCTACACATATTATGCACTAAAAAGCATTTATATCCTTATTAATTAAGCTAAAAAGAGTAAGATCGCCAGAGAGAATGCGTTAAAGATAGTTAATAATGTAATACTAAACCGCCTGGAACTTTTAAAGGCCGGGATCTTAAGGACTCTATACCCAACACCCTTAGATTTCCTTAATACTTATAAATTTAGACTGGAAGTTAATAAGGAGCTGGTTAAGAAATGGAGGCTCGCCTGTTATCTAAGCTAGGGCTATAAACTTTTAGTGCTAGCCTTAACTATTAAAGCTAGAGGAGAGGGATTTATACTAAAGCCAGTTACTCTAGGACCTCTATTAGTACCTTTTAAAGAGGTTAAAGGCTTAAACGTAAAGATACTACGTAGTTTATTTCTATTTAGAGGTAAGGTTCCTAAAGCTAATAGAGAGGACTCTAAATCTAATAAATCTACGTCTTTAGAGGATATCTTTATTGCTAGCTCCTTGTAGAAACGTAAGACTGGAAAAGCTTCTAAAAAATCTTCTAGAAAGAAGCTAAAAATAAAACCTATAGAACCTTTAGCTTCTAGTAAAGCTAACAGACAAAAGGGAAAAGTAGCTATAATTGCTAAAGCTAAGGGAGAGGTAATTGTTAAGAAATTACGGCCGAAACGAAAAATAAAATGCTCGTACTATTTTAAAACGCTAGTTAAATTAATAAAGGCTCCTAATTTAAAGAAAGAACTAAAAGGTGGTGTCTCTTCCGTTTTATAATAGTTTATTATAGCCTAGTAAGGAAATAGGATAGAAGTCCGCGCGCTATGCCGGATATATCTTTAAAAAATGGTAGGATTGCTAGGACTAGATACTAGTACTTTTTTTTTAATTTATATTTACGAATTTACTTAGTCTCTAAGAACTATAATGCTATTAATATTCTCTAAATAGCCAAAAGCTCTTATTTTTGGTTTAAAAGGGATAGTCGTCCTAAGTATGCGAACAATAGTCTTAGGATTTACGCTTATTCTACTATACGACCTAGTAATTATTAAATAGATTGTATAGGGTTGAGGAAGCTTATATTAGGCTTAAAAGGGGAAATAAAATAGGACTTACTTAGAATCCACTAGGCCAATTTATTTAAATAGTAGAAAGATACTAGGATTCTAGACATTTTTAAAGAGGAGTTTAATATATATGCATATTATTTGCGTAAAACCGCTAGAGAGGAAAATAGCGGTATCCTTTGGACTATATGCTATTTTTTGCTATAGTAGGTAGTTTAGATGGATTTAGAGCACTACTAGTATATAGTGGCTTTACGTGCCGATAGCGCTACTCGTTTTATTGTATATTTAAGCTATACGCTCTAGTTCCTTAGTGGCCATCTTCCTAAAAAGCGGAACTTAGAAATTAACCTTCTGCGAGTATATAAAGGAGGGCTAAATTTTAAAGAAAGCTAGCTTCGTTCTTGTGTCTCCTTAATTAATAAAAGGAGTTAGTCTTACGTAGAGTTCCTACCCGGCATGCATTAGTATATACTAGAATAGGTAGGCTTACTTTAAAAACGTAGGGAACTTAATAGTAAAGGGCGTATTAAGAATATGGAAACTGCCTGGACTAAAGCTAATGCTAAGAAGTTTAAGCTTAACTAGATGCCCATTGCGTTAAGGACTAGTAAAGTACAGTTTATAAAAGCTACTATTATATAAGGAGCCTCTTAAGCAATATTGAGTCGCTTAATTGTTATACTAGACTTAATCGTAATCCTACTAAATACTAAGAGATTGGAGATTTTTAGGCTTAAGAGCTAGCAGGCCGTTATATAGATAAATTTAAACGCTTTTCCCCTAATTTTAACTCCTATTAGCGAACCTATTTCTAACGCTCCTCTATATAAGTTTCCGGCCTATATACAGCTACAGGCAAAGAGCGCTGTTTTAAATGCTTTAGTTAGGAGACTTTTATAGGACGACCCTTAAGTAAAAAGAGAGTAACAGTTAATTCTGGATCCTTTATTAAATAATAAATATAAAGTATTTCGGGAAAGATATAGGACGTGTATTACTGAGGCTGTTTATAAGAGCTTTAGAGAGCTAGAGGAATTTAAGCGGAAGGTATTTAGGGTAAAGTTTTACTTTTTAGCAAAAGAATAAGGGCGTAAGCGTCCTGTAGATGACCTAGAATATCCTAAAGACTTAGTTTCGGATCTAGAATATAAATATAACCCAGCTGGTATAACTTCTAGCGCTCCCCTACTAACTAATCATAGTTCCAAAAGCTATTTTAAAGGCGAGGCTAGGGCTGTTACGCCTTAGGGCGCTAGGACTGCTGCGCTAAACCTTAGTCCTAATATATTTAATAATAAGGTAGCGCCTATAGAAATTAACTGGGAGCTAAAGGATATAAGTAAGCTTAAAGAAGATAGCTTCTAAAATGCTGCTTCTGAACATTCGCTGGCATTTATTAATGCTTTAGAGAATATTAATAAGCTAGCAGTATTACACCGCCTAACGCCTTTACCAATTTTAAAAAAGGGTAATGCTTTAGAAGAACAGATAATTAATTCTAGTGTTCTTTAACCTCCTATATAGAAGACAATATAAGCGGAAATAAATACTGTCCGTAAAAAGGTGTCTTTAAAACTTTAGGTTGGTGTTATTAATATATAGGATAATGTAAATGCAGAGCTTAAGGCGGAAGGCGTAGATAATATAGAACAGAGGTGATAAATAGGGAAGATGTGTAGGCAGCTTTGGAGGAGTTAAAGGTATACTAGGTATTAGGTTGTTTTTTTCTATCCTTAAGTATTTTTTACCTACTAAATAGGGTCTATAAAGAAACGTTAGGGGACAACGTTTTAGGTAGGGGTAGTAATGTAGTGGTATGGAATGCTCTTTAGTTATTTTGGTTTATTTCTTATTACGTATAGAGGGCTTAGGGTTATATATATTATAGAAGCAACCTAGGCTTTAACCTTATCCCAAAAAAAATCTAACTTACCCTCTAGTTATTCTTCTACCTTTCTAGCGTAACTTATCTAGCCCCATTCCCCTTATAATGCTTAATTAAGTATTATCTTTTAGTGTTAGGCTTTGCCCTTCCATACTAGCTCTCTATTATTTACTGCTATAATTAGATTAGTGTCTATATATTACCTTCCCTTTTAAAAAGTAGCTAGATCTAATTAACCTATAGCTTTACCTATAAGCTTATTAAAATATTAGATACTTAGTTTAACTTTAATAATATTCTTAACAAGATTTTTAAATCTACTCCTCTTCCTTAGCTTCTACTACAGCTTCTACTACTTCCTCTACTACCTTTATGGAGGAAGCCTTATATTTAATTTAGACGGCTACCCTTTAGAAATAGGCCTTAATGGATATTATCTATACGCCAACGGCTAAATCAGGAAAGCAGTATCTGGTAGTAGCTAGAGAGTACCTTTTAGGCTAGCTAGAGGCAAGAGCTCTAATAAATGCAATATCTAAAGTAGTAGCGAAATTTCTATAGGAAGAGGTTATCTAAGATAGGAAGTGTTTAGATAACTCTCTATTGACGGAGGACTAGAGAATAAGGATATAGTTACCATTCTTGCAAAAATATATAGGATTTATTAAGTAGTTGCATTAGCCTACTATCTATAAGGATAAGGCCTAGTTAAGAGAGGATATTAGCCTCTAGTAGTAGCGTTAGTAAAGTACGGAGGCGACTAGGTGTAGAATCTGATGAAAGCGCTTTAGGCTAACTGAATAATGGTTAAGGCAATAATAGGAATAATACTGGCTTAAATGCTCTATGGACAAAAATATATACCCCTAATTAAGCTCTGCCTTTCTATATAGTAGATACTCCTATAGAATAAGGTAAAGATAATAAAAGAGTTAATTATTCTAAGAATAAAATAGTTTAAGTAATAAGAGATGAATAACAAAGAAGCTTAGGAGAGGATGCGCCGCTATTGTCTAGCTAATAGAGAATACCTATAAGGGCAAGCTTAAGTCTGGGGGGCTTGTGCTAGTATAGGGTGCGAAGAAGGTAAAAGATATATTATAGTGGTAAAAGCTATAGCTAAAATAGTAGGGTCCCTTCCGGATTAAAATGGTATTAGAAAAAGGGTTTTATAAACTTAATGGTACTAAAATAAGAGGCAATTTATATAGGAATAGGTTGAAACGGTTCCTTATATAAGATCTTAAGGAAGTTAGACCAGAAGGCTGTATAAATAAAAGCAACGTAATATAGAAGAGGTCCCCGTAGAAAAGGAGGCATCTAAGAAGGAGGCTGTAGCGTAGGTAGAGAAAAGGTAATCTCTAGGAAGAATTAGCTAAGTTCTTGTCTATAAAAGTCCTCCTACCCTCTTGTTTAAGTAACTTAATTACCACTACTTATTAAAAGAGTTCCTTTAAGCTTCCTAAAAGACAAATAGCTAGTTTTCTACTACACTAGTATAGCGCCGTACTACTCCGTTAGTATAAGGATTGTATAAGCTAAGCTTAATTAAACCCTTCTAAGGAAAGAAAGCAGAAGGAAAAAAGTAAGAGAGAAAGCCTTTATAAACGGTAATTAACTAAGATTATATTATAGTTATAGTTGATTCTACCTATCCTTTGCATACATTCCTCCCTTTTAATCACATTATAATCTTATTACGTCTTAAGAATTATAGCTCTACTAAAAGACGGTCTTTTACGAAGATTCTTTTATAGGTAAGCCGTTACTTAGGACACCTATTACTATAAGTAGCAACTCTTTCTCTTTCTTCTCTTTATCTCTATAACGAACGCGTAAAGTAACTATAAGTGAGGCTTATTTAAGGAACACTCGGCACTACAATAGCTAGCACTCTTAAAGACTAAAAGTCTTCTACCGTACTCCTACCTTACTGCTATAAGCAATTAGGAAAAGAGTTTATTTTTTTAAAAGCTGGTTCTAAATCCTTAGTCTTAATAACTGCTTTTATAGAGAATGACTTTATACGTAGTTTTCTTCTTTTTATCCTTATTACCAGTAACTATCTCTTATAAGTATTTTACATTTTTATACTCTACAATTTTTAATTTAGCATTTTTATTTCCTTTTAAGTTAAGAAAAGAGCTACTTACTTTAAGAAACCTTGGTTAAGTATATTAGAGGTTAAAGTTAATTTTTAGTACTAACTAATACTATTATTATGGAAAAGTCTTAGCAAGGAAAATCTGACTAATTAGACAACTTTAACCGCCGGTTAAAGTTCCTTAATATGTTAATAATTTACGTAACAGTCCTTTTTAATTTACCTTTTTCTAGAAAATACTATAAGGCCTTTATTTCAATTTCTTATTATTTTATCTTATTTAGTTATACGCGCCTATTTACTTTTCTTTTATATTAAGAAGATACTATTATAACTCTTATCTTAAAATACCACCTATATGCCTATTGCGTATATGAAATATTACTATAAAAATATCTGGAACTATAGAACTCCGCTTAAAAGGAAAGCCGCTGCCTCTGCCTCCTATGCCTCTACCTCCCACGCCTCTACCTCCTACTATTTAGTTAATGGCCCTCGCATACTAAGGAAAGGCGTAGATAATAGAGGTTATCCTTAGGGCCGCCTAAAGCCACCTAGTCGATTAGCGCGTGAATATCTATTATGGTTTAATATAGGCTATTATAAACTAGGAGTATAATGTAGTTAAGGCTATAAAAAATACGATAGTTAAGATTAAGAAGGATAATAAGCTTAAGGGAAATTTAGGAAATAAAGATTGGGAAAATGCCTTTATAAACATTAGAAAGCTCTCTAAGATTACCTATAAGATTAATAAGATTAAGGCGGTATAAAATATAATTAAGAAGAAGTAGGGAGAGGAGCTTTTAGAAGGTCCCTATAAGCTCTTCTACACATATTACGCACTAAAAAGTATCCGTATCTTTATTAATTAGGTAAAAAGAAGTTAGATCTCTAGGAAAGATGCGTTAGAAATAATTAATAATGCAATACTAAGCCGCCTAAAACTCTTAAAGGCTAGGATCTTAAGGACTTTATACCTAATACCCTTAGACTTTCTTACCGCCTATAAATTTAGGTTAGTAGTTAATAAGGAGTTAATTAAGAAATAGAAGCTTGTTTATTATCTAAGCTAAGGCTATAAGCTTTTAGTGCTAGCCTTAACTATTAAAACTAAAGAGGAATCTGCACTAGAGCTAGTTGCTCCAGTACCTCTACTATTACCTTTTAAGGAGGTTAAAGGCTTAAATATAAGAATACTGCGTAGCTTGTTTCTATTTAGAGGTAAGGTACCTAAAGTATAAGGAGAAGACTCTAAATCTAATAAATCTATGTCTTTAGAGGATAACCTTATTGCTAGCTCCCCACAGAAATATAGGGCTAGGAAAGCTTCTAAGAAATCCCTAAAAAAGAAGCTGAAGATAGGACCTATAAAGCCTCTAGCTTTTAGTAGAGCTAATAGGCGGAAGGGAAAAGCAATAATAATTGCTAAAGGAGAGGTAATTATTATAAAAGCACGGCCGAAGCGGAAAATAAAATGCTTATATTATTCTAAAACGCTAGCTGAATTAATTAAGGCCCTTAATTCCAAGAAAGAGCTAAAAGATAGTATCTTTTCTATCTTATACTAATTTATTACGGCCTAGTAAGAAAATAGAATAGAAGTCCGCGCATTATGCTAGATATATCTTTAAAAAATAGTAGGGTTGTTAGGATTAGATACTAGCGTTTTTTTTACTAATTTATATTTACGAATTCACTTAGTCTCTAAGAACTACGATACTGTTAACATTCTCCAGATGGCTAAAAGCTTCTATTTTTAGTTTAAGAAGAATAGTTTCCTAAAGCATGCAAACAATAACCTTAGAATTTACGCTTATTCTACTATATAGCCTAGCAATTATCTAGTAAACTGTGTGGGATTAAGAAAGCTTATATTAGGCTTAAAAGGGGAACTTAAATAGGACCTACTCGGAATCCATTACGCCAATTTATTTAAATAGTAGGAAGATATCGGAATTCTAGGCATTTTTAAGGAAGAGTTTAATATATACGCATACCATTTATAAAAGACTGCTAGGGAAGAGAAAGATAGTATCCTCCGGACTATATATTATTCCTTATTATAATAGGTAGTTTATATAGATCTGGAGTACTATAGACATACTATGGCTTTACGCACTAATAATGCTACTCGTTTTATTGCATATCTAAGCTACGCGCTCCGGTTTCTTAATAGCTATCTTCCTAAAAAATGGAATTTGGAAATTAATCTTCTCCAGGTATATAAAGGAGGGCTAAATTCTAGAGATAGCTAGCTTTATTCTTATATTTCCTTAGTTAAAAAGGGGAGTTAATCTTATATAGAACTCCTACCTAGAATATATTAGTATATACTAGAATAGGTAGATTTACTTTAAGAGCGCGGAGAAATTAATAGTAGGGAGCGTATTAAGAATATGGAGATGGCCTAGACTAGGGCTAATGCTAAGAGGTTTAAGCTTAACTAGATGCCCATTATATTAAAAACTAGAGAAGTACGGTTTATAAAAGCTGCTATTATATAAGGAGCATCTTAAGCAATATTAAGCCGCTTAATTATTACTTTAAACTTAATTATAATCCTACCAAATACTAGGAAATTAGAAATCCCTAGGCTTAAGAGCTAGTAGGAGGTTATATAGATAAATCTAACTAGTTTTTCTCTAGTTTTAACTCCTACTGGCGAACCTATTACTAGTATTCCTCTATATAAATTCCCGGCCTATATATAACTGCAGGCAAAGAGTGCCCTTTTAAATGCTTTAGTTGGAAGGCTTTTATGGGATAATCCTTAAGTAAGGGTAGAATAGCGGGTAATTCTAGATCCTACCTTAAATAATAAATACGAAGTATTTTAGGAAAGATATAGGACGCGTGTTACTAAGGCTGTTTGTAATAGTTTTAAAGAGCTTAAGGAATTTAAACAAGAGGTATTTAGGGCGAGGTCTTACTTTTTAGTAAAAGAATAAGGCTATAGGCATCCTGTAGATAACTTAGAATACCTTAAAGACCTAAGTTTAGATCTAGAAAATAAGGGTATAACTTTTAGCGCTTTTTTATTAACTAAGTATGGTTTTAAAGGCTATACTAAAGGCGAGGATAGGGCTATTACGCCTTAAGGCGCTAGGACTACTGCTCTGAACCTTAGTCCTAATATCTTTAATAATAAAGTAGTGCCTATGGAGATTAACCGTAAACTAAAGGATCTAAGTAAGCCTAAGGGAGATAGCCTCTAAAATGCTGCCCCTAAATAATTATTAACAGTTATTAGTACCTTAAAAGACACTAATAAACTAATAGCATTATACCGCCTAACGCCTTTACCAATTTCGGAAAGGGGTGCTGCTTTAGAAGAGTAGGTAATTAACTCTAGTATTTTACAATCTCCCTTATAGAAGAAAATGTAAGCAGAAATATATACTATTAAAGAAAGAGTGTCTTTAAACCTCTAAGCTAGAGATGTTAATATATAGGATAATAAAAGTGCAGAACTTAAAGTAGAAGGTATAGTAAATAAGGATAATATAGAAGAAGTAGAGGCGATAATTAAGGAGGGAGTATAGGCAGCTTTTAATAAGTTAGAGGAGTATTAGGCGTTAGGCTGTCTTCTTTTTTAGGGCATTTATTACCCACTTTAGGAGATATAAGGAAACGTTAGGGGACAACGTTTTAGGTAGGGGAGGTAATATAGTAGTATTAAATGCCCCTTAGTTATTTTAGTTCGTTTTCTTATTACGTGTATAAGACTTAGGGTTATATATATTTTAGAAAGAGCTTAGGTTTTAACCTTACCTTACCTTAATATAACTTCTCCTCTACTCTCTATTGATTAACGACTTCTCTAGTATAACTTAAGTTATTCCGTTCTTTTATTTATAATACTTAATTAAGTATTATCTTTTAGTGTTGGGCTTTGCCCTTCTATACTACCTATAATAATAGTAATATTAATCCGGTTATAAAGCTAAAGCTCCCTATATACCACTATATATATATTAAACAGCTTATTAGTAATAGAGCTTAGCGGAATATATAGGGTGCAAAAATATTATTAGAATAGTAATAACTTACCTTCCCTTTATAACCGCGATAATGACTAAAACCTTTTTCTCTTCCTTATATCTAGTGTGTTCTAAATATATTATATATTTAGGCTTCGCAAGCTTAATAGGCTATATCTTATAGGTGATAGCACCTAAGTATTATACAGAGGAGACTAGCGCGGGGGTAGGCTTAAAGAGAGTCGCGGTTGTATAGTGGATATAGTAGCAACTAATATAGCTTAACTAGTAGTAGCGGTAGATATAGCAGCATTAAATAGGGAGTTAATTAATAAAGTTTAACTCTAGCTTGGCGTTGGATTAATACTAAAAATCCTAAATATCGCATCTATACCCTATAAAGAAGGGTATAGTATATAATTATATTTAAGACTGGCCGCACGTAGCTCCTACTATAGACTTTTAGATAGTAGATCTGTATACTCCCATTTGTTTATATAGTTATTAAGGTATTTGCGTATAGTAATTAAGTGGAATTAATATGCTATTTAATATAGTATAGTATATAAAACGGTAATAGTGTAATATATTAGAAATAGAGTAGATCTATTAATAGCTATAGGTACTGCTAATATCTAAGCCTATATCTAAAGTCTCTTAAGGATATAATTCTTTTTGGTATCTAGATTTACCCCCTTCTTATTATATATTTTATGTTCGGGCGTTTTTAACTAAAGGGAGTTATTACAGTAACTATAGTAGGAGCCTTTATTAGTATTAGCAGTAATTAAAGCGTTAGGCTTGGCGAAATACTTATATAGTGTTTCTTTAATACACTTATAATCGTTATATAGCTAGAAAAACTTATCTCTTATCTCTATACACTTCTGCTTATCTTCCTTTTTACCTCCTTGCTTTAACTAGATAGTATTACTAGCTAATAAGTTATCCGAGTTTATAGAATTAACTAATAGTAATTAGGATCCGCGTAATGGTAATAGCTAAGAGGTAGAAGAGGGGTGGGATAATAGTGCGTAAGACTGTCGCTATTGGCGAGAATTTAAACGATATACTGCCTTTGGCTTTAGCTATAGGAGTAGGTCTTATTTACTAAAGCACTAGTATTTAAATAAAAAGATTACTTTAGCCCTTCTACTATTGCGACCAGCTTAACTACCACACTGTAAAAAAAAAAGAGAAATGTTATTTAAGCGCCAGTATTATATATATAACCACTCTACGGACATCTAGAAGATTAATACTAATCCCAATAGCCTCTATAGCAAAAATAATTTAAATCTTAGAAGATTTTATTAGTTTCCTAAACTTATTTAGTATTAACTTCTTGCTAAATAATAAGGTTGTTTAATAGAATACAGCTATAATTAAGCGGGTGGTATTCTTAGTATATTAAGCTAGATATAGCTGCTGTAGGTACTTAAATATGCTTCTATGCGCCTTTATAGCTTAAACTCTAGTATTAAAGAATATAATAGTTTTTAGAATTTTATGCGGAGTAGCTAAGCAGCTCCCTCCCTAAAAGACGGCAGGATTGATATATGTTTTAATAGTTAGAGGATTAATAGCCTTATTAAGAAGGAAGCGGAGCGAGGTGTATTTAGTAATTGTATCCTTTAGTATCTAGCTAAGATAAAAGATAAGCTCTCTGCGGGAAATAGAGGTCTACTTAAGGTATATATTAGTGTTATTAAAGCCTAAGGACTTCTTTACTGTTTCTAACGTTTTTAGATTAAAAGTTATAGAATAGGTAAACCACGGAACCGAGTTTTTAATTAGATTGCGTATATAGCGTAGCTGCGTATACTTAGGGCGAAACTTTTTACCCTATTATATAATAAGATGAGCTTCGTTAATAGTAACTAAGGCTAATTACTTCTTAAACTTAGGGTCTTTAAGTAGATCTTAGAAAGATAATATACTGGTAAGCTTAGGACTAATGAAGATATAAGTATATAGGCCAGCTCTTGCATTTTTAAGCGCTTTATCTATATCCTTAACGTTAGCGTTAAGGAGTAGCGTATTAACACTAATCTAATTAACCTTTTAAACTTGCTCTTTTGCAATCTTATTTAGAGGAAGAAATATTAGCGATGTAGTATTTTTATAAAGGATTAAAATTACTTATATAATAAGGCTTTTACTAAAGCCGGTTTATATAATAAGGATAATATTAATATAATTATAGATCAGCCTCCAAATATAGGTTACCTACTTATTTTTTGTATAGAATTTGTCGCCGTATAGCAGTAATATAGTACCCTAAATTGCGTTATCTCGTGCTTAAGTTATTGTGTTAAGCTTTTTCTTATCTTAGATTTTTCTCTGAGCTCTAACTACTTGTATCTTTAGTATATCCTAATAGGCTAAGCTAGTAGAGAGTTAAGGTATATCCTAGCTGGCTAAGCTAGTAGAGAGTTAAGATATTTGTAGATCTATCCGTAGTAACTAAGGAGCTTTACTATCTACTGCCAGTAACTAAGACGCCTTATTATTAGTGTGTTGCTTTTTAAAGACGTTTACTGCACTAATAGTATTATCTACTACCTCGCTAGCAGTATAAGGATAGTTGTATACTATACTAGGCGTATATCCAACCTTTAGCTTTCTTATTAAGGCCTTTATACATTTCTTTATATTAAACGGCGATATATAGCTTATTAGTAAATATAGAGTTAATAGGGGGTTTATAGGTTAATGTTTAGGTAGTATAGGTAGCGGAGGAGCAATAAAGTAGGTAATAAGGTATAGAATTAATCTAGATATAATATATTAGCTATTTAGGTATTTATCTACTATAAATATTAATATAGGAGGTTAAACGTTAAGGATTAGTGATGGTTAATGGCTCTGGCTAAATATTTACTGTTTTAGCGGTAATATTTAAGGCAAAACGTAGTGGTAACCACTAGGCCGTTCGCAATAATTTTGGTAGCGTTAGAATCGCCTTATAAAGCTTTAAAATATAATATTGGCCAATTATCTATAAAGGCGTTAGTTTATTATTAATTAATAGTAGTAGGGTTTTAGGCAGAGCTTTAAAGGGGAGACCCGCTTATTTAAGGTAAAATATAGTAGTAACTACTAGGCCGTTCGTAATAATTTTAGTAGCGTTAAAATTGCCTTATAAAGTTCTAGAACATAACATTAGCCGATTATTTATAAAGGTATTAGTTCGTTATTAATTAATGGCTAAAAATTTAGTATAGCGCGTGAGTTTATATAAGAATTATATATAAATTGGCGCGAGGGACTAATAAATTTCTGAACTGTATACCAGACGACAACAACATAAGATGATTAATCTGTTATGTAAGCAGCTTATGATTGGCTGATTGTCTGGGACCGAGATAAATCTGTCGGACAGGCCTGTTGGGTTACCTCAGCAAGCTTAGACGTGATTCTATTGGTGCGGATTTTCAATTGGTCCGCAAGCTGACTAACTACATTTGTGCGAAACCACCAGAATTACGTCTAAGCCGCATTTCTAATGTTTCTTAAGCGCTCCAATAATACCCACGATTTTTTCTATATTTGTAGTTAAATCGCTTAACTATAATAAGTTAAAATACTACCAAAAGTTTATCAATTAGAGAGACGACCTAATATTTTATAAATATTAGGTCTAAATTAGCCTATAACTGCCTAAAGTTAAGATTATTTTCGCTAAAAAAAATCCGTTATTAGGAATCCCAATATTATTTATAATATAGTAATAAGTATATATATAAAAGCTAAAATCTATCACTAATAGATCTAGCTCTTGCGATTATTTTAAGTCTATATATAGCCCTAGACCTTATATAGGTGGCTTTATTAGCTTTATTAAAGATTATATATATCTCTATACAAATTTAGACAACGGATATTATAATAAACGTCACAATAAACCTTATAACGGACGTTGCAATGGGTATATATATAAGGCCCAAAAGTTTATTAATCATAGAGCTAGTTCTTATAATTAATTTAAGCCTATATATAGCCTTAGACCTTATATAGATTGCTTTAATAATTTCGTTAAAGAAGGTGACTGCTCTATATATAAATAAGTCGGATCGCTTAATAAAGTCTGGAAAAGTCTCTTAGACCATAGAATTAACTTTTTAATAAAAAAGGTTAGCGATATCCGCTAATTGATTCTACGGTCTAAGCTTGCTAAGGTAACCTATCGGGGGCTGTCGCCCGCAAGCCTAAAGCTACATTCTATAAGGCTCTGTACTACCCAACTACGGCACGTTCATCCAATCACAAGCTGCTTACATAATGCTTACATTAGTTTAGATGATATTTCTAGCTAAGGCAACCACCTATCTCAACCGAGCTATGTCTACCATCTCCTCCAAACTCTGCTCAGCTTGTTCATCGGTTGATCTCCAGCGCGATGATTTCGAGCGGCCGCCATTCGAGCCAGAAGGCAGGTATCACAGCCTTGTCTTAACAGGCTCGGTGGGCTATCTCCGCAGCAACAAAAAGGCATGCTCACTTTGCCGCCTAGTCTTATACGCACTGTATAGGAATGAAGGGCAAACCCTGGATGAACAGAGTGATGAGGCGGAATGGGGGATGACATGGAGCCAAAACAACGATGAGTATGATCCCGAAAGCAATGAGGCTGAGAACCTCTATGGGTCGGGGCTCTATCCTAGGTTGAAAGTGGAGGGTAGTAATACCGATCATTGCATCCAGTTGGTGGATGAGGCGTCCACGGATGGGTTTCTAAGAGGAAGAGTGATTTCGGGGTCGATTAACGCTGAAATGATACAGGGCTGGATGCGAAGGTGTACAGAGATGCACGGCAACGATTGTAAACAATCTTACATTCAGGTTGCGCCGCATCCAGCTGTAACAATGGAGTTTGTGGTAATTGATGTGAACAAGGAGTGTCTTGTCAACATGCCATCTGCGGCGAAATACGTTGCTTTGAGCTACGTATGGGGCCAGGCAAATCACCTCACGACCGTCAAGTCTGTTGTATCAGAATTTCAGATGCAAGGTGCGTTCAACAAAAGAAAGCCCCCTAGAACGATCCAAGACGCAATCGACCTCACTCGAGCTCTTGGGTTCCAATATCTCTGGGTTGACGCTCTCTGCATTGTCCAAGATGAGGAGGAGATCAAAGAACTTCTTATCTCCAATATGGATGCAGTGTACGGTCATGCAGCGCTTACCATTGTTGCTGCTTCAGGACTAGATGCAGATACTGGTCTCCGCGGGTGGAGGAGTAGTCCACCAGAACGAGAGCTCTTCACTGAGAGCATGGGACCTGATTGGAGGCTTGGAGTGCTTCCTTCATTCGATGCGACAATTATGAAAGCTCCTCACGCAAAAAGAGGATGGACGTAAGTTGGCATAATCTTGGCCTGCATAGATATATAAGATGCTCACAAAACAAGCAGATATCAAGAAGGTTGCCTATCTCCACGATGCTTAGTGATTCTCAACGGGAAGGCGTTCTTCTCTTGCCGAGCTTCTATCTGGCGTGAAGACGTCATGACAGAAGTTGACGACGTGAAACCGCTAGAAGGAGCAAACATTCTTGGGCGAACACCTTCTCCTTGGCCTCTTCGAAGGTATGCACAGACCGTCGGCGCATATACAATGCGTCAACTTACGTATCCGTCCGACATTCTCAACGCGTTCGCCGGCATTGCGAAGGCGATGGCCTCTTCGATGGCGTCTACAAGAATGTTCTATGCCATGCCGGCTGTGGCGTTTGATTGGGCCATTCTTTGGACAGGCCACTTGGTGTTAAGGAATTTGAAGCGTCACACTGGGTTTCCTAGCTGGGCATGGATTGGATGGCAAGGTGATATAATGATGGCTGGGGACACTTCTAGTTCTCTTGATCAACATTGGCTCTTGGAACGGACTTGGATAGAGTGGTATATGACCCTTGAGAATGGTGAAACGGTTCTGATGTGGGATCCTGAACGGGACAAGAGTATTATTTCAACTCTCATAACCAGCTCATCGGATCCAACCTCGGATGGATTACAAGGAGCCTGGTCAGATATTACGGCGCAGAAAGAGAGCAGTATGAGTGATACTAAGATCGAGGACGAGGGCTCCAATATAGAGGAAGAAGACGATGCAGGCGACGAAAGCGACGAGGAAGATGATGAAGACATCTGTCCCACGTACGGCAACCCATCTCCAAACAATCCTTATGGCCGAAATTTGAAGCCGCAACTTCTCTCAGCACTTCCAGAACGGCCGGATTCGATGCAGCGTAAGCCCTCCCATCGGTCTTGTTTCTCGCCTGGTACCCTAGTTTTCTCGACAGTTGTCGCTAGATTCACAATCGAATCTACAAGCTCATCAACCACAGGAGGGACGTTCATTTTCAAACTCCGTGATTCCGCTGACCGTGTCTGTGGCTTCATCTGGGAGGACTTAGAGTGGCCAGCCCCAGCAAAGCCTATGCAGCAAGCACGAGAGACCCTTTTGCTTTCACAAGCCTCACCAGGAACATCATATATGATCCGCGGGGAAGAGGTCGGCTTCGCTGACGAATATCGGCAGCGGAGAACGAGAGAAGAGGCGTTGGAGGCGTCAACGAGGGGAATGGAATTGGATGGAGAAGATATACTTAATGAGTGGCATAGTTGGGATTTCTTTAATGTTATGCTTCTGGTAAGGATCCACGAGAAGGAAGAGAGTCGTGATGACGAGCGGTGTGTTTATGAACGTGATGGGATTGGGTTTCTCCATAAAAATGCTCTCGCTCATGCGCTAGATCCAAAGCCGTGTTGGAGGATGGTGCGTTTGAGATGACCACCTCGAGAATATTAAGCTGTAATCCGGGCCTAGAGACAATGGCAACGGCATGCGAGAGCGCAGATATCTGGCCACCTTACCCCTGCGCGATTGGCATACTTAACATTGAGCTTGACAACCAACTTAACAGATATTTTAATTTTCTTGTTTTACTTAATTTTTACTTAGGCTCTAATGGCTGCCCTAATAATGCTATAAAAATAATAATTATATAATAATTTATTTAATAAAAAGTTTACCTAGGGAAGGTCCTATTATATACATATATAATATAATACTGTAATACTACTTAAAAGGACTTAAAAGAATTTTATTGACCCGAGGTACGAGTGGTCTATATTTTCGGGTCCTGGATTTCAAACTTTGCCAAGCTGGCTTTTAATTCGTTTGGAAAAATTTGCTAAGCCTGCTTTTAATTAGTTTAAAAAATGTAGCGCGTGGTAAGTTATGGCAGAATCTATATAACGAACTTTAAGATATTGCGAACGTTAAAATATCTTAGTATTCCTTTTTTATTAACACCTTAATTAATGCTACTATATATATCATAAACGTGGTAGAGCCTACTGCAATTAAGTGTATTAGGTGCCATATCTACAAGCCTTATATTAACTTTGTTAAAGACGGCCTATTAAAGAAGCTTTTAAAGCTATACTAGCTATATTGGTTAAAGGCACGTTTTCCCTATATATTGCTTTTACTTCTACCTACTTTTCTAGAACTCTATATCTATTTTAAGAAAGTGAAAAGCTCTTATAGGGCTAGGTTTTACTACTAAGAATTATTCTGCAAGGCGCTAGCGAACTACTTAACCTAAAAACAACCTTAGGAACGCCTTCTTGCCTTACGGCTAGAATAGCCAAAATATACCTAAATTAGCTTAACAGTAGAAGACAATTAGGGTAATATAACGGGAGCACCGTATTCTTAATTAGTAGGGTAAAGCTTACTTACCTACTCCTCTACTATATACTATAGATAAAGCTAAAAGGGGTATTTAAGAGGCCTAAATACGTCCTTACTGGAACTAACTCTAATGCCTACTCTAGCGCTAATACCTGCTCTAGCGCCAATACCTACCCTAGCGCCAATACCTACACTAGCGCTAATACCTACTCTAACGCTAATACCTACTTTAGCACTAATACTACCTTTCTTATAGTAAGCTCTGGCTTTAGCTATACTACACCCTATTTTAGCTGTTAATTAAAAGTAAATTAAGAAGTATACTATAGGCTAAATATATAGAGACGTGCAGTTATTATAAAGAGTTATAGTTCTAAGTGGACCTAGCTATAAAAGGTAATAATATAGGTATATATAAAGCCTGCATTAAGGACGCTAATAGCCTTAAATATCTAGCCCTTTCTCCCCTATTTGGTAAAAGTAATGGGCTTAATCTAGGGTCTATTCCTAGCTTCTTACCTATACTTACCGCGGTAAAGAAGCTTTTAATTACGCGTATATATATTTATCTGCAAGTTGTATATATACGCGGCTAGTAATATCGCTATACTAGCTATATCTACTGCTTTGGCCAAAACATATTAAAGACTTAAAGGTAGCTACTAAAGCTACCTACTAAACTTAATATATTGATTATAAGGCCTACGGTTGTAGAGGGTGGTAAATACCTAAGTTAGCGGTTTACTAAGCGGTATACTATAAGGCGCTCTGCTATAGTATAGTGGCTTTACTTTTCTAAAGGTTAATTATTTTAATTATTCTATATGACTTCTTATAGAGTTTAATAGCCCTAAGGCTAGATCTATTAGCTAATAAATTATAGGCGGCTTTTGCTAAGCACTGGGCTACTTTTATATCTATAATTAATTCTAATTAATCTAGGCCTCCTAATCTCCAATATTCTTCTGCTTTTAATTATAAAAAAACAGCTTAATACTAGTAAGCTTCTTACTGCCTACTTTAATCGATTTTAACGGTACCGTAATTACACTAAATCTTTCTACTTAAGATTAAAGAAAGGCTCCACTAAAGTGAAGAAGTGCCGCTTCTATTTTCTACGCTCTCTCTATAATAAGGCCGCTGTATTAAAGGATTAAAATCTATATTACTGGATGTTCTATCTATAGCGTAATAATAAGCTTCTTAATGGTTATAATACAGCTATAATATTAGCGTGGATGGCGAATATTAATACGTCACCGACTATAAGTATATTAGTAATAGTTAACTATATAGGTAAATATTATAGCAAGGAAGAGAAGAAGTTAACTTTTTACTAGGAGTTACTTTAATTAGTATAGCTATACGCTAATAGCCTTTACGCCTTTATTTTAATTATAGCTAGGTTTATAAATAAGCTTATTGCTAAATACAATTGGTTAGTGTAGGAGGTATACTATTTGCTTTTTAACATTCCCCTTTACAAAGGCTCTAGGAATGTAGTAACTTTAGATTACCGCTAGAAGGATAATTAAAGCGCTACGTATAAGCTTAATAATGGGCAACTAAGAGGATATAGACTATCTAACTATAAGAAATATAAGCGCCGCCTAGATAGGGTAAAGGATGTTACTTTCTTTAATTTTCTACTCTATTTTAATTACTCTACTTATAAGCGTTAGCTAAGAGCAAGGCCTTAAGTTATATTATACTTTCTACGATATAATAACAATCATTCCTATCTATAGTATCCTAAGTTCTACTATATAAAGCTTATTCTTTATTACCCGTAAAGGGAGTATAAGAAAGTGGCTACTTATACTAATAGATTTGGGGCCCCTAATTATATAGCTTCCTATTAGGCTTATATTAACTCTTATTAGTACCCGCTTAACTACTTCTATAATTAGAAACTAGAGGAAGGTTATAAAACTGCTAATAATATTAATAAGTTTAAGGGCGATTTTATAGACGACTTAAAACTATACTAGTTCTTTAAGGCCCTATATACCTGCGTTAAAAATAATAATAGAGTTAAAATTAAGGATTTTAATAGGCTTAGTAATAAGGTATATACCTATAGCTTAATAAGAGGACTTATTAGCAGGAAGCACGGCTATAGCCTTTATTATAAAGCCGCCTATTCTAAATAGCAACTCCGTCCTCCCTATAACTAGGTTAGCGTTATATATATAATATTATCCATTTAAGAAATTGCCTACTACTAGTCTTACGCCTCTATAATAAGCTTTTATATTACGGACGCTTTAAGTACAATGTTACGACTACTTAGAGAAGAAATAAGAGAAGCTAGTTAGTTAATATAGGCACGGTCCAGGATGGAGCCGGTAGAGCCATGTGACGAGGAATAGTAACTAAGGTTACATAATATGCTACGTATTAAACGAGAGGAATAAGAGGAACTTACGTACCTTATATATAAGACGTATATTACGTACAAGAAGGATTTTATAGGAGTACGGTTGTGTATTTAAGGACCCTTAGTCCCTACCTAGATAGTTCCTTCCTTATAGTAATTCTTAGAATATAATTAGAGTTAATCTATTAGGCAACCACTCC
>Ga0307515_10005385_pt1 | contig 25938 bp, 4 predicted proteins | sample 17_EM_MG_FD_194513 | JGI IMG/M metagenome (GOLD analysis project Ga0307515, IMG submission 194513) | Populus trichocarpa ectomycorrhiza microbial communities from riparian zone in the Pacific Northwest, United States - 17_EM | ecosystem: Host-associated > Plants > Roots > Unclassified | place... | reverse complement strand
CGGTCGTCTGCTGGCTGTCGTTCTGGTGTCTTCCTAGGTAGGGAGGATGTAAGGAAGGGTAAAAAATGAGGTGGCTACCTAGGTGTATATAGGGGGTATACTTGGCAGAGGCACGTGTAGAGGCTATTGGGAATATAGCGGGGACCCGATGCGGAGCTTCGTGTAGAGCCTCCGTACGCAGAGCTTCGCGTAGAGCCTTGTGCAGAGCTTCTGTACGCAGAGCTTTATGTAGAGCCTTGTGTAGAGCCTCGTGCAGAGCTTTGTATAAGAGCTTTGTGTAGAGCTTCGTGCAGAGCTTCGCGTAGAGCTTCGTGTAGAGCTTCGCGTAGAGCTTCGTGCAGAGCTTCGTGCAGAGCTTCGTGTAGAGCTTCGTGCAGAACTTCGTGTAGAACTTCGTGTAGAACTTCGTGCAGAACTTCGTGTAGAGCTTCGTGTAGAGCTTCGTGTAGGGCTTCGTGTAGAGCTTCGTGTAGAGCCTCGTGTAGAGCTTCGTGTAGAGCTTCGTGTAGAGCTTCGTGCAGAACTTCGTGTAGAGCTTCGTGTAGAGCTTCGCGTAGAGCTTCGTGCAGAGCTTCGTGCAGAGCTTCGTGTAGAGCTTCGTGCAGAACTTCGTGTAGAACTTCGTGCAGAACTTCGTGTAGAGCTTCGTGTAGAGCTTCGTGTAGAGCTTCGTGTAGAGCTTCGTGTAGAGCTTCGTGTAGAGCCTCGTGTAGAGCTTCGTGTAGAGCCTTGTGCAGAGCCTCTGAGTAATAAAACTGTGTAAAAATTCATTTGCGTAATTAGCATATAACTTTACCTTAATTGCATGTTAAGGAATATACAGTTAGCTATTAGGTAGGTTAACTGCGTGTTAAGGAATATATAGTTAGCTTTTAAAGTTGTCAAGTAGGTTAACTGCGTGTTATTTGACTTTTGGATGTGTCAAGTTGGTCAATTGCGTGTCGAGTTGGTCAAATTGCATGTCAATTACGCGAAACGCGAAAACCAAAGTCTACTTGAATCTCATCCTGCGAATATTTTCCCGATGTAGCACCACGTTAGTAAACTTAAAATAGAACAGTCAACCTATAACCCCTACCTCCTATACAGCCTATTGAACGGCCTTAGTATTATTAGACTCTAAATAGATAATACCCTCTTCTTAGTAAACTGGACATTTGTGGACGCTAAAGAGACTAAACTATAAGAAGCTAAGTTCCTAGCAAAGCCGCGAGAGCAGTTAACTAAGTAGACTCTAATTAAGTTTAATGGAGGCTTAATTATATAAAAGGGTAACCTAATTAAGCTGACTTAGGAATGCCAAGCCTAAAACCTAAGGCTTATTATAGTAAGGCCTGCGGACCTTACTAGCTCTTATAAAGAGACCTGTAAGACCGTAAAGATAAAGGACTAGTATATTATATAGCGTGCAAGAGGCGCCTATATTACCATAGTCTGCCAACCTAAATCTACCTATAATTTATCCTTTACGGCCTAGGCAGTAGACCTATAAGAAGAAAATGTTAAGTAGCTTAATAAGCGTATTTAGTAGCAAATCGATAATATAGTAAGGGGACTTACTTTTGTACCACTAGACCTAAATTCCTTTAACTTACTAGTATTTACGGACGCCTCCTTCGCCAATAATAAAGACCTATTATTACAAATTAGCTTTGTAATTGTACTTATAGACCGTAATTAGGACGTAAATATACTATATTAGTCTTTAATTAAATGCAAATAAGTAACCCGTAGTGTACTAGCTTCTAAACTATATATACTAGCCTATGGCTTTAATATAGCAGCCGTAATTAAATTAACAATCTAGAAGATCCTATAATTAGAGTAGCTACCCCTAGTTTTATACACTAATTTAAAGTCCCTCTATAACTGCCTAGTTAAACTAGGCACGATATAAGAGAAGAGGCTTATAGTCGACCTAATGTGCTTATATTAGGCCTATAAATAACGCAAGATTATAGAGGTTAAATAGATTAGTAGTGGAGATAACCTAGTAGACGCTATAACTAAGGTAAAGCCGTGTTAAGCTTTTAAAACCCTAATTAATATAAATAAGCTTAACCTAAAGGTTATAGAATGGGTAGAGCGAGACTAATGGAGTATTTATAGTTCAGTTACGGCCCGTTAAAAGGCCGTACGGTATATTTACGGCCTGTTAAAAGGCCGTACAGTTTATTTCACGGACCGTAAGTAGGACTTACGGCCAGATTGGAGCACTATTTAGAAGGCAACCCAGAAGGCACCTTAGGAGGGATTTCCTATATATTTTCTTATGTGTTTTATAGTTTTATTAAGGCAATTATGGAGGCTATACACAAGTGGTTTTATTTTCCAAGTACCGCTAGTATATAATTATAGCACCTGTCGTACTAACCGCGTGCTTACGCGTCTGGTACGCCAAGTACGCGTTTACGCGTTTAGTGCACCAACTACTTATATGCTGACTAATTAGGGGGAGGCGCGTCAGTATATAGACTACGTAGTCTACCTTAATAGAATTGACAGTCACCATCTAAACAAGCATACGATACTACATGTATTTCGTGCCCATAGATACAACTCACTTGTGCTATTAAGTTAGTACAAATACACCCTTAGTAAGATCTTAGAAAAGGTAATAGCGGACTATATAGTAGATACGGCTAAGGAATATAACTTACTACTATAAAGCTAAATAGGGACAAGAAAGAACCGCTTAATACTATTAGTACTTACGCTACTTATTACTACTATTAAATCCGTATAGGTGATGCGAAGGGACTTTATAGTATTAATACTTAGCCTAGATATTAGCGGCGCCTATAATAATATACCCTATAAGCGTCTCCTATATATCCTTAGGGTAAAAGGCTTCCTAGAATAGATTATATAATTTAAGGGTTTATAGGTTAGAAAGAAATATTACTAGTCTTTAACGGATACTAGAGCCCCCCTATTGCAGTTATAATAGGAATACTATAAGAATTACCCCTCTCGCCTATACTCTTCCTTTTCTTTATAAGTAACCTGCTTAACTTCTTTAAGAAAGGGGCGACCTAGGGGATAGGCTTTATTAATAATATAAACCTAATTATATACGGGCTAATAGCCGTAAAGAATTGCAGAATACTAGAGAAAGCTTATAATACCTATATAGAATAGGTAAGACAATATAGAGTCTAATTCTTACTAGAGAAATACTAGCTAATTTACTTTATAAGAAAACGCAACTAATTTGTAGATCTCTAGTATATAATTTATATTTAAGGCTTTAGGGGTTAACTAGTTTAGGGCCTAAGGGTATTAGGAGTATAGGTAAATAGCAAGCTCTAATAGAGCGCGTATACGGTATAAGTAGCCTATAAGGGCTAAGTATAGTATATTATATTATCTAGGATTATTAATTCTATATAGGGTCTATGCTTTTAGAGGTTACGCCTACTATATATAGCAGTTATCCGGCTAACCATAACGTATAGGTCTAGTATTTGGGCCATTAGAGAATCTAAAAAAGGCCCCCCTAAATCGCTTCTTAAACCACTCTAAAAGGTCTAAATAGCCTACCTTTAGAGTATAATAGGCGGATATAAGCGAATGGCTATTGTTAGGAATAAAGGTAAGTGGTCACTATATGAGGCATATTGCCACCACGTGTGGCAAGTTGCCGTTACGTGCAGCAAGTTGCCGTCACGTGCCGCCGCGGCACTAGCGTGGTGAGGAACCTTAAGTTCCTCACCCCTTTCTTTAAGAATCAAAAACAAGAAGAATAATTATTATACTATCTACGAACCATAGCTACGTAATATCACCTTATATAACTAACACTAATTAGTGGTTAACTTTACTATTATACTATAGAGCAGCTAGGTATTCCACTAAGAAGAAACGAGCTACTATACTAGTACTACTCGTGTTAAAGGGAGCTGTCTTTTAAGGTTAGAACTGGTTCTAAACCTTAAATAGAACTCTTCTATAAATCTAAGGATCTAAAGGCCAGAACTGGTCCTAAGCCTTTTTAAAATTACGGATTCTTGCGTCCATTACGCAGAATAACACGCTTTATAAGTCTTTGCGATTTAAGGCTAGAACTAGTCCTAAGCCCTATAATCGCAAATATACGTCACGAACGCGTACTAAATGACAAATATATATTACGAACGCGTACTAAACGACAATCCCTACGCCAATAATACTTCCCTCCCTTTAAAAATATGGCTACGCCTACTTTAAATAACTGGGAAGACTCCTTACTACTAGGGGTAGCTTTATACGCGAAACTTATTAATAAAAATTAGGACGAATTTATCTTTAATATAATAACTTATACCGTAAAACAAGTTAATAGCTTTCTCCTACACCGTATTATATTTTACCAAAGTAGATACTATACTAATTTACAACTATGGGAATATTTTAAGGAGGATTTCGTAGGATGGACCGCTAATACCTAGGTACTTAGCAATGTTAATATTGTTTAGGATTTTTAAGACTTCCTCCGTAGGAATGGGGTATACGTTACTAAGAATGGTAACCTAATTGCTAGTAATATTTAGGCCGTTATTACTAGTATAGAAGAACCAGTATAAACGGAAGCTAAGATTATACGTTAACTACGGAAACCCAGAACTAACCCATATTCTTTAGAAGGCAACTTTAATTCGGAACGAAACCCCTAGAACGCTACTCTCCTACCTAGAGGTACTCTCTTACCTAGAGGTGCCCTCCTACCTAGAGGTACTCTTCCTCCACCTCCGCCGCCTCTAGCTCCTCTACTCTAGCTAACCGGTAACCCTCTATTACGAGAAGTTACGAATCTAATAAAGGTATATTTGGACGAAGAGAAGAAGTTTGGAGGAGAATTATACGACATACTTAGAGCAAAACTATAGGTCTTCTATAACTGTTGCAATAAGGTCAGAATTTAATACTACTAGTACCACTACGCTTTCTCCATTATATTAAAGGGACGGGTAGTAATATTTTATTACAACTATATTACGGGTAAAAACTATAGCTTTAATATAATGCTTTAGCTTATTAGAGCTTACTTTAAGACTAATAAGAATCGCCAACTTTATATATCTAAATGGCGGGAAACTACGTTTTAGAGAGTTATTGCTTCTAACCTAACAAAGGCTTATTTAGAGTGCCTTTAACTACTCTTTAATAAACTTTAGAAAATCTAATATAGCCTTACCGAAACTTACTAAAACAAAAATAGCCTAAGGGACTAGGTTATCTTAGTATGCCGTAGCGTTCCTAAGTGTAACTTAGCGCTATATAAACCTATAGACACGTTTAAAGGAGTATATGCCGAGCTACGCTCCGCTATAGGTACTGCAATGCAAACATAAGAATCTTAATAGCTTTATACTAAAAGCCTTACCCAACTAAACGTTCCTAACTAATATAATTATAACTAGACTAATCGAATATATAGCGGCCGTAGTAGGGAATACGGCAAAGGGTACGATTAATATTAACTATAAGGTAATTATGGAGGTCCTCGTAGAGGTTTATTTTAAAGTAATTACTAGAAGAAGTGCTACGTTTATAAGAAGCCAAATTGCTAGTTAACTAGACACTCCCTTAATAAGCGAAAAGAGGCATATAATAAGTTCCGCCAGAGTATAAAAAATATTAGAAATTATAAGGTTACTACGGCCTACTTTTAAAGCTTCCTAGTCCAATATAAAGGCGTAGAAGATCTTAAGGGTGAGGTTAATAAGACTGAATAGCTCCTTATAAATATGGAAATTAAGAACTACTCTCCTAACTAATACTTTACTAAATATGGTAAGGTAGATGGCATATAAACCGTTGCTGTTCTTAATAACCAATCTACGCTCCATTCTATTACAAAGTTAGATATCTTTAATAAGCTAAAGGAGAGCTTCGCGTTCTCCTTTAACAATAGATACTTAGTAAATATCTTCTATGGTATTATACTAGATACTAGAGCCGCAGGAGTATCTATAGTAGGAGAACCTTAAGTTTGAGCCCTTTAGCAGCTTAATAACTCTATTTAGATTAACTATTTAACGGTAGGCTAATATACGATTTGTTTTAGTAAGGGTACTATAATCTTTCTTGGCATAATTAGGGTCCAAACCCCCTTAAGATATATTACTTTCCATATTATTCCTATAAACACTTTATTTCTATTTTATATTAAAGATATAGATAAATTAGGCGTTAGGCTTAATAACCTTAAGAATATACTTATTTAGGGAGATAATTAGGTACCCATTATGCGCAAGTGGGGTTACCCCTAGTTGCTCCTTTATTAACTAGAAAAGAGTATTACTTAGAGCTACTTAACTAAGTTGGAATTACGCCAACTACACCGTCGTTTTGGCCACCTATCCGTTTATTAATTGCTTAGGGTTCTTTAGCGAGTAGGCTATAAAGTTAAGGTTAAGGCAATTAAGCATCTTATAAAGTACTACTATTACTGCTAAATGAACTAGAAGTCCCCTAGCCGATTTAAGTTCACCCTTAAAGATAACTATAACTTTAACTTCTATATTATCGTCAACGTTATATATCTTAGTAGTAAGCCAGTACTTTAAGTTGTTAACTTTTTAACCTCCTTCTAAGCCGCATAATTCTTAAAGGATATATTAGCTAGGAACGCATAGGATACCCTTTAGTTATACTGGATTAATGTCTACCTAGGACTCCCTAATTAAATCGTCTATAATATAGGAAAGAACTTTTTATTTATAGAGTTCTGATAATAGATAAAGGCAATGGCAATTAAGGTTAAGGAAGTCCCCGTTAAGGCGCATAATAGTATTAAAAAAGTAGAGTGATATTACGCGCCATTACGCCGCGTATATAAGATTATCTCTTCGGAACTAAAGGACGCTAGTAAAGAACTTACCTTATAAATAGCTGTTAAAGCTATTAATAATTCCGCTAGCCTAGATTGACTCGTACCTATATTACTAGTCTTTAGCGCCTACCCTTAAATAACTAATAATTCTCTACTATCTCCCTCCGTTATATAATAAGCTAAGGTTATTCGCAAGGTAATAAAGGAGGTGCGACGTCTTTACGCTATATGCTAGGTTAATAACGCACTAGGAATAAGAAATAGCCTAAATACCTTAACTACGCTTAATCTGCCACTCTAGTTTAAAGTACGCGTATAGCGTAAAAAGGGAGAATAGTTAGGCCTATATTAACTTATTATAATTAATAGTTAAACTTATACTATTTAGATGCCTTACGGACCCACTTAATTCCGTTTAACTGTTATTAAGCCTTACTATAAAGATAATAATTTCGAGCCTTTATAGGATGCCCTAGAAGATACCCTAAAAGAGAACTATAATTAATATGCTCTATATTACGGACGCTTTAAGTACGATGTTACGACTACTTAGAGAGGAGTTGGAAGAAGCTAGTTGGTTAATATAGGCACGGTCTAGGATGGAGCCGGTAGAACTATGTGACGAGGAATGGTAACTAAGGTTATATGATGTGATATATAAGGAACGCGAGGTACGGGAGGAACGTCACGTACATTACGTATATCACGTATATTATATATAAGAAGGATTTTATAGGAGTACGGTTATGTATTTAAAGGACCTTAGTCCCTACCTAGATAGTTCCTTCCTTATAGTAATTCTTAGAATATAATTAAAGTTAATCTATTGGGCAACTACTCTACTAGTTATTATTACGTTGTTAACTTTATGCATTACCTACATACCTAGCCTAATAATAAACCCACCGTAGTACTTACTACAAGGTTCCGTTACATAATTACTACCTAGTTATAGTATTAAAAGTCGAATAATATGCCACTAAAAGCAGCCACTACGACGCTATTAACGGCGGCAACTACTTTAAGGTTAGGAGGTGACACCAGTATAGCAGATACTAACTCACAATAACCTATAACGGTCGGATAACTACAGGAAATAGTTAACTAGTTAATAGAAAATAATACAGCACTTAAATAAAGGGTTAATAGGATAGGAGCAGTAAAGGTTAAGTTACTATTAATTAAAAGATTCTTAGGAGAGAGATTAAAGCTTAAAGGATTCCTTATATAAATGCACTTTAAGGTTACACAAAAGGGAGTAAAGCTGGCAATACCTATGGATTAAATAGCGTATACAGGATTGTTCTTATTAGGAAGAGCACTTAAATAGTTTAAGCCTTACCTTATAGAGATATAAGTAAATAGAATAATAATAACGAACTAAGAAGTACGGTTTATATTCTTAAGCTAGAATAGATTTATAGAGCGACTTATATAGATGTTTAGAGACCTAGAGGTAATAACTATGGCGGAAAGAAAGCTTTAAGATATTACGCAACGAACCTTAGCTATTAAGTATATAACGCAGTTCTAAACACTAGCAATATAAGTTAAGTGGAATAATAGGGCGCTTATAGTACAGTATAAATAGGGACTTAAGGCTAAAGTCTAGGACGTAATTATTCTAATAGAAGATGCGGACACCCTAAGGGAACTAATAGATTAAGTAATAAAGATTAATAATAGGATCTACTAAAGGGAATAGACTAAGAGAGGTTAGGATAGAGTTCTATAGTTATATAAGGCGCAGAGTACGCATTAACTAAAGCTAAGTTAGAAACTATGGTATGGCGCAGAGCTAATAGACCTAAGTGGTACTAAAGAAGCCTATAAGAGATAGAGTAAGATACTATAGAAACTAAATGGATAAGGATTAAGTAATTAAAGGTCTAGGGAGCAAAGGCCGAATTAGGGATTTTAGTAGTAGAAGATATTTAGGCGGACTCTATAATAAGAAAGATGGTTTAAAGAGGGAGCTTATATAAATTATAGAAAATAGGGTTATTTTGCTAGAGATTATAAAGATAGTTAGAGTTACTATACAATAAAGGGAACTAGACTAGTAGATGGCATATATGTATAAAGGGACGATAATACACTGTAAGAAATAAAAGATTATTTAATTAACTACTTTATATTTTGCTATAATAACGCGTGCCGAATTTATAAGGACGCTAAGTACGGCGCAAGCTATTAGCTATAGAAACCTAGTTTAGAGAAACTAAAAGCTACCTAAGACTATAAAGAGCAAGATAGGCTTTACAAATGCGACGAAGATTTAATAGTAACTTTTAGTATAGTGTTAATAAGGTAGTATTTAGAAAGGGACTTCGGGAAAAATCCATTTAGCGATATTAAGAAAGAAGATCTTAAGATATTAGTATTAGAAGTAGAGACTAAGACCGCTATAGAGTAAGGTTTAGTAACGGGCATTATAACACCATTGGATATGGCATCTATTGCTTTATAAGATAGTAGAAAGAGTGTCTTATAGAGACTAAGTAAGTAGATAACTACTAGTGCTAATTTACTACTTAATAAAGGTAAAAGGCTAAAGGCTTAAGATTCTTAAGATGAGATAAGAGATAACTAAGATTCTTAAGACGAGATAAGGTATACCTAAGGACCTATAATAGATAAAAACCGATAGAGTAGGGTAATAGCTTAGTTTAGGAATATACGAATGAGCTTAGGATAGAGTTTCCTATAGGCATTAAATTCTTAAGAAGAGATAGATAAGATTTAAGACTCTTAAGACGAGATAAGAACACTATAAACGCCTAGTTAAACTAAGGCGGGAGCCAAGCTTAAGTTAGAAGTAAGCTTAGGATTAAAGAATTTAAGGGACTAAGAATTTAGAGTATAAATAAGGACACCTATAGGTAAGAGGTAAGGAGCTTCTTTATAGATTAGAGAATCTGTAATCTAGGTAGTAGTTAGGCTAGGAGACAGATATATAAACCTAGAGGACTTACTAGTTAAACACGGCGTTTAGCCTAAAGATTAAAAAGTTAATACCAAGATTAAGAAGTATAAAGACTTTAAGGATCTACTCGTAAGACGCAAAAGAAAAGAAACTATAGAGGAATTTAGAGCAAGAATTACCTTATAGCAAGAGCAGAAACTAGATAAGAGATTTAGTCTATTAGGTTATATAAGGGATAGAGCGCTAGTATAAAGAATTACTAATAGGCTAAGAGCAGGCATACTAAGAGCTAAGTGGCTTACTAAACTGGAATAAGAAGAGGATTTAAGGATCCTAACTAGATTTAAGGAATAATATATAAAAGGCTGTTACGATATAGTAATAAGAAGATACTTCCTTACGGATAGAGCGTATATACTTAAGCAGCTATACTAAAAGTGGTATAGGCAGCGACACAATAATAAGTGGGAAGATTTCTATATATAGTTGAATAAAAAAGTTGTCTAAGACCACCCAATTATAGAAAAGGCTATAACTTATATTAAAGGAGCTTTAATTATAATGTTAAAAGATCTAAAGAAGTAATTAGAGGACTAGAGAAGTAAGAGACAAATCTTAGTACCTATAAATAAAGTTATAACGCTTAGATTAATATAAGAAAGGTTTAAACTTAAGAATAAAGACGAGCTAAGAGTTAACCTAAGACACTAAGTATATTATATACTATTATAAATAGCATATATGGATAATATATGCAGTATATATAGGATACTAAAGGATAAGAATTGGAAGTATCTAATAAGAATATATTAGATAACGGATAAGGCAAAATACCGAAACGCTAAGTATATATATAGCTGGCACCTAGTAGAAGTTTAGGAATAAGGGAACCTAATACTTTAACTAGAAAGATTCCTTACGGAAGAATGCCTAGATAGATAATAATAGTGGGAATATCTAGAGAACACCTATCTATAGCATATTAAGGATAAAAAGTAAACTAAGTATTAGCCTAAGTTGGACTAAGTATAAATAGGATCTAGTAGCTAATAGTTAGGAAAAGTAGAGGCCTATAGGACTAAAGGGAACTAGTAATAGAGCCTTAGACCCTTAAAGGAATTTAAGAAAAACACCTAAATTTATAAGTTAAATAGTAAGATTAACAGTTTAAAGCACTAATAGATAGTAGAGTAATAAGGAACTATATCTTACTAATAGCAGTTAAAAAAAATAGGACTACTATATAGGAGAAAAGAGCACCTATATTTATTAGTAACAATTTTAAAAGATCTAATAGCCTACAAAAATAGTATTATTAATCTTAAAATAGAACCTATTTAGTTAACTATTAAAGAAAGATAAATTCGGATGTCTTTTAATATCCTACTATTAGGGAAGGATAAGGTAATATTAGGGATGCCTTAGTTATAGGAGTATAATCTAAAGATTGATTAGGTTATAGGTTAGGTTAATATTAGAGATACTTAACGCCATAAGACGTAATAATAAACTAAGTTGGTATAGTACTAAGTAGGAGCAACCTATGAGGAAACAGAAAAAGGACTAAGCTATATACTAAAGAGATACTATAAGTATAGTAAGAAATTATAGTTACTAGAAAGTAAAAAGCTGTTAGAATATACAGTATAGGACTATAAGATAGAATTAGAACTAGGAATAAGTCTAAGGTTCTTTCCAATTTATAAGCTTACTAAAGAAGAAGGTAGAGTATTAAAAGAGTTTATCTAGAAGAACTTATGAAAGGGATATATCAGACCATCGCAATTATTAATAGGTTATCTAGTATTATTCGTCCTAAAGAAAAATGGCAAGCTAAGGCTATATATTAACTATAAATAGTTAAACAGCATTACTAGGAAGGATAGGTATCCTTTACCCTTAATTAGTAAAATCTAAGATAGGATAGGTAACGCGCAAATCTTTATAAAAATAAATCTAAGATAGGCGTACTATTAGATTAGAATTAAGGAAGGCGATAAATAAAAAGCAGCCTTTAAGTTAAAGGAAGGACTATATAAACTATTAGTTATATAATTTGGGCTTATAAACGTACTAGCAACGTTCTAAAAGCGAATTAATAATATATTAGGAGAACACTTAGATAAGTTTATTATAGTATACCTTAATAATATTATTATCTACTTAATAACTAAGGAAGAATACGGGGAATATATTAAATGGGTTTTAAAGAGATTATAAGAAGAATAGATACTAGTAGTAATTAAGAAATACGAGTTCTTTACCAGGAAGACCGATTTCGTTAGATTTATTATTAAACTAGGCTAACTTAGTATAGATCTAAAGAAGATCAAGGCTATAGTAAATTAGTAAGAACTAGAGAACGTCACGTAGTTAAGATCGTTCCTAGGGTTTTGCAATTACTATAGAGGGTTTATAGCGCAATAGTTAAAGGATATTAAGCTATTTACGCGGTTAATAAAGAAAGAAAAACTATAGGTATAGGGATAGGAATAATAAGAACTATTTAAGGAAGTTAAAAGGTTGTTTACCTAGGAGCTAGTTCTTAAGATCTATTAACCAGAACTAGAGACAGTTGTTAAAACAAATATATTAGACTTTGCACTAGGGGCATACTTTATATAAAAGCATTTAGATAAATGGCACCTAGTGGCATATTATAGTCGGAAGATAATACTACCGGAACTAAACTATAACATCTATAATAAGAAGTTATTAGGTATAGTTGCAGTACTAAAGAAATAGAGAGCATTCTTATAAGGTATAGAGAAACCATTTATAGTTAAGACAGATTATAAGAACCTAATAGAATTCCTAATAACGAAGGAACTTAACCGAAAATAGGTTAGATGGGTAGAGATGCTTATAAAATACTATTTTAAGATTTAGTATACTAAGGGTATAGATAACATAAGAGCAGATGCTCTAAGTTAAAAGGCTAAACTATAAAATAATAAAAAGCTATTAGGGGCTTTATTGCGAAAAGATATAGATAGATTAATTAGGTATAATTATTTAAAAATTATAGCAACTTAGAAAGAATTAAAGAAAATTTATAAGTTACTAGAAAGCTTTTAGGTATAAAGAATTCTAAAAGCATAGCTAGAAGATTTATAGTTGGATATATACAAAAACTAAGAAGCAAAGTACATCCTAAGAAGCATAGCAGAGTAGTTTATAGAAGATTTCTATAAAGAACTAACTTAAGAACACAATGGAGCTATAGGCTTAGTGTTAAGACTTTAGGAGGAGTATATTATTAATAGAATCTAGAGGATAGCTAGAAAGGTTACTAAGGAGTATCTAAATTACTAAAGAAATAAACTAATAAGGTATAAGCTATATAGAGGGCTATAACCTATTAAAATACCAGAGAGACTATAGGAGGTCATATTATAGGACTTTATTATTAAGTTATTAAAGTTAAGAGATCCTATTACTGGATAAGATTACAATGCGATCTTAGTAATAGTAGATAAGCTTATAAAGTGGGGATACTTTATAGTATGCATAGAAGAAATATCAGCAGAAGATATCGCTAGAATCTATATTAAAGAAGTATTTATAAGGCATAGGGCACTAAATAAAATTATATTAGATAGAGATCTAAGATTTATAGTAGTATTTTAGAAGGTATTCTTAGTAGAGTAAGGAGTTTAAGCAGTAACTTTTACCGCATATTATCCGTAGACAGACGGTTAAACAGAAAGATTAAATTAGACACTAGAGCAGTATCTAAGATATTATATCAATTACGCACAGAATAATTAGGTATTACTATTACCAGTTATATAGTTTATATATAATATAACACTATAAGAAGGAATGGGTACGTTACTATTTAAGGCGAATTATAGATATAAGCTAAGAACATCGCTATTGCTATATTAAGTAAAGAAGACAAGTAGCACAGCTAAGTAAAGGATGGAGATATTAATAAATCTTTATAAGAACCTTACGGAAATAGCTAAGGTAGTATAGCAAAGAATAAAAAAATACTATAATGCTAAGAGATCTAAGGGACCAGATCTTAAGGAGGGAGATAAAGTGTGGCTACTATACAAAAATTTTAAGAGTCGACGACTAAGTAAGAAGTTAGACTATGTTAGACTAGGACCTTTCGAAATTAGTTAGAGGATTTTACTAGTTATATTTAAGTTAAACCTACTAGCTAAGATAAAGATCTACTCTATATAGTATATTATAATGCTAGAGCTAGTATATAAAAAGGTTAAGCTACTAGTTTACGAAGCAGATATATATAAAGGATAAGAAGAAGACAAATAGTAAGTTTTAAAGATCGTTAGTTATAAGGATGTTAATGATGAAATATAGTATAAGGTTAAGTGGATAGGCTATAATAAGACTACCTAGGAGCTACTAGAAAATTTAAAGAACGCTATAGGAAAGGTATAGGAGTATCGGAAGAAAATAGGTTAGGTAATATTAAAGAAGGATTACTAAAGAATAAGTTACCTAAGGGGGACCTAGGAAGAGCGATTACCGAATTACTTAGAGTTATTTCCTTTACTGTTAGAAGAGAATCCGTTTTTTTATTACCAAGTTCCTACAGACCTTGTTCTATAAGTTTCCACTCCTTAAAATAAACCTTCTTACGAACCTTCTTAAGATGAAGAAGACAGGTAGAAGTAGAAAGACGAGCTTTAAGGGCATGCTATTGAGTAGCCGCGGCCTCTTGCTCTACTTTCTATAAATGACGTAGTTTATCTAAAGCGCTTAAGAGCTTACTATTAAGCTTTATAGCAGCAGATTAAATATAAGACCCTATAACAAATTACTTAGGGAACTTAACAACTATTAAGGGTTATAGGATGTATATACTTAGCGTTAGAAACAGAATAAACATTGCAAGACAATTAAATGTTTAATTTAGTGCACTTTAAATAAGAAGAGGGCTACCAAGATAAAGGACTCGCTAATATAACGCAAACTAACCCCTCTTGCACACAACGAGAACACAAAGATGGTATAATTTTACCTAGTAATAGTATTAAAGCAATAGTGCGAGTATAACGCTGCACCTATAAGGACAAAGGAGGTTTAGAAACCTTAAAAGGCATTATAAGTAACGATGTTAACTAAATTAATTAGATGGATATTATACCTCTAATAGACGACTTAGAGATAATAACGATCTTTAAGGACGAAGATAAAGAGGAGGGAGATGGTGTTACGGACGCTTTAAGTACAATATTACGACTACTTAGAGAGGAGTTAAAAGAAGCTAGTTAGTTAATATAGGCACGGTCCAGAATGGAGCCGGTAGAACTATATGACGAGGAATGGTAACCGAGGTTATATAATGTAATACGTAAGGAACGCGAGGTATGGGAGGAACGTTACGTATATTACGTATATTACGTACATTATATATAAAAAGGATTTCATAGGAGTACGGTTGTGTATTTAAAGGACCTCAGTCCCTACCTAGATAGTTCCTTCCTTGTAGTAATTCTTAGAATACAATTAGAGTTAATCTGTTGGGCAACTACTCCACCAGTTATTATTACGTTGTTGACTTTACGTATTACCTACACACCTAGCCTAATAACGAACCCACCGTAGTACTTACTATAAGGTTCCGTTATACTCTAGAAGACGACTATAATCCTAATATAATTGTAGTAGATACGCTACAACTACAACGCGGTAGAGGTCGCCTAAAGGGATTACAAAATTGCTAACATTTTATTAATTTTAAAGAATAATTTATTGCCGCTATTAAGAATAGAGTTAAGTTATTAATGGCCTTTATAATAGCTAAAGAGAAGGCTAACTTTAAGCTCGCAAAACAGCTCTAAAAGGAAGGTTATATTATAACCCCAGGAGCTCCTTTCTAAGCATCCGATAAGTAGGAGATTAACGGTCTTATTATAAGAGGAGTCTTTAAATTCAAGAAGTATAACCCTACTAAGTTCGATAAAGTTCGTATCTTTAAGTTAAGAATGGTTAACGAGATTAAAGGCAAAGCTACTAACGCCCTATTTAAGAAATTAAGGCTTATTATCTAAGGTTACAATAATAATAGTAAGGAGGTAATTCTTACGCAATCTTCTATGATTTAACGAGCTAGTTAGCAAGTTATTGTTGCGCTAGCTCCCTCCTTAATAAAGAATAGAATAGCGGTTTATTTATAAGATATTACTTAAGCCTACACCTAATTAGAGACGCACCTTTAGCGCTTAATATTAGCATACCTTCCGGAGTAAATTCGCTACTAGTATCCTGAAGATATAATTATAGTTATACTTAAGCCATTATATAGAATCGCAGAGGCAGGAATTTACTAGTGGGCTACCTATAGCAAGCACCATAAAGAGAAGCTTTTAATAACTACTTCTATATTTGATCCCTGCTTCCTTATTATAACTATAGGAACTCCGTTTAGAATCGTTGGCATATAAACTAACGATATAATTATCTTAGGGGACGACCAATTCTTAGCTCTTAAAGAAGATAAGCTAGTAAAGGTAAATCTTATAGTAAAGCCAAAAGAAAAGCTTAATTTAATAACACCATTACTTTTTAATAGATGCATCCTCTCCCTAAATAAGAATTCTATTGCTTTGCGCCAGAAGGGTTAAGGTAAGAAGATCGACGTTATTAACGTTAATTCCCTAAAGCAAGGATACGTAAAGCAACGCGCTTGCGGAGCTTATATTGCTTCTATCTATTAACCTAAGGCTTTATTCGATCTCTCTATTGCCGCCTAATACTAGGAACTAACTAAGGACGACGTTCTTGCCCTAAATAAACGTCTTTCCTAGCAAATGAACTATCTTAATTAGGGACTACTCTACGTGCCTATTAATCTTCCTACCGCTAAGCTCTTTATATTTGTTAATAGATCGTTTATAAATAATAAAGATTTTAACTCCTAGTTAGGATATAAGATTATCATCGCGAACGAATTTACTAGAGAGAATAACTTTATAATCTATGGCAATCTTATTTATTAGAGCTTAACTAAGAGCAAGCGCGTTACCTAAAGTGTTTTGGCGTTAGAGATATATAGAATAGTTAGCGGAGTTAATATAGCAATTGCAATTGGAACTACCCTAAAGATAATTATAGATTAACTCGAACTTCCTGTTATCCCTATAATTGTATACACCGACTTATATTCCCTCTACAAGTATTTAGTTAAGCTTAGTATTATAAAAGAGAAGCGCCTTATAATTGATATTATAGCACTTTAGCAATCCTACGAGCGTTAAGAACTCTTTAAGATTTAATAAATTAATAGCTAAGATAACCCGGTAGATGCGATAATAAAGGCAAACCTAAACAAGGCACTAGAGACGTTCGTTAATACAAATACTCTACATATATAAGTTAAAGGTTAGGTTAAAAGGGAGTCCCTAGAAATTTCTTAGTTATATAAGGTCTTAAGATATCCAGAAACTTTAACCGGCGGTTAAAGTTATTTAATTGGTCAGATTTTCTTACCAAGACTTTTTTAGAGGGGGAGCCTGACTTAATCTAGCCAATTAGGATTTTCCATCCCCGGGATAGAAAATCGCTATTGGCTCGCTTACTACTAGCGCCTTAGTGGCCCTCCGAACACGATATTTACCTATAACTCCTAAGTAAGAAAGCACCACGTGCTAAGAGGCAAATTTTAGGATAGCGAGACTTATATTATAATGGCAATAGTAAGTAAGGAGGATTAATATTTATTACGCTAGTTAAGTGGTATATATATATAGATAGCAACTATAAAAAAAGAGTTGCTAGTGTTAGGAATAAAGGCAAGTAGTTACTATATAAGGCATATTGCTACCATATATAGCAAGTTGCCGTTACGTGCGGCAAGTTGCCGTCACGTGCCGCCGCGGCACTAGCGTGGTGAGGAACCTTAAGTTCCTTACCCCTTTCTTTAAGAATCAAAAATAAGAAGAATAATTATTATACTATCTACGAACCGTAGCTACGTGATATCACCTTGTGTAACTAACAGCTATAGCACTGCTTAAAAAGGAAGCCAATATTCCCCCCCTATAACTATATATTAAAGCCACTATAATATAAAGGGCGTAAAATAAACGCAACTCTAATGTTATAAAGTATATTAAGACACGCCTAAATAAACTATAGAGGGACCTTAGGGCGCCCTATAGGAGAATAAACTAATAACCCTAAAGTAGGGAAGATATATTAGAGAAATAGGTAAAAAAAGTAAAAAAAGAATAGTGCTGCTTTAGGGCCTAGGCCTATATAGAGGAGGAAGGGAAACGCGTAAGAGGCTAATAAAGATAATAGTAAGAGAGAGAAAGGAGCTAAAGTAGAGTATAAAAGAATGCTAGGAAACTATCTACTGTAATATAATACTGGCTAGACTAACGCTAGAGAGATATATAGGAGTTAAAGGTATAGAGGCTAACTAAGGTAAGAGGAACTGTTCGTACTAATTTAATAGTACGAGTAAGTCGTATCCTAGGGCACGAAATACGTATAGTATTGTATGCTCTTTAGGATGGTAGTAACTGTCTCTTATATTAAAGCAGACTACGTAGTCTATATACTGATACGACCTCCCCTTAATTAGTTAGTGCTTTAGGAGTGCACCAGACGCGTAAGTAGGTGGTTAGTGCACTGAACGCGTAAATGCGTAGTTGGTGTACCGAACGCGTAAGCACGCGGTTAGTATAACAGGTGCTATAACTATACACTAGCGGTACTTAAAAAATGAAACCACCTGTATACAGCCTCCGTAATTATTTTAATAGAACTGTAAAACATAAAAGAAATACATAGGAAATCCCTCCTAAGGTGCTTTCTAGGCTACCTTCCAGACGGTGCTTTAAGCTGGCCGTAAGTCCTGCTTACGGTCCGTAAAGTAAACTATACGGCCTTTTAACGGGCCGTAAATAAACCGTATAGCCTTCCGACGGGCCGCAAATGAACTATAAGTACTCCGTTAGTCACGTTCTACCCATTCTATAACCTTTAGATTAAGCTTATTTATATTAATTAGGGTTTTTAGAGCTTAACACAGCTTTGCCTTAGTTATGGCGTCCGCTAGGTTATCTCCGCTGCTAATCTATTTAACCTCCGTAATCTTACGTCGTTCGTAGGCCTGATGTAAGCACATTAGGTCGACTATAAGCCTCTTCTCCTGTGTTATACCTAGTTTAACTAGGCAGTCGTAAAGGGACTTTAAATCGGTGCATAAAACCAGGGGTAACTGCTTCAGTTATAGAATCTTCTAGACTGTTAATTTAATTGCGGCTGCTATATTAAAGCCATAAGCTAGTGTATATAGTTTAGAAGCTAGTACACTGCGGGTTACTTATTTGCACTTAATTAAAGACTAGTATAGTATATTTGCGTCCTAACTACGGTCTGTAAGTGCAATCATAAAGCCGATTTGTGATAATAGGTCTTTATTATTGGCAAAGGAGGCGTCCGTAAATGCTAGTAAGCTAAGGGAACTTATGTCTAGTAGTACGAAAGTAAGTCCCCTTGCTGCATTATTAATTTGCCACTAAATACGCTTAATAAGCTGCTTAATATTTTCTTCTTATAGATTTACTACCTAGGCCACAAAGGACAAATTGTAGGTAGATTTAGGTTGGCAGACTATAGCAATATAGGCGCCTCTTGCACGCTGTGCAACGTATTAGTCCTTTATATTTACGGTCTTACGGGTCTCTCCGCGGGAGCTAGTAAGGTCCGTAGGCTTTACTATAACAGGCTTTAGGTTTTAAGCCTAGCGTTCCTAAGTCAGCTTAATTAGGTTGCCCTTTTATATAATTAGGCCTCTATTAAACTTAATCAGATTCTACTTAGTTAACTACTCTCGCGGCTTTGCCAAGAACTTAGCCTTTTATAGTTTAGTTTCTTTAGCGTCCGCAAAGGTCTAGTCTGCTAGGAATAGGGTATCGTCTATTTAAAGTCTAATAATACCAAGGCCGTTTGATGGGCTGTATAGGAGGTAGGGGTTATAGGTCGACTGTTCCATTTTAAGTTTACTAATGTAGTGCTAGTGGTATGTTTTAAACCAATGGTTTCCGGCTTCTGGTACTCCGTAAAGAGGTTTTATAACCTATAAAATTGTTCCTAGTTATAGGTTAAGCTTACAGGGTGGTCGTATAAAGATGTCCCTATTTAGGTAGGTATTAGACTGCATATAGGCTTATAAGATATCCCGTAAGTAGAGGGCTACAGGTTTAATTTGCTGTAGCCCCGGCGTAAGTGCAAGTATAATCTATTAGCTAACTCGTTAAATTATAGGCGATTGCGTAAGGACTAAGTCCTTTCCTTAGTCGTTATAGGCTTATACAACAAGCCTTAATTTTTTAAAAGCTTTATCAGTACTAGGGTACTTAATTTCGTTAACAAAGCGTGAGTTAAATATACAGACGCCTTACTAAACGTCTCTCTCCGTTATAACCGCAAAGACACCCTTTTTAAGTAGTCCGTTAATCTTTTTGCGTTATAAGTCCATAAACGGGATTTTCTATACTAGAACTGATATATCCGCAGGCGGAGATTGCCTTACGGATATTCCTGTAGAGGTTAGGTAATTCTCTATTACGGGGTTCTTGGTTACGGGGTGCTTTCAGGGGCGTCCTCAGCCACGCTTTATAGTAGGTTTAGTAGGTTTAGTGGGTTTCTAGGGGACTTCTAGGATAGGCAAGGGTGCTTCTAGTTTGTCTGATTCGGCAGTCGCTTCTAATTCGTCTGGTTTAGCGGTTGCTTCTAGTTCGTCTAGCTTAACGTTATAGGTATTTTCGGGCCAAAAGTAGGGTTTTACGGACGTGCTTCTAAAACTTGTTAGTCTGCTAAGGAGCTATATATAGCAGGTCTTGTCTTCTACAGCTAGTAGACGGTAAGGTCTAGTCTAGTTACCGCTTTTACACCACATAAGGACTTTAGAATTAAGCGGGAGGTTGTATACTAAGGTTATATTAGGTCCGTTACGGTAGTATAAGGCATTATTAACAGTTTATTTAGCCCGTAATTTGACTATTTCGGCTATTGCCTTCCGTGTTATAGCTACTCAATCCGTAATAGACGGGGCAGGAGGGTCTAGTTTGCTTATCCTTGGGTAGGCTCCGTAGACCAAAAGGGTAAGTACCAGTCCGTTAGGGCCAGCGGTGTCGTTAACGGCTTTTACGGCCATCTATAAAGCTAGTTCCTTTTAGATATCCTTACACTCGTCTATAATAATCTGGTAAGCTCTCCGTAGAGCTAGGTAGGCTCGCTTAATAAGCCTAACGGACTAGTACGCCTTAACTGGAACGGCTTTTATTAAAATAGCTATGGCCGTAGCATACTGTTAGAATTCCTTGCTAATGAAGTTCCTACTAGCGTTATAGGTAATATACTTAGGAGGTCTAAGGTATATGTCAATCTAGCAGGTCCGTAAAATATCCTAAGTATATTTTATAGATATATTTTGCAACTAACGGGCGGCTTAGTAGCGGGTTACCTCGTTAACTATATATAATACTAGGCTGCCGTTAATATACATAATATCTACGTATATTAAGTGGTTGAAATTAAGATCCTTATAAAGGGTGAATTTAAATCGGCCTAGGGAACGTCCGTATTTCTAGTAAAAGGAGCAGTATTTAGTTAAGTGGTCGATTACCTTCCTATTAACGTCGTTATGTCTAGAGCGTTTAAGGACTCTATACAGCTTTTCGGCTAACAGGTAGCCGAAACAGCGGTATAGGCGGTAGATTTCCGTACTAGTAAGGTAGCACGGGTTATAGTTAAAAGATTCCTAAATATAGGTCTGTAAAGTCTCTCCCTATATAAGGAACGGGTGTCCAAATTGTTGTGTAATTAGTAGGGTAATATGCTTACTTCCTAGGGCAGTTATAGGGCTGATTAGGGTGTCTGTAACATTGTTATAGTAGACCTATAGCCTATCTATGTCCGCAAGGCAAAGTAGAAAAGGGGTGTCCGCTTTTACTATATGGAAGTTAACTAGGCTAATTAGAGTCTTAACTTTAACTAATCTAATTAATGCAGTTGAGCTGATGCCGAATTGGACGTTTACGGCCCTAGTTTGCGTAATATTAATATCCGTATTGTCATTTGTAGTAGTCCTATATGCGAGGTATTATCCGTAGCCTATAGTAGACTTCTTAGAGGTACCTATATTGATTATAATACCGTAGAATTCCTTAGGGGTATAGCGTTCTGTGGTGATATATGTAAATAGGTCCTGCTTATAATCTATAATATCCGTAACAGGGGTACTTACGGAATAGTTTTTAGGTGTAACTAAGTGTAGAAAGGAACAGTCGGCTAATACGGTCGTAATATTAAAGGCTTAGCTATCCGTAAAAGGTCTAAAAGTAGTTAGGAATATCTCTAAGGTTTCTTATTTCTAAGCGTCTAAGTTAAAGTTAATTATAAGGGCTTCTATTAACTTATTAGGGGGCTCTTCTACTTCCTCTCCTTTGTATTCTAAAATAAACTAATTAATATGGCTATTAAGTCTTTTCCTAAACTTGTTATGTTTTTCCTAGGTATACCTTATAGACCAACATTCTTCCTTACCACATACGAAGCACTTCTGGCTAGTTTATTTACGGGGGTATATTTTTGTACGGGGGTTACTATAGGGGTTATGGGTAGGACTTGGTCGGTACGGGTGCTGCTAGTAATAGCGGCGGTCCGTAAAGTAGACGTCTAAGTCTATTTACGGATATTAAATATCCGTAATAAAGGCTTAAGTACTACCTATTGGGTTTAAGACTTTGTACGTTATAATAGAGGAGCGTAGATCATTAATAAGGCCAGCTAAAGTATCTGCAGGCTTATAGTAGGCGTACTTATAGGGCTCTACTTCCTAGTAGGCCGTAATAAGTTTATTATACAGGAAGTCGTCTATTTAAAGCTTAGCGTTAAGGCCGTACTGTAGGTGCTAGAGGTCTTTAATAAGAATTTATAGGCACTCTATAGTTGATTTTTTAGTATTCTTGTCGATTACGGTCCGTAGCTTGGTCGCATTCTATTGGGTAAGGATATTACGCTTATATTCCGGTCCTTTAAAGTAGTTATAGGTGGCTTTGCATAGCTTATTAAAGAGAATACCAAGGGGGTTACTTTTAAGGTTAGTGTAGTAGTAGTCAAGTGCTAGGCCGCGCAGTATAGTAGAGTAGGCTTGGCTAAACTCTTATTTAGGAATGTCAGCCTTCTGGCAAAGGTCCGTAAAGATAGTTAGTTTAAAGTTAAAGTTATCGTTTTCACCGCTGTACTTAGATTCGTTAGTGTAAAGCTTGGCTAGGTTAGCTAGCTCCTTACTATAGGTCTTTACTTAGGTAGGTTACAGATCTATAACTTACGGATCTGTAGCTTATAGATCTGTGACTTAAACAATAGGGGTAATTTGGTCCGTATTTTGGTTTGTAGAGGTATTATAGTCCGTATTTTAGGTTATAGGAGTATTATAGTCCGTAGCGTGGTCCGTAACTTAAAAGTAGGGTATATTTTAGCTAGCAAGGTCAGCTCTAAAGCCGCTTAGGTCTGTAGGATGAATTTGGTTAAGTAGGTTAGATATAAGGCCGGCGATCCTATTAAGTTTGGAAGAAGTAAAGAGTTTTTTAGTAGTTTTGACCTGGTTTAGGATTTCCTCTTTAGTCCATTCTGTTTGGTCTTTTTTATATATTATATTATACAAAGACTGTATAACAGTAACTTGTTTGTCCCTTTTAACCTATACACCTTAGTTACGTAAAAGGGTTCGTAGTTTATAGATAGTAACAGGGTTGCAGGCCTTAAAAATAGCTTCCGTAAAGTCCGCAAAGTCTTCCTAGTATTACTCCTATAGGTCGTTATTTATAAGCTTAAAGTGTTTATATTTAAGGATTTTAAAACTAATGTAGTCGTTAATGTCGTTTATAGACGTAACATCGACTCCTTATCTCCACTTCTTTTGACCTTCGCTGACTTGCTTGCTAATATCTGCTATACTATATAGTATTTAGCGGGTAGAAGAGGTCTTGTAGTAGTCCGTAAAGGTAGTTAATATCTATAGCGGTTTGTAGAAGGGTAGGGGGTTTCCGTAAGGTCTTATAACGGTCTATAGAGGTAATTAATAGGTCCATAGTAGTTTGTAGAAGGGTAAGAGGTCTCCGTAAGGGGTCTGAGAGAGGTTAGAGGTATTAGAGGAGGGTGTAGTAGGAATAGGGGTTTGAGGTTCAAAGGTAGGTTAAGGGTAGAGGTTCTGTACAGATTTGTATTCGCGTTTATAACTTCTAGTAAACCGTACTAAGACTTAAACAAGTATATAGAGTTAGTAATAGGTCCGTAATCCCCGACTTCTGACCTTCTAGCAGGTCGTACTAGGAGTCTAAACGGGTGGTCGCTGTTGAGTATCGCTTGGGGGAGGTATTAAGTGATTGCTGATCTGTGCGCGCTTACTAATTAGTATTCGTACTAATTTAATAGTATGAGTGAGTCGTATCCTGGGGCACGAAATACGTATAGTATTGTATGCTCTTTGGGATAGTGGTAACTGTCTCTTATATTAAAGCAGACTACGTGGTCTATATACTAATGCGACCTCCCCCTAATTAGTTAGTGCTTTAGGAGTGCACCAGACGCGTAAGCGGGTGGTTAGTGCACTAAACGCGTAAACGCGTAGTTGGTGTACCGAACGCGTAAGCACGCGGTTGGTATAATAGGTGCTATAATTATATAGGAACCTAAGCTATAGTATAGTTAACGCTATAGGGGGTAAATACTCTAGGGCTTTAAGAAGGCCTAATAAAGGCAGAAAATATAATAGTAATACTCTTAAAAATAGGAATAATAGGACTAAAAGACTGGCTCTACTAGGTAGGTGTTTTAGTAGATAGCCTAGGATACGAATATAGCTGGCTAAGACAGACACTAAAATATATAATACTGTTATGCCCCTTATATACTAACTAAGAAGTAATGCTCTTAGTAGCTAGTATAGAGAACTATAATATACTACTCTTAATATAAAAAGGCCTTAAGGCGGTTACCTAGTGGCTTATTAGCTAAAATGTACTAAACTAGTTCTAGGTTGTAAAGAAAATAGTAATAAAGGGTAGGGGGGTGAGCAACGGGCGCCCCCTAATAACTCTATAGTGGTAGAGTAAAGTTTATAATACTAGCGCGTCTATAGGCTTATTACGGCAGCAGTGGTTCCTAAGAAGGTTAAAAAGTAAGGTAGTAGAGCACTATAGGTGACTTATAGGCGCCTTATAGGCGCCTTATAGACAAGTCTTAAAAGGTAGGAAAATAGATTATAGGGTTCTTAAATAGAGTTTTCTCCCCATATGTATATAAGGAGTAGTCCGCGTGGGCCTAATAGGGATCTAAATTGGACGTTAAGCAATAAATAATAATAATTAGATAAATTTAACCGCCGGTTAAAGTTCCTAGACATCTTAATAATATTCCGGTTATATAATCGCACTTTACCGTAATTTAATAGTAATTTGCCTTTATATAGCAATATATAACGGTTTAACTCTATAAGGGCTCCTATAGAGGATTAAGTATAAAATCTCTACTTAGGCCCAATTTCTATAGGTTTGCGTAGTAAAAGTCACTAATTAGATCCTTTGCATTTTTGAAGTCTTCCTATAGTTGCCATTTTAGCTAATCTATATCGAATTCTGTATATATAGCTTTGTAGTAGAGCTGTCGTCCTCTACCTTTACCAAAGTATTTAGAGTTAATAATTCGTTTAATAGTCTACTCCTTATAGTTCTCGTCTTTGTTCTCGTCTTAAATTAGTACTAGTAGGGGTTTAGGCTATGTCTGCCCTAGTAAGGGGTTAGGCTAATAGAGGTATAGTAGCTATGGGTAAAATACAGGCTATATCCTATGGGTGGCTAGGGTAGGTAGAAGTTTTAGCTTATATACGGCTCCCCTATTAATAACTTATTTAATTAAATAGGGGCTAAGGTTCTTATAATTAAGTGACTTTATAGGCCTCTATATAGAGATATTATATATATTTAGCCATACCTAGTCGCTAACACGTATCTCCGGTGGTGGCGTTTTATAGCGGTTAGTAAAATAGGCCTACTTTACTTAAGCCTAGGCTGTGACGGCGCTGGAGCGCGTCACCTAGTCAGGGGTTCGCTTAAGACTTGGCATATGTATATAGACGTGGCCTCACCACCTTCTCTTGCTCCTTAGCTTAATATCTTCGTAATACAGCATTCGTTCG
>Ga0307515_10005384_pt1 | contig 25942 bp, 35 predicted proteins | sample 17_EM_MG_FD_194513 | JGI IMG/M metagenome (GOLD analysis project Ga0307515, IMG submission 194513) | Populus trichocarpa ectomycorrhiza microbial communities from riparian zone in the Pacific Northwest, United States - 17_EM | ecosystem: Host-associated > Plants > Roots > Unclassified | place... | reverse complement strand
TTACGTGATCGAGGATGTCAACCAGAGTCAAAGCATCGTCGCCCCGCAACGACATCGCGATGTCCACATCCTCTTGAGATGCCAGCATCTTGGTGAGGTTTTTTGGGAACTCCTTGGACCTGAGTTGTGTGAGGAACGTATTCTTGAGTGCTGGAACATCTGAGTCAACCATCGGAAGCTGGGGTTCTTGTGGGATCACCCTGGATTCGCGGTCATCGGGCGACATGGTTCAATGGTCGAGCTAGTTGAGGGGAGACATTGAGAGCGAAACCCGAGTAGGACCATTGGTTTGTTGCCTCGGGGAATCCGAAATCAGACAGCCTTGAGTCACATGAGCGGGACACTGACCCGGTATCCGGAGGGTAGCGGCACGCAAGTGATCATGACGCGTTGGCCGTTCAATCAGATTGAAGCGTTGGAAGTAAAGTGGTGGGGATGGGTTGGGAGGTGGGACGGAGTGCTGATACTGTCGGTCGCGACCCGCGGCATTGTCTAGCATTCAAAACCTCCTTGCCCAAAGGCCTCAACTCAAGTCGGGGCTCGCGTTACGTTGGCTTGATGAGTTCTCGACAGTGGGGGTGCGAACGCGGCGAAGACAAAATCCTAGGCTTCGAGTTCGACCAAGTCACGGTGACGGCTGGACGGCACAGGGAGTGAATTCGATCGACAGAACTCTATTTGGACGAAACTTGTAGGCGAACGGGTCGCTATTTGAGGACGGGGCAGGTAAACGACTGGGAGTCGTTGCGAACCGCAACCTCCGAAAAAAAAAAGGGCACCTCATGCTAGCTTCGGTGGTCAGCGGGCCAGGCTTTTATCAATCCCCCCATCCGTATCGCTCCTCAGTCTATTTCGCGCTCATACTGACAAGTCGTTTATATGTCCATGATCCGCACGATGACTATGATATTACATTATGTGGCGAACTGTATAGAATACAAATGGTTGGCACCCGTGCTCATCAAATGGATGCGCATCATACGGTACGGGTTCACAATCGTGTCCCCACTAAGACACCCACCAAAAACCTCACCGGTACGCTGAACGTTTCAACTAAACCCAAAAAAATCCTTGAATACATTTGCGATGCCGGGTGAAATAGGATCGCGTTGAATGGCTTTCCCGTGGTCTACACGGAGCGGGCAGGAGAGGGGTATTGCGGAGATTGTTTGGGAGGAGCCGGTTGTTTTTGTGCCTCGTGTCAATGGCGGGATAACCAAGATGGTTGCCAAAATCACTTACCGTAGACTTCTGTTTGATGGTTTGCGCCATCAGAATTTGTCACTGTACAAGGCTCATGAAAAAACTCCGGCATTTGCACGGGGTGCGATACCTACCGCTTTCTTGCCACTGTTCCGGGATGACTGGGACAATAGACTTCCCCCAATGATCAACACCTTCCTGCAACCGAGCAAGCACAGCAAAGGCAGGTGGCCGCTTCTGGTCCCGGACGTGTTCCACGACCCAAGTTGCCACCAACAACTCCCACAACGTGTCAGTGAACCCCGAAGGTGGTCTGTCCGGCCTATCACCTTTAATGACTTTACAAATAACGGTCACACTTTTAGTGGTATCGTTGAATGGATGACACCCCGTTAGAACCTATCAGGAGATGACTCTGATGATTTGATGGGTAGAGACATACGCTCACTCACCTCGAGGATCGTCATCCCAATTGCATAGATATCTGTGCCCTTGGAGGGCAGCTGTCGCAGTAACTCCCCAGTAAATCCGAACTCCTCAGGAAGCATTAACTCTGGCGCCATCCACCGAGTTGTGCCTTTCATTTCGGCACTAACAGCAGTGCTCCTCCCGGTTGATCCATCGACAACTGCAGCAAGCCCGAAATCCGCCAAGCGAGCGCGGCACTCAGAATCAATCAGGATGTTTGCCTTGCAACATTAATCAATGTCGGCACCAACTGCACAGTGAATCAAAAGCTCACCCCCTTGAGGTCTCCATGGACGATATCATGCTCATGCAGATATTTCAACCCGGTCACTGCACCTACCAGCTGTCCGAACATTCAATGTGACGGAAGAATAGATACTCTCTCTTCACTCACGAGACGCAGGCGATTGTAATTCTGGCGGGCCTTTATGAAGTCCATGATATTTCCGTGGTCCATTCGTTCCGAGGCGATCGAAATTGGCGGAGGTGTAAACATAACACCTACAAACGGCAAGATGTTCTCATGTCGAAGCCACTTCCATCCAACAACTTCTTTGACAAGGAGCTTCGGGTCCGGTGTGAGTGATCACTTCGACGTCTTTGGACCAAGGGTACTTACCCTATGTAGGCTCTCTGGATCGACTGGGGCAGTAACCTTGAGGACTTTTATTGCAACAGGATGTCCTTTAAAGGTTGCCTTATACACATCCGAGAAGCCACCCGAGGCGAAGGGAGCGGCTTCACGTTTAACAAATGTTTGCAGGAGCACAAACGAGGACGGAAGAATGCCAAATGTACCGCACAATTTTCGTAGGCACCTCAGGTATTGTTTGCGTTTTCGCTGGTGAAGATCCACGTCATCGAGAGCCTAGGTGAGTGGTCAGAGAGTCTGATGTCGTAGTCTCAGGATTCCACACCTCATCAAGCCTATCCACGAACTCTTGTGCCTTTTCGCCTTGATTGTCTTTGCCCAAAGTCTCACACACACGCAAAAAAGCGGTTAAGTGTGCTTCCCAGATTTCCGGCTGAGCTGTGAAAGTCGTGAAATGCTGAGGAGATTGCGGGATACGGTCCAACGCACATGGCATGTGAGAGTGTGGTATAACTCCATGCGCGGCGTCCTGTCGCTTTTTGTAAGAGGGACGACCAGATGTTGTCAAGTTAATAATTCGGCGAAGTACACCCGGTCGTTTGGAGTCAACGGGGTCTTCAGATCCTGTCAGATTATGAGAAACCGTAACATGGAGAACGGCTGGACCCATACCGCGTGGGGGTTCCTGTTCCGAATTATATCAGCGGATGGTCGGCGAAACAGATATAATAAGAAGTCACCTTGACCTGTGCCCGTTTGTAGACATCTTTGGATCGAATGTAATTCAGGTCATCTGGGGACAGTTTGCTCTCGCGTATTTCCAGTAAGGTGCCATCAAAAGAGGATAGGTGAATGACCCCGGCCTGGTAATCCACAAGCGCTGCCTCCTGCCGATGAAAACCGGTAGAGTCGCGCCACGTCCTGAACCCCCTCTGCTGTTGCCCTTCGACGGAAGGATTAGTGCAGATAGCAACGTGAACGGGTGAAGCTTACTTCTTCTGTGTTTCTTCGTCGGCGTGTAGCCTGCAGGTGTTTTGGCAACGAATGGAGACGGGGTCTCGGGAACCTCGGGGATTAGTCGGGAAGGTTGAAGGACTTGTTGGATCGGTGCCTCGCCTCGCCGACGCCTCGATGGGTCATGGCTCGGCGGGAAAACGTCTATTATTGAACGTAATGATTAATCTGTGTTCACGATGTGGATCCATGTGACGCACTAGACCCCAGACGAGAGGTTCTTCCTCCTTGGTCGTTGGTGGTCGTGTGCATTTTCCTACGTTTGACCTCAACAGCATCAGCTGCATCATTCAGTGCGTTCATAGCGAAGTTCACATCGGGCCGACCGTCCCACGATGGAGACCAGCATCTGGAAACGAAGTTCCAGACATCGTCTGATACCCACTCATTGAGGGCTGGGGGGCGGCTTGGTCTCTCCCCGATAACGACATCGTATATGATCACCCCGTCCTCGGCCCCAGGGAAGGGCATCTGTCCTGCGATCACCTGGATGCTGCCTTTAGCCCCCGTACCCTGGGTGGGACATGTGAGGCTCACTTGGTATGTGACCACTCCAAACGCGTAGATGTCACTCTTTTTCGTCGGGTGGCTGCTCCTCAGACCGAAGCCGGACGGGTTCAGCAGTTCCGGTGCCATGTATCGGACGATGCCGACTGAGGGAGACGTCGTACTACCGTGGTCGACAGTGTTCGTGTCCGATATGACCACGATAAGCCCGTAGTCGGTGGGACGAGGATTGGGATCGTGGTTGATGAGGATGTTTGTCTGTCCGAAACTGTCAGCAACAGTTAGTAGGGATAGTTGGTGGCGTGTACCGGCTTGAGGTCGCTGTGTATGATATCCATCGAATGCAGGTGCTGCAACCCATTCGCTGCTCCTGTGAGCTTCAGGGGTATTCAGGATTCGATAATCAAGAGAAAACAGAGATCGAGCGTACGAGGCGAAGGCGGTTGACTTTGGGGTGCTTTGACGTGAAATCCACAATGTTTCCGCGAATCATCCATTCAGTGGTGACACACAACGGGAACAACTTCGGGGAGACGCCTAACACTGGCAGGACGTTCAGGTGGGAGAGACGCCTCCAGATCGCGATTTCTTGGAACAAACGCTACCACGAGTTGTCAACGTTGTTCCCATTACACGTGAAATCACTACCCGCATACCTGCTTGGTTTTGGACAGGTTGTCGGCTGTATATACACGGAACGCTTTGACACACGAGCGATTCCCACCATCGCGACCTTTCCAGATGTCTGCGAACTCGAACCCTCCAGACGCAAATGCGATGTCGCCCTCCTTTGAAATGTTGTCCGAGAGTATACAAGAACGTGGCAGGATGGCCTGTGAGCCGCAGACTCTCCGGAGGATGCGAACGCTCTTTCGTCGGAGGTCAAGGTCCATGTTCGGAGCCTCAAAGGCCTGCATATGGGGATCAAACGGGGTGTTCAGATTATCATCGGGATGTTTACCTGATCGAGGATCTCAACGAGGGTCAAAGCATCGTCTCCCTGCAACGACATCGCAGTGTTCATCCCCTCCTGAGATGCTAGCATCTTGGTGAGGGCGTTTGGGATGTCCCTGGATCTTACGTTAATGGACATGAGTTGCGTGAGGAACGTATTCCCGAGAGCTAGAGCATCTGCGAGTCAGGAAAACTGGAGTTTTCGTGGGATCGTCCTGAACGCACGGTAGCTGGAAAACATGGTGCAATGGTTGAACTAGTCAAGGTGAGACACTGAGAGAAGAGCCTGGCGGAGGAAGACCATCGGGCTACTGCCTTGAGGAAACCATGCGAAAGTGGGTCACATGAGCGGGACACTGAACCGGCATCCGGGCGATCGTAGCATACAAGTAACGTGCTGGTGGTTGAATTAAACTGCGGTCTTGGAAGAAAAGTTGTGGTAGTGGATGAGAGAAAATGACATGGAGGGCCTGCGTACTCCATCACAACGAAGACAGAATTCGAGGCTTCAAGATTGGGGCGACTCCGAGTGTGGACGGTATAGGGAGTGAATTCGATTGGATGGAACTCTGTTTGGACGAAGCCTCCGGGTGACTCGCTCTTTATCTTCGACGATGGGATGGTACGGTAGCGCGGGTATCGAAGATTTACGTCGGGGAGTTGGTGTAAGTTGTGGTGACAAACCATCGATGCCTCGATCACTTGGTTATTTGGGATTCGGCCTGGACCCACCAACTTGGGGATTGCTCTCACGTGCGTAATGGCGCAAACTGGCGGCGTGGTATGGTACAGATCACGCCCCGTCCCGATCATGGTTGGATCCTTGGTGAGACTGCAGCACAATCCCAGGACCTCGATGTGCGACAAGTGCGCGAAGGAGGGCGATCTAGACGTTTCACTCTGCCCACGGCGAAAGTACGCTTCCCCCTCGAGCACGAGATTAGTCACACAAAACCCATCCCGTTTCTTTACTGGAGGTTTTGGATGCGATGACACACGGTGGCGAGCAGCCGGACCGTTTGTACCGACAGAAATGGAGTCCTTCGCGTGGATCTCCACCCGCGTCATATTCTCTATAGATATCATGGACAAGAACCATGCCCTGGTCGGGGATAACCCGACGATGCCCTGATCCAATCCAAGAAACTCAATCCCGGAACAGCCGTTGGAGTCAGGCTCAGGGTACCACGTCCGCCCACTCAGGAAACACGCTGGTCAGGAGTCGCTGGCGAAGGACACCGGGACACGCGGATGGTTAGCGCGAGGAACGCAGGCCGAGGGATACGCAGAAGGACTTGGGGCGAGCTAGCCCTACTGTGTGTCGCAATGAGCCTGGAAATTTGAAGACCTGGGAACACAAAGCGAGATCAACGAACCCAATGCCTACACTGGACTGGAGGCAAATAACGTACCCGCATAAGTTGCCACTATGTTAACGAGGAAACCACGTTCGCGAGCAAAATGAGGGGCGATGAAGGCGGGGTGGCTGGGAGAAGGGGAGGCAACGCTCACGGCACTTTAGAAGTTGGGGAAGTACATCGCACGCATGCTCCCCAGTGGTGGGTTCGTAGCCAAGCCCTAGATCTCAAGGAACTTGGTTTCACCGTCAACCACCCACATATCACGAACTTGTCGAGGAAGAAATCTCCGTAGCAGACCCAATACTTTGCAAGAGTGGATGTTACCGCATCTATCTATTCGTCCATGTGCGCCTGAGGGTAAGAAAGAGACGGGGGAAACAAGAACAGGGATTGAGAGAAGTCAGAAATTCTACCTAAAATCATTCAATTGCAATCGAAAACACTTTCACAATGAGATCTGAACGCGCGTACATGCCAGTAATGTAGGATGGGTGAGGGAGGACCGACACTGAAGAACCTATAAAACCTCTGAAAGTTGAACACGTCTTCCCTGTCGCTCTAACTGAAACACGAGGGGGGAGGAGTGGACGCGCACGGGTCCAACTGCATAAAGCAGGCCAAAAACGCAAGTAAGCACAAGGTGGTGATATGTACACGTCTGGACGTGTTCCTCTAGGGGTGAACCAGATCAAGGCCTTCGACGTAACGAGTAGCGTGGACGAGGAGGGCCCTTAGAATTGTTTTAAATCCCTATGATGTCGGATCTTGATGGCGTCTGGTGAGCTGGATTTGTTGGGCATCTTCTCCCAAATGGGATCCACGTCTGGTCCGTCCAAATCTCCGGCTCCATCCCATCCCCAACACCACACTGAATAAAAGTGGTCAACGTTCAGCGCCCAGTGACAAACTTGCCGCCGTTATGAAATCAATCATCCGCCATCCCCCCACGGCGCACATATCCCGAATACGGGAATACGAGCTAGCGTGGGCGAGTTTTCGGAGACAGCAAGAGGTGGGGAACAAGCAAAGGGTCCAAGAGCGAACTCACCATAATCAGGTCCAGGCACAAACTCGACGGGCTCACTCTCCTCTTCTATGAACAACCGGTCGTGAGGGCCGAACCACGCCCGGTCCTGGGGATCCGTCCGGGGATTATCCGGTAGCCCACCTAACCTGAGATACCCCCGAATGGCGGTCAAGTTCCTCCTTGCCGGATGGATGATCGGGAAAACCCTCTGTGAAAATAGTCAAATTTCTCAATAAAGGGAAGGGGGGATAGGGAGGAAATCGCCTTACATTATCGTAAGCCAACTTAACCCTAGGAACCATCATGATCCTCCCAAACCCGGCCTGCCAATAATCGTTACAAATCAAACTACACTCAGACGCCGAGCACTCGTCGTCCAGTATATTCGCCATCCTGAACTTGACCGCCGGTGGCGTATAGAAAGGCATTGGGTCCAGAATCGCGATACCGTTCCAACATGATTGGACTTGGACGGGCAGGTGACGTTGCCAACGTTCGTTTGAGAGAGGGTGGTGGAACACGACTTCGAATGGTGCGTTTTCTAGCGCGGTGCCGTTAACGTCCCGCGCAACCCAGTTGTCGTAGAACACTGGATGTCCCTAGAGATATTTGTCGTCGGTGAGCATTCGAGCCCGACCTGGGAAGCGATGAACGTCCACACCAGGTCGCTATGGTACATGTAGTCAGCTGCGCAGGTTATGCCGGCGTTGTTCAACCGGCTCTGCCAAATCAACTCCAGTAAGTCGTCCACACAGGGCAAGACATCATTCATGAAGATGATCGTGTCGAAATGCTCTCCGTGGTCATCTCGCAGTTCATGGAGAGGTACGAAAGCGGCATTTCTCACTTCAGCCAGATATTCGATACGATGGTTAAAATTGCCCCTCGTTCGCCTCGAGGTGCGAATTTCGACCCTCAGCCCAGCCGACCGACAAAGCGCGTCGAATATCCGCAGGAGGGCTTTCGTCTGATCGTTGGACCCATTCTCGTAGATCGACACGTAGACGTTCTGGAAACCAAGGATGGAAGAGACCTTGAAGAGAGTAGAAAACAGGTCGGGTATGACATCGAACGAGTTATACAAGTTGATAGCAAAGAAGTACTTGTGGTCGTCAGGGGTATGCATTGATGGGCCAGGCATCTGGTCTCCGTCCAGGGCGCCGAGACCTAAACCGAGGTTGGACATCCATGAGGACTGTGAAGGTTCGTTGTGGCCGATGAGTGTAGCGTAACGTTCGCGTGCTTGCTGGGCGTAGAGGGGATTGGCGTGTCGAGTGCACTCTTTGGTGTAGTGCGGCGTCAAGGTGGCCAAGAGCTCGAAGACTCGAAAGCGCTGTTGGAGAGTTGGCATACTGAGCTTGTGGCCATTGTCGGCGGAATGGCTGTGAGGCCGATACCCAGATGCGGGCGTTCCATGCCACGGTCGAGACGACTACACGCGTAAATGAATTCCAAAAGTCACAAGGACGTCAGCTATCCAGACAGGGTGAATGGGCGGGAAGAAACGCAACTGATGAGAAGACGAGCTTAGAGACAAGTATTCCAATTGCAACACCGATCGTCAGAGAGAGCCAGGTGGGCAGTCTCCTAAAGATGTTCTGGTTCGCCTTGGGTTTCATGATTATTGCATTCGCGAATCCGAAGGGGCGGAGGCGGGGCGGCAGGGAGAGTTTTGAACAAAGGCGTGCGATTTTCGGTAAGGATCCGTTTGAATATCTCCGCCTGGCTTCCGTGCGGTCTGATGGTGGTCGCTGACGCGAGATCAAGGGACGGGAGGGGGAAAGATTGGGAGGGCACAAAGGAAATGCTAAGTAAGTGTTGGATATGAGCGGGACAAGCGGGACACGTCCGCACGCCCTTTCCTTTTTCGGCTGCAACGTCGGTTATCCCGAACAGCTACCCGCCGGACCGCCGGAAATGCCTCCGACGTTCTTAGAGAAGGGGGCTCGAGACCAGTACGAAGCGTTGCTGGACAAATACGATACCTGGCTGTTTGACTGCGATGGCGTGCTCTGGACCGGCGACAAACCCGTCGAAGGCGCGAAGGAGGTGCTCGAAATGTTGCGGAGACAGAGTGCGACGACGATCTCATTTGGATGCATGACGTTTGGCTGCTAATATTGCTTTGGGCGGTTTAGACAAATCCGTTGTATTCGTGACAAACAATGCTACCAAGTCGAGAAAGAACTACAAGAAGAAGTTTGACAAGCTCGGTATCGATGCGGCAGTGGTATGAAACGGATATGAGGGTGGATTATCCGAGAACGCCCGAGATTAACGACAAACTTTAGGACGAGATCTTCGGTTCCGCGTATACGGCGGCGGTCTACATCTCATCCATCATGAAGTTACCCAAGGACAAGAAGGTGTACGTCGTCGGGATGAGTGGAATAGAGGAGGAGCTTAGGGAGGAAGGGATTGCTTACATCGGAGGAACCGTACGTCCGCTCCAACAAACACCACCACGAGTCCACAGACACATGAACTGAACATGAAACCCTTGGAAATGAATGCAACCCAGGACCCGGCCGATAATACCCTAGAGCCGTTTTCGTTGGCAGATTTCACGCTAGATCCATCGGTCGCCGTGGTCTTATGCGGGCTGGATACGAGCATAAACTATACGAAACTATCGAAGGCATTTCAGTACCTGACAAGGAACGACGGATGCATCTTCCTGGCAACGAACGAAGACAGCACCTACCCTGATTCGTATGGGCTTCTTCCCGGAGCGGGGTCAGCGAGCGCTCCACTTCGGTTTGCACTAGGGAGGGACCCTTTGTCCACTGGGAAGCCATCCAAGACGATGTTGGATTGCGTCCGGGCGAAGTGAGTCACGCCAGAAGCAGGAAGCTCGAGCTGACTGGCCTTGCCACTTGTAGGCATGACTTTGACCCCACTCGGACAATCATGGTGGGAGACCGATTGAATACGGACATTTTGTTTGGACAGGAGGGTGGGTTGTCCACGCTGCTAGTCCTTACCGGTAAGATATTGTTTGATGCCTGCCAGCGCGAGACTGACCCGTTTCTACGATAAGGGATCACGAAGCTCGCGGAGATAACAGGACCAAATGCATCAGACATTGTGCCCGAGTACGTGAGTGAGAGCCTGGGAGATCTGGTTGTAGCAGAGCGTTAGAGTAGACGGATATAGCAACTGCAAACGTTGAGCCAAATCCGACTTAAAGGGAAACTGTGAACTAATACTTGGAATGGTGATCGGGTGACGAAACAACGGCTCACTCCCGTCACGTGCGCTTCCCTTATTAGGCAGGTTCAAACGCTTCCCCGAAAAAGGAAACCGACCTCCTTGTCCTTCAGATGGCTCCCCTTTGTACACATCCCAGTATTTATATTTTCCAGCCTTTCAACGTCCAAGATTCTCCAGTCTCCCTTTCTACCAGCCTTGTTCTCTATCCAGACACCTCTACCTCACCGAAAATGTTCCAAGTCGCATCCGCTCAGCCCCACAACTTCGCTGCCGGTCCCACCCAGCAGTCACAGCAACAAGTCCCCGCTAAATCGCTCCCCAGGAGGCTCGCTCGTCCAGAGTTCAAGCAACCAAATCAAAAAATCATCGCCGCTGTCAACCCAGAGTTGGCCAATGTCCCCATAGAGTACATCAGGCGTGGTCTTACGGATATGGGCACAGAGTGAGCACCGCATACACTCACCCCGGTTTATCAACAATACTGACCTTGTTGCCGCGTAGTTTATGCAACGCTATCAACCGCGCCGCTCCGATGCTGCCCTCCCAACCTCCTGCCAACCATCTTGTCAACCTTAACTTACCACCCTCATCTAATTCCAACCGCCTTCCAACGCATATACTCGCTCTCCAATCCACACGATCGGACCAGAGGTTCCTGTACCCAACTCACGCGTTGCTTTTGGCTGCTCATTGCACCGGTGTTCCACCCGTTCCCGTTCTCCCCCCAGGTTCTACCTCACTCCCGGTCGTCCAACTCAAAGTCACGTCCCCAAATCTTTTCCCCGTCCTCCAAGCCTTCCTCCTCACCAAATCGTACGAGACGTTGATTTCCGGAATTCTCTCAGTCTCTGCGTCATCCCTCGCGTCGTTCGCTTCCCTCCCACCTCAACAGCGCACCGCCAAGCTCGGTCACATGCTGTTCGAAAAGTCGCGTGGGTCGATGCAACAGTTGATGGCTTACTCGGATCAGGTCTCCGCCTTTTGGAGGTTGATCTGCGCGCTGGGTGTCTTCGATAACGACACTTGGGAGGTCGTAGACCTCACCTGGGACGCCGTCCTTGGTGCTATGAACCTCGTGATTCAGAACGAGGATGCCGGACGCGGCAGGAGGATGTAAACCGCTCCGACGACAAACACCACCTACACACATCTTAGACGCATTCCTTTTGGACTGGAGCCAAAATACCCCCACACGCCTAGCTCTGCTCGGTTTCGACCTTCAAATCTATCACATATTTTCCAACCATCCATCTTTCGCATTCGATCAAGTGCCAATAATATGAAGATCCTCGCTAATCTTTCCTTCCTCAACCTGTGTAGCAATGTTTTCCTTTCCCTCCTCTCGAACTGTGTCCGTATAACCTCTGGATCTGCCTTTCATTTGGTTGTTTTCCTGGTTTCGGTTTCTCCCTCGTACACTCCTTTTCACTTCCTTTGGATACCAATCCCCCACGATGTAGCCTTGTAGCCTTGCGTTCAAAAGATCAATAAGAAGTTAAATTAATTGACTTTAAAGCTAACAGAACGACTGACTGGCGGATCCGGCGGTAGAAACGTTAAAGGTTAGAAAATAAAAAAGGAGATAAACCTAAAGATCGCCGGCCCGCCTTGTCCCTCGAGAGATAAAACCGAAACTGTGGATACAGCCCACGTCTGTTTTGGCCTTCCCTTGTCCCGATCCAGTAAGAAAAGATTGAATTGAGAAGTTGAGAAAGAAAGTCTGATTTCGATTTAATTGAGCATGGACGTAACAAAAAGAAAAACCTCATCGTTTGACTGACGCCAACACCCTCGCCAAAACGTGGAAGCGCCGGTGCCTGGGTAACCGCGAATCACTCACATCATGATACCAACTCACCAACGAAAATACGGGTTTCGGGGGGTGTTTTCCATCGGTACGCTGGTCCCCAAATGAAGACTCGCCCAGAGACTTCGTCCAAATCCACACTCTCCCACTCCAAGTCAGGTTCCAGTTCGTCGTTCGAGACGAACATCCAAAGCGACCCCCGCCCTTCCCCTTCCCCACGGGCTTGGGAAAACGAAAGGTCCTCGAGGGGGGTCACCCATACGTCGAGCCCCTCGTTTCCTAACCGCGTTCTTGAATGGTAGACCCCTGGGTGTATGGTACCCATGACGGTCAGACCTGTGATTGGAAAGCGACTCACGATCCGTTGGGAAGTGGACGTTCCCGGAGAAGGTGGGATGGGGTTGGAAGGGTCGATTTTTAGGGTGATCAGCCCCATGTAGGTCCGGGAATCGGGGTGATCCAGCCGGTGTAACAGGTGGATGTTGAACCTGTGGTCAGGTAGGGACGGGTCGTAAAATACCTCTGCGCTCGTTCTGTGTCTACACGCCCCCGTGTTGTTTTCCATTATACTGGACCAGCACCATGTTGGACTTTCGTCCAGGAGGTGTTTTTCGCGGGATAAGGTTGAGAATGGGGGAAATATGTAGGCCAGGACGCGGTCCCTACCATAAACGACCGCCAGATCTGGAGTCGGGAAGCAGACCTTCCACGGTTCTACGACTTGTAGGAATTGCTCCGTCTTTTCAAATCCACCCCTCAGTGGCGGGGTATGTGTGGACAGATCCTCAGCGGGATCTTCGCAATCGAGTGGAAGTTGAATTTGCAGGGTGACGCCAGGGTGGTCGAGATGGATGATGGTCACCGCTGGACTTTCGAAGCCCGTTTGAAAGACAAAGCCTGCAATGCGACCCTGACCACTGACCCAATGGACCTTCGACCGGCCTGGAATTGGTAACTCAGTCTCAAGGTTCGCTCTCCCATCCGGGCTGATTCCGAAGAAGTAAATACTAGATCGCCAGAAATAATGAACATCGAGAATGGAAGGTTTTGGAAGTTCTGTTGCAACCGCCACTGACCTGTTTGCACGAGCGTAGGAAAAGAGGGGATGGGGAGACATCGCAGGAAGCATTTTCCTCCACCCAACCTCTCCCTGGTCGTGCTCACCCCCAGATAGGTTGGACAACGAAGTCAAGGAAAGTTGACCGCCAGATAACTCGATGCGGTGTACCGAAATGGAGTTATCGCCATCGTCGATGGAGATCACAAACTCCCCTCCGGGTAGAAAGATGAGATCTAGCCATCCGGGCAAGAGGATCGTTCCACAGGCTGCGAATTTTGGCTTCTCCCCGCCGTGTCGATCTGGTAATCTGCTCCATCTGGTCCGAAGTTTTGCCTGGAGGATTGCGAACCGTTTGAGAGCTTCCGTCGTGAGCGTGGTCGGTGAAGGTATCGAAAGCTTGAGCGCTGCCGTTCTTCGACGATGGTTTTGGGTTTGATCTAGCCATACGTGATGGGATTGCGTGGATTCGCGGAGATCCCTGCATGCCTGGTCTAAATTCAGCGCTGATCTAGGGAGCGAATGGCGTCGGGATGTGGGACTCACCAATCCAAGCCGGATGACATCGATCGTGTCGAGTTTCTGAAGGATCAGGAAGAGTATCTCAAGGGGGATAGTCGTCAATGTCGCCATCTGTGAATTATCAACCATGACGCTGATGAGAGAAGCGGCCACCCCGCCAGGCTTGCGGGCGGCCGGTTCGCCAGGTGTCACGTACATTTGGCCGGCGGCTCGGGGTTTGGCGAAAACCTGCGAGGCTAGCGCTCATATCACCCCGTGTCCACTGCTCGTGCTCAAGCATGATGAAGCCTGTTTCTCTAGCAAGCGTGGAGTTATGAACTCTTGGAACAGCGACAGACGCAGGATTGCTGTTTACATTGGGTCTCGGCATCAGAAACGGTTCCATACCTGGCTGTTGCCTCTGTGGGTGCTTATCGTCCATTCACTGTGTATGAAGTCCATCACCCGCCCTTACTCGAACGATCCCCAATTCGGAATGGAAAAGTTACAGTAAGTAGGTGGAAAAGGATGTCACGGAATTTGCCGGACTAGAGCCTCGAGATTGACCGTAAACTTCCAACGCTCGTTTTCTCTTTCCACTCGTAACGCCGGGGAATCGTCCAAGTCTAAGGTCGAGCCCGCGGTCAACTGACGACACGCAACCGGCGGGCAACCGCCTCTAAACCGTATTCACTTAGAGCTTGCTGAGAAATCGTTCCTCCATACTTCGACAGTGGACATCTATATACTAGTGCCTGTACCCTATTATCATCTCGTCATGGGGCAAAGGGTTCCCATCACACGCCATCCTACTTATGAAGTGGGGTTCAAGGAGGCAGCCAAGTTTCCACCCGACCTCTGACATGACCTACCCTGCCCCAAATCTGAATTCGGACCAGCCAAAGTACCTTTTTCATTTTATCCTGCGAGCGTACTCATTTTCCGGCCTTTCAAAGCTTAGAAAAGGCTCTACGTGACGCCTTGAAGTCTGTCTTGGAGAAGGACGGTAGCTCCGACCCCAGGACCAGTTTCTACGAAAAGTTCAAAGAGGAAATCCGACTTTCACAAGAAGTACGATGAAGATTTGAACACCACTCTCATTTTTGTGAGTTCCTTTACTCATAGTGTCAACTTGGCTGACGCTTCGAGGAGTCCGGTCTGTTTTCTGCCATCGCCTCGGCGTTCATCATAAACATCCAACCAGAACTCAAGCCGGACTACGAAGAGATGAATAACACCCTCCTAGAGCTTCTCCTCAATGTCACCACCGGAAATACCCCTCCCGGCCAGACAATCTTTCCGCCACGCTGGGCCGGCCCCAATCCCGCCATTCGTCAGGTCCAAGCTATCCTTTACGCAACTCTTTGTGCTGCGTTGTTTGCAGCTTTCTTGGCAACGCTTGGGAAGCAGTGGCGCGACCGATACAAACAGACCTCATCGATCTGTTGTAGATAGGTGCAGGGACCGCGAGCGGAAGCTGAATTGGATTGAACGCTGGCGGTTCGATGTCGTCATGCGATCCGCAATTCTTACCATCCAAGGCTCATTGGGGCTCCTCGGCTCTGCCCTCGCGCGATATCTGTGGGAGGTCGACCGCATGGTTTCTTCGGTCGTCATCGGTTTCACAGCCTTTGGGCTTCTCCTCTACGTGATTATGGTGACGGTCTCCGTATTTTCAGTCGACTGCCCCTTTCAAACCCCCCTATCCCTCTTGATCCGTTCCATTATCAACATAGTGGAGTCACGGTGACAGAAAAACAAACCAGCCACGCTTGACCCTACCTTACTTGCGAGAGGTGGCCTGACCATTGGAGCGGCGCCGCTCCGCGGCCTCAATCAGCGACTGGCCTGTTCGACACTGTCACTCTTATGGAAGAAGGGATACAGGTTTGATGCCCGCTGCATCACTCGCATGCTTGCAATATCAACCGATATGGATACCATCCGACTCACCATGGACTTTGTTCAAGAGATTATCTGGCACGCTGGAATCAAGGCTGTTCCACTCGGGCAGATCTACGGGAAGTTAATCAGCTGCTTCGATCTCACGGATAATTCCGCCCCCGTCCTTATTCCCGTACTACGAGATGTTGCCTATTTCAGTGCGAAGGCGTTCGCTCATATCCGAGTTCAACAACTCTGCATCCCCTACCTAGGAGGAACCGACCCCGTGGATGAGGCCTGGCACCCGGACACCAGACACAAACCACTCGGTTCCCCAGGGACTACGGGCGACCCCGACCTTGTGTCTACGCTCCTCATGGTTGACATGTTACTTGGGCTCGACGTGGGGATTCCCTGGGATGAGTACCAATTGAGCCCAGATCATCACCACTGGGTGTCACACCTCTTCGTTTATTACGCTTTGCGTGACCCGCTGTCTGATGATTTGTCTGCGTTCGTAAAACGCTCCCTGGACCCCAACAAACCCCCCAGCGACGCGGTCATTACTGACTGTTTATATATCATTAACATCATCCTCGGGACTCGCCCCCGCATCGAGGACCTCACGAGGCGGGATAAAAGGTTAGACCGTCCGACCCTCTTCAATTACTCGGTGCTGATGTATGCCCAGTCGCCAGATGAATACCATGACTGAAAAAAAAATCCGGGACCTCTCGAGGCGTTTCCGGGGTCCGCTCCAAACCGACGAGGATGCATCGAAACGGCTGATCCGTGCATTGAAGCTGACAACTCGACTCAGTACGACCGCCGCTGCCGCGGAAAACTACGAGCTGTTCGGAACAATCATGGAATCCGGAATCGCACAGGAGATGAAAACGGAGGCGGCCCGACTGGCGTTACACGCTGCCTACCAACAGGGGCTCGAGGCTGTCCCGCCTGTGGGAAATCCTAAACACATCCTCGACTTCCTTCTCCATCATATTGATCTCCTCGTGGAAAGGGAGGGCCGTGCTCATGTCGCCTCCTCGGTCATGCGTGCGACCGGCCCCGCACCCAACGATCCAACGTCGCGGTCTTGGACCTGGCACATGGAGAACGGGGACGACGGGATCGACTTGAAAAGGTGTAGGGTTGCAATAGAGGGGGAGATAGAAAGGGTTAAGAAGTTGGACGGTGCTTCGTCTATCCTGACAAGTCTGGATGAAGCCTTCACTAGGCTGACCGCCTTGATCGGCCACTGGTAGAAAAGGGTACGTGAGGAACTTTCAGCTGTTTGGAGGGAACTCAATTTTTTTCCCTCCGGTCACAGGTAACAGTTCCGTCTTTCTTCACATCATCGTACGGGATAACTGGGGACTATCGATACTCCCTCCCAGCGTCCACAATTTACATGATGAGTTTTAGTATTTACAAATGGTATATGACAAGCTTTGAGGCGGTTTTCCCCTTTCTCCAGCCTATCTCATGGGCAAATGTTTCCCTTCAAATAGTACGGGGTTGTTGGCGATGGTGGACGATGCCTCGCATCTACATGCCTGCGGTCGAGGTTTTCCCCCTCAACTTTCGCTACGACTGCACCTGATGTATTGGATTGTTTTGTCCCACACATTGCCGCGTATTTGGAACCAAATCCTGTCTTGTATATACCGCGATTGCAACGACTGTGCGCGCAGGGCAGTGCATTCTGGGCGGTTCACCCATGAAGGAGGCTATGGGCAGCAGGTGGACAGTTGCAGGAATCCGGCCCGGATGGGCGCGGCTCCGGACGTTGGTTCGAGTCGGTCAGTCACCACGTATGTACGCCTTGGAATATGTCTCGTATCTCGCGACGCCCTCCGGGGTAACACTTTGTAACTATAGCTCTCTCCTCTTTTCGGTTCGGAGCGCCTCCTAGGGGCCTTTATTCTTACCCGCATTTGGTTTCTCTTTCCCTTTCCCCTTCCTTGCGGCCTCCTTCGCGGCGTCTGCCTTTGCGATTTCGTGCGCTTTATCGTTCAGTCCCAGACGGTTGCGAGCAATCTGGTTGTCGTGTTAGTGCCCGAGGACCCAGGGTAATTCCCGACGCAGCATTCACCTCGAAAGCCAAAAATTGGGTCCGCATCACTGCCAAGGAGTTCAGTCACAGATGTGGGCGCCGGTTCGTGGAACGCACCAAATATGGTGTTTGTTTCGGAGTATTCTTCTTCGGCGTTCATGCGTATGAGGGAGCCAAAGTTGTGGTCGGTGACCTTGCCCTCGTACCTAGAAAGACAAGGTTTGATGTCCAGTCAATACAAGAAACGGAGATGGGAAGCGACTCACGCTTCAATAAACTTGTGCCACCGCTTCTTTCCGTCAGCGCTCTTCATCCAGTCCTCGTCGAGCTTGCGTAGTTTCTCGTAGGGTTCCGTCGCAAGTTCGGGGAACTCTTTCATGGTATGCTCGAAGATCTCATCGTCGATCCTGACACGGGAGTGCGAGGGTGAGATCTAATGAGGTAGGAAGCCAGGGGCTGTTCGGATTCGTACTTGCTCAGCCTGAGTCCCCTTGGAGGGACCTTCTCGAGCAAGTTCCAGTACGTCTTGAGAGTAGGTGTCGTTAGTGAGGATAATATACGGGGATATCTTGACGGTGAATCACCTGCGCGTGCTCGACAGCCCTGACGGCGAACCTTCGGCGAAGTTGATGCGAGAGCTCAAAATGGGGGTGAGCCAGCACTCACTGTTTCTCGATCTGAGTACGAGTGAGCGGTCAGTCCTGGCGGAAAGACGAAGGAGGAGAAAAAAAAAGAAACACCTCAATTGCGTTCTGGGCATTGTTTGGGTCGAACTTGGAGGTCATGCTGGTCAGGAAGAAAGGGTGTTATGCCTCAAAAATGGGTCTTCGGTTGTTAGCGACAGTTCATCTGATCTGCCGCCTTCTCCCCCGCCACCAACAGTGGCCAGGCAGTCGATCAGCCGTACTGCCTCAACTCACTCTTTCTCGTTTACCACCACCACCTTTGCCTTTTGAATGCCAACGTCTCAGACCAATGCGCCCCCAGACATGATACGCTCCCCGTCCGCAGTCATGAGGGAGGAGGACGAGGAGGTTAAGCCTTATGTCGTGGTAGCGGAGATCGGAAAGGGCTCTTTTGCCACAGTTTACAAGGGATACCATTCGGTAGGTCCCAATCCAAGTCGCCTGGCCTGCCCCCCCAACTTATTTGAACCATCCCGCTAGGAATCCCACAAGCAAGTCGCGATAAAGACCGTCAGCAGGAGCAAGCTTACCACAAAGCTATTCGAGAATCTCCAGAGCGAGATTGAAATCCTCAAAGCCCTATCTCACAGGCACATCACCCGTCTCTTGGATATAGTCGTGCGTCCACGCGAACCTGTCCTATCGTTCCCTTCTGAGTTTTATCATTGTTTAGCGCGCCGAGAAGAACATATATCTCATAATCGAATACTGTTCAGGCGGCGATCTCACAAACTATATCAAAAAACGCGGTCGGGTTGAAGGGTTACAATATGCTCCTTACGATGGTGCAAAGCTTCAGTATTATGAACACCCGAGGACGGGGGGTTTGGATGAAGTGGTTGTACGGTGCTTCCTCCGGCAATTGGGTAAGTTACAATCGACAGAATATTGGGAACCGTTACTCACTTCTTTCAGCCCGAGCACTCAAGTTCTTAAGACAGAAGAATCTCATACATAGAGATATCAAGCCTCAGGTATGACCGTCCGCTCGTCCACGTCCGATGACTAATCGGCTCGTGGCCCACAGAATCTACTCCTCAATCCTGTGGGTGAAGACGAACTCAGACGGGGTCATCCAATAGGCGTCCCTGTACTCAAGATTGCTGATTTCGGGTTTGCTCGCTCCCTTCCCAATGCTATGCTTGCCGAGACGTTATGCGGTTCCCCGTGAGTACGACACGTCCTATATCTGATCAACCACTCATACATCCGCATTTGGCAAGGCTATACATGGCACCAGAGATCCTCCGGTACGAGAAATATGACGCCAAAGCTGACCTCTGGTCCGTGGGCGCGGTGTTGTACGAAATGGCTGTCGGCAAAGCCCCCTTCCGCGCAATGAATCACATCGAGCTGATTAGGAAGATTGAGAACTCCAAAGGTATCAAGTTCCCAGACGAAGACCCGCGTCATGACCCCGATCCCGACGAGAAACCCGTCCCGGCAGACGTCAAGCAGCTCATTAGGATGTTACTTAAGCGCAAACCCGTCGAGCGTGCCAATTTCGAGGAGTTCTTCTCGAGTACCGCGGTAACCAAGTCGAAGTTCCCGCGACCACGACAACCCTCGCCCATCGTGACGATGGATTTGAATATGGGCGGGAGAGGGTATGCGCCGGAGCACCATAACGTCATACCACCGGAGGTGTTAGACCCCAAGACTTTGATTCCCCCCAGCAAGTTTGATTTCAGGAGGAGGGATATCGAGAGAGTTGTTACCGGGACCCCGCTCACCGCGAACGGCGCGCCCCCAGAACCCGTAGACCTGAAGGAGATCCCACCCATACCATCCCCACCGCCGACCGCGACGAATGGGTTTGGTGAGCCAAATGGCGTGAAAGCGTTATCTACGGAGGAGTCCATTATTCCCGGAGAGACGGAAGAGGATGGGTTACTTCGCAGGGAATACGTTCTGGTCGGCGATACACGAGCGGTCGAGTTCAACCGCACTGTAGACGGTTGGTGCCCCTTCTTGTTTTCTTGGGAGTCTCTCACGTGTTGTTTGACCTCCAGAGATTTCAATATCGAGGCAACGGCCGCTCATGGAACGTCCTGTGGAACGGCCGGATTACTCCCCCGCGGAATCTCCAATCCCCTCCAGTTCAGTGAATATTTTCCCGCCTGTTCCGAACCTCCCAAGTGCCCCACCCCTCTCGTCTTCGCCATCCAGTCCCGGTTTACGTGGGTCGAACGCCCTCACTCGCGCCCTCAGTTTGGCTTCGAAGAAACTGTTTGGTGTACCAAACACCAAGACCTCCCCATACTACCGTGATTCGAGCTCTTCCCCATCCCCTCGCAGAAACCCGATACCATTCGGACGGTCACAAGGGGATGGAGACGGTGTTGACAGGTTTGGAGACAGGACGGCAAGCATGGAACGTGATCCGATGGAGGAGGATCTGTTAGCCCAACTTGAGGACTTGGCGCAGAAGACGGACGTGTTGACGCATTGGGCGGATGAGATGTATGAGTTTGTGAAGGCCATTCCCATCAGTAAGCCATCGCCGAGGAAACCCTGGTCTCCCGCAGAAATGACGCCCCATTCACAGAGCCATTGCCTGACCCTAGCAAGTTCGAGAGGCGCAAAGATGAGGCTGACAAGCAAGCCAACAAACGGAAGAACGCGGACATACAAGCGGAGTATAACGCTATGGCTTGCGTGGCGCTCTATATGCTCTTGATGTCGTTCTCCCAGAGGGGGATAGACAAACTGGCAGACTTCCAGGAGCATATGAAGATGAAACATCCCGACGGGAAGTTTGTGGTCAGCGAAGGCTTCGATGAGGGTGAGTTTGTCCGCGCAGGAGTAGCGCTTATTCCCATCTTCCAGGCTCCCTGGGTGTCGGTTCGATTTCACATTTTTCATACTGATTGATAGTCTGGCTTTCAGCGTTGGCGTGGTTCAAGGAGCATTTCATGAAATGCAACGATAGGGCGTCGCTTGTCAAGACTTGGCTTCCGACGCAGTATGCGGGGGCACCGCATTATCTAGACCAGATGATCTATGACCATGCCTTGACCCTGGTGAGTATTCAGTGAAGGAAGCTCGCAGTAAACGAGGATTAGCTGACGTTTGAACAACAGAGTCGAAGCGCCGCGAGAAAGGAACTTTTGGATCAAGCTCTGAGCCCAGACGAATGTGAAAAGTTGTATGAAGAGTCGCTATGGTGCTTGTACGCGCTACAGGACGATCTGTTACAAGAGGACAACCCATTCTTGCAGGAGGATCGGGCGACTATCGCAACTTGTGCGTTCTCTCACTTCGTTCATCGTTGCCAGGATTTGACGCTTTAATTTCTGCAGGGATCAAACGGACGAAGCTGAGGCTCGTCCGATGCAGAGTGCGCATGAGCATGAACGACAGAGATAGACTACGCGACGCTCGAGCGGACAAGAACTTAGACGACGTCGACCGGATACCACCCCCATGGGAGCCTCAAGTCACCCAGCCACAATCTCAGGTTCCTGGCTCAGTACCCCCTACCCCTTCATCACCGCTATCGAGAGGGGTCCCCTTCCCTCAACCCTCGAACGGGATGAGGGTGATCCCTGCTGTTTGATCAATTGGACTACCATGTTTCTGTCTTTCGGGGCTGTTTTCTGTCTTTTTTTTTTTCCTTATTCCTCTCTTTTCCAGCTACTACTCATTCACCAAGCATTGCTATTTGATAACCGGATTAGCGTTGCCGCATGGGACGCGTTGTACGATTACGATGGTGGAAGATCTCCCGCTCGGGCGATCGTAGGCGACGACGCTGTTCACCTCCTTCTCTCCTCCTCTCCTTTCACCTATATATATCATGTTTCTCTTCTGCGCCAATGTATTAGTATTACCGCACACGCATCCGATAATTCATACAATATTTATTGCAGTCGTACGTCTGTGTTTGTGTGAGAATTTAATTCTCCCCCGTGGACAATTTCAACAGTTCGTCACGGAGCCCTCAGCAAAATCCACGACACGGTGGTGCGTGGTGAACTGATCCTTGAACCGGCACGTTGCAGGGGTTAAGCGTTGAAAAACTGGCGAGTAGCTTGGTATAATTTCGACAGAAAGGAGATACGACAGCCCATACGTGGGGAGAGAACAGGCGCAGCACGAGAGCACAATAGGTCACTGGATAACGCAGCCCGGTGGCGAAGGGAGTCATGCGCGCGAAGCGGGAATAGATTACAAGAGGAGAGGCGGCTGTCACTTTCTGACGGAATCGTCTTTCGATCCTGCGTCTCCGCCATAAAGAACCTGCCTGACCCAGGTCGCAGTATGTCTATCCCATTCAGCGACGCTTTTGAAAAGGACATCCACTTGTTGGTTCCAACGGCCCTGTACGAGGGTGGAAAATGGACGTTGGGCGACACGGTCGGAGGCGGTGGGGGCCATTAACCGTGCTGAATCGACTTCGAACCGGTGAGACAGAGTGTGCAGGCTGGGTGGAAATTGGCAGTTAGAGGCCTGGAATTGCTGCATACACCTGCAGACCCACTCTTTGCGCAATTTATGTGTTCTGCCAATGGGACCCGGTCATGAAAGCAGCACGGTTTACCCATGAGAAGGGATCGCTTACCTTGTATCAATCGTACTCGAAAACCCATAGTAGACCTGCACGGTCGTTAATTTCTAGCATGTTTTTGTGAACACACGGCACATACCCCGCCGGCAACGAGTGCGCCTGAGATTGTGCCGACGAGGAAGGACATGGAGGTGATGCGGCAACTTTGAGAGTCGATCCTCCCGTGTGTCGCCGTAACCCACAACCTGGCGGCATCAAACACTGCGGTCGACCTTTACTTCCTCCTTCCGTCATCTCTGGCTGACCGTAGGCGACGACACACCCAAGACGTCCAGCCGTCCCAAACGTTCTCCTCACGACTCTCGTGACCATCACTCACAATGGCGCACCAGGCTCCGATGATATCAATCCCGAAGAAGGGCACGGACGAAGTCGATTGGGCTGGTCCCATCCGAAGTGTAATCGCCCAATCCTATGGAGAGAGTCCAGATACCTACGCCGCTGAATGTGCCGCTCTTCAGCGGTGTAGACAGGACGCTGTCAAAGGCGCAGGAAGTGATCTAACAGGTCCATTCCACAACCCCACATACACCTTCAAACCTGACTGGGACTTATATACCAGCTCGCGATCTCCTCTACAAGTATTTCGGTCAGCTTGAACTCGTGGAACTTCGGTTTCCAGAGATCAGGGTCAATTTCCCTTGGAGAGACGCTTTCACGAGCAAACAAATCACCCAGACCTCCATCGCTTACGAAAAGGCTTCCGTCATCTTCCTCATCGCAGCTACCCACTCCTCCATCGCTTCCAGTCAGAACAGATCCGACCCCGAAGGTCTCAAGCGGGCCTATCACTACCTCCGGACATGTGCCGGAATGCTCACCTACATCAACGAGAACTTCCTTCACGCTCCTTCCACCGACCTCAGTCGAGATGTGATCAAATTCCTCATCGGTGTCATCCTTGTTCAGGGTAACGAGGTCTTCCTTGAAAAGTGCATCTCGGAGAAGAAGTCCCCGATACTCATATCCAAGCTGGCATCCCATGTCGCATACTCGTATACATCACTTTCCGAGGAGGTGAAGGAGTTCATGGGAAAAGGCATTCTCGACCGGAACTGGGTCACGGTGATTCAGGCCAAAGCCAAATACTTTACGTCAGTTACCCAATTCCAGAGGGGCCTTGTAGACGATGCTGCGGGTAAACACGGTGAAGCTCTCGCCCGTTTCACGCTCGCAGAGACCAACGCCAAAGAGGCAAACCGGGCTGCACTCTCCTTTGCCTCTCTCTTCGTCAATCAGCTCTCGCCGAACCTCCCAGCCGACGCCGGTCCCTCGCTTCAAGAACTTACCAAGGCGCACCTTGCAGTCTGCACCACTCAAAAGAACGACGCTCAGAAAGCGAACGATCTCATTTATAATGCCATACTACCCAGTCCCGAGACCCTCCCAGCTGTCGATAAGACCTCCGCCACGACCCCAATCACCATCCAGGAGGTTTACGGAAACCCCGACGTCCAGAAAGTCATCGGACAAGACATCTTCATTAAGCTTATTCCTCTCAGTGTCCACGAAAGCGCCAGTGTCTACTCGGAGGAGAAAGCGAAGTTGGTGCGGTCTGAGGTGGAGAAGGTCGATGTTGCGGAGGGCGAAGTCAAGAGCGTATTGGATTCACTTGGAGTTCGAGAGGGTCTTTCCCGGTACAAATCCATGGTCGAAGGCTCAATAGGTCGAGAGGAGGAGGTCCCACTCGAAGTTCGCCGGTGGAGAGACGACATTCGCGTCATCGAGGAACGCGAACCCGTCGACCGCCTCCTCTCCAAACTTGCCTCCCTGAAAGCTAACGTTCAAGCTGAACTGGACGGTATCTCGAGGGAGTTAGAGAACGAGAGCAGAGACTGCGAAGCCATGCGGGTCAAATACGATTCCTGGACTCAAGAACCTTCTGCCTCGCTCACGAAGATCATCCGTCAGGACCTAAAGTCACACTTCACGGCTCTGGAGGCTGCCAGTGCGTCAGACGGACAGGTTGTCCAGCTCTGGGGTGCGGTGAACAGTGACATCAGACTGCTCCTATCGGAAGAGTTGGATGTGGTATTCCGAGAGAGTGTCGAGAGGAGTTCAGGTCAGGGTGAGAGTCTGTTGGATTTGGATGTGAGTAGCGAGATGAAGGACGAGGAGGAGAAGAGACAGATTGAGCAGTTGGTGAATGAGATCGAGGATCGGTTGAACGGGCTGCACAAGATTAGCAAAGAGCGAGACCAGGTCTTGAAGGATTTGAAGGAAAAGGTAAACCAGACTCCCTGTTCACGCCGGTCAAGACTGATTTCCCCTCGTAGATCCAGACCGACGATGTCTCACACCTCTTACTTCTGAATCGTCGAAACACTGGGGTGGAGACCACTCTATTTGCGAATGAGCTTGAGAAGTTCCGTCCGTATCAACAACGCTTAGCCTCAACGGTTCACCACCAGCAGGTGACTTTGCAAGAGTTAACGGGCTTGTGGAAGAAACTTCGAGACCACGCCAGTCGAGGGCCTGGTGCCAAGAAATGGGAAGAACGCGAAAAGCGCAAGAAGGACGTTATCAAACGGTTCTCCCGCGCGAGAGATGGGTATATGGAAGTCAGGGATGGTATTGCGTGAGTGTTTTAGGAAAGAGACCTCGTAACTGATGACTGAGCGACCTTCACTCGCCCACAGCAAGGGTCTTCAATTCTACAACGAGCTCACTGGGCTCTGTTCTTCCCTCTCGAAGAACGTCAAGTCGTTCGTTTCTAGTCGTCGGGTCGAACGAGAGGCCTTGGCATCTCAACTGGAAACACAGAAACGTCTCAAAATCATGTCCCTGCCAACACCACCAGCGGAGAAGCCCCGACCTCCTGTCCCACCTCCCCCGCCATCTCAGCCCTCTCATTCGCCTCAGATGGGTCTTGAATCGTCTTTTGCTTCTATGAGCATTCGCCCGCCCCCCACCATGTCTCCACCTCCGCCGCCTCCGCCTTCTCAGAACCAGTACGGTTGGCCAAACCCTGCGCAGACACCGAACCAATACGGGGCAGTACCATCTCCGCCAGTTCAACACCAACAAAAAACCTACCTCCAA